>WNGQ01008371.1_pt1 | contig 10644 bp, 10 predicted proteins | sample 5407661 | NCBI WGS metagenome assembly WNGQ01 (sample SAMN13153382, study PRJNA577476) | soil metagenome | isolation source: 60 cm soil or saprolite under Garry oak tree replicate 2 | place: USA:California | collected 2016-06-15 | reverse complement strand
GGACTTTATCGTCCTCGCCTTTGGCCCAGACCACCGCGACATCAGCGATGGAGCCGCTGGTGATCCACATTTTTTCGCCGTTCAAAACGTATTTGCCGCCCTTTTTCACGGCGCGGGTAAGCATCCCGCCGGGATTCGAACCAAATTGCGGTTCAGTCAGCCCGAAGCAGCCGATGGCTTTGCCTTGCTGCAAAAGCGGCAGCCATTTATTTTTTTGCGCGTCGCTGCCGTAGGAATAAATCGGGTACATCACCAGCGCGCCCTGTACGGAAACAAAACTGCGCAAGCCGGAATCCCCGCGCTCGAGTTCCTGGGTCATAAGGCCGTAGGCGACGTTGGACATGCCCGCGCACCCGTAGCCTTGTAAATTCGCGCCAAAGAATCCGAGTTCGCCGAGCTGCGGAACCAGGTGCATCGGAAAAGTGGCTTCGCGGCTGTGTTTTTCGATGATGGGAATGACTTCGTTTTCGACGAATTCGCGCGCGGTCTGGCGGACGAGCTTTTCTTCGTCGTTCAATTGCGAATCGAAGTCGATGTAGTCCACACCGCCGAATTTGGCCATGCGATGGTCCTTTCGAGTGTTCCTAGAGTGTAGCAACGCGCCGGATTTGGCAGCAACCGCGCTGGCTTGACGCAACGCGGCGCAGCGGCGAAACTTTTTGTTTACTCAATGCCGTCCGAAGGACCATGGAGACGTGACGAAGAAGGCTTCAGCAAGGCAAGAGAGAACAACGCGAAAGAGCAAGATGCCGGCCTTTCGGAAGGTGCTTTCAACGCAACCTGGAGCATGGTGGCGGCGTGGGTCACGGCCCTGGGGAAGCCGCTTTCTTACGAAGAAGCGCGAGTCGCCTTCGAGAACTTTTACTGGGGCAGCGACGGAAAGCCCGGAAACGTTCGCAATGAAAAAATCCTGGTGAGCGCCCGGCAAATCGAAAAGTGGGCGAGGCGATTCGAACTGAATCTGTTCACCGGACGGACGCGCCAGGAGCTTTCGTATACGTTCGAACGCTGGCCAGCCACGAAATATTTCCGGACCATCATCACCATGGACGACGCCAGGAAGAAGCCGCATCCCGACGGCCTGCAGATGATTTTGGGCGGTCGCGATGCGGCCACAGCCCTCTATCTTGGCGACAACATTGACGATGCGCTGGCTGCGCGAGAGGCGGGCGTCCCGTTCTTCGCGATAATCGCGCGCAACGAGCACCGCTATCGCGAACGCGCCACGCGGTTCCGCGAATTAGGCGCGCTGGCACTGCTTCCCCGCGCCACTGAATTGAATCGCATACTTGCCTAGAAGAAGGAAACAGCACTCCACCGCCCTCGCCAGGAGTGCAATGTGAGAATCGGCTGCCACTCTTTCCTCGATCTGGTAGAGTGCGTCGAGCTAATTGTTGGATGGGGAATCCCGATGAAACGACGCACTTTTCTGAATGTCACCGCGGGCGCCGCGACTGCTTTGGCATACGATCCGATGGCGCTGGCCAACGGACAGGAACGAAAGGCGCCGGTTGTCTATCCGGATCCCGCCGTGGAAGTCATCGATCCGCGCTTCACAAAATACGTCGTCGGAAATGCCGCGGTTGAGCGCCTGTACACTGGCGCGCGCTGGGCCGAAGGGCCTGTTTGGTTCGGGGATGGGTGCTATCTTCTGTTCAGCGACATCCCCAACAATCGCATTCTGCGATGGCTGGAGGACACTGGGGAGGTCACCATTTTCCGCAGTCCTTCCAACTACAGCAATGGAAACTATCGCGACCGGCAAGGCAGGCTGCTGACCTGTGAGCACGACACACGCCGCCTGACGCGAACCGAACACGATGGCACGATCACTGTCCTGATGGACCAGTTTCAAGGCAAGAAGCTGAACGCTCCGAATGACCTCGCGGTCCATTCCGACGGCGCCATCTGGTTCACGGATCCCGGCTACGGGATCATGTCGAATTACGAAGGCCACAAAGCAGCATTTGAACTGCCTACCAACGTTTATCGCCTCGATCCGAATACGCGCCAGGCGACGGTCGTCGTCAGTGACCTGGACAAACCCAACGGAATTTGTTTCTCACCGGATGAAAAGAAACTGTATATCGTGGACACGGGAGTTCCCAAACACGCTGGCGATCCGCACCCCATTCGCGTTTACGACGTCGAGGATGGCGTGCGCCTCAAGAATGGCCGGCTGTTTGTGAACATGGCGCCGGGTTCCTCCGACGGCATCCGGTGCGACATAGACGGCAATGTGTGGTCGGCTGCGGGATGGGTGGGAGAAGGCTACAATGGCGTGCACGTTTTCGCTCCGGACGGTACGCTGATCGGCAAGATTCATCTTCCAGAAACCTGCGCCAACCTCTGCTTCGGCGGCGCCAAGAAGAACCGCCTATTCATGGCCGCAAGCCAATCTCTTTATTCGCTTTATGTTGGCACGCAAGCCGCGCAACTGCCGTGACCCCGCGAACGATTTGCTTTTGTGGGTTGCCCGAGGAGGTCCAATGACCGGTGCAACTATTCCCGCCATGCAAACTCCGCCGAAGAAGAGCCGCCTCCTGCGATTTGTGAAGCGCGCGTTGATCGGGGTGGTCCTTTTGCTCGTGTGTGCAGCTCTGGTGGGCGCTGCCTACCAGGCGATCGCAAATTGGAGAGACGCGCGGCGGTTTCCTCAAGAGGGACGTTCGATTGCGCTGGGCGCCGATTTCCCTGGAGTTTCGCTGAGTCTGAACTGCATGGGGCAAGGCTCGCCCACCGTGATCCTCGATAGCGGCCTGGGCGTTCCTGCAGCGGGATGGGATTTGGTAATGCCCGACGTCGCCAAATTCGCGCGCGTTTGTTCCTACGATCGCGCGGGGTACGGCTGGAGCAGCGCAGGCCCAATGCCGCGAACGAGCGGAGAAATCGTCAAGGAATTGCACGCGCTGCTTGCCGCTTCCGAAGAGAAGGGGCCGTTTGTACTGGTGGGCCATTCGTTCGGTGGCTACAACGTGAGGATTTACGCAGATAAATACCCGGCGGACGTGGCCGGACTCGTGCTCGTAGATACCTCGCACGAAGATCAAGAGCAATTGATGCCCCCTTCATTGAGGAAGCTTACTCAGGATCAAATCAAGCAACTGGACTCGCAAAAACGCCTGATGCCAATTCTCATCTTCTTCGGAATTGCGCGGCTGACGGCGGGCGACGACGGTGACAGCAAGCTAAGCAAGGAATTCCGCGGCAAGATGAAATATTTACAACTGCAAACAAAATTTATCGACGCCGCGTTTTCGGAAATTAAAAGCTTCTCACTGAGCGCCGAGGAAGTTCGCCGCACGGGAAACCTGGGTGACCGGCCGCTGGTGGTGCTTACAGCGGGAAAAGATCTCGAGGCAAAGGATCTGCCGAAAGGCGTTTCCGTGGAGGAGATGCGAGAGTTCAGGAAAACCTGGGTTAACGATCTTCAGGTGCGGCAAACGCGGCTCTCCACCCGCGGAAAGCGGATTATCGTTCCGGATAGCACGCACATGATCCCGATGGAAAGGCCGGACGCCGTGGTGAACGCGATCCGCGAGGTTTGCGACGCCGTGAAAGCGGGACCGGCGCCGAAAAGCTAAGGACGTGCAATGGCGGGAGCCGAAAGCGCAAAAGCATCCTTCTGGCAACATAGAGGTTCTAATGAGTGACATTTCCTGACCTCTGCTTTCTTCGGGAGAGAAGCGGAGGAACCCTTGAAAACTAAAGACCTGTTAGCTTTTTCATTCCTTGGAATGTCTGGGGCGCTGCTCCTGTGTTCGCAAAGTGCACGGGCGCAGGCGCCGGCCGGACCGGTCGCCGCACCACCACCCGGGACAGCGCCCGTCGCGAAAGCACCGGAACCAGCGGCGCTGCCGCCTCCCCGGCAGACCATCCTGGGTGCGTGGAAATTGAACAAAGACGAGAGCGACGATCCCCGCGAGCGAATGCAAGAGTCGCGCGATTCGAACGGCGGAGGATATGGCGGAAGACGCGGCGGCGGAGGGTGGCCTGGAGGAGGAGGAGGCCGTCGCGGCGGGTACGGCGGCGAGAGCGATGAGGAGCGTCAGAAAATGCATGAACTCCTGAGCCCGCCTGCGACGATGACGTTCTCAGCGACCGGTGCGGAAGTGGATTTGCAGGACGGCCGCGACCGTAAGCGGGCCTTCATGACCGACGGACGCAAGCTGCAGAAATCGAAAGACTACAGCTATCAGGAAATCGCCGCAAAATGGGACGGCAACCGGCTGGTCACCGAGGAAAAAAGTCCGCGCGGAGGAAAGATGAGCCGGACATTCGAATTGTCCCCCGACGGCCGGCAACTTTACGAAAACCTGCACATCGAGAGCAGCGGGCGAAATAGCCGTTCGCTGGATAGACACTACGTCTACGACATTGTTGCCGAGGAACAGAAGCGATAGTGAAAGCAAGACAACACCGATCCTCCTTTTCCCTGTGTCTTCAAGGCCGCGCGTGAACCGCAGCTGATGCCGCAATCGCAAACGTTGCAGCTCGACCGTGACTGACTAACGTGGCGGCAATTTCGCCTTTCGTCTCTTTCGGACCCGGAGGTAGCCGCTTAGAACTATTAAGACAATGGAAAGCGGCGCCCAGACCCATCGGTACGGGCCAGACAAAACGAAAGGCAGCAACAGGGCGGCAGCTTGGAGAGCGAGGAACAGGCAAAAACCTGTCGCGATGATCGCACCAACCAGAACAAGAGGACGACTGGCGAGAGACATTGCCCACCGCACAACGAGCCTGGAGCCTAGTATAACACCCGGGAGTCGCGTTGACGCCCGGCGCGGCGGATGCTATAAAATACATTTTGAAGCGGCGGTCTGAAGCCCACCGTACGCTCCCTGGGGTGGAGCGAGGCGCGGCTGCCAACCCAACTGCCCCGCGCGGATCCGGGTCAGAGGCGACGGAAATTTAGGCGCAACAATTTGATGCCTTCCATCGGTCACCAACTTGGCGAACTGTTCCTTGGGGCTGCGCCCACAGTCCTGATTATCCTCATTTTTTACTTCATCTTACGGACGCTTTTCTTCCAGCCGTTGCTGAAAGTCATGGCGGAGCGCGACGCGCGGACCATAGGCGCGCAGAAGGCTGCGGAAGGCGCTCAAGCAGCGGCGGCCGAAAAGGTGAAGCAATACCAGGAAGCCCTAAAGCAGGCGCGCGGGAAAGTGTACGTGGAACAAGAGGCAGGCAGGAAGAAACTGCTCGACGAGCGGACGGCGCAATTGAAGGACGCGCGGAGCAGGGCCACCGGGGAAGTTGGTGTGGCGAAAGAACGTGTAGCCAAGGAACTTGCGGCCGCGCGGCGCGATGTGGAGGCGTCCGTGGCTCAACTTGCCGCTGAAATCGCGCGGCGCATTCTGCAAGCGCCGCCGGGTCCAAGCGCCCCCGCGAGAGAGGCTCGATGAAGGCGAGACGCCACGTCTTGGTCGCAGCGAGCGCCGTGATTGCGGCGCTTTTCTTAACTCTGACGGTGCACGCCGCGGAAGAAAGCGGAGCTGCAGGTGCGGGCCCCTCCGAGGAAATCTTCAAGTGGATTAATTTTGCGATCGTCGCGGGCGCTCTTTTGTGGGTGTGTTTGAAAAAGGCGCCGGGATTTTTCCGCGGGCACGCCGAAGCTATCGGTTCCGCGATCACCAAAGCTTGCAGCGCCAAAGCAGCCGCTGACGCGCAACTGCGCGAAGCGGAGACGAAACTCGCGAACCTCGACAAGGAAGTAGCCGAACTGCGCGCCTCTGCGGAGCGCGAAGCCGCTGCGGAGGTCGAGCGGATTCGTCTGGCAACGCGTTCGGACCTGGAAAAAATCGCCGCCGCCGCAAAAGCAGAAGTCGAGGCGGCGGAACGCGCGGCGGGGCTGGAATTGAAAGCACTGGCCGCGAAGCTGGCGGTGGACGGCGCGGAAGCGCTCCTTGTGAAACAGCTAAACGCGCAGGCGCAGGCAGGGCTGATTAGCAACTTCGTGAAAAGTCTGGAAGGGATGCCGAATTGAAGTCCGCGAGCCTCCAATACGCAAACGCGATGACGGACATCGCGCTGGAACAGGGTGCAGCCGAGCCTGCCGCCAAGCAACTGGCGAGTTTTGGCGCGGCGTACGAGCAATCGGTAGAATTGCGCACGTTTCTGGCAAGTCCCGCGGTCAGTGTGGAAGCGAAACACGCAGTGATTGAAAAGATCACCGGGCGCATCGGTGCGAGCAAGATTATCCGCAATTTCCTCTTTGTAATTGCAGATCATCGGCGCACGCAACTGATTCCGGAAATCATTACAACGTTTCAGCAAGTGTTGCGTCAGCGCCAGGGTGTGGCGGAAGCGGACATTTCTTCGGCAGTGGAGCTGACCGCGGCGCAGAAAAAAGAGCTGGCGGCAACACTGGCGCGCCTGACGGGAAAGAAAATCGAGCCGAAGTATTCACTCGATCCCGCGCTGCTCGGCGGCGCAGTAGTGCGCATCGGAGACACGATTTACGATGGTTCGTTGCGGAGCCGTTTGAACGAGATGCGCGCGCGGCTTGCAGCGGAATAAAAAGGCTAAGGAACAGCGTTTTCGGCCAGGGTGTGACGAAGTAGCTTTCGGGGAAGCGACGGAGCAGGCATGGCAAACATCAAGGCAGACGAAATCAGCAAAATACTGCGCGAGCAGATTGAGAATTACGAGCAGACCGTCTCGGTGGACGAAGTGGGCGCGATCATCAGCGTCGGCGACGGTATTGCGCGCGTGCATGGCCTCGAAAAAGTGATGGCCGGCGAGATGCTGGCGTTCCCGCACGACATTTACGGCATCGCCCTCAACCTGGAAGAAGAGGAAGTCGGTGTTGTCCTTCTGGGCGAAACGACGGAGCTCAAAGAAGGCGACGTCGTCAAGCGCACCAACACGATTATGTCCGTGCCGGTGGGTGAAGCTCTGGTGGGACGTGTGGTGAATCCGTTGGGGCAGCCGTTGGACGGCAAGGGGCCGATAGCCACGAAGCAGCGCAATGCCCTCGAGCGCATCGCGCCGGGCGTGCTTGACCGCCAGCCGGTACGCGAGCCGCTGCAGACTGGCATTAAAGCGATTGACAGCATGATTCCCATCGGGCGCGGCCAGCGCGAATTGATCATCGGCGACCGGCAGACGGGCAAGACCGCGGTCATTCTTGACACCATCATCAACCAAAAGGGCGGGGATGTTATTTGCATTTACTGCGGCATCGGGCAAAAGCGTTCGACGATCGCGCAGGTGGTGAAGACGCTGACGGACGCGGGCGCAATGGACTACACGATTGTGGTGGCTTCGTCGGCCGCGGAGCCCGCTTCGCTGCAATACATCGCGCCATACGCGGCATGCGCCATGGGCGAATATTTCCGCGACAACAAACGGCATGCGGTGGCGTTTTACGACGATCTTTCGAAACACGCGCAGGCGTACCGCGAGATTTCTTTGCTGCTACGGCGTCCGCCGGGACGCGAAGCGTTTCCGGGCGACGTGTTTTATTTGCATTCGCGCTTGCTGGAGCGCGCCGCAAAACTGAATGACAAGCTGGGGGCGGGATCGTTGACTGCTTTGCCGGTCATTGAAACGCAGGCCGGCGACGTTTCCGCGTACATTCCCACCAACGTGATTTCGATTACCGACGGGCAGATTTACCTGGAAGCGGACCTTTTTAACGCGGGCATTCGTCCCGCCATCAACGTGGGCATCAGCGTGAGCCGCGTGGGCGGCAACGCGCAGATTAAGGCGATGCGGCAAGTGGCCGGCTCTCTGCGGCTGGACATGGCGCAGTATCGCGAACTGGCGGCGTTCGCGCAGTTCGGTGCGGATCAGCTCGATAAGGTGACGCAAGGTCAGCTTGCCCGCGGGCAACGACTCACGGAAGTTTTGAAGCAGGACCAGTACGTGCCGCTCCCGGCGGAGAAGCAGGTGCTCATCATTCAAGTTGCGACCAGCGGGGCCCTTGACGCCGTGCCCGTGGCGGAGGTGCGCCGGTTCGAACGCGAGCTTTTGCAGTTCACGGAGACGAATTACCCGTCTTTGCTGAAGAACATCGCCGCGAAGAAAGCGCTCGACGATGGCATCAAGGCGGAGATCAAGACAGCCGTCGAGGCGTTCAAGGAGCGCTTTACGGTGGCGGCTACCGGAGCCGCAAATTAGGGACTTGGACTGACGAACCAGCATGCCGACACTTCTCGATTTCCGGCGACGCATCCGCTCGGTAAAAAACACCCAGCAGATTACGCGCGCCATGAAGTTTGTGGCCGCCGCGCGGTTGCGACGCGCTCAGGAAGCGGCGTTGGCGGCGAGGCCGTATGCGAAAGAACTGGTGCGCGTGTTGCGCTCGACCATCAGCCGTATCGCGGAGCCGCAGCATCCTTTGCTGGCGCGCCGTCCGGAAGAACGAGTTCTCGCGCTGGTCTTGACGGGCGAGCGCGGCTTGGCGGGCGCGTTCAATACCAATATTTTGCGCAAGGCAAATGAATTGTTTCGCGCAAATAAGAACCGAAGGCTTTCGGTCATTCCCGTTGGCAAGAAGGGCCGGGACGCTTTGCGGAAGGCCGGGTTCAACCTTATCGCCGAATACATCAATGTGCTGGCGCGCGTGGAATTTGGGACGGTGCGCGAGATTTCGAATTTGGTGACGGATTTGTACGCCAAAGGGGAGATCGATTCCGTTTATGTCATCTTCAGTGAATTCAAAACGGTGATGTCGGCGAACCTGACGATGGAGAAGCTCTTGCCGGTGGATGCGGCACAAGTGCAGGAAGGCAGCGAAGGCGCGGCGGCTAGCGCTCAGGTGGATTACATATACGAACAGCCGGAAGAGCAGCTTCTCGATCGTCTTCTGCCGCGCTACGTCGAATCGCAAGTGCAGCGCGCGATGCTGGAATCGTCCGCCGCGGAACACGCGGCGCGCATGACGGCAATGGAATCAGCAACCAAAAACGCTGGCGACGTGATCGAAGCGCTGACGCTGCACATGAACAAAGTGCGCCAGGCGGCTATTACGAAGGAAATCATTGAGATTGTGAGCGGTGCGAGGAGCACTGCTTAGGAGAAGGCATGGCGGAAAAATACGCAGCCGTGGGACACATCGTGCAGATCATCGGGCCCGTGCTCGACGTGCAATTCGAAAGCGGACATCTGCCCGCCATCTACAACGCGGTTCGCATCACCAGCGACGGGTATAACGTCCCCGAACCCATTGACGTGACCGCTGAAGTGCAACAGCACCTGGGCGAAGGGCGCGTGCGTGCTGTGGCGATGGAACCAACGGAAGGACTCGTTCGCGGTATGAAAGCTTTCGACTTGGGCGAGGGCATCAGCGTGCCGGTTGGCCGCACCACGCTGGGCCGCGTGATGAACGTCCTCGGCAAACCGGTGGACCAACTCGGCCCTCTGGAAAGCAAGACGCGCTACCAAATCCACCGGCCTGCACCGCTGCTCGATCAGCAATCCACCACGCTGGAAATGTTCGAGACCGGCATCAAGGTCGTGGACCTGATTCAGCCGTTCCTGAAGGGCGGAAAAATCGGACTGTTCGGCGGCGCGGGAGTCGGCAAAACGGTACTCATTCAAGAGTTGATTCACAACGTCGCGATGCAGCACGGCGGCGTCTCAGTTTTCTCGGGAGTGGGCGAGCGCACGCGCGAAGGAAACGACCTGTGGCTGGAATTTCAGGAATCAGGCGTGGTTGTACCTGGCAATTCCGAGAAGTCGCGCGCCGCGCTGATCTATGGCCAGATGACCGAACCGCCAGGAGCGCGTCTGCGCGTCGGCCTGACCGGTCTGACCGTGGCGGAGTACTTCCGCGACCAGGAACATCTCGACGTGCTCCTGTTCATTGATAACATTTTCCGCTTCGTGCAGGCAGGGTCGGAAGTCTCCGCTCTCCTTGGGCGCATGCCGTCGGCCGTCGGTTATCAGCCGAACCTCAACACGGAAATCGGCGAATTGCAGGAGCGCATCACTTCAACCAAAACCGGCTCCATCACCTCGGTGCAGGCGATTTACGTGCCCGCCGACGACTACACGGACCCGGCGCCGGCCGCGACGTTTACACACTTGGATGCCTCCACGAACCTGAGCCGGCAAATCGTCGAACGCGGCATTTATCCCGCGGTGGATCCGCTGGCCAGCTTCTCGCGCATTTTGGATCCGCGCATCGTGGGCCAGGAGCATTACGCCGTGGCGCGCGCGGTGAAATCCATTCTCCAGCGCTACAAGGACTTGCAGGACATCATCGCGATTCTCGGCATCGAAGAACTTTCCGACGAGGACAAGCGCACCGTGGCGCGAGCACGCAAGATCGAAAAGTTCCTCTCCCAACCGATGTTCGTGGCCGCGCAATTCACCGGCCTCGAAGGCAAGTACGTCAAGATCGAAGACACCGTGCGCAGCTTCAAGGAAATCGTCGAAGGCAAGTACGACGATATCCCGGAGCAGGCGTTCTACATGGTGGGCACCATCGAAGAGGCCTTACAAAAAGCGGAAAAGATGAAGGCAGGCGTTTAAGAGAAAATGCTTCCCGAAGCCATGGAACTGGTGATCGTCACGCCTACGCGGCAATTGGTGCGCGTGCGAACCACCGAAGTCACGTTGCCGGGCGCCAATGGTTACCTCGGAATTCTTCCGGGCCACGCGCCGTTGATGACCGAGCTCGGCATCGGCGAA
>WNGQ01007276.1_pt1 | contig 10645 bp, 14 predicted proteins | sample 5407661 | NCBI WGS metagenome assembly WNGQ01 (sample SAMN13153382, study PRJNA577476) | soil metagenome | isolation source: 60 cm soil or saprolite under Garry oak tree replicate 2 | place: USA:California | collected 2016-06-15 | reverse complement strand
CCGAGCAGGTCGTCGACGATGACGTAGAGTGCGACAGCGAGGGTGTCGAGGTCGGTATCCACAAACCATATCTCGGCGCCCTCTGCCTATTGGTTACGGCCTGCCCACTCCTCGTAGCCATGGAATCACTCATCTAGATTCTCTCAGGCGGCATAGCCGAGGCGAGGTGGCAATCTGGCGACGGGCGGGCAGGGTGCCAGCGGGCTCGCTCCGGGCAAGCGGGCCCGCAGGGCCTCGACCGCCTCCGGTCGGCCGGGCGCCGGCAGCGAGCCCAGCCGGGCCAGGTCGAGCGCCATCCGCGCCGCCTCGCGCTCCTCGGGCACGCCGGCTGGACTGCCCTGGGTTCGATGGAGACTCCATTTCTTGGGAATGAAGGAGTCGTATGTCCACATCGAACACCACCAGGCACCCCAGCCAGCGCCGATACCCGGGCGAGCTGCGTGAGCGGGCGGTCCGAATGGTACGCGAGCGATCGCCGAGGGTGGCGAGAGCTTCGGCGTGATCACGCGGGTGGCCCGGCAGCTGGGGATCGGGCCCGAGTCCCTGCGCAACTGGGTCAAGCAGGCGCAGGTTGACGGCGGCCAGCGGCCCGGCGTGACGACCGAGGAGCGTCGGCGCATCGCCGAGCTGGAGCGGGAGAACCGGGAGCTGCGGCGGGCCAATGAGATCCTGAAGAGCGCGTCGGCTTTCTTCGCGGCCGAGCTCGACGGCCGACGACCGAGATGACCGACTACGTCGACGCGTACAAGAACCAGTTCGGGGTCGAGCCGATCTGCCAGGTACTGGAGGTCGCCCCGTCCACGTACTACGCCGCGACGACCAGGTCGGCCTCGGTCCGCCAGGTGCGGGACGAGGAGCTGAAGGTCGAGATCGCGCGCGTGCACGAGGAGAACCTCGGCGTCTACGGCGTCGAGAAGGTCTGGCGGCAGCTGAACCGGGAGAGCGTTCGCGTCGGCCGCGACCGCGTCGCCCGGCTGATGCGGGAGCTGAACCTGGAGGGGGTGGTTCGCGGGAAGCGGAAGCGGACCACGGTGGCTGCCGAGCTCGGCGAGCGTCCCGCTGACCTGGTCGATCGGAACTTCCGGGCGCCGGCCCCAAACCGGCTCTGGGTGGCCGACCTGGTGCGCCACGAGGCGCCATGGACCGTGCGGTGATGTAAGGGCACCGCCGGCGGGCCGTCGCAGCGGCCCGGTGAAGCTGGGGGCAGTCTGATCTCCGGGACGGGAGGGAGGGCGGACAGCAGCCCCGACAACGACGGAACGGGCCAGCACCGTCAGATGGCCCGGGTCCGGCAAGCAAGACGGGAAGGTGTACGTGAGAAATCAGCGACTGAACGCCTCTCAAGCACAAACCACCAGCTCGAACCTGGCGGATCTGGGCTGGGCCGCGGCGCGCACCCGCACGATGAGCGGGGAACTCCCGAGCCGGTTAATGTCGCTGGCAGGGAGGCCACGTTGAAGGTCTGCGGCGTAGACGTGGCGAAGCCGCAGGGGCATAGCTGGACGCCTCCCCCGTCGAACGGTACATGGTGAACGTGGGAACCATCCCGGCGGTCCCCTACCCGGCCAGCAGCCAACTGGTCGGCGGGAAGGCCCGTCGCCGGCACACGCCACCGGGGTGGGACGGAGGGGTTGTAGTAGTCCGAGGCCGGGAAAGCCGGCTACATGGCGAAGGACCCCAGCGAGATCGCAGCCGAGACGCTGACGGTGGAGGTCCCCGATGAACATCGGGGCGCCGTGGCCGGACCTCGATGAGGCCGAGCGGCGGGTACACGAGACGCAGACGAAGCTGCACCAATGGGCGACCAGTGATCCTGGCCGCCGGTTCGATGACCTCTACAACCTCGTGTACGACCCGGCCTTCCTCGTCGTGGCGTGGAGCCGGGTGCGGGGCAACAAGGGAGCGCGAACGGCCGGTGTCGATGGAGTGCGACCGCGCTCGATCGGACCCGCTGCCGGAGAACTCCTGGCGCGGCTGCGAGAAGACCTCAAGGCCCGCAGGTTCACTCCCAATCGGGTGCGGGAGAAGGCGATTCCCAAGGCATCAGGCAAGGTTCGCCGCCTTGGGATCGCGACCGCCGCCGACCGTGTCGTGCAAGCTTCGTTGAAGCTGGTACTCGAGCCGATCTACGAGACGGACTTCAAGCCGTGCAGCTACGGCTTCCGTCCGAAGCGCCGGGCGCAGGACGCAATCGCCGAGATTTACTACCTTGCCACCCGCACCTACGAGTGGGTGTTCGAGGCGGACATCAAAGCATGCTTCGACGAGATTTCGCACTCGGCCCTTATGGACCGGGTGAGACGTCGGATCGGAGACAAGCGCGTTCTCGCGCTGGTGAAGGCATTCCTGAAGGCCGGGATCCTCACTGAGGAGGGCCTGGACCGGCGGACGATGACCGGTACTCCCCAGGGCGGCATCCTCTCGCCGCTGCTGGCCAACATCGCCCTGTCCGTTCTGGACGAGCACTTCTCGGCACGCTGGGAGGAGCTTGGCCCGGAATGGCAACGCCAGAAGCATCGCCGTCGCGGTGGCGCCGTGGTCCGCATCGTCCGCTACGCAGACGATTTCGTGGTCACGGTGTCCGGACAACGCGGGGATGCCGAAGCGCTGCGGGACGAGGTCAGCGTGGTGCTCGCCCCGATGGGCCTCCGCCTGTCGGAAGAGAAGACGGGGGTTCGCCACATCGATGAGGGGTTCGACTTCCTGGGCTGGCGCATCCAGCGACGCGCTTGGCGAGGTCGAACGGACAAGCGGATGGTGTACACCTATGCGTCGAAGAAGGCGTTGGCCTCCGTCATGGAGAAGGTGCGATCCCTCACCCGCCGAAGGAAACATCGAACGCTCGCCGACCTCCTGCGCCAGATCAATCCGGTGTTGCGAGGATGGTGTAACTACTTTCAGCACGGCGTGTCGTCGAGCACGTTCGGCTACCTCGACCACTTCGCCTTCTGGCGGATCGCGGGGTGGCTTCGTAAGCGACACCAGAAGCTGAACTGGGGAACGGTCCACCGCCGCTACCTCCCGGGATGGGAGGTCCGCGACGGCGCCGTGGCAATGTTCCGGCCACGATCGGTCGCGGTCACCCGCTACCGATACCGGGGCAATCGCATCCCCACACCATGGGCGAGTCAGGCAACAGAACCACCCGCACCAACGGCATGATCTCGTGGAGAGCCGGATGCAGTGAGAGCTGCATGTCCGGTTCGGAGGGCGGGCCGGGGAGACGGGCCAACCGAAAGGCTGGTACCGCGCCCCGGCTCGACCCCTACACCTACGTCAGCACCTGGGCCGGGTTCGTCTACGTGGCCTTCGTCATCGATGTCTTCAGCCGCTCGATCGTGGGCTGGCGGGTCTCCAACTCGCTCCATGCCGAGCTGGCCCTGGACGCGCTGGAGATGGCGCTGTGGGTGCGACGGAACCAGGAGGTGGAAGGCCTGGTCCATCACTCCGACCGCGGCGTGCAGTACCTGGCCATCCGCTACACCGAGCGCCTGGCCGAGGCCGGTGCCGTTCGCTCGGTCGGCTCTCGGGGCGACAGCTACGACAACGCCCTGGCCGAGACGGTCGTGGGCCTGTACAAGGCGGAGCTCATCCACCGGCGCGGGCCCTGGCGGAACCTTGATCACGTCGAGCTGGCCACTGCCGAATGGGCCGACTGGTGGAACCAGCGTCGGCTGCACGGCGCCATCGACAACCTGCCGCCGGCGGAGTTCGAGCGTCGGTGGTGGGAGCAGGTGGAGGCCCAGGTGGCCTGATGGTGCCCAGCCGCCCTGCACCTCCATCGAGACGGCTCGGGGGTGAGCTGACCAGCGCCAGCCCCGAGTCCCAGACCCCGTGCCCTGGCTCGACGTCGTCGGGGCCACACGCCGCGCAGCGGCACTGCTCAGGCCGGCTCTACCGCTTCCGCTACCATCGTCAGCGCGAGGCCCATCGTGGTCGCGCGAATCCAAACGGCCGAGTCTCCACAAAACTCAGGGCGGTTCAGGCCGCGTGGCCCCCCGGGGGTGGGGGCACGCAAACCAGCTTCCTCCGGGGCGGACCATCAGTACCAGATGCTGACCTGCCGTTCACCGGACGACAGCTCAGGCTCGGCAACCGCTTCAGCCACACCTGCCGCCCGTCGGCTGGCGCTCCAAGCTGCTGCAGTTGCATCTACGACGTCCGCCGGTGGGACGGCTCCCACAGTTCCGAGATCATGGGGAATCTGGATCCCCTCATGGGCAAGGAGTTCGAGCCTGTCCCACATGCCTGCCCAGGAGGTCTTTCGCACATTGAGGGCTTGGCCCGCCATCGCCCTGAACGACACCTCGGGGTGCACTTCGAAGACGACGTCCCAGGTTGTCGCCACGGGCTCGGCCTCGAGAATCTTGGACGCCAGCCCATACGCTTGCCTGCTCAGTCCGGCCCCCGTGAGCTGGATGCATTTCGCGAGCGCCTCCTCATATGGTTTCGTCTGAAGCACCACCTTTGGCGGCACCGTAAAGACGCTGGGTCCGATGAAAGGCCCAACGAACGCTCGGGCTGCGATGTCACAGCGGCGAGCGCCCGACTCAGGCAAACCAATCGGAATATCGACCCCGACCGCGCCAGCCGTTCCGACCTGGGCCAGCAACTCGGCGAGGCTTGAAGCGGCAACCGCAGAATGGAAGCCGCCGTCACCCAGGGTGACGGCCACCCAGCCCTTGTGATAGGCATCGATGCCAACGGCGAGGTCAGCAGTCTTCACGACACCGGCAGCAGGGCTAACTTCCCGCCTCCCTCTTCGCCGCCCGAGCGGCCCGCGCCTTGGCGAGCGCCGCGCGCCGCCGCTCGAGCACCTCGGGATCGGTGATCTTGCGCCGGGTGCGGACGACGACAGCACCGTCAGCACCGCGGCCCCGCCCGTCGCTGGCGAGAGCCTGACTCACGCGCCGCTGCAGCCCGGAGAGTGCCCTGGCGGCCTGGCCCAGCCCGCCACTGGCGCCCTGCGCCTTCTCGGCGCGAGCGATGGCGCGCTTGAGCTCGCGGTTCTCGGCGATGAGCCGGTCGACCTGGGCGGTCAGCTGGGCGAGCAGGTCGTCGCCGCTGGGGCGCGGGCGGCGAGTGCGGCGGGCTGCCGGGCTCCCGTCGGCGGTGGAGCGGGTGCGGCGCCAGCGGGTGGTTGGGGCGGACGGTTCGTCAGTCGTTGTCACAGTCGAAGGTCTCCATGAATGTTGGTGAAGATCCTCGGGCTCGTGCCGAGGACGCGGGCGGCCGGGCTACTCGACCTGGAACCTTACAGGTATCCCTGCTCGCACAGGTGGGCGTGGACGATCGCCAGCCAGAGGTTCGACGCCACGTCCAACGGATCGTCCCGCAGGACTTCGCTCTCCCACGGATCCTCCCACCGTACGAGCTGGTCGCCGGCTCGGAAGTCCAGCCGAATCACGGGCGGCCAGGCGTTGGGAGGCGACACCAGGGCGATGTCCTCGATCACCACCGGCTTCCAGTCGAGGCCCGCGAGCCAGTCGGCCCGCAGCCGGTCGACCAGGGCCCTGGGCCGTCCCTCCGCTTCGACGCTTCGGACTACAGCCATCGTCCCTCGATTATGGGTACGGGGCCGGCCGCTGTGTGTACCGGAAGGCGGTGATGACGCCGGCAGGATGGCCGTCCGGCCTCAAGCGGCTGTTTGGCGAGTACGACCCGGAATCCCCAGGCGTTCGCGCATGCTTTGCCGCCGGCCGAGTGTATTGCGCCAGGTCCCGCCGCCTACGACGCCTTCCGCGCCGCGCGCCAGGGTGGCGGTGATCTCGGAGGAGAACGAGGTGTCGTTGATCGGGTCTCCATGCCCGATCGCGCCGTCGTCGGCAGGGTCCTGGGTGATGTGCAGGTAGCCATAGCCGCTGCGTCCCGTCCGGCCGCAACGGAGCGGGTACTTCACTCCACCCTGGACGTACCAGGCGAGGATCCGGCGCTCTGACTTGCCGGAGCACGGGTTGTCGGACGGCCAGGGCGGTGGTGCCAACGCTCAGGATCTCCACCGGCGGCTTGGTGCAGGCATTGTGGCCGCTGCAGGTGTCGGCCAGCAGGACCGGCACCAGGGCCACCAGGATGAGAAGCCGCCTCACCGTCAACCCTCCGGCAGCGACGGCCGCTGCGGCGCGAGCAGCATCGGCAGCAGCTCGGGCGTGCAGGGGCGGCGCGGTCGACTCGTTGAGGTTGGCCAGCGGTTGGCACCAGCCATTCAAACCTCGGCACCAGGTTGATCAGTGATCGCCAATCGGCCCCTTATGTGGCCGAGCAGGAACCCCGGGTCGCGCCGGGCCAGCAATCGACCGAACGCGAACAGCAGCGAGCCTGAACCAAGGAATGCGGCCCCAAGGAGCAGGCCGATCAGCGCCTCCCACCAGCTCGACGACACGATGTTGGTGAACGAGGACAGCGTAAAGAGTCCGATGAAGCCGAACCACACCGCGAAACCGATCCGGCCAGCTGGCCTGAGACCGATCGTGACCTCGACGCTGGAACCGCCGGGCGCCGGACGGCACCTGATGCGAGCGTAAGGCTTGGAGGCGTTCGTGCCGAGGCTGACGCGGTACAGCCACACGTCGTCACCAGTCAGAATCCTTCTGCCCACTCGGGCGCCCAGCCAGATCGTGGTGTTCTCTTTAAGCAGGTCTCGGCAGCGCCCCGGCTCGAACGCCGCGAAGTATACGTGTCGCTCGCGGAACCAGGGGTTCCAGTAGTACTGCCAGCCCGTCATGAATCAGAAGAGCCCAGCCCGATCGGCTCCGCGGCTGGGCTGGGCGCGAGCGGCGGCGTGGCGCACGGGCGGATCGGCCCCTCGCGCCGCCCGTCCGGCGCCGGCCCCGCCATAGCTCGTCACGAAATGCCGTCGGCGCGCACGAAGCGATCGCGGACACCGTGAGTGTCGTGAAGGACGTGGAGGCGGTCGCTCTCGAGCACCGACCCGCCGCCGTCATGCTGGTGTCCGGCCGACCCTGCCGCCGCCGCCAGCACCGCTCGATGACCCCGGCGACCCCCGCCTGACGGCGCCCTCAGCGGCCCGCGGCGCTCTGATCGGAAGAGGCGCCCGGCCTGGCTGATGGCCGCCCGCCCACCGACCCGATCGAGACCAGGACGGCGCCTTCCATGAGAGTCAGTCATGTCGCTGAAGCTCACCGCCTCGATCGCAGCCCTCGGCCTCTCCCTTCTCGCCGCCACCGCCGCCCCGGTCCACCAGGCCGGCGCCAGCATCAGGCTCGCGGTCGTCAGCCACACCAGCCCCAGCGGCGACGTGACCAGTATGAGCGCCGCCTTCGGCCAGCCCGCCACCCCTCGACTGGGCCGGGCTCGCCGCCTCGACGCTCTGTCCACCGGCACCAGCTGGGGCACCGGCGCCAGCCTGAAGTCGATGCGGGTCACCACCTGGTCGCAGTTCCTGATCGGCCGCTGACGCTCGCCTCGCCGGCGAACCGGCCCCGGTGGCGTGCGCCGTACCATCTCGAGGGTCGGGTTCTCCCGGCGCAGCGGTTCAGGCCCATGCGCCCACGCGGTGGAGGGCTGGAAGCCCCAGCCCTCGAGCACGCCGACGACCTGATCGCTGGCGACGGCCTCCTCGGTGGCGGGCGGTGGGCAGCCGAGCAGGCCGACGAACCAGCGGTCCGGCCACGGCGTCGGCCAGATGATCGCGAGGGTGCCGCTGATGGACCAGGCCTGGTGGATTTGGCCAGCCGTCAGCTCGAGGTCTACGCCGCCGTCGTACACCTGCTCGAGCCCTCTCGCCGCGGCGCCAGGATCCGGGGCGCGCAAGAGGGCTCGCTGGACGGTCGCTTGCCAGCGACGGGCGAACCCGATCACTTCCGGACGGTCACGACATCGGGCTCCCCCCGGCGCCGGATGTGAACGATGATATAGAGGCGGTCTCGGCCTCGCTTCAAATACGACCGAGCCATGGTGCGACCTGCTGGCGTTTCGTGGCTGGAGGTCGCAGAAGAGGAGCAGTTCCCGTGGACATGTATCCATCCCTCACCTATCGCGACGTCAGGGCGGCGCTCCAGTGGCTCTCGAGCGCCTTTGGCTTCGAGGCGCGGGTCTTCGCCGACGAAGGCACCCCGGAGACCATTCAGGCTGCGCTCGTCTACGGCGACGGGATGGTGATGGTCCAGTGCGACCGCCCTCAGGAGCTCCACGGCAGCCATATCGGTCGGGGTTGGGTCTACGTGGCGGTCGACGACGTCGACGGGCACTACGAGCGGGCGAAGGCCGCCGGTGCCGAGGTCCCAAATGAGCCTCACGGCTCCATCGAGGGCGGAATGCGTGGCTACAGCGCCCGAGACGTCGAAGGCAACCTCTGGAGTTTCGGAACCTCGAGGCCGAGGCCATAGGCCAGTGGACCCTTGGCTGCGCCCCGTTTTCAACGGTGAGACGCCATGGCTTCCGCAGCCCGCGATCACGCCCTCGAGTTGGGCCGGGCTGGCGCTCCTCGGTCGGTCGTGGTCGGCCTCATCCCAGTCCCCGATCGGTACGAGGCGGTCTCCTCCCGCCGAGGACAATTATGTAAAGAGGCTGACATTGACTTGCCTCCACCGGTGTCGTGATCCTATGCTTCGCCGTGGAGGGAGCAGAACCGTTCGTCGCGCAACTGTTCGGGTACTCGTAGTGGCGGTAGCCTCTTGGCTTGTCGCGTGTGGTGGGACCGGCTCCAGTGGCGCCGGGCCGGTCACGAGCCGGGCAGTGACGCCAACGCCAACCCCATCCGCGGCCGAAATCCTCACGAAACCGGCCTTGTCGACGATCAAAGACATGCACTTCACCGCCACGGTCCGGACGACGAGCAGCGGCCAGACAGCAGAGCTCACGGGTGAGGGTGACATGGTGGTCCGACCGTCCAGCGCCTTCCGACTCAAGGTCCAGGGCATCGTCGGCGGCGCCTCCGTCAGCGAAGAGATCATCACCAAGAGCGGCACTGACTACGTGCGCCAGGGAGAACAGAAGTTCAAGGCCTCGCCGTCCAGCCAAGCCTCCGACGTCAACACGTGGCAAGATGCCGGTGACGCCACGCTGCTCGGAGAGGAGGGATTGCCGACCGGTAACGCATGGCACGTCAAGGCCAACTCCAAGCAGGGCAACGCTTTCGAAGCCTGGGTCCGGAAGACCGACGGCTACCTCCTCCGGTACTTCGCCACCTCGAAGTCGGGAAACACCACCTTCGCCTATGCCATGGTAGGGTTCAACACCGGCGTAGTTATCGAGGCTCCCCCGCCCAACGATGTGATCTGATTGGGCGCGCTGCCGGGGTTGCGGGCGTCGAGTGCGTGGTCGTCATCTCCGACAAACCTCGGAGGCGCTGGGAGCGGCGGCGGCGCAGGTGGGCCCGCGGGCGCTGGCCTTGGCGTTGCAGCCTGCGCCAGGAGCACGGGCTGTCGGTGCGGAGGACGACGGCGACGATGCGGGGGTTGGGCATCAGGCTGAGCCCGGGCGGGCTGATCCAGGCGATAGCGTGGATCGGGGAACGGTCGTGGTCGAGAGGTGCCCAACCTGGTGGCGTGCTACGTCGCTGCCATCGGTCGCCGCCTGCTGAACCGTCAGGTCGAGCACAACCGCTCCGGGGCGGCCCGCTCGATCTCACGCTCGGCCTCGCCAGCGTCATCCCTGACGCCATTGTCGGCTTCATCGACAAACACCTGCGCCGCCACTAGACGCATATCCCCTATCTACAGTGCACGGCATTCATCGCCTCTTTCGATCTTGCTAGCATTTCTGTCTGCCCCTCAGCGAGGGTCCATGTGACGGTGTCAGTCGTTCAGCGAGGAGATGGCGTGCCAATGAGTGAGGAGAAGGCCCTGAATGTCGGCCCGTCGGACATCGAAGTGGCGTACGAGCGGTTCGGTGATCCCGGGGCGCCGCCCGTGCTGTTGATCATGGGCGGCGGCGCGCAGATGATCAATTGGCCGGAGGGGTTCTGTGCCGAACTGGTCGGCCGTGGCGTGCACGTGATCCGGTTCGACAACCGCGACACCGGCCTGTCGTCACATTTCCCTCACGCGCCGGCACCCGACCTTCAGGCGGCCCTGGCCGGTGACCTGTCGTCGGCGTCCTACACCCTGTCCGACATGGCGGCGGACACCGTCGGTCTGCTCGACGTGCTCGGGTTCGACAGCGCCCACACCGTCGGCGCCTCCCTGGGTGGGATGATCGCCCAGACGATCGCGATCGAGTATCCCAGCCGGGTCCGGTCGCTGACGTCGATGATGTCCACCACCGGTGACCGCGGTGTGGGCCAGGCCAACCTGACGGCGATAGCCGGGTTGGGGGCGCCGCCGGAGGACCGTCAGGGCTTCATCGACTGGCAGGTCCGGGCCTTCCGGGTGGTGGGATCCCCCGGGTTCGAGTTCGATGAGGCCGCTGTGGCCGATCGGGCCGGACGCTCCTACGATCGGGGCCACGACCGCCTGGGCATGGTGCGCCAGTTTGTCGCGGCCGTGGCCTCCGGAGATCGCACGGCGCTGCTGCGGTCGCTGCGGGTACCCACCATGGTGCTGCACGGCGCCGACGACGTCATGTGCGACGTCAGCGGTGGGCGGGCCACCGCCGCGGCCATCCCCGGCGCGAAATTGGTGATGATTGACGGCATGGGCCACAGCCTGCCCCGACAACTATGGCCCGAGATCGCCACCCACATCGC
>WNGQ01007272.1_pt1 | contig 10646 bp, 5 predicted proteins | sample 5407661 | NCBI WGS metagenome assembly WNGQ01 (sample SAMN13153382, study PRJNA577476) | soil metagenome | isolation source: 60 cm soil or saprolite under Garry oak tree replicate 2 | place: USA:California | collected 2016-06-15 | reverse complement strand
CAAACCGTACATGATTCGTCGAACGCATACGCCCGCGGTCTTCTTCGATCGGGACTCACGCCCGGTGATCGCGTCGGTATCCTCTCCCCGAATCATGTACGGTTTGTCGTCGCGCTATTGGGGTCTATGCGCGCGGGTGTCGTCCCGGTTCCGATCAATATCAAGCTTCCCGCCGATACGGTTTCCTACATCCTCGGCGATGCCGCGGTACCCCTGGTCTTCGCCGAGCCTGAATTGAAACGCCTTATTCCTGATGGCATCGACGTTGTCTTCTTCGGCCGAGGTGCGGATGGTTTTGAGGGTTTTCTGGATTTTGGTCCGTTTCAGGCCTTCGAGCCCGCTCCAGATTCCGTGGCCATCCAGCCCTACACCTCGGGCTCTACAGGTCTGCCAAAGGGTGTGTTGCTGACACACTACGGGCAGAATTGGAGCCGCCGTATCCTGGCGCACACCCGCGGCACCACCGAGCGCGATGTGATCCTCGTCGCTGCGCCGCTTTACCACAAGAATGCTCTTAACGCGATCAAGCAAGGACTCACAGCGGGAGCGACATTGCGGCTGTTGCGGCGGTTCTCTGCCGAGCGCTACATCGAAGCGATTGGCCTTCACCAGTGCACGGTGGTCTCGGGCGTACCAACGATGATAGCGATGGTGCTTGCTCACAAGGACCTGTTGAAAAAAGTGGACACTTCGTCCGTACGGACAGTCATGATGGGCTCGGCAGCGTCCTCGCCGCAGCTGCTCGAGGAAATCGAAGCTTACTTTCCGAACGCCGAACCGCTCGTGGTCTATGGAGTCACCGAGGGCGGGCCGGTGCCGTTGGGGCCGCATCCGGAGGGAAAACGCCGTCCGCAGGGTTCAATCGGGGCACCCTATTCCGGCACCGAGGCGAAGCTGGTGGGCGGTTCCCATGCGGACGAAGGCGAACTCGTGCTGAAAAACCCCGGCATCATGCTCGGGTATCATAACCTGCCCAAGGAAACTGCCGAGCGCGTGCGTGACGGCTGGTACTACACCGGCGATGTCTGCCGCCGCGACAAAGAGGGGTTCTATTACTTCGTCGGCCGCACCGACGACATGTTCGTGTGCGGCGGCGAGAACATCTTCCCGTTGGCGGTCGAGACGCTGATCCAACGCCACCCTGCAGTGTACCAGGCGCTGGTCATGCCCTTTGACCACGGGATCAAGGGCCAGGTGCCCTACGCCTTCGTCGTGCTGCGGCCGGGCGCGAGCGCCACGGAAAACGATCTCAAGCAGTTTGCGCTTGCCAATGGACCAGCTTACCAGCACCCGCGCCGCGTTTTTTTTCTTCAACAGCTGCCACTCGCGGGCACCAACAAAATCGATAGGGAGCGTCTGCGGGAATGGGTCGCAAATAGAACTTTGGCTTAATATGACTCTACAGACCAACGGAGCAATCTCAACTCCACCCGCGCCGAGGTCCTGGAAATATTTGGGTCAGTGGCCTTCCAGATTCCCGACAGATCCGGCTTGCCGTCCGGGGTCTTCGGCGCTGGAGCCGAGAGGTCCGGTTTTCCGTCCGGCGTTCGCATAGTCCCAGGCGGGGGGTAGTGCAGCCATTGGCGGAGAGTGGAACGAACGCCGAGAGAAGGACGAGGACAGCCGATAACAATCGCGAAACGGCCATGTAAGCCTCCCGCTCGACACACTTTACAGGCTACGCACGTTATACGTCAAAGTCGCAGTCCAATAGCACTTCAGGAGTAACCGCAGAGCCGTCCTTACTCTACGATTGACCCCAATTTGCACCTTAGCCCTGTAGTTAGAGGGCCCCCGCGCCGATAAGAGTGGCCAGGGATGGCGAAATGATCTTACGAACCGCAAGTACAGACCAGGAGTTGGTGGAAGCCTGCCTTGATGGAGATGAAGGGGCATGGGGCGAACTGATTCGGAAATATCAGCGGCTGATCTTTTCGACGGCGCGAATGCTTTGTCCGGAACCGGCAGACGCCGCGGACGTTTTCCAGCAGGTGTGTCTTGAACTCTATCAACGGCTACCTCAGCTCCGCGACGCTCAAAGCCTTCCAAAATGGCTGATCACGGTTACTCGTCGCAAGAGCGTTGACGTGGTTCGCCGCTGGCCTAGGACCACGGAATTGGCCGAGGACGAGTTTCATAGCGATCGAGAAGTTGAAGCTTTGCAACGTCATCATGAATTGGAACAGGCTCTGGATCAGTTGCCGGACCGCTCCAGACAATTGCTCGTTTACCTCTATTTCAGTGAAGAACCTCTAAGTTATGCAGAAACCGCCAAACGTCTCGGCATACCAGTCTCCAGTATTGGACCCACGCGCGCTCGCAGTCTGCAGAAGCTGCGGAAATTGATGGAATCGCGATGAGGGTACTGACATTGAAACCCTCGGAATTGACAGAAAATGGGCAGGTCGAGCCGGTTGCATCCGAAAGCAATCCGCAGCAGCTCTGGGATCTGCTCGCGTCAATGTGGATCAAACTCCGCTCTTCACACATGATCTCTGGACAACCTCGAGGCGAGAAGTCTTGTGAAAGCGTATCGCTGGCCCAAAGGGCGCTTTCGATTGCATATGGAACCACGGATACCGCGCTGCATGCCGAAGCCCATCGCATGGTGGCATACGCCTTGAATGGGAATGAGCAATACGAAGATTCGATTCATCACTATGAGCTTGCGCTGGAAAGCCTGGACGCTACTCACGGCAAAGAGGACCTCGCGGCTCGCACGCGGTTGGGATTGATTGGCGCCCTCCTGATTAGCGCTCGTTATTCGGAAGCGATCCAGACAGGGGAGTTGGCTCAAAAGTGGTTTTTAGCTGCTGGTGACGAGGGCGGTCTCGCCAGACTGTATACGAATCTTGGCAACGTTTACCATCGCCTTGACGACCACGCCCGGTCGGTCGAATACCACGCCAAAGCGAAAGTTGTCTTTAAAGCGAACGGTGATAAACGGGCGCTCGCACTATCGATGCTGAACATGGCGAACAGCCTGTCGGCGCTCGATCGTTTTGCCGAATCGGATCGTCACTACTGTGCTGCCGAGCGTTTGAGCCGTCAGATGGATGTGCCTGAAATGCTGATGCAGGCCAAATACAACCACGCCTACCTTCACTTCTTGCGAGGACGTTTCAGTGACGCCCTCAAAACATTCGCGGGGCTGCGCCAACAGTTCATAACGCAACAGAGTCTGCGCTACGCGGCGTTGTGCGATCTTGATGAGGCGGAGATCTACCTGCACCTGAATGTCTGCTCAGACGCGGCGATGCTGTCACAGCGCGCCATCGAAAGCTTCACGAAGCTTGGCATGCGCTATGAGCAGGCAAAGGCATCGGTCTTCCTCGGTATTGCGTTGGCGCATCAATCGGAACTGACAGAAGCACAGGCTGTCTTCAAGCAGGCGCAATTGATGTTCGAAGAGGAGAGTAATGAATACTGGATCGCTATGCTGGACCTGTATCGCGCGGAGATCTACTTTTCATTGCGCCGTTTGTGGGAAGCTCAGTCGTTGGCCGAATCCGCACGGCAGCGATTCGCGGCCGCCGGTATTCCTTCCAAACACGTGCTTTGTCTGATTCTCCTCACTCGTCTTTCGATGGAAGTGAACCACGACAGCGCAGCCCGGCAATACGCCGAGGAGGCGTTACGGCTTACGCGCGCGCACAAAATGCCGCTTCTGCTCTTCCGAACCTTGGCAACAAACGCCGAAGTGTTGGAGCGGGTCTCGGAGATCGAGGAGGCCAGGAATCTTTATGTCGAAGCCGCACGCGAAATCGAATTGAGCCGAAGTTATCTGGAACGCGATGACCTCAAGGTGGCATTTCTCGAAGGAAAACACGCCGTCTTCGAATCGCTCGCCAACATTGCCCTGGGTGAAGCTGAGTCTTCAGAACCATCGTCGGACTCCATTATCGAGGCGTTTGCCTGGTGCGAACGATCGAAGGCCCGCGGTCTAATCGATCTTCTTTCCGGCCAGGTTTCCGGTATTTCCGGCCATGCGGACAAGTCGCTGCTCAACCGCGTCCGGCGTCTGCACGAAGAGCTGAACAGCAGTCACGTCCGGGCAACTGCCGACACACGGCTTGTGAACAAAGCCGCTCCGGGCATCGATGTCGGTCTGAAGGAGAACGAGCTTTCGAGAATACTTGGTGAACTCTCCGATGCTGATCCGGAGTACGTTTCGCTTCAAAAGGTGTCTGTGGCTTCGCTGCAAGCGATCCAACAGTCACTGCCGGAGAACACGACCCTCGTGGAGTACTTTTCAATTCATCAGGAGATCGTGGCGTTCGTGATCAACTGGCGTCATGTGAACATCGTTCGCCGCCTCTGTCCTGCGAAACGCGTGGATCATCTTCTGGAGTGCTTCCGCTTCCAAATGGAACGTTTTCAATTGTCCCCGGAGTATGTCAAAGGACACGAACAGGTCTTGGCGGCGTCGATGCAACAACAGTTGCGCGATCTTCATCAGGCCCTCGTCGCGCCGATCCGCGACTTAATCGATACACCGCATTTAATAGTCGTTCCTCATGGCGTGCTTCATTACCTGCCATTCCATGCATTCTTTGATGGCCAGCAATACCTCGTGGATGCTTATGACATGTCATATGCTCCAAGTGCTTCGGTTCTGAAGTACTGCCTGGAGAAAACGGAGGTCAGCGGCTCTACGCCTCTCATGATCGGAGTACCCGACCGCAATGCACCTCAGATTCGCCGCGAGATCGATCAACTCACGAGCGTGTTCCCAAGCGCACGGCGGCTGGAAGGGCGGCGCGCAACTCGCAAAGCCTTCCGCAGAGAGAGCAATTCGGCCGATTTCATTCACATCGCAACTCACGCGGTATTCCGCAAAGACAATCCGATGTTTTCTGCCTTCAAACTTGGCGATGGATGGATCAGCGCGCTGGACCTGTATGGAATGTCGTGCAATGCGAATTTGATCACATTAAGCGGCTGCAGTTCGGGAATGCAGCAAGTTGCCGGTGGCGACGATCTTTTGGGCCTCGTGAGAGGATTTCTGTACGCAGGCGCCAGGTCACTGCTTTTGAGCCTGTGGCCGATCAGCGACGAGTCAACGGCTTCTCTAATGGGCCACTTTTACCGCTACTGGTTTGAAGGAGCAACGAAAGCCGTGGCGCTGCAGCAGGCGGCGATCCGTATTCGGGAAGATTTCCCCCATCCGTTTTTCTGGGCCCCCTTCATGCTTGTCGGCAAACCGTAAACGCCCACATTCACGGTGTTTTTCACGTCAGCTTCATTTTTAATCCGGCTTTGTATTTTTTGGGCTTTCTGCCACGACCTTTACGCAGGAGATGGAAAACAATGAGACATGTGGCCACAGCAGCCATGATTGATTTGGTAGAGCAAAAAGTGTCGAAGTCCGAGCGTGAAAGGTGCCAGCAGCATTTGACGGATTGCGAGCGCTGCACGCCGGAATACGAATCCTGGTGGACGTTCCTCTCCGGCCTCGGGCCATCGAATCTAACCGATGCTCCTTCGGAATTGCTTAACGGGTGCATCGCGATTTATCGGAAACCGGAGCAGCAACTTTCAGGATTTCAGAAGGCGTGTGTGCTGTTTGATAGCTTTCTTCAGCCGCTGGCGGTCACGGGCCTGCGTGGCACGATGACCGAGGCGCGCCAGGTGGTCGTTAGCACCGATGACTTCGACGTTCATTTGAAGGTTTCCGGCAAGGAATTCAACCAAACGGTTATGGCCCAACTGCTACCAAAGGGTTACATCGACGTCGCGGATGCTGAGATTCAATTGCGGGTTCCCGGGCACGCGGCGCTGCTCACGCGCAGCAACGAGTTCGGCCAATTCACGCTCAAAGGAGTACCAAGCGGTCCGTTCTTTTTTCTAATCGCACTCCCTCCGTCAGGGAACAAGGTTCAATTTTCAGTTTAATAAGGAGAATAGTTATGTCCGTTTTTAAGCGCGCGATTTTGTGCGCACTCTTGGTCTTTATTCTCGGAGGAACGAGTTTTAACGCAGAGGCGGCGGGACAGAGAATGGTCGTCAAACTGAACACGGCGTCGCCAATCGGCCCTGTGCTCAACCTGTTGAATGCCACCGTTCTCGACGTGATCTCCGACTCCAATTTATACCTACTGCAAGTTCCACAGCTTCCCTCGCTGGGTACGTTGACTCTCAATCTGCTCGGAATTGCGTACATCGAGGTGGATACAACCCTTTCCGGCCCAACCCTCCGAACGCTCGGCGTAGTTCAATCGAAATCGACGGCGGACTGGTACCGCCTGCAGCCTGCATTGACGCGTATTCGCGCGGTTCAGGCCTCGCAATACTACGATGGGTATGGCGTCGTGGTGGCGGACATCAACAGTGCCGTCGATTATGGACATCCCGCCCTTCAAGGTCATTTGACCGGCGGTTACGACTTTGTCACAGCGCAAGGTTCGACCTATGCCGCCTTGAATCAGTCATCCGGCAGTTTTATGGATCAATCGTCGGGAAGTTTCCTGGATCAATCGTCGGGGAGTTTCCTCGATCAGGCCTCCGGTAGTTTTCTGGACCAGGCGTCCGGAAGTTTCATGGACCAGGCGTCAGGCAGCTTCCTTGATGGAGCGCCCCTTCTGAATATGGTCACCGGTAGCAATTCGGCCTACGGACACGGCACGCTGTGTGCGGGTCTTATCGCTGCGGTCGCGCCGAGAGCGATGATCATGCCTCTTCGCGTGTTCGACGACAATGGTCAGGCGGACATTTTCACGATCACGAAGGCTATCCGGTACGCTGTAAAGAATCAGGTGAACGTCCTCAACATGAGTTTTGGAATTTCGACCAATTCGAGGTCAGTTCGAGAAGCCGTCGCAACAGCAATCGCGGCGAACATCGTCGTGACCGGCTCAGCTGGAAACGCGAATACTTCAACGCCGCAGTATCCTGCCTCCTACTCGTCGGTTCTATCCGTGGCAGCGACGGACATGAATGACAAGAAAGGATCGTTCTCTAATTACGGTTCGTCCGTATCAGTCTCCGCTCCCGGTGTGAATATTATTTCGGCTTACCCGGGCGGCTATTATGCGGTCGTTTCCGGTACATCGTTTGCCGCACCCATTGTGGCAGGCGAGGCCGCTCTGGTGCGATCCAAGCAAGTAACCGGGATCACCGACGCGATGGTCCGCGGAACAGTCAACATCGACGCTCAGAATCCGCAATACGTCGGGAAACTCGGCGAGGGGCGTATCGACGTCGTATCCGGGATCGAGAAATAACAACATGAATAAGACACAGAGTACCGCAGCAAATTACGCGTTTCGAATTGCAAGTTTTGAAGAAAACCAACGTGAACAAGTGCTCTCGATGGCTTGCACGCTCGTGTCGCTCGTCGATTTGCGCGACTCCTATACGGGCGGTCACAGCAACCGCGTGGCGGGGTACAATCGCGGCACTGCCGTAACCCTGGGTCTGAGTTATTCGGATACGAACAACATTGTGATCGCCGGTCTGCTCCACGACATTGGCAAAATCGGAGTTCCGGATCACGTCCTGTTGAAGCAGGGCAAACTGACTGATGAAGAATTTGAGTTGATCAAGAAACATCCGGAATTTGGCTGGATGGCGCTGAAGAGCGTCAAGGAGTTCGAGGAAGTGTCACTCATGTTGCTGCATCACCACGAACGAATCGATGGCGGAGGGTATCCCGGCAAGCTCAAGGGTGCACAGATTCCCCTGGGAGCCAAAATCATTGCAGTCGGCGACAGCTATGATGCCCTGACTACGAATCGGCCCTATCGAACGGCACGAAGTCAGGGTGAAGCATTAGAGGAGTTGGTCCGCTGCCGCGGAACTCAATTTGAACCCGAAGTGTTGGACGCTTTTTTGAAATGGATCCAGTCCCCGGTTGCGACGAAGAGCCGTATTGGGCAGGGATCCGGTGTGCCGGAACGCAAACCACGATCGATGTAATAGGACTCGTATTCCTGGACGACCCGAACCTCCTTCACTGCGTGAGGCTGAGCTGCATCCGCCAAAAGTAAACCGGTATCGTCCTTTGACGGCACTTTAGAACGAATACCGGAACATGATTTGAGTGATCCGCATAAATCCGGCCTGATTGGTGATCTGACCGAAGTTCGCATTACCGACCGTGTTTGCGTTAAAGCCGGCTCGCACGGTGACGCGGTTGAACAGGTTCAGCATTTCGACTTTCACGACGGCTGTCTTGCTCTCACCCAGTCTGAAGATCTTCATAAACGACGCGTCAACATTCTTCTGTGTCGGCGAGCGGAGCGCGGTGATCGTGCGCGGCGCCGTCCCGAAGGTGTTCGCCGGCGCGAAGCTGAAGCCGGCGGCACTGATCCAGGTCGCCGTTCGATGGTCCGCAGAGGCCAAACGGTCTTCATAATCACCAGGTGTGGCCAGACTTTGTCCCGAAAGATTGGGTCGCTGAGCGCCGCCCAGCAAGCCGGTGTTATCAGTTTGCGTCACATTCAACGGGAATCCGCTCTGCAGGTTCACGATCGCCGAGATGGACCAACCGCCGAGCACCCAGTTGGCAGCTTTGCTTGTATTGGCCCATTTCCGGTTTTGACCGAAAGGAAGCTCAACAATTGGAGCAAGAATGACGCGATGCCCCACATCGAGCATGCTATAGCCGTACTCGGCATAAGGATCGTAGCAGGCACTCGTCAACTGAGCACCTGCCGCGCATCGTGGATTGGAAGCAATGTAGTTGTAGTTATTCAGCGGCAACTGAGTAGAGACCCTCGAATAGAAATTGTCTTCCCCAACCTGATTGTCCTTCAACACGCTATAGGTGTAACTCATGCGTCCGCCCCAACCATGGCTCACGCGTTTGGTCCACTCGATCACGCCGGCGTTATACCGGCTGAGTCCCTCCGTTACCTGGCGCGCATTGATGTCCAGGAATTGTGGATACGGACGCAGGAGCTGAGCGCGGGAAAGCGTAGCGCTTGAACCAAGGCTGGTACCTGCCAACTCTGGCCTTCCGAAGAATGGATTCGCCACCGCCTGCGCCAGCGCCGAACCAAGTGACAGATATTTCGGATCGACTTGATTAGTGTTCACGGCGGTGTCATTGGACCCGCCTAGCCCGATATGATCGCTTCTGGCTCCAACGTAGCCAATAGTGATCGCCATATCGGCCGGGAGTTCCCGCTGGACATCGACAGAATACTGCTGCACTCGCGGTGCCTTTCGATTCTGATCCACGTAGCTGATCGTTGTGCCAACCCCGCTCAGGGCGCCTTTGCTGTTGCCGGTTGGACCGACGACGCCACTTGGGAACGGGTTATCGAGCGTGACCGTTGGGTTTGGCGAGCTCTGCGGAACTACAGTGTTCTGTGTATAGCCGACCTGCCCGTAGTTGTTGTTGGATGTGCTGGGAATCGGATAATTGTACGGCGCCCAAAACATCCCATAACCGCCGCGGACGACGGTTCGAGAATTCAACGAATAGGCCACACCGGCGCGCGGCGACCATTTCAGCGAAGGCGGGTCGCCTTGATAGGTCCTGTTACCGCCAACACCGGCATACATCAGGCCCCCGCTGACCTGCCGCGCTGCCGTACCTGCGGTGGGATCGGCGGGAATCGTCAGGTTACTCAAGCTGCTACTTGCTTTCGGATCAAAACCCACTGAGAAGTTATTGTGCTGTTCGCGCAAGCCATCTTCATGCTCTGCACGGAGGCCGTAGTTCAGCGCGAGTTTCGGAGTGATTCGCCAGTCGTCCTGCCAGTATGCCCCGTAGTAATGCGTGTACACGTTCAGCGGGGTCGAGATTGGTAATGTACTCTGCCGGCTTGCAAGCCCAGATGGCAATCCGAGGAGGAAGGCCGCGACTGCATTGCCGGACAAGACGTCGCTGGTACCGCCGTTCACGGACGTGAAATCTTTCTCGAAATCAAAAAGCCCCGATCCGGGGCCGGGAATATAGGTGTCGAGGCCCATCTTCCGGAAATCGGCCCCCATCTTGAAGGTATGCGTGCCAACAAATTTTGAGTAGCCGCCGTTGAAGCTGACCGACTTCCAATTGATCTGGGTTGGATCTTCTGCGCCAAGCGTATGAGCAGGGGTCGTCCCAACAAGTGTGGACTGGTCGTACCCGCGAATCCGGATGGTTGGAAACTTTTTAAAGGAAACCTGGTTCAGGAATGCCGGCGAGAACCCCAATGTTGCCGGATCGAAATCCGCTGTCATCGTATTGTTGTCAGGGAAACGCGTCCAGCCGAATCGCAGGGCCAACACCGATGTATTACTCAGTGTCGAAGTGCTATTGACGGCGACAATCTGCGGCCGGCGCTTGAGCAAATAGTCGTTGGGATCGGCAAAGCGATTGGGGCCGTTCAATCCTGGTTCGAAATAATCGGCATCGGGTTCGTCGGTCCGGTTGTAGAGGTAGAAGCCGCTGACAGACACCTTATCGGTGAACTTATGCTCAATCTTGACTGTGTATTCCTGCTGGAACCTATTGTTGATGAGCGCCGTCCGCGTGTAATTGGTGCCGCCGTTATCGATATTCTTATCCGGCATTGGCAGATACTTCAGCATCGCGGCGGCAACGGGGTTGATCCGGTTTGCAAGAATCCTGTTTCCTGGAAAGGGATCGCGCACAACGGCGCCATTGACGATGCGGCTGGTCAAAGGATCGTAGATAATCACCGGACGGCCTTGAA
>WNGQ01007270.1_pt1 | contig 10647 bp, 12 predicted proteins | sample 5407661 | NCBI WGS metagenome assembly WNGQ01 (sample SAMN13153382, study PRJNA577476) | soil metagenome | isolation source: 60 cm soil or saprolite under Garry oak tree replicate 2 | place: USA:California | collected 2016-06-15 | reverse complement strand
GGCGGCGGGCTGGGCGACATCATCGTCAACGAGCCGACCTACGGCGTACCCGGGGTGATCGCCGGATCTGTGGCCATCATCGTGCTCGCGTTCGTGGTCGACGGGCTGCTGGCCTTGGTGCAGCGTGAGTCCACCCCCCGGCCGCTCCGTAAACGCGGGCGCCTCGGGCGGGCGGACGCGGTCGTTACCACCGCACCCGCGACCGAGGATTTCGTCGTCCAGCAATCCTGACAAGGCAACCGGAGGAGAACACATATGTCCCGTCATCCCGGGGGCCAGGCACCTGGCTACCGCAGACTGCCCCGCACCGCGGCGCTCGCCTTGCTGCCCGCCATCGCCCTGCTGCTGGCCGCGTGTAGCAGCGGCAGTAGCAGCAGCACGGGCGGCACCGGAAGCACCGCCAGCAGCAGCAGTTCCTCGGCTTCGTCGAACGTGGGGAACGGCCGGTCGGTCACCCTCGGCACCAAGAACTTCACCGAGGAGTTCATCGTCGGCGCGCTGTACCAGCTAGCCCTGCAGGCCAAGGGCTACAAGGTCGTCTACAAGCCCAACATCGGGCCCACCGAGGTCGTCGACAAGGCGCTTACCAGCGGGCAGATCGACGCCTATCCCGAGTACACGGGCGAGTCGGCGGTCACGGTCGGTGGCATCAACACCACGGTCACGTCGGCGCAGCAGGAGTACGACCTGGCCAAGAACTTCTACGCCAAGCGGGGCCAGTCGATGAGCGCCATGACCCCGTTCTTCGACACCGACGCGATCGCCGTGACCAAGGCCTACGCGGACAAGTACGGCCTTAAGACCACTGCGGACCTGAAGAAGATCCCGCACTTCACGCTGGGCGCGCGGCCGGAGTTCCAGGGCCGTCAGCAGGGCGCGGTCGGCATCGCGAAGGTCTACGGCGTCAACAACTTCACCTTCAAGTCACTGGCCCTCGGCCTCCAGTACCAGGCGCTTGACTCCGGGGCCATCAACGCGGCCGACGTGTTCACCACCGACCCGCAGCTGGCTAGCGGGAAGTACGTGGTGCTCACCGACCCGAAGCACATCTTCGGATTCCAGAACGTGGCCCTGGTCATCAACACCAAGAAGCTCAACCAGCTTGGCGGCCAGCAGTTCATGAACATCATCAACCAGGTCAACGCGCTGCTTACCACCCCAGCCATCACCGCGATGAACAAGGCGGTCGCGATCGACAAGCAGGATCCCCAGACCGTGGCCAAGACGTTTCTCTCGGCCAACCACGTCATCTCCTAGCCGTACGGCCGGGCGGTCCGATCCGGCCCGCCCGGACAGGCCGCCGAACCCGCCGGAGAAGATGATCAGCGGCAGGTAGGTCAGCGTGAGCAGCGGGTTCGCGCCCTGCGCGGAGGTGAGCAGCGGCGTGATCGCCGTCCCGGCGGCGGCCAGGGCCAGCGCGCCGAGGCTGCCGGCCAGCAGCAGGCCGCCGACCGCGCCTGCGGTGAGGTGCAGCCCGGCCATGGCCACCCCGACCAGGACGAGGATCAGCGCGGCCGCGTCGGCTAGCAGCACGGTGGCGACGATCCGCCCGGCGAAGTAGCCCCAGGACGGCAGCGGCGTCGCGCGCCACCGGCGCAGCACGCCGATCCTGGTCCGGGCGTCCGCGGCCATGTCGATGACGTCGAGGACCTCGCCGACCCGGCGCCGGCCCGGGTAGAGCCCGCCGAACAGCGTCAGCGCCTCGGTCACGGTGAGCTGGGCGTCCAGGCTGGTCGACTGCAGGACCAGCCCGATCCTGGCCCGCCAGGCCCGGCCGGCCTGACCCCCGGCCCGCGGATCGGTGCCGAGCACGCGCACGGTCCCGGCGGTCGGCGATTGGAAGCCCTCCAGGATCTCGATCGTGGTGGTCTTGCCCGCGCCGTTCGGCCCGAGCAGGGCGGTGACCTCCCCGGCCGCCGCGGTGAAGCTGACGTCCTGCACCGCGGTGAAGCCGGCGTAGCGCTTGACCAGATCCTCGACCACGATGGCGCTCATCGCCGAAGCCCCTTGAATCCCCTCTGGCGGGTCGTCCACTGAACGGCGCTGAGCACCGCGACGGCGCCCCCGATGACGTCAAGGAACACCTTGTGCATCGCCACGCCGATGACCACGACCGCGACGCCGGCGACGAGCCTGATGGCGGGGTGCAAGGTCCCTAGCAACATGTTGTCCTCCTTTGATGGCTCTTTCAGGCTGCCGGGCCGGGCGCCTCCCCGTCTTCGGCGCCGCGATCGATCTTCGGGGCCACCCTGGGTTGGAGACCCGGCTCCACCCTGGTGCCGGCGACGGCTGGCCCGCGGAAACGTAACCTGGATAACGTGAGCGACCAGCTGCCTCCCGCATCTGCGGCTCCGTCGCTGGCCGCCCTAAGGCAGGCTCGCGCCACCCGTGAGACGCTGCTGCGGCGGATCCTGCCCATCGGGGTCGGCGCCGAGCTGCGCGCGGCCGCGCTGGCCGAACGGCAGCGGCTGGCCCGCGACATGCACGACGTCCTCGCCCACTCCCTGTCCGGGCTGCTGCTCCAGCTCGAGGGGGCCCGGCTGCTCGCGCTGGCCAGCCCGGCCGACGAGCGGCTGGCCGGGACCATCGACCGCGCCCACGAGCTGGCCAAGAACGGCCTGGACGAGGCGCGCCGGGCCATCGGCATGCTCCGCGACGACGACCTGCCCGGGCCGGACCGGCTGGCCGCGCTCACCGCCGCCTTCCAGGCCGACACCGGCGTGCCCGCCCGGTTCAGCTCGTCGGGAACCTCCAGGGAACTGGCCTCCTCGATCCGCCTCGCGCTGTACCGGGTGGCCCAGGAGGCGCTGACCAACGTCCGCAAGCACGCCCGCCCGGAACGCGTCGAGGTCCGGTTGGACTACCTCCCCGACGAGGTCCACCTGACGATTGAGGATGCGGGCACGCTCGCGGTCGCCCCGCCCGCCGGGTCCGATGGCGGATATGGGCTCACCGGCATGCGGGAGCGGGCCGAACTGCTCGGCGGCACCCTGGACGCCGCCCCGACCAGCACCGGTTTCCGGGTGCTGCTGAAGGTGCCGGCGGGAGACGGGGCATGACCGCGGTCCGGGTGCTGGCCGCGGACGACCAGCGGGTCGTGCGCGAGGGTCTGGCCATGCTGCTCGGGCTGCTGCCTGACGTCGAGGTGGTCGGCACCGCGGCGGACGGCGAGGAAGTGCTGGCCCTGGCGGCCGAGCTGAGACCCGACGTGATCCTGATGGACCTGCGGATGCCACGGATGGACGGGGTGGAGGCCACCCGGCGGCTGCGGGAACTCGATCCCGCGGTCAAGGTGGTCGTGCTGACCACCTACGCCGACGACCGCTCGGTCCTGGACGCGCTGCGGGCCGGCGCGCTCGGCTACCTGACCAAGGACGCGGGCGCGGCCGAGATCCAGCAGGCCCTGCACCGGGTGGCCGGCGGTCAGGCGGCCCTCGACCCGGCCGTGCAGCTGCACCTGGTCGAGGCCATCGCCGACGGGACGCCTTCCAGCCCGGCCGCGACCCCGCTCCCCGACGGGCTTACGCCGCGCGAGGCCGAGGTCCTCACGCTCATCGCGGCGGGCCTGTCCAACGCGGAGATCGCCGGGCGCCTGGTGGTCAGCGAGGCAACGGTGAAAAGCCACGTCAACCACATGCTGGCGAAGACCGGCGCCCGTGACCGCGCCCAGGCCGTGGGTTACGCGTACCGGCACGGACTCGTCCCCCGGTAGCATCGCTCGGGTGAAGACTTCAGCTGGGCTGGCCGAGGAGAGCGAAACGGATCGCGGATCCGGGCTCGTCGTCGCCGTCGACGGGCCATCCGGGGCAGGCAAGTCGAGCGCTTCGCGTGGCGCGGCCCGCGCGCTCGGCCTGCGCTACCTCGACACCGGATCCATGTACCGGGCATTGACCTGGTGGCTGCTCGACCGCGGCGCCGACACTGCCGATCCCGAGGTGGTGGCCCGGCTGGCGGCCGAGCCGGTCATCGAGGTCGGCACCGACCCGGCCGCACCGTGGACCCGGGTCGACGGCACCGACGTGTCCGAGGCGATCAGGACCCGCGAGGTCACCGGCGCGGTCAGCGCCGTGGCGGCCGTGCCGCAGGTCCGCGCGCGCCTGATCGCGATGCAGCGGGAGATCATCGCCAGCGCCGGCGGAATCGTGGCCGAGGGCCGCGACATCGGCACCGTGGTCGCCCCCGACGCGCAGGTCAAGGTGTTCCTGACCGCCGAAGGCGCTTCCCGGGCCAGCCGCCGGGCCGCCGAGGCCAGCTGGACCACCCAGGCCGAGGTGGACCGGCGCGACCGAATGGACGCGGCGCAGAGCGGGAAGGCCGCCGACGCGGTCGAGGTCGACTCCACCGGGCTCGACCTGGCCGAGGTGGTCGGCGTTATCGTGGGGCTTGCCCTGCAGAAGAGCAGATGACGATGGCGAACGAGGCCGTCCCGGTCGTCGCCGTCGTCGGCCGGCCCAACGTGGGCAAGTCGACGCTGGTGAACCGCATCCTGGGCAGCAGGCAGGCCGTGGTGGAGGACAAGCCCGGGGTGACCAGGGACCGGGTCACCTACGACGCCCTGTGGAACGGCCGGGCGTTCACCCTGGTGGACACCGGCGGCTGGGAACCCTCGGTGGAGGGCAGCGCCCGCGGCCAGGGGCCGCCAGGCGAGCAGAGCCTGGCCGCGCGGGTCGCCGCCCAGGCCCGGGTGGCGGTGGACGCCGCCGACGCCGTGCTGTTCGTGGTGGACGCCACCGTCGGCGTGACCGACGCCGACGCCGCGGTGGCCAGCGTGCTGCGCCGCTCCGGCAAGCCGGTCGTGGTCGCGGCCAACAAGGTCGACGACACCCGGGCCGAATCCGAGGTCGCGGCGCTGTGGTCGCTCGGCCTCGGCGAACCCGCCCCGGTCAGCGCGCTGCACGGGCGGGGCAGCGGCGACCTGCTCGACCTGGTGCTCGACGCGCTCCCGGAGGCGCCCCTGGCGGCCGAGGCCGAGGGCGGCCCGCGCCGGGTGGCCCTGCTCGGCCGTCCCAACGTCGGCAAGTCCAGCCTGCTGAACAAGCTGACCGGGCAGGAGCGCTCGCTGGTCGACCCGGTGGCCGGCACCACCCGGGACCCGGTGGACGAGCTCGTCGAGCTCGGCGGCACCACCTGGCGGTTCGTGGACACCGCGGGCATCAGGCGGCGGTTCAGGGAAAACCAGGGCGCGGACTACTACGCGGCGCTGCGCACCGCGGGCGCGCTCGACCTGGCCGAGGTCGCCGTGGTCCTGATCGACGCGAGCGAGCCGCTCACCGAGCAGGACCTGCGCATCATCTCCATGGTCATCGAGGCCGGCCGGGCCCTGGTCATCGCCTACAACAAGTGGGACCTGGTGGACGAGGAGCGGCAGCACTACCTGGAGCGCGAGATCGACCGGCAGCTGCACACCGCCCGCTGGGCGCCCCGGGTGAACATCTCCGCCGCCACCGGGCGGCATATGGACCGGCTGGTGCCCGCGCTGGAGAAGGCCCTGGAAGGGTGGGAGACCCGGGTGCCGACCGGCCGCCTCAACGCCTGGCTGACCGGCCTGGTCGCGGCGACTCCGCCGCCGGTGCGCGGTGGTCGCCAGCCCAAGATCCTGTTCGCCACCCAGGCCGGCGTCCGGCCACCGCACGTCGTCCTGTTCACCTCGGGCTTCCTCGAGGCGGGCTACCGCCGGTTCGTGGAGCGGCGGCTGCGTGAGGAGTTCGGCTTCGACGGCAGCCCGGTCCAGGTCTCGGTCCGGGTCAGGGCTAAGCGAGATGGCCACTCAGGCCGCCGCCCGGCTGGCGCGGCCCGTCGGCGCTGAGGCGGTGAACCCGCCCGTTCGGCTCGAAGATCTTCTCCAGTCCGATCGGCGGCACGTGTGGCATCCGTACGGACCGATGCCGGGCCGGACGGCGCCGCTGGTGGTGGAGTCGGCCTCCGGCGTCCGCCTCCAGCTGGCCGGTGCTCTGCTGCCTCCGGGGGGGACGACCCCCCCGAACCCCCCCGAAACCCCGGTTGAGCTCGTCGACGGCATGTCGTCGTGGTGGGCGGCCATCCACGGCTACCGGCACCCCGTTCTCGATGCCGCGGCCGCCGATCAGCTGGGGCGGATGAGTCATGTGATGTTCGGCGGGCTGACCCACGAGCCCGCGGTGCGGCTCTGCGAGAGGCTCGTCGCGATGGCCCCGGCCGGGCTTGAGCACGTTTTCCTGTGCGACTCGGGCTCGGTCTCGGTCGAGGTCGCGGTCAAGATGTGCCTGCAGTACTGGCGCTCGGCCGGGCGGCCGGCCAAGCGGCGGCTGCTGACCTGGCGCGGCGGCTACCACGGGGACACGTTCATGGCCATGTCGGTGTGCGACCCCGAGGGCGGCATGCACGCGATGTGGGACGGGGTGGTGACTCGGCAGCTGTTCGCCCCGGCGCCGCCGGCCGGCCCGATCGATCCCGGGTACGCCGCCACCCTGGCCGGGCTGATCGGGGAACACGCCGGCGAACTGGCCGCGGTGATCGTGGAGCCGGTGGTCCAGGGCGCGGGCGGGATGCGCTTTCACGATCCGGGCTACCTGCGGGTGCTGCGCGACGCCTGCACCGCGCACGACGTGCTGCTGGTGTTCGACGAGATCGCCACCGGGTTCGGCCGCACCGGTGCGCTGTTCGCGGCCGGGCACGCCGCGGTCAGCCCCGACGTGATGTGCGTCGGCAAGGCCCTGACCGGCGGGTACATGTCCCTGGCGGCCGCGCTGTGCACGCCGGCGGTGGCGTCAGGGATCTCCTCGGGCTCGGTGCCGGTGCTGGCGCACGGCCCGACCTACATGGGCAACCCGCTGGCCTGCGCGATCGCCCTGGCCTCGCTGTCGGTACTGGAGGACCCGCGCTGGTACCCGGGCGGCTGGCAGGCCTCGGTGGCCCGGATCGCCTCGGGCCTGGAGGCCGGGCTGGCCCCGGCCCGCGCGCGGCCCGGGGTGGCCGACGTCCGGGTGCTCGGCGCGATCGGCGTGGTCCAGCTGGACCACGAGGTCGACGTGGCCGCGGCCACCGCCGCCGCGGTACGCGCCGGGGTGTGGCTGCGGCCGTTCCGCGACCTGATCTACACCATGCCGCCCTACGTCACCGGCGACGAGGACCTCGCACTGATCTGCCGCGGCGTGCTGGCCGCGGTCGACGCGGGCTAGTAGGCGAACGCGCCCGGCGGGGCGGCGGGGGAGGGGACGGCGGTCGCGTCGGTCACCGCCTTGGCTCCGGCGGTGAAACGGGCCAGGTCGCCGCCGTGCACCACGCGCCCGGGCATCGGGTCGCCGGCCGCCCGCCGGGTGAGCGCCGTCACCGGGAGCGGCTCCGGGCTCGCCGCCAGCACCAGGTTGCCGAACCGCCGGCCCCGCAGCACCGCCGCGTCCGCGATCAGGCAGACGTGCGGGAAGATCTGACGCGCGGTCGCGACCTGCGCCCGCGCGTGCGCCAGCGGCGCCCCGTCGGCCACGTTGGCCGCGACCACGCCCGTGCCGCGCACCGCACGGCGGGCCGCGGCCCAGAACTCCGCCGAGGTCAGGTGGGCCGGGGTGCGGCCGCCCGCGAACACGTCGGCGATCACCACGTCGAACGAGCCCGGCCGCAGCCGTTCCAGTTCGGCCCGCGCGTCGCCGACGCGCACCCGGAGCCTGGGGTTCCGCGGCGGCAGCCGGAGCCGGATCAGGTCGACCAGCGCGGCGTCCACCTCCACCGCGAGCTGCGGCGAGCCGGGCCGGGTCGACGCCACGTAGCGGGCCAGCGTGAGCGCCCCGGCGCCCAGGTGCAGCACGCGCAGCGGCTGCCCGGCGGGCGCGGCCTCGTCGATCACGTGCCCGATCCGCCTGACGTACTCGAAGTCCAGGTAGCCGGGGTCGTCCAGGTCCACGTGCGACTGGGGCACCCCGTCGATCAGCAGCATCCACGCCGCCCGGCGGTCGGCGTCGCGCAGAAGCTCAGCCTGCCCCGTCGTCACCAGCTCCCCGTCCGGCTCCCTTCGTCGCCCCATACCCGTCATTATCGGGGCCTCCCGGGCGCCCGGCCGAAACTGGTTCGATGAAACCGGCCCGGGTGTGCGAGGCTGGGAGGGTACTTCTCTGCCGCAGGAGGTCCGCATGGCCGTCGAGCAATCAGGAGCCGAAGCGTCACCGGCCCCGGAGACCCCCGGGGAGGACGCCACACCGGAGGCTGCCGCCCCGTCCGACCTGGAGGAGACGAAGCGCAAGTTCCGCGAGGCGCTCGAGCGCAAGCGCCGCACGCACGCCACCGCCGAGGGCGCGGACCACACCGGTAAGGTGCACGGCTCGCACGGCCCCGAGGCCAGCCGCCGCGCGTTCCGCCGCAAGAGCGGCTGACCCGGGGCGCAGAAACCACTTCCGCCCCTACAGCACCACCCGTGTCGGGGACCTTACGACATGGCTGCTCCAGCCATGCAGCCCCAGCTGCATGAGCGCGGCATCCATGCAGTATGTGCGGGCGGACCGGGGCTGCCGCGGCATTCACGCCATTAACTCCCGTTTCGGTCCGCCGGGGAGGGAGGCCGGCGGACCGATCGCGGGATTAACGCCGGATCAGGCCGGGGTGGGCTGTATCGCCGCGGCCCAGAGCTGGGTCGGCCGGGCGTGATCCGGTCGGCCGGGCCGGTGTCCGGTCGGCGCGGCCGACTGCACGCCCGCCTGCGGGTCGGCGGGGGCGGGGGTTCGCTGCGGCTGGTCGGCCGTTGGCAGATGGAACCAGACCGTGGTGCCGGCCGGGTCTCTCAGGTAGCCCCACTGGGCGGCGAGGTGCTGGACCAGGAACAGCCCGTGTCCCTCGGCCGCGTACAGGTCGCCCTTCACGACGGGGGTGCCCGCCGAGCCGTCGTCGATGATCTCGACCAGGACGCCGTGCGGCACGCCGATGACGACGATGGTGACGGTCCCGCCATCGATACCGGACTTGGTGTGCTGGACGGCGTTGGTGACGATTTCCGAAGTCAGTAAGGTCGCCGCGTCGTAGTCCGCGCCGACCTGGTGTGAGCTGAGCGTACGCGCGACGAAGGCCCTGGCCTTGGCGACCTGCTCGGGGCGCCCGGGGAGGGTCAGCGAGCCGAGGACTGTCGCGCGCGTCCCGCCGGCCGTCCCGCGAGGGCCTGACCCGCGCTGCGGCCCGGACCATGATCGTCGGGAATTGCCTTCGGGCGTATCCATGTTGAGTCCCTCCAAGTTGCTCCAGGTCGTGATCTCACCTGTACGCAAATCGGTGTCTGAAAGCTCCGTATGCCGCAAGTAGCACACTTGCCACTATGGTTTACGTACGTCCGCTGATAATCATTTCGATCACCGTCAGACATACCGCTCGCCACCTTGCTGCTCAGATGGTCTCAATCTGCGCAGAAATGCGGTTTATTCACCTTCAGTGATTTGTCCCGATTTGCACCTTCGTGGTCGATCACGTGGGGCTAGCACCAAACCGATGATGGAGCCGCGAGCCCACACGGCGCAAGTGCGTGAAGGAAATTTCCCTGCTGAAATCCCGGATGGGATTTCATCCGCGACGATAGTGCGGTATCGTACTGCTTGTCAGGGGGGACGTGGAGTGCGCCGGTTACACTCCGGTGCTCGGATAGGGTCGCACCCGGTTCTCCGCGAACTTCCTGACCGCTGACCCCTCTGCCTCATGAGGAGGCGAGCTTCACGTGCCTCTTGGTCCCACCGTCCGCCGGCGTCGTCTCGGTGCCGAGCTCCGGCGCTTGCGCGAGGCTCATTCGCTCAAGCTCGAGGAAGTAGCCGAGAAGCTGGGCCTGGCCCCGTCGACGCTCTCCCGCATCGAGACGGGCAAGGCGCCGACCAAGTCGGCCTACCTGACCGCCATGCTCGAGATGTACGAGGTCGAGGACCCGGGCGCGCGCAAGGTGCTCGTCGACATGGCCCGCGAGGGTCACCGCAAGGGCTGGTGGTCGATCTACGACGACGTCCTGCCCTCGGGGTTCGACATCTACGTGGGCCTGGAGGCGGAGGCCTCCGGGCTGCGCAGCTATGAGTCGGACGTGATCCACGGCTTGCTGCAGACGACCGACTACGCCCTGACGGTGCTGCGCGAACTGCGGCCCAGGGACACCGAGGAACAAATCCGCCGGGTGGTGGACCTGCGCATGCAGCGGCAGCGGCTCCTCGACCAGGACCCGCCGCTGGAGGCATGGATCATCCTCGACGAGGGGGCGATCAGGCGCAGCATCGGCGGCGCCGCGATCATGCGGCACCAGCTCGAGCACCTGATCAAGGCCAGCCGGTGGCCGAACGTGACGCTGCAGGTCCTGGGGTTCGAGTGCGGCGCGCACGCGGGGCTGACCGGCCCGTTCGCCATCCTCGAGTTTCCCGAGCGGACCGACTCCGACGTCGCCTACACCGAATCCCTGGGCGGCATGATCTACCTGGAAAAGGACCGGGAAGTGCGGTCCTGCGCCGAGGCATTCGACCGGATGCGCGCGGCGGCGCTGTCCCCGGCCGCGTCGGTCGAGCTGATCCAGCACGTGCTGCACGAGCTCGACTGACCTGGACGTACACAGGAAAAAACCGCAAACACCCAATGGAAGGAGAGGCGGATGGACACCGACCTCACCGAGCTGCGCTGGTTCAAGAGCAGCGCAAGCAGTGCCGCCGGATGCGTGGAAATAGCGCA
>WNGQ01008085.1_pt1 | contig 10648 bp, 8 predicted proteins | sample 5407661 | NCBI WGS metagenome assembly WNGQ01 (sample SAMN13153382, study PRJNA577476) | soil metagenome | isolation source: 60 cm soil or saprolite under Garry oak tree replicate 2 | place: USA:California | collected 2016-06-15 | reverse complement strand
TGACTTCGATATCGACCACGCCGTCGCGGTAGGCGACCGGCACGATGCTCACATCGTAGAAAATCCGGCTTGAGCGCATCAGGCGCTCCGTCTCTTCGATGAGGCGGACCGAGACGCGTTCGCCTGGCTTGAACAACAATTGGCGCCTGACGACCCCGGCGCGCGTTTGAATGTGTAAGGCGTTCGCGGCGCGGTAGAGGATGCCGTTTTCCTTCTCGTCCGCGAGGTCGAAGATGTCGCGGGTGTCGATCCGCACCTCGCCGATGACGGCTCCTGCCGCCTCGAGCTCGGCGAATGACGGGATTTTCCCCTCGGAGGAGGGCGCAGACTCCGCGGAGGGCGGAGTTTTCTGTTCAGTCACCGGCCCCTGGGCCGATGCCGGTCCGAGCGAGCAGGCGATCGCCGCGCAGCAGCCGGCGAGCAACCGGGCGAGAATGATGCCTACTCCGGCTTGATGCCGGCTTCCTTCACGACCTTCGCCCATTTCACGGTTTCGGAAGCGATGAAGCGCCCGAACTCCTCAGGGCTCATCTGCGCGGCTTCCCCGCCTTCGGTCTCGAAGCGCTGCTTGGTTTCGGCCGAGGCCTTGGTTTCGGCCGAGGCGAGGATCACCGAGAGCTCCCTGTGCAGCCGCTCGATGACCGGGCGCGGCGTGCCGGCCGGCGCGACGATGCCCCACCAGTTGGTGGCTTCGTAGCCCGGCACGCCGGCCTCCGAAATCGTCGGCAGGTCGGGGAGGGCGGCAACGCGCTTCGTGCTGCCCACGCCCAGCGGCTTCAAGCGTCCGGAACGGATGTGGGGCAGCGTCTGGATGAGCGAGCCGATCGCGATCTGGGTGTTGCCCGCGATCACGTCCATCATCGCGGGGCCCCCGCCCTTGAACGGAATGTGCACGATGTCCAGGCCCGACTGCAGCTTGAAAAGCGAGCTCGCGAGATGCTGGAAGCTGCCGACGCCGGCCGAGGCGTAGTTCAGCTGCCCGGGCTTTTCCTTTGCGAGCGCGAGGAGATCTTTCAGCGAATTGACCGGCAGCTTCGTGGTGACGGCGAGCACCACGGGCCCGGTGCCGAGCAGAGCGACCGGAGCAAAGGCGTTGATCGGGTCGTAGGGCAGCTTGTACATCGAGGCGCCGAACGCGTGGGCAACCGAGATGAGGAGCAGCGTATGCCCGTCGGGCAGCGATCGCGCGACCGCTTCCGTCCCGATGATGCCGCCCGCGCCACCCTGGTTGTCCACGACCACTTGCTTGCCGAGCCGCTCGGAAAGCTGGAAGGCGATCATTCGCCCGACCACGTCGTTGCTGCCGCCGGGCGGAAACGGGATGATCATCCGCACCGGCTTGCTCGGGTAGGCTTGCGCCGCCGCATGCGTCGTATATGCGGCGGCGGACAGCGCGACGAGCAGCACCGCGGATTTCAGTGTGTTTCGCATCTCTCCTCCGTACTGCGCGCTTTATATGTTCGTGCCGGATTCCGGTTCAGCGTGTGCCCAATTCGATCAGCGTGGTCGTCTCGATGTCCTCGCCGAACCACGCCTTGAGCGCCGCCTCGCGTTTGCCGATGTATTCGATGTGCCCGTCGCGTTGCGTCATCGGCAGGTCGTGGCCGGGAACGAGGACGCTTCCCGGCCGTTTTTGCCACAGCTGCCAGATCCTCTCGATCGACGCCGCGCTGAGCGCGGCGTCGTAGGTGGCTTCGCCCTTGCGCGAGAGCAGCTCTGCGCGGTTCTTCGCGGCGTCGCCGGTGAAGATCGCGTCGCGCTCCTTTCCCTCGAGCACGAACACGAGATGCCCGGGGGTGTGCCCGGGCGCAGCGTGCGCCCGGAGTCCCGGCATGCATTCCTGCTCGGCCGCGACGGGTTGCAGCGAGGGCCAGCTTTCCAGCTCGCGCACGTAGAGCTCGGGCACCGGCGTTTCGCCCCAGGGCTCGGCCATGGACCACGCGAGCTCCCTCGCGCCGATGATGATTCGCGCCTGGCGGAACAGGATCCAGTTGAGCGAGTGATCGTAATGCGAATGCGTGAGGATCACGTCGGTCACGTCGGCGGGCTCCAGGCCGCGTTTTGCGAGCTGCGCGATAAGGCCCTTGCGCATATTGAAGCTGCCCACGTCGACGAGCGCCACGTGCCCGCGGCCGCGTATCAGCGCGATCGTGCTCCAGCCCAGGCCCCCGTGGCAGACCATCCTGCCGGGGAAGCCCTGGATCAGGACGTCGATTTCGTAGTCGTCGACTTTCATTGCTTCCATCTTCACTCCGCCCGGATGTTGGCTTCCCGGATCAGCCTACCCCATTTCTCGGAATCGGCACGCATCGCGGCGCCGAACTGCTCGGGGGTGTTGCCCACCGCGGTCGCGCCCATTGCGGAAAGTCTTTCCGCTATCCCCGCGTCCTGGAGGACCTTGACGACGTCGGTATGGATTCTCGCGATGATCGCACCGGGAACGGCGGCCGGCGCGACCAGACCGAACCAGTTGGTGAGCTCGTAGCCTGGAAGCGACTCGGCGACGGTCGGAACCCCGGGGAGAAGCGGCGAGCGCGCGGCGCCGAGCACCGCGAGCGCGACGAGGCGCTTGTCGCGTATGTAAGGCAGCGCCTGCACGAGGCTGTCGCAGGTGAGCGACACCTGCCCTCCGAGCAGGTCCTGGAAGCTCGGCGCGCTGCCCTTGTACGGGACGTGAACGAGGTTCACCTTCGCCATGCTCTTGAAGAGCTCGCCCGCGAGGTGCGGCGCCCCGCCCGGGCCCGAAGACGAATAATTGATTTCCCCGGGGCGCGATCTTGCGAGCGCGATCAGCTCGTCGACGTTGCGGGCGGCCAGCGAGGGATGCGCGACCATCACGAAATGCACCGCGACGACCTGAGTGACCGGAGCGAAATCGCGCAAGGGATCGACCGGCATCTTCGCGATCAGATGCGGGTTGACCGCGAGGTTCCCCAGCGTTCCCATGAAGAGCGTGTGGCCGTTCGGTGCCGAGCGCGCGGCGAATTCGGTGCCGATCACGCCGCTCGCACCCGCGCGGTTGTCCACGATCACCTGCTGGCCCCACAGGTCGGCGAGTTTGGGCGCGAGCAGGCGCGCCACGATGTCGGTGCCCCCGCCCGCCGGGAATGCGACGACGATGCGCACCGGCTTCGCGGGGAAGGTTTGAGCGAGCGCGCAGGCGCTCGCCGAAACGGCCAGCAGCGCGACGATCCCGGCCGGGATTCTCTTCATGTCGGGCGCTCAGGAATCGAAGGGTGTGGCCGAAACATCGAGCTTCGCAACTCCGGCGCGCAGGGCTTCATCCTGCAGCGGATCGATCTCTGCGGCGCTGTACGGGATGCCGCTCCGCGCGCGCTTTTCTTCCTCGCGCGCCTCGATCTCCCCGGGCAGGAGGATCTCGTCGAAACCTTCGGCCTTGGGGCAGGCGCGCACGCGCTCGACCAGGGTGTCCATGCGGGCGCGGTATTCCCTCTTCGACACGAACAGGTCCGGCTTCATCGCGAGGAAGAAGTGTCCCACGTTCTGCGGCCGGTCGAATACCTTGTATTGATCGGTCACGTTGCCGGCAAAGGCCGCGCCCGAGAGCACGCCCCCGAAGATGTCCATCAGCATCGAGAGGCCCGAGCCTTTCGGCCCTCCGATCGGCAGCACCACGCCCTTCAGGGCTTCCGTCGGATCGGTCGTCGGGCGCCCTTCCGCGTCGAGCGCGTAGCCGAGGGGAATCTTCTCGCCGCGCTTCTCGGCAATCCGGATCTTGCCGCGCGCGGCGACTGCGGGCGACATGTCGAGCACGAAAGGCGCGAGCTTTCCGCCCGGGGCGCCCGCGGCGAGCGGGCTCGTGCCGAGCAGGGCCCCGCGCCCGCCCCAGGGCGGCATGGCGGGCGAGGCGTTGGTGAACACGAACGAAACGAAGCCCGCATCGAGCGCTTGCAGCACGTAGGACGCCGCCATGCCGAAGTGGGTGCTTCTGCGCGCCGAGGCGATGCCGACCCCCGATTTGCGCGCGAGCGAGATCGCTTCCGCCATGGCGCGCGTGCCGATCACGAACCCGAAGCCGTTCTGGCCGTCGAGCGCAGCCGCCGCGGGCGCGACCCGTTTCGGCAAAAGCTTCGGCTTGGGGTTGACGAGGCCGCGGCGAACGCGCTCGAGATACCCCGGCAGGCGCGTGAGCCCGTGCGTATCCACGCCGCGCAGATCGGCGCGCACGAGGCACGCCGCCACGATCGCGGCATCCTTCTTCGGCACGCCGTGGGCGGCGAGGAGCGCCCTCGCAAAGGCGTCGGCCTCGTCGTGCGCGACGAATACGCGCCCGCTCATCGCAGCGCGATCTCGTGCACCTGCTTCGCGCGCGCGGTGGATTCGGCCAGCAGGAATGCGAGATCGGTGCCGGTCGATACGTAGCGCGCCCCCATTTTCACGAACTCCGCGACGAGCTTGGGGCGCGTGGCGAGGCCGCCCACGCCGACGTGCTTGCCGTGCCTCTTGCAGGCGGCGATCGTGCGGGCGTAGACATCGCGCACCCGCTCGTGCTCGTATTGCCCCGCGAGTCCCATGTCGGCGAGGAGGTCGTTGGTGCCGATCAGCACCATGTCCACGCCTTCGACCGCGGCGATCTCGCCCGCCTTGTCGATCGCGTCGGCGGTCTCGAACTGCACCACCACCATGGTCGCCTCGTTCATCGCGGCGTTCGCCTCCGCGGCGGGGAAGGGGCGGTAATGCAGATGCGGCAGCGCACCTCCCATGGAGCGCTCGCCCAAGGGGGGATATTTCGCCGAGGCGACGACTTCGCGCGCCTCGGCGGCCGAGCGGATATGGGGCGCGATCACTCCGAGCGCGCCGCCGTCGAGCGCCCGCGAGACGTGCTCGGGCCGGGCGCTCGGCACGCGCACGAAGGGCGCGACGCCGATCTCGAGCGCGGCGATGCAGATCTGGCTGGTCGTCTCGAACGACAGGCTCGAGTGCTCGACGTCCACGTAAATGGAATCAAACCCGGCCGTTTTCGCGATGCGCGCGATCTCGACCGAGCGCACCAGGCGCACCGTGATCGACGACACGACCTCGCCGCGTGCGAGCTTCTCTTTTACGTTGTTGCGCACGATTTCGCTGGGGCCTGCGGACATGGCGTCTCTCCCGGGCAAGGGCCCGCTATTGTATGCTTGCGCGTTCGGGGAAATCCGTGGCCCGGTCGGACCGGGGGTGCCTTGAGTTCGCCGACCGCGGGGCGCTGCCAGGGCCTGCGCGCCGACGCATCGATCTTCGACCAATCATCACCTGATATGGCAGAATTGGGACATAAGGGAGATCCCATGAGACTGAAGAACCGCGCGTGGCGACGCGGAGCTGTCTTTTTAGTCGCAATCATCGTTGCGAGCTGTGGTGGCGGCAGTGGGGGTGGCTCGGATCCGAACTATCCAAATGTGCAGCCTCCCGGATCGCCAGCCGCCGAAGTCGTCGTACCTACGCAAGTCAGTGGTACTGTCTCAGTGACCGCAGACACCTTCGATCAAGCCGGGCACCAAGCCGGCTTTGTGGTCGAGCTGCATGAAGTACTGGCAGATGGGAGCCTAGGCCCCGCTGTAGCTAGTGGAGCAACGTCGACGGACGGAAGCTTCGGCTACGCCATGCCAGCAGGAGCATCGACTGCCGATGGCAAATGGGTAGTTGTGGCAAGACCGGCCGGGGCCGTGCTACGCGGATATGTTTACCCGGGATCGATCCGCGTCGACGTCAGCTCGGAGGCTTGGGCAAGACAGGTTGTGGCAGCTGCAGGCAAGTTGGTCATCTTCCCGAATGGGGCGACTTCGACACTGAAGAGCCTGTCCCGCAGCATTGGACTCTTCTCAGACAGCACCGGTGCAGACTATGCCGGCGAAACGCTGAATACCGCCCCCGACAAGATTGTACAAGCCCTGAAGGGCGATCACGGCATGACGTATGTTCTGTCTACGCTCGGGAACACAGGGGCTCTTCCTGCGACCGGAACCGGAGACATTGGGGCCTTTTATGGCATCTCCGAAACTTACGGCGGCGAGTTTATAGATGGATCGGGCGTAACTGTCTTGGCGACGCTACGGTCTCAGTATTCGCCGATGACGATTGATGGATCTTGGTCGTTCAGGCAACTTCAGTTCTCTATGGTCAATGGCCAATGGACCCAGATTGCTGGTGCCGGCTTCGACGCTCGGCTCACGCCGGATCGTTGGTATACCCGCTTGCCGCAGTCAGGCGTGGGCCTCACACACCTCTCAAATGTAGTGGGCGAGTATCCCCTGCAGTCTTTCCCTCTGCAATCCGGTGCCCGTCAGCTCGATGCACGGCGCATAGAGCATACCGGTCTGAACTTCACGGGCGGCACGACGGAACAGCCTCTCAGCTTTTCATCGATCGAGACAGTTGGCGGCGTCGAGGTGCTGACAATCGCGGCCGGACAATTTCGAACCGTGCGGGTCATCGACGACATCGAGATTGGAACTCCCAACTCCGATGGAACCGTCAGGCGAATCACGCTTAGGTCCACGATGTGGGTCGCCCCAGGAGCCGGCATCGTCAAGGAGGTCGACGAGGTTTTGCAGGACGGAGTACCGATCGCCGGAGTTTCACCTGAAACGCATGTCATGTCGCTTGGATACGTCAACGGCTTGGTCTGGCCGAACCGGGTATCGATAACGAGGAACTTCCTGCAGGGAATCTCTGACTCGCACCGTTGCGCGACCCCGGTGCCGGGAACACGGCGATTTGTCACGATCGAACCCGGCGAGCCAATCGTCAACGGCACGTCACGCCTAGCGCTTGGCCTATGGGATATGGATACGGGCGCCCAGATAGGCCCCTTACGGACATTCGCTGGCAACTCGACCAGCTGTCCGGTGGCCGCAGGACAGTCGGGAAGCGTTCTCGTGGCTGAGACATTTTCAGAGCGCAACCTGATGAGCATCTGGCCTGCGGATCAAGCCACTGCACGGTCGTATAGCGACGTGGTTCACCAAGTCAGCGCGAGCGATCTGTCGGACCTGGCAAGCTACCGCATCGCTGCCGTACCGGACCCCGTGCAGCCCACGCTATATCAGCCCGCATGGGTAGATTTCTTAAGCTCGGCCCCTGACACAAGCGGCAAGTTCCTGGTTGGTTCCGTCATGTCCACATACAATCAAACATCAGGAACCATCCCTCAGTACGTGCAAGCGCTCGGACCCAATACGGCCAGTGCGGTCTCGAATCTTGGCCTGGTGCTGATCGCGGGCGCGGACTGGAGCTCAGGGCAGATCTTCACGAACCAGAACTCCGATCCCTTCACGCTTCGCACGACCACGTTCTCACTGAGCGGTGCGGACACAGCATCGTCGCGAATCATCAAGACCAACTTTCGCGACAGCTCGATCTGGTACACCAGCACAAACTACATTCATTTGACAGATGGCAGCACGATCCGCATTGCCGACGGCGCCGACGGCCCGCGTCTACCGTTCACTGCCAACGCGTGCGGAACCGGCTACGGAGTTCTTGTATGCCTGGATTGGAGGAACGACCGCTTGGTGCGCCATGACGTAGACGCTTTGACCCTCGTCTCGACGATACCCTTGGCGTCGTACCTGCGATCGCTCGCCCAGGTTGAACCGGATTACTCCTCGCAATCGTTCATCCTTACCCTTTTCGGTATACAGGTTTGGGACGACTCAACATTCAAAATCGGAGGCTACGACGTCCACGTCGGCAGATGGCAGTAGCGGCTGCTGAAACGTTCGCGGCATTGGTGTATGTTATCGGACTGCAATTCCCGCTCACACTCCACGGAGCCCCACCCATGCACAACCTCGCCGCGCCTGCCGGACGCATCCTGATCGCGCTGATTTTCCTGCTGTCGGGAATCGACAAGATCGTGCATTTCGCCCCGACCCTGGGCTACATGCAGAAAGCCGGCCTGCCGTTCCCGCAAGCCTTGCTCATCGCCTCAGCGATCATCGAGATCGTCGCCGCGCTGGCGATCATGGCCGGCTGGAAGACGCGCTGGGCGGCGGCCCTGCTCTTCCTGTGGATGATTCCCGTTACCTGGGTGTTTCACAATCCCGGCGGCGGCCAGGAACAGATGGCTCACTTCATGAAGAACGTCGCCATCTCGGGCGGGCTGCTCCTGCTCTTCGCCCTCGGCCCCGGTGCGTTCAGCGTCAACCGGTCCAGCTAGGGGACCGGCTCCGGCGGGACGGCGGCGCCGGCCGAAGAAGGACGCCAGCGCGCAGCTCGCGCTTGACTTACTTCTTCGTGAACACCGACTTCGGGATCATGCAATGCACGCCCTTGCGCACGTCGACCACCTGCGAGACGCGGCAATCGCCGACCATCGAGACGAGCGAGTAGGCCTCGTAGCGCGTGAGCGGCACCCTCTTCTGCGCCACGAGGAAATCCACCGCCTCGCGCACCGCGTTCACCATCGCCTTGTTGAGGTCTTCGTCGAATCCGACTGAGATCCAGTGGGTCCGCGTCTCGATGCGCGGCCACTCGAGCTTCATGTCCTTGCGCACGATCGGCTGAATGAGGATCTCCTTGAAGGAGCACTCGAGCGCGGTGAGGTTCACCTCGCCATTGCCTTGGCGGCAGTGCGAGTCGCCGGTCCAGATGAGCCCGCCTTTCTGGAACACCGGAAAGAAGACGGTCGAGCCTTCCTGCAGCTCGTTGATGTCCATGTTCGAGCCGTTCTTCCACGGGCGCAGCGTCGAGACCGGCGCCATCGGGTTATCCTTCACGCCGCCCTTGCGCGGCGAGGGATCGTCGGGATCGATGCCGACGGCGAGCGTGCCCGGGAAGGGCTTCAGGTCGATGGTGATCCCCGGCTTGAACTCGGCCGTGCGCGTTTTCAAGTCGAGCGGCATAAAGCGCACGAAGCCGTCGGGCATTTCCGGCGCGAGCGCGCCTATCGTCGGGAATTCCTTTCCCGGAAGATTGAAGTTCACCGCGAAGGGCTTGGGCACGATCCTGCGGATGCGCACTTCCAGCACGTCGCCGGGCTCGGCGCCCTCGACGTAGATGGGCCCGGTCATCGAATGCGGCCCGCCACCGGGGTTGGCCTTGCGCAGCGCGACGATCTCGTCCATCGTGATCCCGGGCATCACCTTGTCGTGCGCATGCATCATGGTCTCGATCGAGACGGTGTCGCCGGAATTCACCCTGAGCTTCGGCGGTTCGTTCGGATCGAGCCAGCCCCACTGCACGGTCTCCAGCGTCGCGGCGAGCGTGTGGTGCTTGCCGCCTTTTTGCTGCGCCGAGACCGGATTGCTCGCAGCGAACGCGAAAGCGGCGATGAACATCGCATGCATCGTGGAACGGCGGTGCGGCATGGGGATCCTCTCTGCGGTTGTTTGAAATCGTATCCTCGGTCCGGTCTGCGGGAACGTCAAGCTCCGCGCCGCACGCTGCTACTCCGGCTCGATCTTCAGCTCCCGCACGACGCGGCTCCAGAACGCGCGCTCGTCCTTCAGGAACGCGTCGACCTCCTCGGGCGGGCCGGTGCCCTCGGTATAGATGCCGAGCGCGCGGAGGCGCTGCTCCATCTCCCCGTCCAGGAGGATGCGGTTGAATTCCAGGTTCATGCGCTGGATCGCTGCGCGCGGCGTTCCGGTCGGCGCGACCACCACGAACCATCCGTTGAATTCGAACCCCGGCAGGGTCTCGGAAAAGGTCGGAACGTCCGGCAGCTCCGGAAGGCGGCGGGGCGAGCTCACCGCGAGCGCGCGGAGCTGCCCGCGCTGGACGACCGCGGCGATCGCCGGAATTCCCTGGGTGGTGAGCTGGGTGCGGCCGGCGATCGTGTCCTGCACGCCCTGCGCTCCTTTGTAGGGAACGTGCAGCAGGTCGATGCCGGCGCGGATCTTGAGCATTTCGCCGAGCATTCCGGGGAGGGTCCTCTGGCCGGGGCTCGCGAAAGCGAGCTTGCCGGGGTTGGCTTTTGCGAGCGCGATGAGCTGCGCGAGTGTATCGACGTTCAGCTCCGGGCTCGCGATAAGCGCAAGGGGGCTCGATCCCACCATTGCGACGCTCGCGAAATCGTCCTCCGGGCTGTAGGGAAGGATCTTCGCCATGTACGGGTTGATTGCGAGCACCGAGGCCGGGGCGAACAAATAAGTGTAGCCGTCGGCCGCCGCGCGCGCCGCCGCCTGCGCGCCTATGGTTCCGTCGCCCGCGCGGTTCTCGACGAGGACCTGCTGGCCCAGTTCCTGCGACAGCCGGCTGGAAATGACGCGCGCGACGATATCGGGAGCGCCGCCCGCGGCCTGCGGCACGATCATCCTCACCGGGCGCGAAGGCCAGCTTTGCGCGCCCGCGATGCCCGGTGTCAGAACGAGGGCGGAGAGCAGGGGAAGGAATGCGCGGCGCATGGTCTTGTCGTATCCAAGCCTCGAACATCGCCATGCTAGCATTCCGAGGTGCGATCGGAGAATGCCCGGGACGTTCTCATCATCGGCGGCGGGGTCAGCGGCCTGACGCTCGCTCTCAGCCTGCACGAGGCCGGCATCCCGTGCCGGGTGTTCGAGGCTGCGACCGAGCTGAAATGGCTCGGCGTCGGCATCAATCTGCTGCCGCACGCGGTGCGCGAGCTGACCGAGCTCGGTCTCGCCGAGCGCCTGGAGCGACATGCGGTGCTGACGCGCGAGATGTGCTTCTACAACCGCTTCGG
>WNGQ01016952.1_pt1 | contig 10649 bp, 10 predicted proteins | sample 5407661 | NCBI WGS metagenome assembly WNGQ01 (sample SAMN13153382, study PRJNA577476) | soil metagenome | isolation source: 60 cm soil or saprolite under Garry oak tree replicate 2 | place: USA:California | collected 2016-06-15 | reverse complement strand
GGACGAAATCCTCTTCAATCTGATGAACCATGCCATGGACATTACGGAAGAGAGGGTCATCAATCCCGTCAAGGCTATTGCGGACCCCGAGGAACGTTTACGAACACTCATCCGTCGTCACATTGCCGTCGTGCTAAGCGAGCGTGATCGTGAGATTACTGTCATGCTGCACGAAAACCACCCACTCTCGCCGGCGCTGCGCAAGCGAATCAACGCCCGAAAGAAAGACTACGTTCATTTCCTGGAGAACCTTATCTTTGAGGTTCAACGCGCTCGTGGGTCGAAAGGAACGGTCACCGCCAGAGCTGCGGCATTCGCAGTGCTGGGAATGCTCAACTGGATTTATCAGTGGTACAGCCCCGAAGGCAGCCTGCAAGAGGAAAGCCTGGTCCAGCAATATACGGAAATCTTGTTCCAGGGAGCGTTTGGGTGAGCGAGGTCTTTGGTCTCGATCAACTTCTTGCGAGACGGCTTCAGGTTGGAAAGTCCTATCTTGAATTCCTCCGCGTGCCCGCCATCAGCGCTGGAATTTATGTTCTTTCCAAGGGGGCAAATGATCCGCAACAGCCGCACACCGAAGATGAAATCTACTATGTCATCAATGGCAAGGCTAAGATTCGAATCGGGGCCGAAGTTCGCTCAGTCGGTGAGGGTAGTGTCATCTTTGTGGATGCCGGAGTTGAGCACCGCTTTTTGGATATCGAGCAGGACTTAGTAGTGCTTGTGGTTTTTGGGCCTGCTGAATCAACGCCGTAAGTCTTCGAATACCAGCTGCAAATTCGTTAGTGCAATTGATCCACCGCCTCCAACTGGTCCTTCAACCCCAAATATTCCCATCGTTGCAAAGCGATCGGGACGTTTCCGTTTTGCCAGAGAAAATCGTGGAATGCGCGCAAGCTGAAAGTGTCCTTTTTCTGGCGGTGAGCATTCGCCAGGAAATCGTAAATCTGGAGTTTACCGATCTGATAGGAGATTGCCTGGCCGGGAGTTGTGGCGAAGGCGGCTGCCTCGGCATGGGCGGTTGATGAATCCATGGGCACCGTGCTTTGCAGGTAATCTGCTGCTTGATCAATGGTGAACTCACCGAGCGCGAGTTTTACGTCAACTTCCACGCGAAGGGCCCTCAGGCGCATGAAATTCCAGAGAATCGCGCGCGTATGGGGACTATCGTCGAACAGGCCTGCGTGCAGCATCATTTCTTCAGCATAAAATCCGAGTCCTTCATTCGCGCCAGAGTCGTAGTAGTGGCGGCGAATCGGGTCAGGATTCGTCCAGCCGAGCGCAAGCTGAAAGTAGTGTCCGGGCACGCCTTCATGCACGATCAGCGGGCGCGGGTCTCTTGCTGTGGCGAGCGCGAAATATCCAAGATCGGGACTCGGCGGCGGAATATAACGAATGCCGTCGTTCTTCAACCGAGTCGGCCCAGTAAAATCGTCAGCTTCGCCAGGGCCAGCAAGGGCGGCGAGATATCCCGGCATTGGCAAATTGCGATAATGCTGCATCCACGCAGGTACGGTCAGAAGGTCTTTTGATTCGAGGTATGCGCGGATGGCGAGCTCGTCTTTTTCTTCTGCCGCCATCTGCCGGGCCGCATCTTTGAACAGCGCGAGCGGAGCGACTCCGCGATTGCGATGTTCTTCATAAGCCTGAGAGGCAACCGCCCGCGCCCACTCCTGATGTCCCATAGACAGTAGTTGTTCGGGAGAGAAGGGAATCAGCGCCACATTCTTAAGAAAGAAAATGTAAGCTTCGTGCCCTATTGCGGTCTGAGCGGGCATTGTGGGTAGGCGCTGACTCAGCCATTCGCGATAGGACTCAAGGGCCGTCACCGCTCGCTCGGTCGAGGTGTCGAGCCTAGCGACTGCATTGGGATCAAGATTAGGCTTCAATTCCTGGAGGGACTTCAAAAGTCGCGGCCGAATATCCTGCAGGTCGGCAAGAGCCAGCGGGCAAATGGCGCAGATGGCTGAGCAAGATTCATTTCCCCATCATCGAGTGTGCGCGGAATTGAATCGGGCATAGCCACGATGTGGCGCGTGCGCTCTGCATCGAACGGCGGCGGCGGAAGAAGAAGCTCGAAATATGCGCCGAGAGTCTGGTCAACGTAGAACTCGGGATTCCTTTGCCAGTTACGAGTGAATTCCAGTTCCCACCGCACACGGGCCAAGCCGGATCCCATAAGGCGGTAGTCCACTTGACGAGGTACCGGCCAAGCGGAGGCGTCCAAGTTCTTCCATTTACTCTCGAATTGTTCGAGTTGCTGACGATAACGCGTCACTGCCGCAGGCGACCAGTCGGGAAGCCAATCGGCTGGACGCTCGATGCGATTAACATCGTCGGGAGAGACTGGTTGTTCTACCGCTCGCCACCTCCAGAAATCGCGGGCCAAATCGTCCAGCGGGTCGGCGTGGAGAAGTGGGGCGGCGAGAAGGGCAGTGAGGAAGATCAGAATGTGCAGTTTCATGATTTTGCAAGAACTGGCAGCGACCGCAAATTGTCGCGGCTGAGTATACACGGATCAAACGTCGGGACAGTACACTAGCCAATTATGGCGACGTCTGAGAGTGAAATTAGGCCGATGAAAGCTGGCGACTGGCCGGAAGTTCGACGTATTTATCTCGAAGGAATGGTCACCGGAAATGCCACGTTCGAGACGGAAGCACCGTCATGGGAGAAGTGGGACAGCAGCCATTTGCCCGACTGCAGGCTGATCGCGCAGGACGTTTCGCAGATTGTGGGTTGGGCAGCGCTAAGTCCGGTTTCATCTCGGCGGGTGTATGCGGGCGTTGCCGAAGTTTCAGTTTATGTGGCAGAAATCGCGCGGGGGAGAGGAATCGGCTGGAAGCTGCTTTCGGCATTGATTGAGTCGTCTGAACGTTGTGGAATCTGGACTCTGCAGGCAGGAATATTTCCGGAGAATGTTGCCAGCATCTCGGTGCACAAGTCCCTAGGATTCCGCGAACTAGGCCGCCGCGAACGAATAGGCAAGATGGGCGAGACGTGGAGAGATGTCGTGCTGCTGGAACGTCGCAGTAATAGGGTCTGATCATCCTTAGCGCAATCCGGTTTTGTATCGACCTTCCTCAAATCACGCGATCATAATCGGCATGAGCCAATCCAGAACCAAATGATTGTCGAGCCTTCGAGAACGCCCAATGCCGATATCCGAGCCCGGTGCGGACCGAATAGACATTTTCCAGTTCAGCGACTTTCTTGAATCGCAGGCCGGGATGTCCAGGGTTCTTCCCGGAAAAGGCTGTAGGCGCGCCGTGCGCGGATCCGAATTTCTTTAGGAAGTGCGGCAAACGCGGCTCGGAACGAGCGCGTTGTGCGCGATTCGATCACAGGATTTCGTCGAGCGGCTTGGTTTACCTTCCTGCTGTTCGCGCTTTGCCGCATCGGCGAGCTCACGCAGTTTTTGTTGTGTGCCTGCCAACTTCTGCTTCCATGCAGCCTCGTCCTCAAGAGTTTCAAGAATCTGTGAGGCGATCGCGTCCTGTTCCTCGCGCGAAAGAGCAGCAACCCTGCGCAACGCATCCTCCAGTTATGCAGTCACAATTTGCAGTTATGCAGTCACAATTTGAGCCTAGCAGAGCATCTAGACCTCTGCAAGAAAGCGCTATGGGCGGGCAGCCATATCGCACGGCGCTCATACTTTCAGAGAATTCCAGTACGCCCAGGCTTTGAGGAAATCCAATTCTTACCGCCCTACGTACTACCAACGACTCGGCAGTAACGAGACACTTCACTCCAGAGGATTACCCATGCATCCGAATCGCCTTCACCTGGCGCTTGCTTTGCTGGCGACTTTCACGCTGCTGCTCCCGGGCAGCTTGTTTGCTTCCAGCCATCGCGAAGCACCGATCACCGCGCTCGACCCTACCGCAGACATCACCGACTGGTACGCGTTCGTGAGCTATGACCATCCCGACCGGGTCACCATGATTCTGAACGTTGATCCGTTCCTGGAACCTTCCAACGGGCCGAATTATTTCCCGTTCGACCCCAATGTGCTTTACGAAATGAAAGTTGACAACAACCACGATGGTGAGGAAGACATTACCTTCCAGTTTCGTTTTAACACGCAAATCCGCCAGCCGGGATTATTCACGGGTTTCGTGGGGAATCTCGCCGGTATTCCGCCAATCACTGCGCTCGATGGCCCGGGTTCGGAAGGCCTGAGCCTGCGTCAGACTTACATCGTCACGATGGTGAAGAACGGCAAGACCACGAACTTGGGCGAAGGCAAGGCATTGTTCGCGGTCCCTTCAAATGTCGGCCCGCAAACCATGCCTGATTACCAATCGCTCTTCAATCAAGGAATATACGACCTCGGCCATGATGTTCGCGTGTTCGCAGGCACAGTCGATGATCCGTTCTTCATCGACCTCGGCGCTGCATTTGACTCGCTCAACTTCCGGATGGGAGTTGGTGGCGTGCTCATTCCGCAAGTGGATGGCGATGACACGCATAACTACGCGCCAGATGCCGTGGCCGGTTTCAATGTGAACACCATCGTCCTCGAAGTGCCAATCACGTGGCTCACCGTTGATGGCAAGTTGCACGGCGCCGGCGATAAGCAGGCCGTGATTGGGACCTACGGCGCTACTTCGCGTGCGAAGATCACTGTGCGGCGCTCACCTGCTATCGCATTGAACGCTGGCCCCTTCCGCCAAGCACAGCGCGAAGGCAATCCGTTGATCAATGAGCTGATCATCGGAACGGGTTCGAAGGACAAGTTCAGCATGGATGATCCGAAGAATGATGCGCAGTTTGCCAACTTCTTCTTGAGTCCATTGCTGGCAACCGTGTTCAACTCAATCGGAATTCCGGTTCCGCCAGGGCCGCGCACAGACCTGCTGCCGTTGGTGATTTACACGGCGCCGATCTGCCCAGGCTGCAGCGCGAAAGACGCTGGCCCGATTGCAGACCTGCTTCGTCTGAACACTGGTATCCCGCCAACTCCTGTGGGAAGTCAAAAACGGCTCGGCTTCCTGGTAGGCGACGTGGCAGGGTTTCCGAATGGACGGCGCTTGTCGGATGACGTCGTGGACATCGCTTCACGCGCCGTCGGGGGGATTCTCGCCGACCCCAAGAAGTTCGGCACGCCGATCGGGGATGGCGTCAACACCAATGTAGAAGGTTTCGGTACAGCGTTCCCGTACGTGGTGCCGGCCAATAACGGCCGCAACAGCCATCACGTCGGACCCGGTCAGGAAGGCTGCACTGGCCAACCTGGCGGAATCTGTCCCGTGCAGTAGTAATCAGCCCCATCCTTTCGCGCTCTCGGCGAAAAGGTGGGGGATACCCGAGGCCAAATCCAGAGGAAATTCATGAAACGGAATGCTCTCTTTCTGATGATCATCAGCGCGTGCACGGTATTCGCGCAGACCTCAAGTCAAAATTCTTTATCGCCCGCGGAGCAAAGCATAGCCGTGGCCCGGAAGCTGCTTGACAAGAATCCTAAGAATTTCGAGGCCTACAATGCGCTGGCTTTGGCATTGTCACGCCGCGCACGCGAGACCTCGGATGTTGCTTATTACAACCAGGCCGAGGATGCTCTCAAGAAGTCTTTCGAAATTTCGCCGAACAACTTCGATGGCGAGAGAACCGCAGTCTGGTTGCTCTTAGGGAAGCACGAGTTCGGCGCTGCGCTCGAAAAGGCCAAAGAACTCAACAAGAAAATGCCGGATGATGTGATGCTCTACGGATTCCTCACTGACGCTAACGTCGAGCTGGGGAATTACGACGATGCCGAGAAGGCTGCGCAATGGATGCTCGACCTTCGCCCAGGAAATTTGCCGGGAATGACTCGTGCAGCCTATCTCCGCGAACTTTTCGGCGACTTGGATGGTGCGCTGGAACTTATGAATATGGCGTACCAATCCACACCTCCGAACGAAGCAGAAGATCGGGCCTGGATTCTAAGCCAGATTGGACATTTGCAGCTGATGTCCGGAAAGCTGTCGGACGCCGAGAGCACATTGCAACAGGCGCTTGCAATCTTCCCTGGTTATCACTACGCGCTCCAAAATCTGGCCAAAGTGAGGATTGAGCAGAAGGGGTATCAAAATGCCGTTGAGCTCTTACGGCAGCGCTACAACGCTGCACGCCATGCAGAAAATCTCTATGACTTGGCTGAAGCCCTGGAACTCGCCGGTCGCGCGGATGAATCCAAGCAAGCCTTTGCGGAATTCGAAACCAAATCACTTCTGGAAAGCGTTCGGGCAGACAATTCCAACCGCGAACTGATTTTCTATTACGCCGATCACGCTCATCAACCGGCAAAGGCCCTCGACGTCGCGCAATCAGAATATGCCAGGAGACACGACGTTTTCACACTCGACGCATACGCCTGGGCGCTGCATGTAAATGGCCGTGACCCCGAGGCCCGCAAACATATCGAGACGGCGATGGCAGTGGGCATTCGCGACGCAAGAATATTTCGTCATGCTGGCGAGATTGCATTGGCGGAAGGCGACGCAGCGGCCGCGGAAGCATTTGTTCTGCATTACCATCCTGCTGGTGTTCTTCGCACTCGGTTCGCTTGCTCAAGAACTGCCCCACTATCTGTTGAGCCGGCCAGCGAGGATGTCGTTAAAGTTGTTTTGCAGGGGCATGTGGCTGATGCTGAAGGAACGCCAGTTTCGAATGCTCGAGTACGGCTGGGGTCGGAAAGCGCAATCAGCGACTCGCAGGGTGATTTTCAGCTGCAAGCCCCACCTGGGGAAACGAGGATCTCGATCTCGGCTGACGGGTACGCGGAATTTTCGGTGCCAGTTTCAATCTCAGCCGATACAGAGATGAAATTTGAATTGCCGCTCTCTCCCCCAATCACCATCCGTGCGGAATCGGAAGGGGCGACAGATTCAGCACAGGTCTTCGAATCAGGGGAGCTGCTGCGGGCTGCACCCGGTCAGCCGGGGGTCCCCGTGGCTCTGCCTGGCTATCCTTCCGAAACTGCATCCAGCGGAGTAAAAGCGCCGCAATACTTCGCCCCCGGAGTTGCCGGAGACCACGGCGAGCCGATCGCTCAGTACATTCGCGTCGGAGACTTTCTGTTCCCGAACAATCTTCCGGCGAACGCACACGGAAATGGCTATGCCGATCCAAATTTGTTAATTCCGAATGCAATTGGCTTCGTTGAGTCGGATCCGGGAGCATTCGACGTGCGGCACGGAAACAATGCTGTTGATCTAGCTGTTGCCTACGGTCTGGCTCCGCGATTGGAGCCATTTTTTCAGGCGTCCGCTGATCCCCACAATTACGATTTCGTCTCCGGCTTCAGTCCTCGAAATCCGCAGACCGGAGCGTGGCTCGGTTTTGAAATTGCAGGCGGCGATGGATTTCTAAAGCTGCCTGAGCACCGCCACCAGTACAAGATCAATGGAGAGCGCTCCCATATTTTCGCAGGTCACCTGCTGACGATTTTCGGAGCGGTATATTACGGGCAATCTCGTATTCCAGGCCTGGCTCCGATTGACACGCGAGTCGCGGACGACACCATCGATCCGCGGCAGTCGGACCGCACCCATACCGAGCTTTTGGTGGCTTCTGATACGTGGCAGGTTACCGACCGTCAACAGTTGCAGTTCTCAGAATATTTCAGGACCTACAGCTTAGATTTGAGGTCGAATTTCGGAAACGGTCTTATCCGCCAATCGGAATTCCGCACCGTCAGCGGCGGCAACAGTTCATACACTCGACGAATTAACAGCAAGCGCTGGTTCGTTGCAGGACTTGACTTCCGTCGCGATGCGCCGCGCAATGCCGAGCTTGCCCATGTTGATGCGAACGGCGTGTTTACCCCAGTCACTCGGAACGATTTCGTTATCAATGATCTTGCGCTTATATGGCTCCGTTAACGGATCGATGTCACGGTTCTTCAGTTACAGCCTTGGCGTCCGCCGCGATGAGGTGTCATTCAGCAATGCAGACGGGCTCTTTCCGGCAAATTCTTATTACACTAGGGTAGACGTTACCTCGCCGCGTGGAACGATCTCGTTTCGCTTGCCAAATGAACCGCGTATCCCAACCTTAACTTTCAGCTCTGGGGAGGCTTTTCACACCAACGACCCGCGCGTCGGCCTGGGTCCTGGCCACGCTACCCCAATCGCAACCTCACACGCCAATCAGGTGGTCGCAACCGGGTCTATTTTTAAGACCCAGTTCCGAGTGGCCTTCTCGCGAGTCGGCAATTCACAGGAATTGGCGAAAATTGACGCAGATACGGACCTGCAGGAGAATCTCGGTCCATGACTCGTGCGATCCGTCACTTTTTCGGCGCGCCGGCGATTCTCGTTTGCGAACCTACAAGCGACTTTCGCCCTGGCGAATGCGACCGACTTGATCACCAGACAACCCGTTCCAGAAGCCCCGCGCGTAATCTACGACTTTTCGGCCACATCGGTTCATTTGCCATGGCTCTTGCAGGCCTCAGGCGGAGCCGAATATGTGGGACGGAAGCCGCTTGGCGATGGTTTCATCGCCGTTCCGGTGCGGGAGATTCGCGGCTCGTTTACCCGGTCATTTGGGCATGGCTAGACGCCGGATTGCATTTCGCGGCTTCGAGCGGTTACACGGGGCAAACCCTGGAGACAATTCAACTGCCCGACCAAGCGGCTCCCACCGAAAGGGTCGTAGGAGTACGGCAGACGTCATATGCAGGAGTTACGTTGACTTATAGATTCCATGAACACTCTGAATAGCTCCCAAAGCTGTTGCGCGTCTCCGCTTCTGTGCCAGCGAGATCGCGCGCCTAATGTGTCCATCGGCTGCTATCAAAGCCTGTTCTGCTCGGAACCGGCTTGCCCTAGCTTTGAACATCACGAGCGCTATAGGTATGCTCCCGCCAGAGCGGCGCAACATTTTCTCTGACTCGTTTCGCGAAAGTCCCGTCGCGCGGTGAAGGATCGTGATCGCCCGCTCGGTGAGCTTCACATTTTTGGGATGCACTTTGACCATCAGGCTTCCGTACACGTATCCAAGCCGGACCATTGCCCCGGTAGAAATCATGTTCAGCACCATCTTTTGCGCGGTGCCTGCCTTCATTCGCGTGGAGCCCGAAACCACCTCGGCGCCAGTCTCGACTACGATGGCGAGGTCGGCCGCCTTTTGCAGTGGCGAACGAGGATTGCTGGCGACAGCAACGGTTCTTGCCCCTTCTCTCCGCGCGTATTCGACAGCCGCGACGGTGAATGGAGTGCGTCCGCTTGCGGCAAGACCTACGACAACATCTCTGTGACCCGGTTTCTTCTTGCGCATTTCCTGGATCCCCAGTTTGCGTGAATCCTCGTCGGCCTCGACTGCGGCGCCCAAGGCCCGGTTCCCGCCAGCGATGACGAACTGGACTGTTTTCGGATCGGTATTGAAGGTTGGAGGGCACTCTGCCGCATCCAGTGCCGCAATTCGGCCGCTGGTTCCTGCCCCGACGTAAATGAGCCTGCCTCCTCCTGCGATTGCTGCTGCGGCCCAATCGATGGCCTGAGCTACCTGCGGCAACACTTTTTGAACCGCAGCTGCAACACGGGCGTCCTCGGAATTAATGATGCGCGCGATTTCCAGTGCCGGTTTAGTGTCGAGATCGGTCGAGCGCGGGTTCACCTGCTCGGTGACGAGACGATCCAGGCCAGGCGCGGACCGCTTCAACGGCTCGCCTCCAACGCTTCTACAACCGCGTCATGGCAACGTGGGCGAACTTCTTTGATTGCCTGGTTCGAACAGTCCGGCCAGGTGCGGTTGGTCAGCAATGTGACCGAGAGTTGGCGCTCGGGATCGATCCAGAGCGAGGTTCCCGTATATCCGAGATGCCCGTACGAAGACGGCGAAAAATATTTGCCCGACTGCGAAGGGGCCGAAGGCGTGTCCCAGCCCAATGCTCGCGAACTGCGCGCAGGAGGACTCTCGCGGTGCGTGAAGACCTGTAAGGTTTGTGCTCGAACGATGGGAACGCCTGGTCATCGGCCGTAGGCGGAATCCGAGGTTTCCATGCTGCTGGCGGATTGAACCTTGTCTGCGACATAGCGAGCGGCCCGAATACTTCGCGCTGGCAGAAGAGATCGATCGGCTCTCCCGCAATTCTCTCCAGCGCCAAACCGAGCAGGATGAATCCAATATCGCTGTATTCAACGCGGGATCCCGGCGTATCCCGCAGAGGAGTGGAAAAGCACTCGCGCAGCAGTTCGCCCCTAGTGGACGCGCGCAAGTAAAGCTTCTCATAGGCAGGCAAGCCGGAGCTGTGTGCCAGCAGCATTCGCAAAGTGATCTCGCTGCGGCGTGGATCACTAGCCGCGAACTCCGGCAGCAGCGACACGATAGGCATCTCCAGATCGAGCAACCCGCGCTCGTACAAGATCATTGCCATCGCTGTTGTGGCAACTACTTTTGAGATGGACGCCAGGTCGAAAATGCTGTCAGTCGTGACTGCTTCTGAGCTCGCTTCGTACGTGAATCGCCCGAATGCCTTCAAGGCAACGAGCCTTCCTGAAAGCGTAACCGCGATCGAAGCGCCGGGGAATGCTTGCCTCTCGATTGCATCGTCAAGTACCTTGAACGCGGCCTGGAAAACCTCCTCCTGATTGTCGACCTGGGCGGCGGGGAATCGCGGCGATGTCGTAGCGGTTTGCAGAGGGCCCTTCGCGAATCGATAT
>WNGQ01013886.1_pt1 | contig 10650 bp, 9 predicted proteins | sample 5407661 | NCBI WGS metagenome assembly WNGQ01 (sample SAMN13153382, study PRJNA577476) | soil metagenome | isolation source: 60 cm soil or saprolite under Garry oak tree replicate 2 | place: USA:California | collected 2016-06-15 | reverse complement strand
CGTCCCTGCTTCTGCAAAAGGTCACGCAACTGCGTGAGGGCGGAATCGGTGATGCTGATCAGCTGGGTGTCTTGTTCGATCATTTCCTGAGCCATGTGAGATTCATTATAAGGCCTGCGTTTCCGCAATCCGTCAATTCTGAGTTGTGACGGGCTGGTAACACGCTCTACGGGAATTGCTGTTTCGCCAGGGGGCGGACCGCGTGGGTGTGCCCGACCGGCCGCCAGCGCACCGCCACGACCGCATCTTGAACCGCCGCCAGCATCTCCCCAGCGCCGGGCCCACCGCCCCACGCGATCGGCGGTTTAGTGCCATGCGAGCGTTTGAGGCGTTCTAGGGTGGCCGAATCCGGGTTAACGGGTCGGACCCCGTACACATACCGGCGTTGACCGCGGTAGGTGAAGTAGGGGGGCTGATCGGGGTGGCCGGCACGAACCAACCGATCGATCTGCTGCAGGGGTTGATCCCAATCCAGCTCGGCATGCCGCACGGGCGGCTCGTAGCTCCCCTGCACGAGGTCGACCGGGAGCGCCTCCGCGTTTCCCGCGTTCAGTCGTGACAGCGTCTCGTCCAGCGCGACAAGACCCTCCGCGACCAGCTTCTTGCTGAGCGAGCCGGCGGTCTCCGCCTCGGACACGCGCGTGCGCCGTTGGGCGAGGATCGGTCCGGCGTCGATACGCGGCACCGTCAAATGGACCGTGATGCCGGCCTCGGCATCACCATTCGCGAGCGTCCAGTAGATCGGTTCCGGGCCGCGGTGCCGCGGCAGCAGGGACGGATGAATGTTGAGCCAGCCACGGCGAGGTACCGCCAGCGTTTCCGCGGCCAGGATCTGATCGAAGCTGGCCATCACGACCACGTCCGGACGGTAGGCCCGCAACGAGCGGATGAACGGCTCGGCGTTGGCGTTGGCCGCCACCTCGACCGGGCGGCCAAGGTGCCCCGCGATGCGCGCCACCAGGTCAGGCTTGGGGTGGGTCCGCTGCCACCGCGTGCTGCAAACCGCTGCCACCAGGTTCACCCGTTTCTCGATCAGGTGCAGCAGGAACGCCGTTCCATAGTCTGAGGGAATCCCGCAGAACACGATCCGCAGTCCCCGATCATCAAGAGGCGGGCCCGCGTAGGGTCGCGCCGGCACCTCTTCGAGATCGATGGGGACCATTGAGAATTCCGGCTTCGACCAGATTCGGTCCGCGAGATCATCGAGCCAGGGGTCGTCAAAGGCGGGCCGAGGAGTAAGCGCCGCCTCGGTCACGCCATCGCCCGGCGGACGATCGGCGGGCGCTGCTCATCATCGCCGTAGGCCCAGCCGAGCAGGTCCATGACATGGACCACGGGAATGTCGTGTCCGGCGCGCTGCAGACCCATGCCGACCTGAAGGATGCAGCCCGGGTTGGCGGACGCGATCACCTGCGCCCCCGAATCGATGATATTGCGCACCTTCCAGCCGAGCGCCTCTTCAGAGATTTCCGGCTGGGTCAGGTTGTAGACCCCGGCGGAACCGCAACACCAGTCGGACTCCTTCATCTCGACCAGCTCGATGCCGGGAATCACGCCGAGCACCTGTCGTGGCTGCTGGTGCACCTTCTGACCGTGCACCAGGTGGCAGGGATCCTGGTAGGCAACCTTGAGGCGGATCGGGCGCGCCGGTGGCCGGAGCCCAAGGCTGATGAGGAACTCCGAGGCATCCTTCACGGTCCGGGAGAAACCGGGGGCGGCCTCCCGGCGCCCGGCATCATTGCGCAGTTGCACCTCGTATTCCTTCATGTTCGAGCCGCAGCCGGCAGCGTTGACCACCACGGCGTCGAGGCCCTGCTCAGCGAAGGCGTCCATGGTCAGGCCGGCGAGGTGTTCGGCCGTCTTCGCCTCGCCGGCGTGCGACGCGAGAGCACCGCAGCAGACCCGCGCGGCGGGCACGATGACGTCGCAGCCGTTGCGCGCCAGGGCAAGGGCGGTCCGACGATTCGTGCCCCGAAACATTTCGTCCTGGATGCATCCGGCAAGCAGGCCGACACGGGCGCGACGCGTCGCCTGCGCCGGCGTCAGCCCGGGTAGCGGCGCCCGCCGCGGCCGCGCGTCGCCGACCGGCGGGAAGGCGGCAAACTTGCCGAGGGGCAGGATCTTCCAGGCGCCACTTCGCCGTAAGAGTGCGGGCAGCCGCACCGCTCTCGTGGCCCGATACAGCCAGCCCACGAGGCGGAGGCGTCCCGGATGCGGCAGCAAGCCGTTGAGGAGCACGGTGCGCACCATCCGGTCGCGGCGGTTCTGCGGCGGCGTCTTCGCGCGCGCCATCTCCATCACGGTTCCGAACTGGACACCAGACGGGCAGGCCGTTTCGCAGGCGCGGCAGTTGAGGCACTGATAGACGTGGGCCTGAAAGCGCGGGTCGTCGAACGCCACCAACCCCAGTGTCGCCTCCTTGATCTGCCACATCCGCCCGCGCGGGCTGTCGCCCTCGTGATGCAGGCTGCGAAACGTCGGGCACTTGGGCAGGCAAAGCCCGCAGTGAATGCAGTCCCGGACCAGGTCCATGTCGATGCCGGCGGCCGGCGAGGGCACGCCGTCCCGCTGGAGCTGCGCCTTGAAGTCGAGCGAGGCGACGTCGCGCATCAGTCCCCCACTAGATCCCGCCCACGAACCGGCCCGGGTTGAGGATCCCGTTCGGATCGAGAGCCTGCTTGAGCGCGCGCATGATCGGAAACCCGGGGGGCGGCGGCCCCCAGATGTCGAGACCCTCCTTGAGCGCGACCGGGGCCGCGACCACTACCACCTGCCCCTCGGCGCCCGCCGCGGTGCGAAGACGCGACAGCGTGGCGGTGGCAGCCGGCGCCGGTACTCGAATGTCGACGACGCCCGACGCGGGCTGGGCCAGCACTCGGGCGTCCGGCGGAACGGCCGCCATCAAGAGCGGGCTGGCCGCGAGCGGAACAATGGCGCGAAGCACCACGTCGTCATCCGCGGGCGTGGACCAATCACGGGCGACGTCCCAGAAGCCCGGGGGAGTCTCGGCGTCTTCTGCGGCGCCCCCGGCATCACGCACGAATCGGACAGCCTGGTCTTTTGCCGCCTGCACCTCGCGCGCATACCCCTCGAGTTTGAGCGCCAGGTCCCATCGACCTCCAGCACCGTCCTGGACGATGGCGGTGGCGGGCGCGAGGTATTGGTGGGCAAGCTTGAGCCCCACCTCGAGCGCCGGCGCCGGCGCCTCGAAGTGGGCAAACAGCGTCGCTTCCATTTCGGGTCGTGCCTGGACTTTGAAGTTCACTTCGGCCACCACCCCCAGCGTGCCAAGGGCACCGATGTGCAGCTTCATCAGGTCGTAGCCGGCGACGTTCTTCACCACCTTGCCGCCGGCACGCGCGACCTTGCCCGACGGGTACGCCACCGCAATGCCGATCACCCAGTCACGCACTGTGCCGTAGCGGCCTCGGCTGAGGCCGTTGCTGTTGGCCGCGACCATTCCGCCGACGGTCGCTCGTTCCGGATGCGGCGGATCGAGCGGGAGGCGCTGGCCCTGCTCGCGCAGCGTGGCCTGCAGGTCGCGCAGCCGCATGCCCGCCTCGACGCGGCAGGTGAGGTCGGCGGGCTCGTACTCGAGCAGCCGCGTCATCCGTTCGGTTGAAAAGGCCACGTCGTAGCGCCGTGGCGGAGCGCCCAACAGCATTTGTGTGCCACCGCCCCAGACCACCACGGCGGCCGGGGCGAGGTCGCAGAGACGTAGCCCACGAGCCGCATCTTCGGCGTCCTCCGGGCGCATCACCGTCGACGGCAGCAGACCGTCGACGCTGAGCCCGCGCTGCTCATCGACGCCGATCTCGTGCCCGGGTAGTGCCTGGGCGCGCGCCTTCACACCCATACGTCCTCGCCGGCGGCAACCGCCGCGCGCGGCTGCCGACGCGGGTACCCGGGCGGGATCGGCACCTCCGACGGCTCGAGCCCCTTGCCAGGAAAGACCTTTCCGGGGTTCATGAGGCACTGGGGATCAAAAACGCGGCGGACGCGATCCATCACTTCGAGGTCGTCATCCGAGAAGACATAGCGGATGTTCTCACGTTTTTCCAAACCGATCCCATGTTCGCCGGTCACCGATCCGCCGGCATCGGCACAGAGCTTCAAGATCTCGTCGCCGATCCGAAGCACGGCTTCGTACTGACCCGGTTTGAAGGCATCGAAGAGAACGAGAGGGTGAAGGTTGCCGTCGCCGGCGTGGAACACGTTGCAGATCTTGAAGCCGGTGCGCTCGCTGATGGCGTCGATCTTCGCGAGCGTCTCGGGCAACCTCGTGCGGGGCACCACGCCATCCATCACGTAAAAGTCCGGCGACAGGCGACCCATCGCCGAGAAGGCTCCCTTGCGCCCTTTCCAGAGCGCCTGGCGTTCCGCCTCGTTGCGAGCGACCCGCACCTCACTGGCGCCGTTCTCGCGGCAGACCCTCGCCATCCGCTCGCCGAGGTCCTCGGCAACCTCCGGGGTGCCGTCAACTTCGAGCAGTAAGACCGCGCCGGCGTCCAACGGGTAGCCCGCGTGCGACGCGGCTTCGATCGCCTGGATGGAGAGCTTGTCCATCATCTCGATCGCGGCCGGAAGGATCCCGGTACGCACGATGGCCGAGACGGCATTGCTGGCGGTGGCAACGTCCGGGTAGACGGCCATCAGGGTCTTTTGCACCGGCGGCAGTGGTTGGATCTTCACCCAGATCCGGGTGACGACGCCCATCGTTCCCTCCGATCCGACCAGCACACCGGTCAGGTCGTAGCCGATCGCCTCCGCAGTGTTGCGCCCACCGACCTGCACCAACTCACCATTGGCGAGCGCAACCTCGAGACCGGTGACGTGGTTGACAGTGACGCCGTAGAGGAGCGTGTGTGGGCCGCCGGCGTTGGTCGCGACGTTTCCCCCGATGGTGCACGCGCCCTGGCTCGACGGGTCCGGGACGTAGTAGTAGCCCTGCGGCTTGAGCGCCTGGCTCAGCGCCAGGTTGACGACGCCCGGCTGCACCACGGCCCGCAGGTTGTCCACGTCGATCTCGAGGATGCGATCCATCCGGGCGAAGGTGATGACGACACCGCCCTCGACCGGAACGGTCCCGCCGGCCAGGCTACTGGCGCCGGACCGCGCCGTGATCGGTACCCCGGCCTCGGCGCAGAGCTTGACGACTTGCGCCACTTCCTTCGCCGTCCCGGGGATGACGACGATGTCCGGCAGCGCCGTCTCGGGGCTGGCGTCGTACTGATAGAGCCGCATCTCGTAGGCATCGGCGAAGGCGTAGCGCTCGCCAACCACGCCACGAATCTGGGCGAGGAGTCGGTCGCGATCAGCCGCGTCCATCTTTTAAAGGGTACCCCCGGGAATCCCCCACCCTGCCCTCCCCCGCGAGCGGGGGAGGGTGCTGTGGGGACGCTCGTTAACCGAAGGTCGGGATGATCCCAGGGATCAGGTAGACCTCGATCATGGCAACGATGCCGACGGCGGCCGTCAGGATCAGGCTGTAGCCGATGGTTCGGCGGAAGATCTCGCCCTCCGAACCCACCCGGTTGACACCCGCCGCGCCGACGGACAGGTTTTGCGGACTGATCATCTTGCCCATCACCCCGCCCGACGAGTTGGTCCCCGCTGTCAGGACGGGGTTCAGGTGATGTCCGCCGATCACGATTTGCTGGGCGGTATGGGCCTGCATGGGGCCGAAGAGCGTGTTGGACGCGGTGTCGCTGCCGGTCAAAAAGACGCCCAGCGCACCGATCACCGCCGAGAAGAAGGGGAAGAACCCGCCGGCTTTTGCCATGAGCAGGGCAAGGGTGGACGTCATCCCGGAGAAGTTCATGACGGCGGCGATACCCAGGATGAACGCGATCGTCATGATGGGCAGCGCGAGCTGGCGTAGGGTGCGGCCGTAGGTCGTAAAGAAGAGGCCCAGCGGTGCCCCTCGGATCGCCATCACGATGAAGGCGACGATCGACGCGAAGAGCACGAGGCTACCGGCCGCTGCCAGGAAGTCCCAGGTGAAGGTGACGGGATACGGCGTGGACTTGGTCACGATCGTCGGTTCCTGGGAGATCAGGGCTTTGGGTTTGGCGGAGGTGCCGCTGTAGCTGCCGGGCCACTGGAACCTCCAGAACGGGAACTTGAAGGCGCCGGCATCCACTGTCGGATTGGGACCGATCCACGGATTCGGGCAAAGCTTGTATGCGGGCTGGCCGCATTTGAAGTCAGCGGTGACGTTCGCCGGCGTGTGCAGCGCATTCTTCACGTTGCCGGGTGGACTGCCGGAAAAGAAAGGCAGGTTACCCATCTGGCCGATCAGGATGACCACCACCAGGATCACGTACATCATGTAGGCGCGCACAATCCGCGCCGGCGGATCGGCGACCTGGGCAACGGCGGCGCCCACACTTCGGAACCTCGGGGTTACGCCCGGCACGGCCGCGCGGTCGGCGGCAAAACTCCAGAGCGTCTTCGGCTTCCAGACTCGGAGCAGCAGGGCGACGGCGGCCATCGAGACCAGGGCGGCGAGCACGTCAGTCAGCTCGGGCCCGATGAAATTCGAGACCAGGAACTGGACGATCGCGAAGACGACGCCCGCGGTGAGGACCGCCGGCAGAACTTCGACCATGCGCTTCCAGCCGGCGAGAACAACGATCAAGAAGCCAGGAATGAGGATCGAGAAGACCGGAAGTTGCCGCCCGACCATGGCGGAAAGTGCCAGGGTGACCTGCGTCTGATCGTTGGCGCTGTGGCCGATGATGGGCGCGGTCAGCAGCCCCAGCGTGACGATCGGGATGCCGATCGAGCCGAAGGCCACAGGCGCTGTGTTGGCGAGCAGCGCGAGCACCGCCGCACTGATCGGCTCGAAGCCGAGGCTGGCGAGGATCGCCGCCGAGATGGCGACCGGGGCACCGAAGCCGGCGATGCCTTCCATGAGGGCGCCGAAGCAAAACGCCACCAGCAGGGCCTGGACCCGCCGGTCCCCGGTCAGCTGGGTGAGCGAGCGCCGGATCACGTCGAAGTCACCACTGGCGATGGTCAGGTTGTGGAAGAAGACCGCGTTGAGCACGATCCAGCTGATCGGCCACAACCCATTGGCCATGCCCTCCGTGGTCGCCGAGATGTCGAGCCCGAGCGGCATGCGCCACACCAACGCGGCGAGGATCGCCGCGGAGAGCATGGCGGTAAGGGCCGACAGCCAGGCCGGCAGGCGAAGGATCGCCAGCATCACGAACAAGAGGTGGATCGCGATGGCCCCACTCATACGAGGAACCTCCCTTCCTTTCGGCATTCGACGCGTTCGGACAGGCGCTTTGCTAAGCGTTACACACTGGGGGCCCGAAACGCCACAATTGGCGGCATGGCAGATTCGATGGTGGATAGGAAGACCCGGCCGGCCCCCCTCAAGTTGGATGACTACGAGCCGGCGGCACGAGCGGTCCTTCCCCAGGGCATATACGACTACATCGCTGGTGGCTCCGAGGACGAGGCCGCCCTACGGGGTAACCGTGAGGCGTTTGCCCGGTACCGTTTCCGCTTCAAGGTCCTGGCGTCGACCGACCAGATCGAGCTGGGCCACGAGCTGTTCGGGCAGCGCTTTCGGATGCCCGTTCACCTCGCGCCCACCGCCATCCAGCGGATGACGCACCCCGATGGGGAGCTGGCCGCTTACCAGGCGGCATCGGAGGCGGGCATCGCCTTTGCGCTCAGCACGTTGTCCAGTGCCGCCATCGAAGAGGTCGCCGCGGCCGCAACGGGACCACGATGGTTCCAGCTCTACATGCACGCCGAGCGGGCGGTAAGTGCCAGCTTCATCGAGCGCGCCGTCGACGCCGGCTACTCGGCCATCCTGCTGACGAGCGAGACATCCGCAACGCGTTCAGCCTGCCTGAGGGGCTTGGCTACGCCAATCTCGACGCCCGGCGCAGAGCGGGCGCGGCCGATGGCCCCGACCCCTTCGCCCAGAACGTGAACGCCCAAACGAATCCGGGCCTGGGCTGGGCCGATCTCGAGTGGCTCGTGGCCAAGACCTCGCTTCCCGTGATCGTGAAGGGCGTCGTTCGCGCCGACGATGCCCGGCACGCGGTCGGGGCGGGCGCCCGTGGCGTGATCGTCAGCAACCACGGTGGCCGTCAGCTGGACCATGCGGTTGCGAGCCTCGACGCGCTACCTGAGGTCGTCCAGGCGGTCGGGCGCGAGATTCCGGTGCTCATGGACGGCGGTGTCCGGCGTGGAACCGACGTCCTCAAAGCCCTCTGCCTCGGGGCCCAGGGGGTGCTCATCGGGCGACCTTATCTCTATGCGCTTGCGGTCGGGGGTGCCGGCGGCGTCAGCCAGATGCTGGAGATACTGCGTCAGGAAATCGAGCTGTCGATGAGCCTCCTTGGCGCGCGGCGCCTCAGCGAGCTGAGCGAGGACCTGCTGACGCGCCTTTAGGCGCCGCCCGCCGACTTCTCGTGGGCGATTGTATCGAGTAGAGGCTGGACGGTTTTTGCCTGCCAGGACGCCGCGCCGTTCTGGGCCGCCGCGTAGCTCGCAGCCAGCTGGGCCCGGGCCGTGTCCAGGCCGCGATTGGCCGCCTGGGCCTGTTGGGTCTGGCCGGCCGCAGACGCGAGGCTGACCTGCTTGGCACTGCTTGCTACCGCGAGCATCGCATCGATCCACTTCCCCCACAGGGGGTCGAAGAGCGCCTCAGGGTCCCCCGCCGGCACCTGTTGCGTCGTGAGATCGGTCGTGAGCGCCGACGCGGTGCGGGCCGAATCCGTCCATTGCCGGGCGTTCAGGCTCGGATAGAGGCTGCCGGAAATGGTCTGGGCATCCTGGTTGAGGTGCTGCGCCAGCGAGAGCTGGAGCGTGGCTCCGTGCGTGAGCTTGATCGTCGCCTGTAGCGCCTTCTCCAGGTGCTGCAGGGCGGGACGGTCCGTGGCGATGAACGAGGGCGAGTGAAACTGGAAGGGGAGGCCGTCGGCCTGCGCCATGTAGGTTTGCGCCGCCTGGATATGGCTCAGGGCGTCGTCCGCCGACTTCTCCGTGGCCTTCGCCAGCGCCAGGTCTTTGGTGATCTGGTCAGGCGAAAGGCCGATACCGCCCCTGGCCGAGATCTCGGTCCAGAGGGTGGCTACCGCAGTGCTCGAGTCCGCCGCGCCGGTCCGCGCTTGCGCGAGCTCGCTGGATTCGGATTGCGCCAGCTGCGCCACCCGCTGGGGCAGGACGACTTCCAGGAAGGCGCCGATGGCCCCTGCCGCCAGCACGAGCACCAGGATGGCGAAGATCCGGGTTGCCCATGAAACGCGGCGCGCCGGCCTGAACACGAGACGCGGGGACGCCGGTCTGGGGAGGGCCACGAAGACGTAACGCGGGCCGCAAGCCACCTCTTGCCACCCCCGGGCAGCGCCGCCTGACCGATCTGTGACGGTCCTGAAACCCTTTTGGAACCCTGTGCTAGAGTGAATTTTCGCAAACGAAATGGCCTACATCATCACCGAAACCTGCGTCGATCTAAAAGACAAATCCTGCGTCGACGTCTGTCCGGTCGACTGCATCATCGAGGGCGGAGCCGAGGACCGGATGCTCTACATCAACCCGGACGAGTGCATCGACTGTGGCGCCTGCGTCGACCCCTGCCCGGTGGCGGCGATCTTTCCCGAGGACGAGGTCCCGCCGGAACAGAAGAAATTCATCGCCTGGAATTTCGACTACTTCAAGAGCGACGCCGACAAGGCTCGCGTGCGGGCTGAGATCAACGCGGCGTACCCGGAGAAGCGAAAGACCGAGATCTAAGCCGGCCGCGACCCGCCGTCAGGCTCGGGACGCGGGGGTGGACGCGCGACGGATGAGCCTGGCGGGCAACTCGATCGCACGCCGCGGCGGACCAAGCCAGCGCTTCAAAACGGCGAGAACCTGGGGTGAAGGCACCGCGGCAACCGTACCCTCGGTCTCGAAGAGGATATCGGCGATGGCCTCGGCTGGGCCCGCCGGTTTCTGGGTCTGGCTCAGTTCGAGCCACCGCGCCGTAATCCACAGGTAGAGGTCGGCTTCCGTCCGTCCGGGGAAGTGCGACAGGATGTCGTACTCCCGGATCAGGTCGGCGATCGGCTTGTAGACGTTGTCGTACCAGCTGGCGCTGGCCTCGGCGATGTCGACTTCGCGGTATTGCTGCAACCCCATGAAGTAGCGGTGCCCGAGGATATCCTCGAAAATTCGGTCGTAGCGTCCCAGCCGGCTGACCGCGATCGACGCCTGCGGTCGCACCCGGTCGAGCTGGGTTCGCTCGAGGAAATCGACGTACTCCTTGGCCTGGAGCAGGGCGGCGGCGTCCATGTCACCGGTCAGCGGTGCCCGCGTCTTCACCTCGATGACCTTCGCCGGGATCGTCTTCCAGCCGAGGTGGCGGGCGACGGATACCCGGTGGTGCCCATCCTTGACGAAGTAGACGTCTCCGAGGTGGTACACCTCGATCGGAGGCACCGCCTCGCCGCGCCGCATCGCCGCATCGAGCTGCTCCCAGCGCTTGCGCATCTGGGGCTTCACCGGAAGAAAAGAGGCGTCGAAGTCGTTCGGCCGTCCGACCGAGCCACGAATGTCGGCGATCGGGACGTTCGTGAGCCCGCGGTACGACTGCCCCTCGAGCCGGGCGGCGCGCCGCACCTCGTCGAAGGAGAGCAGGGG
>WNGQ01007261.1_pt1 | contig 10653 bp, 11 predicted proteins | sample 5407661 | NCBI WGS metagenome assembly WNGQ01 (sample SAMN13153382, study PRJNA577476) | soil metagenome | isolation source: 60 cm soil or saprolite under Garry oak tree replicate 2 | place: USA:California | collected 2016-06-15 | reverse complement strand
ATCGTTCCGATCTGCAAAAGCGATTTGATCGCTCGCCGTTCGTCCATGGCATCATAGGCTTCCTGGAAACCGTTCAGGCCTGTTGTGAAGTCAAAGACCAGTCCCGGATTGATGCGTCCCTCCAAAACATCGTCAAGCAATTCTGGGATATATCTTCGCACTGGCGATACGCCTCCTCGAAGTCCTATGTTACGAAAGATAACCGTATCAATCGGTACCTCAACATCGTGTGGGGCACCTATAGCACCAACAATCGAGCCGACACGTGCGATACTAAATGCCGTAGCCATAGACTCTCCTGTGCCGACACATTCGAGAGCAGCGTCTACACCTATCCCATTGGTCATTGCCAAGATTTTCTGTGTTGCTTCATCACCGCGTTCAGGGAGAATATCCGTTGCGCCAAATATTCGAGCTAGCTTTTGACGGGCTGGATTTCGGCTCAAAGCAAGAATGCGATCTGCCCCTAATCGTTTGGCAGCCATGATGGCACAAAGACCCACCGCACCATCACCAACAACAGCAACTGTGTCACCTCTCTTCACGCCGCCACTTACCGCCGCATGATGACCCGTACACATCACATCTGAAAGCGCGAGCAAGGAGCGCATGATTTCATCTGAATACCCAGAGCCAGGGACTTTCACAAGTGTGGGATCAGCAAAGGGCGAACGCACCGCCTCCCCCTGACCTCCGTCAACCCCATGATTTCCAAACGAGCCTCCGTGCAGACAGTTTGACGGCCATCCCGCACGGCAGTTTGCGCACGTGCCATCGCAGTAGGTGAAGGGAGCGACAACAAAGTCACCTTTTTTGAGGTTATGGACATCTGACCCGACTTCTTCAACAACCCCAATGAACTCATGCCCGATTGGGCCAAGAGCATGAGGGGACAGACCTCGGTAGTACCAAAGATCAGAACCACAGACGCACCCGAGTACCACACGAACGACAGCATCAGTCGGCTCTTGGATCTTCGGGTCTGGCCGCTCGCCAAGCTCAATCTTCCCCGGTCCATTAAAAATGACTGCTTTCATACTTATTTCTCCTCCTCTTGAGATAACGCTTTAGGGAGTTTCAACTCTTCAGCGAGAGCATACGTTCGCTCCCTTGTTGCTTCTATCTGTTTTGCATCGCCTGATGCCACAGCCTTCCAATAAGCAATTTTGATGTCGACATAGCGTTGCCGCAACTCAAGAGAATGCGCTTCTTCAGCAAGACGCCGCTTTTGCGTTTCGAGTAATTCCACTTGTTCGTTTGCTGCCTGCGCCTCCAGGCTTCGGTTCTTGAGGTAGGTTCGCATATCCTCAAGAGACATGCCTGTCGCATTGAGGCAAGCAATAGCTATAGCAAAGTCAACATCCTGCTCGTTGTAGACACGGTGCTTACTACTGGAATCGCGAGTAATTGGGTGTATTAAACCGATGGTTTCGTAGTAGCGCAATGTGCTTTCTGGAAGCCCACTTAACTTGGCAACTTCTCTAATGGTATAAAGCTGGGCTTTATCTGTATGAGTATTCATAATGCTAGATTAACAACTTAAAGTACTTTAAGTCAAGGCTTATTACCTCCCGGTAGTTTCGTAGTAAATGGTAATGTTGATGAGCGTATATCTCCGTTAAAATCGTGACGATACCCTCTATAGGGTGATTTTCTCTCAAGAGCAATGGAAGTTGCGAGGATACGGCAGAACAAAAACGATGAGTACTTGGTACATCAACTCATTGAGAACATGGAGATTATCGGCAATATTCACGACAATCCTGAACTTCTAGCGAAGCTCCAACCAGTGCGGGGATAAGTGGTACACTTTTCGATTAACAAACTGCACGAAAGAACTAGCGAGAAAGTCATAGAATTTTGTTGCGCGAGGAAGCCGTAAGGCGGGGAAAATTCGTCATTGAACCGACCGAATCGAAACTAACAAAGTAGTATTAACTAAGTGGGGCGGCAATACTACTGAGAAAAAGTAATACGCTGCCAATATCCGCAAGAGACTGCTGCCGCGCATTCTAGCCAGACATCCTCGCAAAAACTTGACGCCCACCCTTACTATTGATAAGGTTAAAATATGTGTTCCAGACCTTGACAACAAAGATTTTGTGAGTTAATATTTTATCGTAAACCTATAAATAATGTAAGCGCAGCCATAAATAATGGATAAGCTTAAAAGGGTACTGCCTTGGTACTCTTCGTAAGTGTATGCTCTTCCCCGTAGAGGGAAAATTACAGCACAGTAGTATAATAGGAAGAGACTGCACTGGTGCATGATACGGATATTCGAGCGCCCTTATGCACCTTATAGGGTCCTTCCTTTTACACCTCGCATGTAGCTCTTACCTCTTTGACAATGGTATGCTGTACAATTTATGCGATCGTAGTGTTGTCCATTGCAGTATAGCTTTATGCAAGACTGACGTAAGTTTGGCTATTGTGGAACAGGCCTTACCCGGCAACGGCATGCTGTACAATTTGTGCGATCTTTGTATTGTCTGCTGCAGTATAGCTTTATGAAGGACTGACGTAAGTTTTGGCTGTTGTGGAACACGTTGGTCTACAAACACACTTTGACTTTCGAGTCGTCTACAAGCCCATAGGAAACTCTAGGAGGAGGTAAAGCCTATGATGGCGAACAGAGTGGAGCTGTCCGGGTGGGTGAGCGCGCTGGGGTTGGACAGGCAAAACAGGGCGACGCTGGGTCGACTGGTCGCCCTCGGAGGCCTCGGGCACGCCGAGGAGGGACCCGACGGCCGCCTGCACGCCCGAGTCCGCATCCCGCCCGATGAGCTGACCTGGGAGCCCTCGATCATCGTCATGCCCCATGGGGGCTACCTCGAGCTCGAGCTCGTCAACGATGACCAGAACACTCACTGTGCGCTCTTGCCGAGCAATGGTGACCTGCAATGGATTTGGTTACCGGTCTATTCACGAGGAACGGCCACCCTCAACCTCGACGGACCGGGCTACTACTGGTATGGTTCCAATATAGGCAACGATGAAGGCCGGGGCCTGCTCGGGATGATCGCCGTACTGGGGGACGTTCCGCAGGAGGCTCGCCTCGACCGCCCACCGCAGCCACGACCATAGAAAGGAGCAGTTGATGGAATACGTGCAGGCAGGGCATGCCGTCGACCTTGGAACGTTGAGTGGCGTGAAGGGGAGTGCGCCGCCGGTGGCCCAGAACGTCACCTACGAACGCATTCTCAAGGCCCGTGCGGAACCGCAGAACTGGCTCACCTACTACGGCGCCTACGACGGGCAGCGGTACAGCCCGCTGGACCAGATCAACACGGAGAACGTCAAGCGCCTCACTCCCGCGTGGGTGTTCCAGCGCGGCCCGATCGGCCTTCATGCGGGCCAGTCGACGTACTCGTTCGAGGCCGCCCCGATCGTCGTGGACGGAGTCATGTACGTCTCGGGTTGGGATGGCTGGGTCTGGGCCATCGACGCCCGGACGGGGGACGAACTGTGGGCATACCATCATGAGATCCCGTTCGATACGTCGCTCTGCTGCGGCAACGTGAACCGCGGGGTCGCCGTGGCCAATGGAAAGGTCTTCGTCGTCACCCTCAACGCCCGTGTGCTCGCGCTCGACGCCGTCACCGGCAAGCCCGTCTGGGACCAACCGTATGGTGATGTGCGGGCCGGTGAGAGCGCTACGCTCGCCCCCCTCGTCGTGAAGAACCTGGTCATCGTCGGCAGCTCCGGCGGGGAATTCGGCGTGCGCGGCCACCTCGACGCCTTCGATCTCGACACCGGACGGCGCGCCTGGCGGACGTACACCGTGCCGAAGCCCGGGGAGCCCGGGTCCGACACCTGGCCGAAAGACGGTCAGGCCTGGGCGCGGGGTGGTGCAAACTGCTGGGTCACGGGCACCTACGACCCGGAGCTGAATCTCCTGTACTGGGGGACCGGCAACCCGTGTCCCGACTTCGACGGAAGCGTCCGTGAGGGCGACAACCTCTACACCGACTCCGTTGTCGCCGTGGACCCGGACAACGGCCAGATACGGTGGCACTACCAGTACACCCCGCACGACTTGTGGGACTACGACAGCGTGATGGAGCATATCCTCTTCGACCTGGACGGTCGCAAGCTGCTGGCCCACTTCGACAAGAACGGCTACTTCTTCGTCCTGGATCGGACCAACGGGCAGCTGGTCCGGGTAACCCCCTTCGGCGAACGGATCACCTGGGGCGAGATCAGCGCCGACGGGAAGGTCACGCCCAAGGTGTACCCCGAGAAGGAGGGGGAGCCGGTCCACGTGTGGCCGGGACCGGCCGGGGCCAAGGAATGGACGCACGCGGCCTATAGCCCGAAGACGCAGATGTTCTACGTCCCGGTACAGGATGTCGGTGCGGAGATCACGTTGCGGCGCAGGGAGTTCAAGGAGAGCATTCCTTACTGGGGAGCGAGCGTCAACGTCGACATCAAGGACGTACAGGGGTTCGTGAAGGCCTTCGATGCGGCCACGGGCCAGGAGCGGTGGCGGTATCGCGACGACAAGCCGATCAGCGCGTCGGTGCTGGCCACAGGCGGCGACCTCGTGTTCGTCGGCGAAGCGACGGGGGAGTTCGACGCCTTCAATGCGCAGACCGGCGAGCTGTTGTGGCAGTTCCAGACGGGAAGCGGCCACCACAACAACCCAACAACCTACAGCATCGACGGCAGGCAGTACATCGCCGTGCCGACCGGGTGGGGCGCTTGGGTCGAAGGGTTCGCACCCGACATGTTCGGGGCGCCACGGGGAGACGCTCTCTTTGTCTTCGCGCTGCCGGAATAAGCACAGATGTAAGGAGGTGAGAGCCATGCAGGAGTGGGAGACCCCAGAGTTCGAGGAAATCGGGACCCAAGCTGAGGTGACGGCGTATGCCGGTCACTGGGAATAGGCGGACCAGGGCGCCAGGCCATTCGCCTGGTGCCCGCACGATCCCCATCTTACCGCCGGGCGATTTGGATGGAGGATAGGTATGTGGGTGCGTGTGCTCGGAGCCGCAGCGGGAGGAGGGTTTCCACAGTGGAACTGCAACTGCCCTCGGTGTCGGGCCGTGCGCGACGGCTCGCGGCCCTGCCGGCCGCGCACCCAGTCGTCGGTCGCGGTGAGCGCCGACTACCGGCGATGGTTCCTGCTCAACGCTTCACCCGACCTGCGTGCTCAGATCGAGTCCTTCCCGGCCCTGCACCCACACGGGCTCAGGGATTCTCCGCTGCAGGCCGTGCTGCTCACTGACGCCGAACTCGATCACACCCTCGGTCTGCTGCTGCTGCGAGAGGCTGGTCGCCTCGAGGTACATGCCACCGCGGCAGTTCACGAGACCCTCTGCACAGGCACAGCACTGCTCCACACGCTTGGCGCCTACGCTCACGTCGAGTGGCGGCCGGTCGCTCCAGGGAGAGAGGTATCGCTGGCGGATGGTTTGTCCTACCGGGCCTTCCCCGTTCCCACGACTAAGCGGGCGCGTTTCGGGACCGGGGAGGGGGAAGAGGGGGTGGTGGGGTACCGCATCACCAACGGACACACCGGCCGGGCCCTGGTGTACCTCCCGAACGCACAGCAGTTAACGGCATCGGTGCGTGCTCACCTGGAAGGCTGTACATGCCTGCTCTTTGACGGGACCTGCTGGCAGGACGACGAACTGATCCGGCTCGGCATCGCCGGGAAGACGTCGCGCGAGATGGGACACCTACCGATCGCCGGCGCCGAGGGTAGCCTGGAGCAGTTGGCCCCGCTCCCCATTGAGCGCAAAATCTATATCCATATCAACAATACCAACCCGATCCTGCTTGAGGACGCGCCCGAGCGGCGCATCGTCGAGGAGCACGGCTTGGAAGTGGCCGCGGATGGGCTAGAACTGGAGTTCTGAAGTAGATGGTGTCCGATACTGAGGGTTTCATCGGAGCCCTGCGCGCTCAGTCGCAGCGCTACCACAGTCGGCATCCGTTCCAGGTGATGATGAACGAGGGACGCCTGAGCCGCCGGCAGATCCAGGGCTGGGTGGCCAACCGCTTCTACTACCAGAAGAACATCCCACGGAAGGACGCCGCTATCCTCGCCAACTGCCCTGACCGTGAGGTACGCCGACGCTGGATCCGGCGCATCCTCGACCAGGATGGAACAGCGGACGGGGAGGGGGGCATCGAGGCCTGGCTGTGCCTGGGCGAGGCTGTGGGACTGACGCGGGAGGAGGTATGGGACGAGCGGCACGTCGTGCCCGGGGTACGGTTCGCCGTCGATGCCTACATCACCTTCGCCCGCACCCGCCCGTGGGTCGAGGCGGTGGCCGCCTCGCTGACCGAGCTGTTTGCGCCGGATCTGATGGCAGAGCGCCTGGCCGCGTTCGAGCGCTTCTACACCTGGATTGACCCTGCGGGGTTGGCCTATTTCCGCGCCCGCCTGACGCAGGCGCCGCGCGACGCGGAGCACGCTCTGGAGGTGGTGACGGAGCACTGCCGGACGGCGGATGAGCAGGCGCGGGCTGTGGCGGCGCTCTCCTTCAAATGCGACGTGCTGTGGAGCATGTTGGACGCTATCGCCTGGGCCTATTCGGGCAGCACGTGACAGGGGGATGCTTGATTGCATCCACTGGACCATCGTCTACCGGGCAGGAGATTTGCCGCTCACCTTCCGCTTGTAGTGAGCCAGGTATCGAGCGTGCGCCACACCTGGCGCACGTGGGGCGCACAATGGCAACACAATGGCACAGGAGGTGACATGAGCATGGCCCTACTAGCTACGAATCGACCTCATCTGGCGCGACAGGTCCGACTGGAGTGGGACCCCGTGCGGCAACGGCACGTGCTGCTGGCACCGGAGGGAGTGCTGCTCCTGAATCACACCGGCGCAACCATCCTCGGCCTGTGCGATGGGGAGCGGACGGTGGTCGAGATCGTGGAGGAGCTGCGCGGACAGTATAACCGTGTGGCCGACGACGAGGTGCGGGATTTCCTCGCTCGACTCGTTGCGAAGCGATGGGTGGAGCTTGACGATGAATAGGCCGTTCGGCATGCTGGCCGAGCTCACCTACGCCTGCCCGCTCCACTGCCCGTACTGCTCCAACCCGCTCAACCTCGCGGACTACCGCGAGGAGCTGACGACGGCAGAGTGGCAACGGGTGCTGACGGAGGCACGGGCCCTCGGCGTGCTGCAGCTTCACCTCTCAGGCGGTGAGCCGCTCCAGCGCCGCGACCTTGTCGAGCTTGTAGCCAGCGCCCGCGAGCTGGGTCTGTATACCAACCTCATTACGAGCGCCCTCGGCCTCTCGCCCCGGCGGGCGGAACAGCTAAAGACCGCGGGCCTCGACCACGTACAGATCAGCATCCAGGCCGACGAGCCAGCCCTCTCTGACCGGATCGCCGGCACTCCTTCCTATGGACGCAAGATCGCGGCAGCTCGTCTGGTCAAGGAGCTGGGTTGGCCGCTCACGTTGAATGTGGTCCTCCACCGCCACAACATCGATAGGATCGGCCGCATTCTCGATCTAGCCGAGGAGTTAGGAGCTGATCGGATCGAGCTGGCCAATACCCAGTACTATGGCTGGGCTTGGCACAACCGCGCAGCGCTCCTGCCTAGTCGGGCTCAGCTCGATCAGGCCGAGGCGGTAGTACGCGCTGCACGCCAGCGCCTGGAGAGGAAGATGCAGATCATCTACGTCATCCCTGATTACTACAGCCAGTACCCCAAGCCCTGTATGGGCGGCTGGGGCCGGCAGCAGCTCACGGTGACACCCAACGGGGATGTCCTCCCCTGCCCCGCGGCGCACACCCTCAAGCTTCCCAGAGCCACCGTGCGCGAGCACTCGCTGGCATGGATCTGGGAGGAGTCGCCCCTCTTCCAACGCTTCCGGGGAACGGAGTGGATGCCGGAGCCTTGCCGGAGTTGTGAGCGCCGCGAGGTCGATTTCGGCGGTTGCCGCTGCCAGGCGTTTCAGCTCACCGGCGATGCCGCGCGCACCGATCCGGTCTGCCACCTCTCACCCGACCATCGGGTTGTGGCCGAGGCGGTAGAGGCTGCGAATGCGGGCGCGGAGCCGATTGCGCCAGGAAGGCTTGTCCCCCGTGCCTCTACGGCTCGCCGAGTAGAGACTATGGCGGTGTACCTGCCGGCGCGTAAGTCCCGCCGGTTCTCACACCGATATGATGCATGCCAGGATGACAAGAACAGCGACTACTACTCACCGACCGGCAGCTTAGAATCTCCAGGCGATGTGCCATGATACCGCTTCTCATACTCGGTTTTGTCCTCAGCCTGGATAATTTCCGGGTGTCGATTGCGCTCGGGGCTTTTCAGTTCAGCTGGCGCCGTGCACTCCGGATAGCGGTGGTGTTCGGGCTCTGGGATGGCGTCTCGCCCCTGGTAGGTGCGCTGATCGGGCGCTACTTGGGGCAGGCGATCGGTCCAGCGGCGGACACTCTGGGACCGATCGTGCTAGCTGTGTATGGCCTATACCTGGTCGTTCGGAGTCTGAAGACCCAAGCATCGGAGGAGCCGGATGATCGTTGGGTGCTCTTCGGTATGCCTCTATCTCTAAGCCTGGACAATATGGTCGCGGGCACCGGCTTGGGGTTGCTTGGCTTTCCCCCCGTGTTCTCGGCAGCGGTCTTTGGCACTATCACGGCCCTGATGTCATTCGTTGGACTGCAACTCGGGAGAGTCGCCGCCCGCTTCATACCCATCCGCTCCGATCTCCTCACCGGTATAGGACTCTTGATCGTGGCGGTCGTGCTGGCACTGGGATACTAAGAGCCAGCCGAGATCGGGAGGAAAGCGTGATCTCAGAGCCTTCTTCTTCTATGAGAAGGCCAAGATTGTCAAGGGCCGACGTGGTGGCGGCCGCGACCGTCCTCGAAGAACCGCGACGACTGCGCCCTTACTCGTGCTTCTACTCGCACTGTCGAAGGATCGACTCTCTGGCGACCCGGTGCATGATGAAGTCCGTCCGGACGTAGATGCTGCAATCTGTTTTTCGGTCTCCCTCCGAAGAGGGGCCATTTCTCTAGACGCAGTCACCGAAGACCGGGGGTTTCGGACGCTCGTCGTCGGTGCTTGTTGGTTGGTTCTGGCTCACTGCTCTCCGGCGACTCGCATCAGCGCCTCAACCGTGAGGCGCTGATGCGAGTCGCCGGACAAAAGCTCAAGCGATTACTGAAGAAACGCGGGTGCCGAAGACGTCCTTCTCCAGCAGAGATGCTCCATGCCCCACTTTTTGGCTTCTTGGTGGTGGTCGACTCGTTCTGCTTTGCGGAAGTGCTCTCTTTCCTTGGGAATCAGTTCACTTGACCTCATGAGCAAGAAGCTAGGCTTTTCTCATGCTGACGAGCTTTGTAGACGCCTGGTTCAACCCTCTGGACGATGGCCGGACTGGTCACTGCCCACACACAGGGACAAATGGGCGGCAGGAAGCACTAGCTGACCAATCCGCACAGGGCCGCTCTAGCCGATAACGTTCTATCCGTCAGAGAAACCGGCGCGCACATGGCACGGCTCTACCAGGTAAGCCAACCCACGATCTCCCGCATCGTACCGGAATAGAGAGGAGTCGGAACCAACGATGTATCACAGGACAAACTGAGCAGCTACGAAGCGGCTTAACTCCTCATGCACCTTTTCGGGGCGGTGGACCAAACCACCCAGGATGAACGGGTCAAGTGGAGAGTACCTGAGGCACAAAAGTTGAGGTGAAAGCCGGGGAAGAGGTCACAATGCGGGCAGCAGAACTCTACAATAAGAAACAAGGATAGAAGCCGTTTTATAGCGTTTCCCCCCCAGTGGCAATATCCAGTTCAGGTTCGTAGGGACAGCAGCGCGCCTGTTACAGTTACGGTTGCGGCGGCTACATCTCAGCCAAGATCAGCGCCCCTAGCAGCGATTTGATGCTCTTATTTTGATCAGTCAAGGTACATTATGTTACTTCACTTATTATAGCGGATGTGTGAAGATTTTGTGAAGGGTGAAAGGGATATGTGAAAACACCGTGAAGAGCAGAATATTTTACAAAAACATGTGTCCTACTTCTCGGGTAGTTAGCAGTAGAGAAGCTTATTAGAGAGCTCATCTCAGAAGCGTCCATCGGCATTTTATATAACCACAATTATTGTGTTTATACCATATCATGAAGCAAGTAGAAAGTTTGTTTCACAAGAACCCTGGGAAATTTTTTAATTGAACCGAAAAAGCGTCTTAGAAGATAGAAGTCACTGATGGTCTGCTTCAACAGACATCAAGCTTCAAAAATAATGACTGAAAGGAAGAGGTTTTACTATGAGTATATCACTTGATATCCCCAGGCCCATGAGTCTGATGTTTCTCATTGCGGCGTTTAGGCGGCGGCGCAGTCTAGGGTTAAACAGTGATAGAGACACAGAAGTGGAGGATCCAGACCAAGAAACAGAAGTGGATGACTTCGCAGAAGTAGATGACTATGAGGAGTATGAAGATGAGGGCTATGACTATAATAGTCATCCACCTAAACATCCCCGAAAATGGATTGGGTTCCCTAAATTGGGATGTGCGCTTACATCGATACTACTGCCATTTGTAATCGTGCTGAGCACATTCTTGTATGTCCTGTGGTCGCACGCACAGACACAGAACTACCTGGATATCAATGGAATTACCCGGGTTGCCCAGGTGCGTGTTGATCCAACACCCAGGTA
>WNGQ01010888.1_pt1 | contig 10655 bp, 9 predicted proteins | sample 5407661 | NCBI WGS metagenome assembly WNGQ01 (sample SAMN13153382, study PRJNA577476) | soil metagenome | isolation source: 60 cm soil or saprolite under Garry oak tree replicate 2 | place: USA:California | collected 2016-06-15 | reverse complement strand
GTTGCACATATGATCAATGCCTATGGCACAGAAGCGCAGAGGCAGCGTTTTCTCCCCGTTATGGCCGAGGGCGACAGGCGCGGAGGGCTGTGCCTGTCGGAGGCCGACGCCGGCAGCGACGTGCAGGCGATCACGATGACCGCCGTGCGCGCTGGCGATACCTATGTGCTCCAGGGAGCCAAACTGTGGGTAACCAACGGCGTCAATGCCAGTATATTCGCCGTTCTGGTGCGCACCGATCCTCAGGTACAACCGCCTCATAAGGGCATGAGCATCTTCCTCGTCGAGAAGGGCACACCCGGTTTGAGCGTTGGTCGCACCTTCGACAAACTGGGATACAAGGGCGTCGATACGGCCGAACTGTTATTTGAGCAGGTGCGTGTCCCGGCTGCGCAACTGCTGGGTGGACGCGAGGGTCAGGGTTTTAAGCACGCGATGGGAGGGCTGGAGGTAGGACGCATCAACGTCGCCGCGCGCGCTGTGGGCATTGCCCAGGCCGCCTTCAACGACGCCATTAAGTATGCCCAACAGCGCAGCACCTTCGGCAAACCTATCGCCCAGCACCAGGCCATCCAGATCAAACTCGCCGACATGGCTACCAAAATCGAGGCAGCGCGTCTCCTGCTGCAAAAGGCCGCCACCTTGAAAGACAAAGGAGAGCGCTGCGATCTCGAAGCAGGTATGGCCAAACTCTTTGCCTCCGAGATGTGTCAGGAGGTGACCCTCGACGCGCTGCGCATCCACGGCGGCTTTGGCTACACCAAGGAATTCAATGTCGAACGCTACTATCGCGATGCCCCCTTCATGCTTGTAGGTGAGGGCACCAGCGAGATACAGCGCCTGATCATAGCTCGTCAACTGCTACAGCGCTATGGAATTGATTAGCCGTTCCAGCGTTATTTAGATAAATTGAGCAGGGATGTCGGCGCGCCGACATCCCTGCTCAATTTATCTAAATAACACTTCGCTTGCTATACTTAATAAAGCAGACACTGTCTTTAAATAGATGGGCAATGATACTTAAAGAAGAGCAGGTGAAGTGATGATCCACTATCCGCAGCAAAAGCCCAGGCAGGGTGACTATCTTACCTGGCTCACATACATCATGGTAGGAGTAGCAGCCCTGGTGCTCTCGTATTATCTCTGGATAAGATGGCTGCACAATGTTTTAAATACCTATGGGCTTGAGCCGCACGGATTTTGTTTTCTATGGAATAGCACGCTGGTCACTCTGCATGCAGGCTCGGACATGCTGATTGGTATCTCCTATGTCGCCATCTCTGCCACGCTGGTCTATTTTGTGAGTAAATCGCACCGTGATTTGCCATTTCACTGGATATTCGTTGCATTTGGTATGTTTATTATCGCCTGCGGCTTTACGCATTTTCTTGATGTATGGACACTATGGTATGCCACGTACTGGTTGTCGGGCGTCGTGAAACTGCTTACCGCAACGATATCAATTGCCACGGCTATCGTGCTCCCTTTTCTGGTGCCGAAGGCCCAGGTGCTCATCGAAGAGACAAAGGTTTCCAGACTACGGAAAATAGAACTAGAGCAGGCGCATAGAGAGCTAGAGATAACGTATGAGAAAATCAAGGAGCTTGATCGAATCAAGACGGATTTCTTTGCCAATATCAGCCATGAATTACGCACCCCTCTGACTTTAATACTGGGATCAGTTATGAGTTTACCTGAGGAGCAGCAGAGCGATGACACGAAAATAATCGAGCGCAATGCACGCACATTGCTCGATTATGTAAACGATCTTCTGGACATAGCAAAGCTCGAAGCCGGGCGTATGGAGTTGCGCTATACACAAATTGATAGTGTAGCTTTGCTGAAACGCTGTCTCTCTCTCTTTACTCACAATATCCAGGAACGCCATATTGCCCTCACATTGGATATTCCTGAGACCCTGGCAATAGAGGTGGATGCCGAAAAGCTACAACGTGTCTTCTTGAATCTCTTTTCTAACGCTCTGAAGTTTACTCCCATCGCAGGGACGATCCATTGTGGTATATGGAGTGATGAACAGCGCATGAGCTTTATCATACAAGACAATGGGCCAGGCGTTCCTGTCGACCAGCAGCAGGCGATCTTTGAGCGTTTCAGGCAGAGTGAGAATAGCCTGACCCTCCAAACCAAAGGAACCGGGTTAGGGCTTGCTATTGTGAAAGAGCTAGTGGAGTTGCATGGTGGCATAGTTTCAGTGGGTGATGCCCCGCTCGGAGGGGCAAGCTTCACCGTTGCACTCCCACTGCGGGCTCCTACTGGTGTTGCTCTGCAAGAGGACGCAAATAAGGTTGATAGCCTGGCAGATACAACGTACAAGACAGGAGTGCAGTTGGCTACCAGTGAAGACCTGTCTATTGAGGAGAATACTAAACAAGTAGTGCACGCCACTCAAGCACTGGTACTGGTTATTGAAGATAATCCTGATATGTCACGCCTGATCGCTCGTATACTGAGCAGTTCATATGGTGTTGTGACTGTCATGAATGGACAAGACGGCTTAACCAAAGCATTTGCGCTTAAGCCGGACCTTATTCTCTGCGATATTATGATGCCCGTTATGAGTGGCGCGGAGTTTGTGGATCAACTGCGTGAACGCCCGGACTTCGATGGGATACCGATCGTCATCCTGTCCGCGAGAGCCGATGATGCTCTAAGAGTAAAGCTACTACGCGAAGGCGTGCAGGACTATGTAGTAAAACCCTTTTCACCAGAGGAGTTGCGTGTGCGCATTGCTAATCTCATTGCGATAAAACGTGCCAGGCAGATCCTCCAGCAGGAACTGTCGGAGCGTAGCGAGGATATTGTAGTTCTGGCCGATGAGATTGTTGCCCACAGGCGTCAACTTCAGAGTATGCTGGAGAAGCTGCGTAAAAATGAGGAATATCTCCAGCAGGTCAACAAAATGCAGAGCAACTTTATTGCCATTGTCAGCCACGAATTTCGTACTACGCTCACCAGTATCCAGGGCTTTAGTGAACTGCTCCGTGATGAGGAGTTCGAAACTGGCGAGATCAAAGATTATGCTACAGATATTAATGTCGATGCCAGGAGATTGACACGTATGATTGATGAACTGCTTGATCTTGAGCGCATGAAATCAGGAAGGATGACCTTCTATCCAGAACTGCTCGATCTGAATGCTCTCCTGACTGAGTGCGCACAGAGAAGCCGCACAACGGTCACATGTCATGTCATAGAGCTACAACTCGACCGGACGCTACCGCCCCTGTTTGCAGATCCTGACAAGATCACGCAGGTAGTTGCCAATCTCATGTCAAATGCTATCAAGTATTCACCTGAGGGCGGAGTCATACATATAGAAAGCCACCGTGAAGAACGTTTAGCCCACATGAGTGTACAGGATCAGGGCATTGGTATTCCTGCTGATGCGCTTGCAACCGTTTTCGAAATCTATAGTCGTGTAGAGAGTGAGGCAACGCATTACATACGAGGCACAGGGCTGGGTCTATCCATTGTACGCGAGATTGTGCGTATGCATGGAGGAGAGGTCTGGGCAACAAGTACATTGGGACAGGGATCAACCTTTCACTTTACTCTCCCTCTCAAAACGCAACAAGGATAATCATAAGAGCAATATGTATGCTATTACGTCAATGTGATAGTATCATTAAGGGCCAGGCGATTTTGTGCTGGGAAAAACGATAACGTACACGAAGTAGTGTCAGCAGGAGTAATACTATGCAATTTGGGCGCGTCTACGAAGAATTTGAGGTTGGGGCTATTTATAAGCACTGGCCTGGTCGCACCATCACCGAGTACGATGATACGCTTTTTAGTATGCTTACCATGAATCACCATCCACTGCACATTGACAGTAACTACGCCGAAGGCACACAATACCACCAACGGCTAGTGGTGGGATCGCTAATATTCAGCATCACGCTCGGCATGAGCGTTCCCGACGTGAGCGGCAAAGCGATCGCCAACCTTGAATTCGAGAATGTGAAGCACCTGGGTCCCACATTTCACGGTGACACCATCTACGCTGAGACGACCGTGCTGGATAAGCGCATGTCACAGAGCAAGACGGATCGTGGCATCGTGACCGTAGAAACCATTGCCTATAACCAGCGTGGCGAGACCGTCCTCTCATTCAAAAGGCGCGTGCTGGTGCCAACACGCGCCTTTGACGAGGCCCAGCAGCAAAGCTGGGACGAGAAGATGGAGCAGCGCAGGAAAGAAACGCTGCTATAGCAACGTGTGACCTGGCCAACTTCCAATTTGAGATGGTTCCTGGTTAGAGGAAATGGGCTGCTGGTAGCCACCATGCGTTGGTGTAGACATCCCCCCAAATTCCTGGGAAGCGCTTTTTTTACCTAGAAAAGAGAATAATGAGATGACAAGGATCCAGTTGACGTTGGCATGCGGCGAGTACGATCGCACGAATGCTCTGGCTCTGCACGATATTGAGCCTGAAGGTATCAACTTGCATTACCTTCGCTTGCCGGTTGAAGAAACGTTCTGGCGCATGCTCAGACATAAAGAGTTCGATGTGGCTGAACTATCTCTCTCAAGCTATTTGATCCATCGTAGCCGCGGCGACGATTTTATGGCTATTCCTGTTTTCCCCTCACGTTGTTTCAGGCATTCCTGTATCTTTGTCCACGCTGATGCTGATATTGCACGACCACAAGACCTGCAAGGAAAACGGGTTGGGGTGCCAGAATACCAGATGACGGCACCTCTCTGGCAGCGTGCCCTGCTACAGCATGACTACGGTGTCCACCCTTCCACCATACAATGGTTTCAGGGAGGGCTGGAACAGCCAGGGCGCGAAGAAAAGGAACAACTTCATCTCCCCTCCAATATTGCTATGCAGGCAATCAAACCAGAACAAACGTTAAGCCATATGCTGGAAGAAGGGGAGATCGACGCTCTTCTTTCGGCTCGCATCCCTTCTAGTTTTACCGCCGAAAATGGATCGGTACGCCGCCTTTTCCCAGATTTCAAGAAAACGGAACAAGAATATTTCAGCAGGAGCGGCATTTTCCCTATTATGCACGTGATCGCCATACGCAAAGATGTCGTGGAAAGGTATCCCTGGGTAGGCGGTACTCTGTTTAAAGCCTTTTGCCAGGCAAAAGACCGACTCTTTGAGCAGATGAGACAGACATCAGCACTCTATGTGAGTCTTCCCTGGCTTATTGCGGAAATAGAGGAAACTCAACATCTCATGGGAATGGACTTCTGGCCATACGGCCTTGAGTCTAATCGTAAGACTCTGGAGGCCGCTGTGCACTATTCGTTTGAACAAGGATTAATAGCACGTGAGCTTGAAGTAGAAGAACTGTTCCTCCCAAGTACATTTGATGAGTTTAAAATCTAGAGGTGCATGGTAATTGCGCATGGGAAAAATTTGCGCCGCTCAGGTTGGCTCCGCTCAAAATAGCTTCACTAGGCTCATATCGCTAGTGTAGTAATAGTATATCCTGTAAGGAGAGCGCTGGTTCTGATATTGGGTCGTCTCGCCAGTCAACATTCTTGAAAAATGGAGGATCGTATCAGTTATGACAAACGGCAATATTATTCCACCTAAAGCACAGATGGTCATGGCACGCGATTTCGTCGTGCGGCGCACCGAACTGACCGTGCCCGGTCACAGTCTGAAAATGATGGCCAAAGCGGCTGCGTCCAGCGCCGACCAGGTGATGTTCGACCTGGAGGATGCCTGCGCCGTTTCACAGAAAGTTGCCGCGCGCAAAACGGTAGTGGAGGCGCTGAGCACACTTGAATTTTCCGGCAAGATACGCGCGTTTCGTCCCAACAACATCAGGACGCGCTTCTTTTATCGCGATCTGATCGAGGTTGTCGAGGCGGCGGGACGCAACCTCGATGTGGTGGTCGTGCCAAAGTGCTATGGTGCGGAGGACATCCTCTTTGTCGATCGGCTGTTGACACAGATCGAAGAGAATATGGGCTTCGAGATTGGGCGCATCAAGCTCGAAGTGCTGATCGAATCGGCCGATGCCGTGCTGCATGCCGAGCAGATAGCCAAGTGTACGCCACGCATGGGAGGTCTTATTTTTGGGCTGGTGGACTTTGCTGGCGATATTGGCGCGCTGGAAATTGGTGAGGAGCAGTTCTTCTACTATAATTATGCGAAAGCGAAGTGTGTCGTCGCCGCGCGCGCTGCGGGCATTACGGTTGTCGATGGCGTGACGCTGGCGATTCGTGACGGCGAGGCATGTCGCCGCGATGCACGCATGGCCGCACGTATGGGCTTCGATGGCAAGTGGGCCATCCATCCATCGCAGATCGCGATCATCAACGAAGTGTTTACGCCCACCAGCGAGGAGATTGCCAGCGCGAAGCGTATCATCGACGAGTACGAGAAGGCCGATACAGAGGGTGGCGTAGGGGCTATCATCATCGATGATCAGATGATCGATGCGGCCGTATTGCGCGTCGAGTGGAAAAAGCTCGCGATTGCACAAAAGGCGGGACTGGCCTGACCGCGCCCCGATAGACGAAATATGTGCTAATGCGTGGCGTGATAGGTGCGCTGTGCGCACCTATCACGCCACGCATTAGCACATATTTCGTCCCTACCCCATCACTTTGGTGTAGAGGTCGCAGATCGCGAAGTCTGCATCACGATCTCCGATATAGTTGACCAGTTGCTCACGATAATGATCGACGCGCTTCATGCGAGCATCGATGAAATTATGTTTGGCGGTTCCCCAGGCAAGACCAGTCAGACCCCGTTTCATAGCTTCATACTCTTCCGTGATTTTCTCACGCAATTGGGCAATCTCACTCTGGTGCATTTCGCAAGCTCCTTTTGTCTCTAGAAGACTGCTAAGTCGTCTTGTTTCTCTTCCAACACCACCGTAGTATATATGACTTTTTCTATTTCTGCTATTTTTAACGAGAAGAATTTATGTTTTATCGCATATCCTATGCGAGATCATGAGCCACCCCGGTAACTCTTCAGGTCTTCTCGCCGCCGCAAGCGGTGCGAAAGGGGTACATATGAAGAGCTACAAGAGAAATACACTGCTATTTGACGTAGTTATAGTATGGGGCTTGACAGGCGGGAACAAGAAGGGTACTATTAGTGTATATTGTACACTAATTTAAATAGACAATGGGTCTTGTAGTAGTATATTCGTAACGAGAGAGCTAGTAAAGTTGATGGAGAAGCCAGGTACATCAATAGATCATGAGCAAGATCGTGCTCAGGTAGAGCAGGAAAGCACCAAAGCGGTCGAGCCGGTGAAAAGCACGCAATACCAGGCCGACAAATACGAGCGCCCATCGGTGACGGTTGACGTGGTGATGATGAGCCTGCGGCAGAAAGACCTGCAGATCTTACTTGTGAAGCGCCGTGCATGGCCTTATGAGGGTATGTGGGCGATTCCGGGCGGCTTTGTTCATATCGATGAGTCATTAGAGGCGGCAGCCAAGCGCGAACTGAGCGAAGAGACGCACCTGCAGGATGTCTACCTGGAGCAACTCTATACCTTTGGTGATCCCGATCGCGACCCACGCACGCGTGTTATCACCGTGGTCTATTTCGCGCTGTTAGACTCTGAGCGCCTGCAAGTGGCCGCTGGTAGTGACGCTGCTGATGTAGGCTGGTACTCCGTTTACGAACTGCCGCCGCTAGCTTTTGATCATGCCAAGATCGTCGATTATACACTAAATCGCTTGCGTGGCAAGCTGGATTATACAACCATTGCTTTTAGTCTGCTCTCCGAGCAGTTTACACTGCGTGAATTGCAGCGCGTCTACGAGATCATCCAGCACAAAAGGCTGGATAAGCGCAACTTCCGCAAAAAAATACTTGCGACGGGGATCCTGGAGGATACAGGCGCGAAGAAAATGGAAGGGACGCATCGTCCTGCACGCCTCTATCGTTTTAATCCCGCCGCCGAACATAAGTTGTAAGCTGACAATAAAAAGCGCTCTCGTTAATAGCTAGTCAGGAGAAAGCATGATGGCAAGTTCAACCCTTCCCCAGAACTTTATGGAACACGCAACCGAGTTTTTGCAGGCGCTAGTTGATTGGGAGCGTGATCTATCCTCGCTCTCGTGGGATGATTTTGTCATCGAGGCGCAGCAGGGGAAAGTTGCTGTCTTCAGCGTCGATATGATCAACGGCTTTTGTAATGAGGGGGCGCTCGCCAGCCCTCGTGTCAATAGCATTATCCCGGCCGTAGTGGCGGCTTTTAAAGACGCCTTCGCCCTCGGTGTACGTAACTTCGTGCTGGCTCAAGATTGTCATACTGCCGACTCAGTCGAGTTCGCGGATTTTCCTCCTCACTGCTCAAGCTCTACGCCAATGCCTACAATCTCCCGTTGCGGGTAATTGTACCGGAGAATGCTGTACAAACCTATGATACGCCGGTGAAGGTGGCTCGCGAGATAGGCATTTTACCTCATGATGGTGATGTAAACCACCTGATGTTTCTCTATAATATGCGCTTGAATGGTGTCGAGGTGGTGCGAGAGATCAAGGGGTAGTGTCTACCTATAGAAACGTGCGAGGTAGGGGCACGCGTGCCCCTACCTCGCACGTTTCTATAGGTAGATTATGCTCCGTGGGTACGAGCCGTGCAGTAGGATATCTGCGTCGGGGTCCAGCCGATGTAGTCGATGCGCGTGCCCGTTGGTGTCTCAAGCAGCGTACCCTCGCTGGCTAATGGCAGGTCGCTGTGGGGGTCCCATAAAGCTGGCAGTGGTTGCGCCTGATCGCTGCGTTCACGTGAAATGTGCGCTGGGTAGAGACGCCGAATGTACGAATCAAAGGGATAGCGTGGAACATGCAGCACTTCGCGTCGCCACACAGTCTGACCAACTTCAGGGGCTGGTTCGTCGGTCGTTTCCTCGCTGGTCGAGGCCGCGCGCAGCAATACAGCGAACAGGTGAGCCTCCTGCGGACTGAGTGTCACATGCTCGACATAGCGGCCGCGTGGGTTCAGCGTCGCGATCACCTGCGCACTGTGATGCAGGAAGCGCCTGAACCATTGTGCGGGATTGATGAGATAGGCCCCCCACTCTTCAGTGATGACGGTTTCTCCTCTACGCTCATTGCGGCTGAACCACACCTGGTAGATGGTCTGTTTCTCCTTGAAATCGCAACGGCAGGTCTCCCATGAGGGGTAGCCACGCCGTTGTATCTCTTGCTGGACGTAGCGGCCTAGCGAGGACAATGCGGCGGCGGCTCCGAGCGTGATACCTGTGAGGATAATCTTGTTGTGCATCCCGTCAATCTCCTTCATGGGCGTGGGACCTCCAGTAGATCGAGTAACTCATAGAGCGAGTGTATCAGTAAACAATCAACGTTCTCCTCGTGCAAGCGACCTGAGCGATCTAGCAAGATCGGCGTCATACCGACCGCTCGCGCTCCTAAAACATCCTGCACATATGAATCTCCAATATGCAGAGCATAATCGGCAACTGCATTGCTGCGCTGAAGTGCCATATCGTAGAGCATTGGCGATGGTTTGGCATAGCGAGCAATCGCCGATACTAACAAGGAGTCGAAGTAGCGAGAGAGGTGAAGGTGCCGCAAAATGGGACCGAGACTAATGCCCCAATCCGAGATCACACCCAGATTATAGCCTTGAGCGCGCAGAGCATCTAGCGTTGGCAGCACATCAGGGTAGATTTGCCAGCTTGTATGCTTTTCAAACTCCTCATTGATGCGACTGGCAAGCTGGTGCAGGCGTGACTCATCATGCTCTTCAACAAATGGACGCAATAAATTCATGTAGTAGCCAATCCAGAACTCAGCAATGGCCTGGTCGCTGGCCCAGGTGTGCCGGTTGAGACGTACCTGGCGAAAAAAGTAATCCTCGGCAACATGCATGCGCTCTTTCACCTGGTCGAGGTGAATGTGCAGATTGAGCTGCTGGCAAATCTTCTGGCAAATTTCGGGGGTTGAGGGATAGGGATGCAATAAGGTGAAGCCCGCGTCGAAGAATATTGTGCGGATAGATTGTGGCTGTTCAATTGGCATATTGACCCTTTACTTTCTCTGTGGCACCGGCGCGGTAATGAAAGTCTAGCATGGTCGAGACAACTGTGTCAATGAACAGCCTTCATAAAATCAGGCGAATGTAGCTTGCAGTTTGTCGGCCTGGTCGACTGCTGCCAGGTTATCAATAAATTCATCCAGGTTGCCGTTCATCACTCCTGGTAGATTATGTTTGGTCAGGCCAATGCGGTGATCCGTGACACGATCCTGCGGGAAGTTATAGGTGCGGATCTTCTCGCTGCGATCGCCCGTCTGCACCTGCGAGCGGCGGGCCTTGCCCAGTTCCTCCTGGCGGCGCTCCTCTTGCAGATCCCACAGGCGCGATTTCAGAACCGTCAGGGCCTTGTGCTTGTTTTTCAGTTGCGATTTTTCGTCCTGGCAGGTCACCACCAGGCCGGTAGGTAAGTGTGTAATACGCACTGCCGAGTCGGTGGTGTTGACGCTCTGACCGCCATGACCGGTGGAGCGATACACGTCGACGCGAATGTCGTTATCCTTGATCTCGATCTCGCTATCTTCGTCAGCCTCAGGCAGCACAATGACCTTTGCGGTTGATGTGTGAATACGACCGTTGGCCTCGGTCACGGGTACGCGCTGTACGCGATGGGTACCACCCTCATACTTCAAGCGGCTA
>WNGQ01007255.1_pt1 | contig 10656 bp, 12 predicted proteins | sample 5407661 | NCBI WGS metagenome assembly WNGQ01 (sample SAMN13153382, study PRJNA577476) | soil metagenome | isolation source: 60 cm soil or saprolite under Garry oak tree replicate 2 | place: USA:California | collected 2016-06-15 | reverse complement strand
TGGTATGATCGTCATGGAAAGCTCCTTGCAGGGCTAGTAGATGTGTTAAGTAAGTTCTACTGTGCCTGCAAGCTTTTCTCTTGTCAAGGGACCCCGTGACGATACACTGCTCGCTTGTTAGGAATTAGTTCCGACCCTCGGAGAAGGGATAGAAACAGCGGAGCGATCACATTCCTGTACATGGACGTTCGGAACGAATCCTCTAGACACAATGCCATGGGGCCAGGAATCTTCTGGCCTCATTCTTTTTCCCCAAGACTCGTTTACCAATGCCTCGTTCCGAGAACTATGGAAAGAAAGAGACACTGATCCCCTCAAATATAACAAATTGCTTTGTGATAGATTTTCGCAGAGATCCTAGCCCTACCTCTTTTTCTTCGCAAGTGGCCTCAAGTAGAAGAATAGCAGGACCGGCTGAAATCTCAAGGCGAGTTTGCTGAATAAGAGGTTATTCTGAATATCGTTTGAAGCGCATATAACTGATTTATAGGCTGAGCTGCCCTTGAGGATGGGCTTGCCAGGGATTCGCTACTGGCACCCGTTCCTCCTCCAGTGTATGGACTTCAAAGTATGGAACCGTCCAGGCATCGTAATGTATACTAATTAACGAATGATGTACAGTCAATACACGGACACAAAACACTCGCCATAGACCAAGAGGAAGAAACCGTCATGAACCAGCGGCGTCGAGGAGTGAATCTCTTTGGATATTGGTTTACCGTCTTTGAAGTGCGTGTCATCATTATCGTGATCGTTACACTCATCGGTGGTCTGGTCAGCATCTTCGCAAATATTCCCTTCTTATTGCCGGGTATACTCGGCCTGATTCTGGCGACCGGCTGGTACCTGTTGTTTAAAATAATGGTCAGATGACCTTCCTGCTATGGGGGTTTTCCGGCGGCAAAGTATTCTTGTCGGAGAGCTCTGCCGCTGTGGTTCGCCTATCTGCCGCGGGATCATTACCGGCAATGATTGGCAACTGCAGGAGGTCCAGGAACGCTATCAGGGACATTTTTCCCCGTTCCTGAATGAGGGCATGCGTCACTTTTCTCGGCCTTAACGGTTGTCTCCAAGAAGAGTGTCCACCTGTGTTCACCTGTATATTTGCGTCTTTTATTCGCAGATAATTCCCCATAGTTGTAACATATGATACGATACGACAAAATTGGAGGCATTGATGGTCACAGAAATCGCTATTTTTACTGCCGTGGCTGGCAAAGAGGATGAACTGGGCCAGGCTATTTTACGCGGTATAGAGGTCGTGCGCCAGCACCCCGGGTGCAAATCAATCCGCGTGTCACGTTGTATCGAAAACACCGGGCAGTACATGCTGGCAGTCTCGTGGACTTCCCTCGAAGCGCATAGCGTCGATTTTCGCGGCGGGCCACTCTTCCCACAGTGGCGCAGCCACATCAACGGCCTGTTCGAAGGAACACCGGTCGTCTTCCATTATCAAGACATGTCAAAAGAATAACATCGTACCTAACCTGAGCAACCAGGAGAAATATTTAATATGGCCGAACAACAAGACTCTATAACTCCTCAAATCGATCAATCTGGCAGCAGCGAGACCGAACAACTCGCTGCCCGCGTTGCCGCACTGCGCCACCAGATCGAGGAAGCAGCTTACCAGTATTTCGTCCAGGACAACCCGGTGCTGACCGACGCCGAGTACGACCAGTTGATGATTGAACTGCAGCGCATCGAACAGGAGCATCCCGAACTGCAATCTCCCGACTCACCGACGCAGCGTGTCGGCGCTGGCCCCGTACAGGACGTGCCGCAGCAGCGCCACCCCGTTCCCATGCTCAGCCTGGCAAATGCCCGCAGCGAAGAAGAGTTGCGCGCCTGGCACAGGCGCGCTCAAAACATCCTGCCCAATGCGAAATTCGAGTACATCTGCGAACCGAAAATCGACGGGCTGGCCATGGCCCTCACCTACGAACAGGGCAGGCTCACCGTTGCCGCCACGCGCGGCGATGGCATGATAGGCGAGGATTGGACCCCCAACGTGCGTACCATCCGTACCATTCCACAGAAGTTACGCGGGGAGCGCATTCCGGACAGGGTCGAGGTACGCGGCGAAATTTATATGACCGCCAGGAGCTTCGAGAAACTGAATGAACAAATGACTGATGACCGGCTGTTTGCCAGCCCGCGCAACGCAGCCGCAGGTTCTCTGCGCCAGAAAGACGCGCGTATCACCGCCTCGCGCCATCTCGACTTCTTCGGCTATCAAATCGGCTACATCCAGGGCATGGATGTGCATAGCCAGTGGGAAGCGCTGCATATGATCCGCGATTGGGGCTTCCCGGTCAACCCCCACATCACCATGGCTAAAACGCTGGACGAGGTCATGGACTACTGCAACAAATGGGAGAAGGAACGTTTCAACCTGCCCTACGAGATCGATGGCGTCGTCATCAAAATCAACGACTTCGTCCAGCAGCAGGAACTCGGCACTGTAGCACGCGATCCCCGCTGGGCCATCGCCTTCAAATACCCACCCATCCAGGTCGCTACAAAACTTCTCGATATCCGCGTGAACATTGGCCGTACCGGCTCCGTGAACCCCTGGGCGCTGCTCGAACCCGTCAATATTCGCGGCGTCGTGGTTTCGCGCGCCGCTCTGCACAACGAAGGCGATATCCAGCGCAAAGACCTGCGCATCGGCGACTGGGTCCTGGTACAGCGCGCAGGCGAAGTCATCCCCCAGGTAGTCAAGCCGGTTGTCGAGCGCCGCACGGGCAACGAGCAAGTTTACCACCTGCCAGAACACTGCCCTCTGTGCGGTACTCCCATCGAGCGCATTCCCGACCAGGCCATGGCCTACTGCCCCAACGAGCAGTGCCCGGCGCGCAACCTGGAAGGCCTGTTCCACTTCATCTCCGTCATGGATATGGAAACCATCGGCGAGAAGCGCTGCGAACAACTGGTAGAGGCTGGCTACATCCACGACGTTGCCGACTTCTACAACCTGGCGCGCGATCAACTCCTTGCCCTGGAAAGTGTCAAAGCCAAAAGCGCGGATAACATGCTCGCCGCTATCGAAGCAAGCAAGCATCGTCCCTTCTGGCGCCTCATCTTCGCTTTGAACATCCGCTACGTGGGCGAAAAAACGGCGCAGATCGTGACGGAGGCCTTCCCCGATATCGATACCCTACTGGCCGCCAGCGAGGAAGAGATCATCAAGGCGCCCGGCATTGGCCCCATCATCGGGCACAGCCTGTACACCTGGCTGCAAAACGACAGGAGCCGGCAGCTCATCGAGCGGCTGCGCCAGGCAGGCTTGAACATGCGAGAGGAACGGCGCACGCTGGATGGGCCACTGGCAGGGCAAACATTCCTGCTTACCGGCCGCCTCAACAGTATGACGCGTCCTGCCGCCGAAGAACTCATCGTCAAGCTGGGCGGGACCATCGCCACCGGCGTGAGCAAATCGCTCAGCCACCTGATCGTCGGCGAGGACGCCGGTTCCAAGCTGGCAAAAGCGCAAAAAGCCGGCGTGCCCATCCACGATGAGCAATGGCTGATTGATCTGTTGAACGAACATGGCGCCCTCCCCTGATCCTTCCACAGTGACACTGTGTCAAGGATATGCTTGTTCCAGAGGCCTGATTGAGCCAGTGAATCCATGGTGAAATGAGGAGAGAGCTGATGATCATCATTCGTTCTGCTCGTGAGCATGATCTTGTTCAGATGCACCAGGTGTTCTATCAGAACGAGGTGCAAGGAGTGAAGTCACCCCCCACCCCTGGTGATGTACCATCCGAGCTGCGGCACATTCTTCAAACTGGCACCATATATGTGGCAGAGCAGGAGGGTCAGATTCTTGCCTATGCAGGAGCTATTACCCGTGGCCCCATTACCTACCTCACTGATCTATTTGTGCATCCAATGACGCAATCTGCTGGATTGGGGAAGACACTGCTCCAGCATGTTCTCCCACAGGATGAGTTGATCCATTGTACAATGAGTTCGACTGATCCACGTGCACAAGCCCTCTATATTCGCTCAGGCATGCAACCGAAGTTCCCAAACTTTAATCTTCGATGGCATAGTTCTTCGAGTGAGGAACTGTCCATCAGCCACATGGAAGTCGTCGAGGGAGATGCGACTGACCCGGAGCTGATCCAGTGGGATGCGCAGATTGGGGGGCGCGAGCGTCCGATAGATCATGCCTTCTGGGTAAGAGAGCAACAGGCAGTGCCCTTGTGGCTTCTGCGGCGCGGAGTGACCGTAGGATATGGGTATGTGCGATTGGGCGCAGGGAGCCTGTGGTACCCCGAAACGTGCACGGTAGGTCCACTTGGCGTCAACTCGCCAGATGATGCGACCGATTGCGTCTTGGCAGCCGTCAATTGGGCATGCAAGCGGGCCAAGGTGATACGTATCGACGTGCCGGGACCTCATCCCTGTTTAGCTCCACTACTTGACAGGGGATTCGGCATTGTCTACGTAGAACTCTTTGTATCCACTGCTCCTACGCCCTTCTTTGATGCACGTTGCTACATCCCATCGGGATCGGACTTGCTCTGACAGAAGAATAGCCCTGTAGCCAGCATACTCTAATTGACAGGAAGCATTATAGCCATTATGAGAAGAACCGCTAGGGAGCCATTTCAAGATAGGGGAAGAAAGTCTAAGAGTTCAGCATCCGCACAGAATCGCTCTAACCCCACTACATTGATTTGCTGCGAAGTCCTCCAGGGCGTCAAATCCTTCGCCTGCAAAGAAATGCTCCACCGCTTTGGCAAGAACATCTCCATCCTGCCCAGCGATGACCCCGAAACTATCTTCCTTCGCTACCAGGACGACTTGCACGAACTACTGCGCCTGCGCACCATCGTCGCCGCCTACCTGGTCCAGCACTTCCCGGTTCCTCGCCCCCGCGCCCTGCTGGGGCAGCAGCATTTCCAGACCCTGTTGCGGCAGATAGAGACCGTCCGCCGACTCTACCCCGCTCACATCTTCACCTCCTTCCGCGTCAGCGCCGCCGGTGAGGACTCATCGACCTTCGCCAGGATACCGGCCTCGCCTTCGACCCCGGGGAAGGCGAGTTGCTCCTGCGCATCCGGCCATCCAGCCTGGAAGCAAGCGGGTGGGAGCTGTTGACGCGCATCTCACCTCGCCCCCTCTCGGTCCGGCCCTGGCGCGTCCACAACATGGAGGGCGCGCTCAACGCGACCATCGCCGCCGTGATGATCGAGATGACCTCGCCCAGGCCCAATGACCGCTTCTTCAACCTCATGTGCGGCTCCGGCACCCTCCTCATCGAACGCCTGCTGCGCTGCCCCGCCAGGGCCGCCATTGGCTGCGATATCGACGCGGCTGCACTAGCCTCTGCAAAGGAAAACCTGCGCGCCAGCAAACTCTCTTCCCCAGTTGAGCTGTTGGAGATGGACGCCACCGCCCTTCAATTTCCTGCCAACACCTTCAACGCTATCTGTGCCGATCTGCCCTGGGGTCAGCTCGTAGGCTCACACCAGCACAACGCCGACCTCTATCCCCAAGTCCTGGCCGAGGCCGCTCGTGTCGCCACCCCCCGCGCCCGCCTCGTCCTCTTGACGCACGAAATCAAACTATTCGAGAATGTGCTGCAAGACTGTACGGAATGGACATTGCAGGATGTCGTCAAGATCTTTCAGGGCGGGCTGCACCCGAGGATATATCTCTTTCAAAAGGCTCAAAGAGGCTAAAGCCGTTGCAGGGCAATCACCGGAATCCGGCGGGTCGTCTCCGCCGGCACATCATCAAGCTCAAGCTCAGGCCAGCGCGACCTTTCCTGGGCCCACGCCTCTCGTCCTCTGGCCAGAAAGCGCTCCCGCTCCTCCCCTTCCACGATGGTAGCGATGGCTGAGAAGGTCTCTTGCCCCATCTCGACCGTGACTTGTGGATGAGCCACGAGATTGTAGTACCAGTCGGGGTTCTTCGTCGCGCCAATGTTGGCAGCAATCACGATCAGACGCGCACCCTCAACCTGGTATCCCAGCGGCGTCGTGCAGGGTTTACCACTCCTTCTGCCTATAGTCGTGAGCAGAAGCAAGGGGGCGCCCTCATAGAACCCGCCAACCTTTCCTCCATGTCTACGAAACTCTTCAATGACCTGACCATTCCAATCACTCATAGCGGTTTTTTTCTCCTTTCTCACATGTCGAGGGCAATGCGATGTTCTGTGAAGCACGATTCTGCAAGCGGAGACCTGGCACTTGCATTCACCAGGCGATCACTCCATGTTCTCCAAAGAAGCCGCCAGTTGGTCCATCGACTGGCAAGGTAGCAAAAGCCACCGGCACCTTCGCGCCCTGTTCTGGGGTCAGAAAACCGCTGTGCCCGTTCAGGTCCGTTGCGACATATCCTGGACTGACCGAATTGACCTTGATTGGCGTGTTTCGTAGCTCTCTGGCAAAAAAGACGGTGAGGGCATTGAGGGCTGTCTTGGAGGCATTGTAGGCCAGGGCGGGTGGTAGATGTGCCACAAAAGAGGTAGGATCACTGTTGATACTCAGGGAGCCCATCTCGCTCGACAGGTTTACAATACGCCCGGCCCCGGAGCGTCGCAGGAAGGGAAGCATGGCTTTGGTGACCGCAAAGACCCCGAACACATTGGTAGCGAAGGTCGTGCGCACATCCTCAAGGGCGAGTTCGCTGGGCGGCATGCTTCCTTCTCTGACGGAAATGCCGGCGTTGTTCACCAGGATGTCTAGTTTTCCGTAGGCTTGGTCGATAAAGGCCGCCGCTGCATCGATGGTGGCCTGATTGGTCACGTCGAGGTGAACAGCGGTGGCATCGATGGCATCGGTGCGTAATTGCTGTACGGCTGCCTCTCCCCGCGCTTGATCGCGTACTCCGGCGAGGATGGTGATGCCCTGTGCACCCAACTGGCGTGCGATCTCAAAGCCGATGCCCTTGTTCGCTCCTGTGATGAGCGCGATCTTGCTGACTTCTGACATGTGATTTCCTTTCAACGGGATGAAATACTTCGCGCATGCGCAAGCTCCAACGCCCTTTCAGGCTCCCTCGCGCCTTGCGCTCTTGCAACCTGCAAGACGGTGCGGTAAGATGACGCTGTAAACATTCTACTAGAAAATGTTTCTTTTGTCAACATTGTTTGCGATGTAAACTTTATGCTGCCGGGCATATCCCGGCGAAGGACGGGGATGGAGACTCATACTGATCGTCAGAAACCAAAGTCCTATCACCATGGGGATCTCCGCAATGCCTTGATTCAGGCCGGATTGGAGCTTCTCGCAGAGGGAGGCGCGCAGGAGCTTGATCTGCGCAAAGTCGCGCGCCGGGCGGGTGTGAGCCATGCCGCGCCTTATCGTCACTTCGCCGACAAGCAAGCATTGATCGCAGCCATCAACGAAGAGGGATTTTACTGGCTGGCTGAACGGATTCAGGCGACGTTGCGTGAAGTGCCCGCTGAGCCGTTTGAGCAATTGCTAGGAGTTGCCCTCGCCTATGTGCGTTTTGCTCAGGAACATCCCTGGCTGATGCGCGAGATGTTCAGTGGCCTGACCATTGAGCGCGAGACGTTTGCAAGTCTGCATGCGGCCTCAAAGACCGTCTATCGGCTCTATATCGAAGTGGTCAGACGTGGCCAGGAGAAGGGGAAGATCGTCGATGGCGATCCGGCTGCGCTGGCCGGCGTCCTGTGGTCGGTTTTGCACGGGCTTGCCATGCTGATCATCGAAAATCAAATGCGCCCCTATGCTGATGGACCGGAAGGCACCGAACGTGTCACGCGTTATACCATTGAGCTACTTTACGGAGGTTTTGCTCGCAAGTAGTTGTTTCCCCATGTGTGGTGAAAAGGAGAAGCGCTATTATGATGGGAAGCAGCGACACAGCCCTATACGACTACCTCGTGGCCGAATACAATCATCACTTCGACTACTGGGACTGGTCCTACCTCGAAGGCAGGAGAGTGGATGTATCAACCGGGCCAAAGCCATGGGACTATACGGAGACCGTGCAGGCGGCGTTGAAACAGGTGCGTTCCGTGCTCGACATGCGCACCGGCAGCGGCCAGCTCTTCGCGGAGATGCTCAAACGCCAGCCAGTACCAGCGGCGTATGCCACCGAGGGCTATGCGCCAAACCTCGCCATGGCGCGCCAGCTGCTCGAACCGCTGGGCGCTGCCATCTATGCAGTACACGACGAGCATCTTCCCTTCACGGATAACACCCTTGAGCTTATCATCAACCGGCACGGGAGCTACGACCCGCGCGAAGTGCTGCGCGTCCTCAAACCCGGCCATCTCTTCATCACCCAGCAAGTCGGCGATCAGACCAACCTGCGCATCCACGAACTGCTAGGCAGTGAGAAAAACATCTACTTCTATGAGGGCGCGGAGCAGAAGTCAACCTGGAACCTGGACTATGCCGTGCGTGAGATGCGCGAGGTCGGCTGGCACATCGTCGAGCAGGAAGAGCATTTCTTCATCACGCGCTTTTACGATACCGGCGCCATCGTCTATTATCTCAAGGCCATCCCCTGGGAGGTGCCCGATTTCTCGATTGACAAATACTTCGACAAACTCGTAGCCATCTATCACCTCATCCAGCGTGAAGGCTATATTAACGTTCCCTTCCACATGTTCTTCATCAGAGCGCGCAAGGGATAACATTTGCCTGCTGGAGTCGCTCACAAAGTGGCTCCAGCAGTCACCCATACCATCGCTCTCAGACGTACTTCATCTCCGTGAAACGCCCGCGCAGCGCGTCCACCTGCGACTTCACATTCTTGCCGCGGATGGCGTCGTGCATCAGTTGGGCCAGCTCGCCCATGGCACGTTCATCCATACCGAAGCGCGTCATCTCAGGCACGCCGATGCGCAGGCCGGACGGGTTGCGCGGGTCGCTGTCGCCGGGCAGCATGTTGTAGTTCACGATGATATCGTTGGCCTCCAGGCGCTTAGCCACCTCGACGCCCCCACCCCACTGCGAGACACTAACTGCGATCATGTGGCTTTTCGTGTAACCGAACTCGCGTGCCTCTACCGGCGTGCCGAGTTCGTCCAGGCTGCGTCCCAGCGCCTGCGCATTGCGCACAATCTGCAGCGCGTAGTCGCGGCCAAAGGCCTTCACCTCACGAATGGCGACCAGCAGGGCCGGCAGCGTGTGCAGGTGATGGTTACTGGAGGAGCCGGGGAAAACACCCCTGTCGGCGGCGGGCCAGTATTTCTTCTCATCTTCCTCGTTCAGGGTGCCCAGGATCACCCCGCGCTGCGGGCCGGGGAACGTCTTGTGCGTGCTGCCCGTCATCCACGTCGCCCCCTCCTGCAGCGGCGACTGGAACTGGCCGCCCGCGATCAACCCAAGCACGTGGGCGCCATCATAAAGCAGCGGGATCTCCTTAGTCTTGCAGAAAGCGGCAACCTCCTGTACCGGCTCCGGGAAGAGGAACAGGCTCTTGCCCATCACCACGATCTGCGGTGACACCTGCTCGATCAACTCGATGGTCTTTACAGGATCAATGTGGTAGCGATCTTCAGTCAGCGGCAGGTAGTGCAGGTTGACAAAGTTTGGTCGGCCCGCTATCAGCGACTGGCCACGACTTTGAATGCGGCGGCCGAACACGCCCACCGGCCCGTGGCTGATATGCCCACCCGCGTCGGTGGAGTTCGCAATAACGGTATCCCCGCCGCGCAGAAACCCCAGGGCAAGCGCAGTATTAGCAGCATTACCGCTGATAGGCCGCACATCCGCCTGCCTGGCATGAAAGAGTTCGAGAATCTCCTGCTGTGCCATGCGCTCGACCTGGTCGATATAGCGCGTCCCCTGGTAGTAGCGATTGACCTTATCGCCTTCGTTCGGGTGTCCCTCGGCATAACGGCCCATGAAGTCCGAGTTCTGCACGCGGCGCACAGCTTCGCTGGGCGTATTTTCGCTGGCAATCAAATTGATCGTCTGGGTCTGCCGCCAGGCGTCCTGGCACGCCACAATATCCTCGATGTCGCTGATATCTACTGTCATTTCCTCACGCTCCCTTGTGATTTAGCTGTTTCTTGGTAAAATATGTAATCCAGTATATCACTCTTACTCAGTGGAGTTTATTGCGCAATAAAGCCATCAACCGCCTATCCAGCAGGCGAATGTAGTCCCTGCCATACTGCCCATTTTCTAACTCGTCGAACAGGTGAACTGGAAGATCCTGTGCTACCTCAGCACTACACGAGCCCGCAGCCAGAGCGATTGCTGCCACCGTATCCACATCACCTGAAAACTGAATGCACATCTTCAACACGTCACTCATGCTATCGCTTTTGAGAAGAGCAGTCACTGCGGCCTGCACGCTCATCCATCCCTGGGACTTTACTTTGCCCGTCCAGGGCTCTGCCCAGTGCCCATGCACATGTTCTTCCAGGAATCTGCCAAGTTCTTCCTTGGGGCCCAGGTGGTAGAGGAAATAGTGCGTCATGAGTGCGGCTGCGACTGCTGCATTGATGCCATTGGGCGTGTTATGCGTCAAAGCTGCTTGAACGGTACAACGCTCGATCACCAGGGAAAGGGTGGGATAGATACCAATTGGCGCGGCGCGCATAGCTGCGCCACTCTTCTCGCTGGTCGGGTTGATGTCTCTGAGAAACTGCTCGCCATCGCGCACACGCAGTAAAAAGTGGTAGAAACCGCTTGCGTATCCTTCCCGCGG
>WNGQ01007253.1_pt1 | contig 10658 bp, 11 predicted proteins | sample 5407661 | NCBI WGS metagenome assembly WNGQ01 (sample SAMN13153382, study PRJNA577476) | soil metagenome | isolation source: 60 cm soil or saprolite under Garry oak tree replicate 2 | place: USA:California | collected 2016-06-15 | reverse complement strand
CCGACGCTCGCGTGAAAGCGTGCTGCCACGTCTTGCGAAAGTCGGAACTGGGACACCAGCCCGCTGAGGAGATTCGAAATGACGCAGTTTCGTACTGTCCTCCTGACGAGCGGTCTCCTCCTCGCGCTCTGTGGGGGAGCAGCTCAAGCGCAATCGACCAGCAAGCCGTTGCTGACCCTGCAAATGCCGGCGCTGCCGGACCCGGTCCGCGTTGCCCTTAACCCCGCGACGACCGCTTTGCTGGTGCTCGATTATGTCGATCCCATCTGCACTTCCCAGCCGAAATGCAAGGGCCAGATGCTGCCGGCCGTGATCCCGTTCATGGCGCGGGCACGCGAGGCCGGCGTGGTCGTGGCATACGGGACCCGTGAGCAGAACATGTCGAAGTGGCTGCCGGAGGTCGCTCCAGGTCCGAGCGACATCAAGATCGTGAACACTGCCCAGGACAGGTTCCACAACACCGATCTCGACAACGCGCTGAAGGCGAAGGGCGTCGCGACGATCATCATAGTCGGCTGGAAGGTCAGCGGCTCAGTGGCCTACACATCGGTCGGAGCGACGGTACGCGGTTACACCACCGTCGTCCCAGTGGATGCGACAGCGGCCGCCACCGACTACGAGACGGCCATTGGCTTTTATCAAATATTGAATCAGAATCCTGCCAATCTGAGGAACGAGCCTTTGCAGCCGAAATCCGCAACGCTCACTCGCACGGATATGATCACCTTCCAATAACCCTGGCGGTCGAGCCGGCGCATGCGCATGCCTCAAAAATCCGGCTTCTCCGCCACCGGCGTGCCGTAGTCGATGCCGAACGGGTTGATATTGTTCTCGGAGCAGATGTCCTCCGAGAAGGCCCGGTTCACGCGATCGTACCGCCGCAGCGCCTGCCAGGGCTGGTTGAACGTGTCCGGGTCATCGATGGTCATAAGGATTTCCAGCTTCTTGCCGTCCTCGATCAGCCGCCAGCGTTCCGTGACGTGCAGCTTATCGGTATGCGGCGTGCGGTAATTGTCGATGAACGTCTTGTCGTTGAGGCCGATGGTATCGACAACGAGCGTATCGCCCTCGTAATGGCCGACCGATTCTCCGTACCATGAGGGTTTCGGATTGGCGGAATGGGGCACGTTCAATCGGATATGCCGCGTTTCGGCGTTTCCGGAGAAGATCATGGTGACCTTGCTCGGCGACTGCAGGATATACAGAGCACCGCCGAGCAGCACGTCGAAGCCTGGAACGCCGGCAGGCCGGCAGGAGGAACGCGCCGTGAAGGCGAACTTCCCGGCGAGCACTTCGTCGTTGTCCTTCTTCATCACGTCTTTCGCCCATTGCTTCAGATTGGGGTTGCTGATGTCCCCGATGCGCTGGGTCGGCTGTTGTCCCGTGATGCGGGACTCGTCATTCGAAATGTACCGATGGGCCGGGTCCTGCCCGATCGGTTTTGGCGAGCCGGGGACCGGAAGGAGTGCGCCAATGCCGATACCGACCCAGGCCGTCTGGGCGGTGGGGGAAAAAGCGGGCGGCGCGCTCGCCGCCATAGCCTGTTGCACTGCCGCCGTGCCGGCGAGGGTTGCCAAGAGCCCCAGCGATAGTATTTGCCGCTTTCTGTGAGATTTGTTCATCGTATCCTCCAGGCCGCGCCATAATTCGCTTGAACGCTCCACCCTGTCACGACGGCAGATCGCGATTGCATTCTAATCGGCCAGATACCAGCAAAAGCACTATTAATATGCCGGCGATGGCTCCCGCAGCAGTCGTTTGATCGATGTTTTGCCGGGTCGGTATAAGCAACAATTGCGATTTTCATAGGCTGGCTTGGGATTTATATTCAACTACTGCGGGAATTCCGTAGGCAAATACACGTCCGGCCCGAATTTGAGGCGGAAGCTCGGCGTGTCTGAATTGCCGGCGGTACGATATTGCGCCCCAGCCCTGGTTATGTGACCGCCTTCACACACGCGCTCGCGCGGCCGCGGGACGAGCGTCGGCGGGATCGTCAGGTTACCGGTGGCGTACAGGATGTTTGCGAATACGTTTCCGAGCAATGTCCCGCCCAGGACCTGCGGTCGAGCCGAATAAACGGCTCCGATGCCAAGATGACGTGTGGGTCGCGCATCGGTGTTGACGCCGGCGTCAATACAATCAATGGCTCTTCCCGCAACGGCCGCCAATCACAGACTTTCGGAATTGCGAATGGCGGCCGGGCGATGATGGCCGCGTCGAGATCACCGGCGAGCACCTTGGGATAGAGGTCCACCGAGGTGCCGGGCGAAACATAAACGGTAATCTGCGGGTACTTCTCTGCCATCAACGTCAGAATGTCCGGCAATAATCCTGTCAATGCCGTCTGAAATGCCGCATGATGTTGCCACGCCCGCTGCGGGCGAGGAATGCGATGATAAATCGACATTTGTTCGCGGCGCCTTCCGCCTCGTGGGAAGGTGTTCCAAGCTCGTGGAGAGCATCACCATGAAACTTCCCCGCAGACAATTCCTGCGTCTGGCAGCCGGCGCCGCCGCGCTGCCGGCGGTCTCGCGCATCGCTTGGGCGCAGACCTATCCGTCGCGTCCGGTGCGCATCCTCGTAGGCTTTACCGCCGGTGGCGCGTTTGACATCGTTGCGCGCCTCATGGGTCAATGGCTGTCCGAACAGTTCAGCCAGCCGTTCGTCGTCGAGAATCGACCCGGCGCCAGCACCAATATAGCGACCGAAGCGGTCATTCGTGCGCCGGCCGACGGCCACACACTCCTGCTGGGCGGTGCAACGAACGCAATCAATGCGACATTCTATGAAAAGCTAAATTTCAATTTCATCAGGGATACCGTGCCGGTTGTCGGCGTCGTTCGATTCCCCAACGTCATGGAGGTGAACCCGTCTTTTCCCGCGAAGACGGTTCCCGAATTCGTAGCCTACGCGAAGGCAAATCCGGGCAAGATCAACATGGGCTCGGCCGGCAACGGGACGTCACAACATCTTGCCGGCGAACTGTTCAAGATGATGGCCGGTGTCAACCTGGTCCATGTCCCTTATCGCGGCGCGCCGCAAGCTGTTACGGACCTGATCGGGGGCCAAGTGCAGGTTTCGTTCGATCCCCTGCCGGCGTCAATCGAGTACATCAAGTCGGGCAGACTCCGAGCGTTGGCCCTGACGACAACCGCACGTTCGCAGGCGCTGCCGGATCTGCCGACCGTGAGCGATTTCGTGCCAGGCTACGAGGCCAGCGCGTGGAACGGTATATGCGCGCCCACGAACACACCAACCGAAATCATCGAGAAGCTCAACAAGGCGATCAATGCCGGCCTTGCCGATCCCAAGATGAAGGCACGCCTCGCCGACCTTGGCGCCACGACGCTTGCCGGCTCGTCCGCCGACTTCGGAAAACTCATCGTCGACGAAACCGAAAAGTGGGGCAAGGTGATCCGGGCGGCCAGCATCAAGCCGGGCTGACCGCGGAACAGCGGCTCGATATTCGACCAGCACCAGATTGGCGCTTAGCCTCGACCGTTTGCGGTATGCTGCAGGCAGATCCGGTTTGTTAACCGACCGGGTCGCGGAGCGTAGTGGGCATGGCGGCGCAAGAATCCAAGCCGATTGCGGAACGGGTAACGCTTGTAACCGGCGCGACCCGCGGGATCGGTCGCGCTATTGCTGAAAAACTGGCAGGGCAAAATCATCGTGTTGTCGGGATCGCCCGCAACAAAGGCCACGACGGGTTTCCGGGCGAAGTCTTCGTCGCCGACATGCGCGATGCCGAGTCAGTCGAACGCGCGCTCGCCGATATTGTCTCGCACTATGAGGTTACCGGTCTGGTCAACAATGCGGCCTCAATCATCTTCAGAAACTCGGCGAGATCAATCTTGGCAGTTTCGATGAGGTGATTGCCGTCAACCTTCGCGCCGCCATCCAATGCGCGCAAATCGTGCTCCCCGCCATGCTGCGTGCGCGCTTCGGGCGCATCGTCAATATCACCAGCCGAGCCGTGCTCGGGCGGGCCGACACGTCGTCCTATTCGGCCGCCAAAGCCGGCCTGCTGGCGATGACGCGCAGTTGGGCGCTCGAGCTTGCCGACAAGAACATCACCGTCAACGCGGTCGGGCCGGGGCCGACCGAAACCGAGATGTGGAACAAGAACAATCCGCCCGACAGCTCGGCGACGCGCGCGCATGTCGCGCGGATTCCGATGGGGCGGATGGGTCAGCCGGAAGATATCGCCGGTGCTGTCGGCTATTTCATGTCGGAGGAGGCAGGCTTCATCACCGGGCAGCACCTATTCGTTTGCGGCGGCCTGAGCGTCGGCTCGCCGCTGGTTTAGAATTTGGCTTTGCCACTCACCGCATGATACGTAAGACGTTCATTCTCCAGACGTTCATTCTCCCGCCATCTTGATGAACCAAGCGCATGACTGCATTGGTCAAGGGCTGAAAGGCTCACAGCAAGCATATCTCGTCCGCAGTACCTCAGTGAGCGGCAAGCGGTCGTGAATGATGCGGGAGGACGGCCGGTCCTCCCGCACGCTGGCTCTGGAAACGATGACTGTCCCGTTGGTAGCGATTATCAGGACAGTCAGGAGTTATGCAGGTATTGCGGCTCCGCTATAGCCCCGGACACCTGCGCAACGCTGCTACCTTTCAATTGGTGGCAAAGCAGTAGAACCTGCCGGTGCCACCGGTGGCGTTGAGCGCCGGCTTGCTGCACCCCTGGCTCATATGCACGGCATTCCACGACACGTTCCCGCCCCCGGTGCGGTCCGTGTGGCCGAGCATGGCGCGCGCACGCTCCGCCGGGAAGTTCGGGTTCGCCTGCGGCAGAGACACGCCATCCGAGGTCCAGTTGTTGCAGGTGTGATCGAGACCGTCGGTGAACGCCCGGCCCTGGGGGTCCGAACCGGTCAAAGCGTCGTGCTCATTCTGCGTGCCCTGCGGCACGCCGACGCCTGGAATTGGCTCCCCTTTGACGTTGAGCACATTCGCCTTCTGCATGTTGTTGCGGTCGCGCTGCTGGTCACCATGCAGATCGGCGACGTTGCTGGCGACCAACGCACCCTTGACGTTGAACCAGGGCCCGGGGCCGATGCGATCCCGCGCATTCACGCGCGGCGTGTTGCCTCGCTGCTCCTGACTGAGATAGGCGCGCCACGTGCGAGCGGCGTTCTGGCCGCCCAAGGCTTGAGCCTGGGTCTGGCACATCTGGTCGGCGCCGGCGAGCCCGCCAAGATTGCCCGTCTGGTTGGGGTTCTCGGCAACGAAGAAGCTGATTACCGCAGGCGGCGCGGGCGGGGGTTGCTGGGCCTGCGCCGACAGCGTTGCCGATCCCAGAAGCGTGATAGAAATGGCGGAAAGGACGATCGTTCTGCACATTGTAGTTACCTCCCTTGGTCACTGTTTCAACGCTACAATTGAACTTTATCATCCATTACCTGTCACCTGCAATGAATGAGCCAGTAGGCCGGACAATCGTTCTGGTTGAGGTTTTGGGCAGCCAATCGCGCTCGTCACCCTCGACCGCGACAAGGTGCGTGGCCCGATATCGTCGCGCCCACCCAAAGGTTGCGTGAGCGCGGGGTTCAATTTGCCGATCCGACGGCGTAACTTGCCAACTTGGAGCGGTTTCTCACAGCGAGGTCCAGCCATGCATCGTCATCGTTCGCGTTCAGCAGTCGCAATTCTCTTCGTCTTGTGGTTTCCGCAATTGTGCAAGCCGCCGACGATGGATCGCGTTATGCCGCGATCTGGGAAAAAGCGGCTGGGCCGGACTTTGTCGCTCGTCATGGGTTGACTTCGCAGGGCTACCAACAGGAATTCGACAAGTGGCAAGCCCAGGGCTACTGCCTCGCACTGGTGAGCGGCTACGCGGTTGGGAACGAGGCGCACTACGCAGCAATTTGGAATAAGAAGACGTGTCCAGCCTACGTGGCGCGCCATGGCCTCACCTCGGCGGGCTACCAGAATGAGTTCAATACCTTGGTGGGCCAGCAGGGCTATCGCCTCAAGCTGGTGAGCGGCTACAACGTCGGTGGACAGGATCGCTATGCCGCAATCTGGGAGAAGACGCCGGGACCTGAATTCGTCGCGCGGCACGGCTTGACTGCGCAGAGCTACCAGCAGGAATTCGACAAATGGACCGGACAAGGTTACTGCCTTACCCTCGTGAGCGGCTATTCCGTCGGCAATCAAGACCGCTATGCCGCGATCTGGGAAAAGAAGAACTGCGCGATCTGGGAAAAGAAGAACTGCCCGGAGTTCGTCGCTCGCCACGGCTTGAGCTCGCAGACTTATCAGCAGGAATTCGACAAGTTGGGCAGCCAAGGCTATCGGGTCGATCTGGTGAACGGCCACAAGGTCGCGGGCTCAGCGCGCTATGCTGCGATCTGGCACAAGACGCAGGGCCCCGAGTACATTGCCCGCCACGGCCTGACATCGGACGACTATCAGAAGGAATTCGAGAAGTGGGTGAATCAGGGATTCCGGCTAAAGCTCGTCAGTAGATACTGATGTTCGTACGTACAAAGTCGGGTCGCAACAAAACCGATGGGGTCGATACATCTCACATTTTCCGCTCCCCCTTGAGGCGATCGCCAACGTCTTGAGCGGCGCGCTCAGAACATCGCAATCGGATTGACCGGTGATCCCGTTGCATTGGGGAGCGCCAGCGGGTTAACGGTCAACATGAACTCCCAGCGATTGCGGGAGGCAGTCGCCTCGCTCAACGCCTCCAGATCGGCTCGGTCGAGCACATGGATACCCAGGATCGCCTGGACGAAATTGTGAACGGCGTTTCTGAACAGATCGCCCGCAGGCTGCGGCGTATATGCAGCGGTCTCCCAGACGATTAATGCAACGTCGCGCCGTTTCAGCCAGGGAAGGATCGAATTATCGAACCCGGCCGCGCCTTCTTCCGGACCAAGCTTGGCTCGCCGCCCGTAGCGGCCCCAGCGAAGCACCAGCGCGTCCCCCGGTCCGACGCGGACACCCGTTTTACTTTCCCACGCCTCCATGTCCTCAGCAAAGATGCGGTCGCCCGGCGCGAGGTACGGCACACCCTTGAGCCTCGCGATGTCGTATAACACCGCGCGTGTGACGATCCCGTTCTTCATGGGCAGCACGGAGTTCTTCTCAGCCCCCTTTTGCATGGTCACCAGCGCCGATGTGTCATAGCCGTTCCACATCTTTCCGCGGAAGAACGTGTGAGCGAGAGAATCAATGTGGGTTGAGGCCGCGCCGTGGATGCAGGGAAACGCCACGCGATCGGTGGCTCCTGTTGGCGAAGTGGAGGTCATTGCCCATTCGGCCGGGCACGGGACGTCGACGGCCTTTTCAGTAGACGTATTCGTCGACAGTGACACCGGCACTCCCTCCTTCACCAGCGCCAACGCCGCACTGCGTTTGGCGGGAGTGATCAGGTTGAGCGTTCCCAGCTCATCGTCCTTCCCCCAGCGCCCCCAGTTTGACAGCTCTGTTTGCCAGGCTTCGAACTGTGCCTCGCTCACGAGAGGACGGGACGACGATCCCTGGGAGGCCGCGGCACCGACAAGTGCCGCAGCGAAGCCGAGGGAACAAACAAGGATCGAGACTGCCTTAGAGAATGCCAGCGCGCTCATGATGTCGCCTCGCCGTTGTCTGTGCGGTTTCTTCGTCGTTGATCATGATACCACAGGATGGCGGCTTGGGAGTCAGGGGCGGTAATCCTCGAGGTGAGCATTTTGCGTCGGGAGTACCCCAGAAAGCCGCCGGATTACTGCCGTGCAGAAGTCGACGGCAGCGGGCCGAAGCGGACACCGAACACCCTTCCAAACGCACACCTAAAGGGTCTAGCTTTATGCAAGAGCTTCCAGCGGAACGCGACGAAAGAGGAGGAGAGCAATGGATTTGCAGTGGCGGAATTTCCCTCTGGTATTCACGCTTGCGGCAGCGGTCGTGACGCCCGGCTTCGGGCAAGCGGTGGCGCCCACGGTGGGGCCGGCCAATGGCGGGAGTGAAAGCGCCGAATCCATCCCGGATTTCTCGGGGTCGTGGGTGCATCCGCTTCCTGGGTTCGAGCCGCTGTCATCGGGACCCACGGCGCTGGTCAACCGGTCGCGCCGCCCGAACGGCACCGGCGACATCCTCAAGCTCGCCGGCGATTACACCAATCCTATCTTGAAGCCTGAGGCGGCGGAGGTCGTGAGAAGGCACGGTGAACTCGGGCTCAATGGCATTGGCGATCCGAACCCGCGCAATCAGTGTTGGCCTGGAGGGGTGCCTTTCGTTTTTACGAATGGCCCAACGCAGCTGCTGCAGCAACCGGACAAGGTCATCATCCTTTATGGCTACGATCAGCAAGTTCGCCGCGTGCGTTTGAACGAACCTCATCCGCCGCAGGTGACCCCGTCCTGGTACGGCGATTCCGTGGGTCACTATGAAGGCGACACGCTGGTCGTCGATACCGTAGGCATCAAGGTCGGGCGGTATTCCATGGTCGACTGGTATGGCACGCCGCACACCGAGGCTTTACACGTGGTCGAACGATATCGGCTAATTGACCCCGAAGCCGCCAAAGATGGGTTTGCACGGGACGCAAAGCAGCATAACGTCGCCCAGGGGATGAGGAACCCCAACGACCGGGGCAAGTACTTGCAGCTCCAATTCACGGTCGAGGATAAGGGCGTGTTTACGATGCCGTGGACCGCGACCATGACTTATGGAAGCGCTGGCAGAGACCCCGCCGCCTGGCTGGAACAGGTCTGCGCCGAAAACATCAAGTGGTACCCGTTTAAGGACGCCGACGTGCCGCGGGCGGACAAACCGGATTTCTGATCGGCGGGAAACCCATGGGAGAGTAGCGGCATCGGTAATGGGCCAAAGCGATTGTCACAACTTTCGAGGAGCGGTCATGACTAGAAAAACGAATAGACGCGAGTTTGTCCAAGTCGCTGGACTGGCCGCATCGGGACTGATGGCGGCTGCCGGTCCGCTGGCCGCCGCTGAGGCGCGCCCGGCATCGAGAACAATGGGTGCTCGCTTTCGCGAATTGATGAACGGCCCGGAGCCGCTGATCTGCGCCAACGCTTACGATGTCCTAACGGCTCGTCTGATCGAAGTTCACGGATTTAAAGGCGTGTTTGTCGGCAGTAGCGCCACCAACCAGGAATTGCTCGCGTTGCCGGACCAGGCGATCGTCACGGTGTCCGAGATCATCGAGTATGACAGTGTCATCGCCGCGAACGTGGATATTCCAGTGGTCGCGGATGTGGACGATTTTGGCGCCACGCCGCTGAATGTTTACCGCTTCGCGAAGCAGGCCGATCGAGCCGGCATCGCCTGCGCGGCCTTCGATGACCGAATGCCGCTCAACCGCGCCACCGCCTATGCCGTTCCGGGTGTCCTGCCCAAGGCTCGGATGATCGACAACATTCATGCCGCGGCCGACGCGCGCACGGACATGGTTCTTATCGCGCGCTGTCTTGCTCCAACTCCGAACAATTCCTACACCGAGATGCTGGATCGGGCTACCGCCTACGCCGAAGCCGGTGCCGACTGCGTGTGGATTGGGTTGCCGGCCGCGCAGGACTACGTAAAAGCGGCCGACGTGATCAAGAAGCCGCTCTTTGCTGTGATCGGCCGCCCGAATTTCCCGGCAACTCCAGCCGCCATGAAGGCAGCCCGAGTCGCCGTGGGCCAGACCCCACCTATGGTGAGCATTGCATTGGGCGCCGTCGACAAAGCCTTGGCCGAATTGCAAGCCACGGGACGAATGACTGAAGCGCAAAAAGGGGCTCTGAGCCGGGCGACGGTGGAGAAGGTTGAGCGAGTCGAAGAACTCAACGCGCTCTCGCGGAAGTATAACCTTCCCAGCGCCTCGGCTTCGGAACGCTAACGCTAGTGTGCCGATTCCGAAATCCGTTTCTAAGCAAAGATTGCCCTCATTCCCAGGCGCGTCGTGCAAACCGGCGCCGGTGTGGCGTCCATGGAAACTAAAATTCGCCCGCCTGCAATACCAATCTCGATCCGCTGCTGATGAACCAGAATTTGCGAAGGCCGCCGGCCCACGGTGACGGGCCGAACTCAGGCGCGTCCCAGGACCAGCACCGCGTTCAATCCCCCGAATGCGAACGAGTTGGACATCGCGGCGCGCAGGGGAGCCTGGCGGGCGACATTCGGCACCACGTCGAGATCGCATTCGGGGTCGGCCTCCTCGAAGTTCGCGGTCGGCGGAACGGTTCGAGTGTGCAGGGCAAGCGCGGTCGCGGCCAGTTCGAGCGCGCCCGAGGCTCCGAGGCTGTGACCCAGCACGGCCTTGCTCGACGACACGGCGAGGCGGTCCGCGCTTGATCCGAACACCCTGCGCAGCGCAATCGTTTCGGTGCGGTCGTTGGCGGTCGTGCCGGTCCCGTGCGCGTTGACATAATCGATGTCCGACCCGTCGATCCGCGCATCCGCGAGCGCCGCCTGCATCGCTCTCGCCGCGCCGTCGACATCGGGCGCGGTAATGTCGGCGGCGTCCGCGCTCATGCCGAAGCCCAGGACCTCGGCATAGATGCGCGCGCCGCGCGCGATCGCGCGCTCGCGCGTTTCCAGGACAACCATCGCGGCGCCCTCGCCGAGAACGAGGCCGGACCGCGTCTTCGAGAACGGCCGGCAGGTGTCCGAACTGAGCACGCGCAGCGCTTCCCAGCCCTTGAG
>WNGQ01007252.1_pt1 | contig 10659 bp, 8 predicted proteins | sample 5407661 | NCBI WGS metagenome assembly WNGQ01 (sample SAMN13153382, study PRJNA577476) | soil metagenome | isolation source: 60 cm soil or saprolite under Garry oak tree replicate 2 | place: USA:California | collected 2016-06-15 | reverse complement strand
ATTTGGGCCAAGCAGGTGGACGATGCCAAATCTCGGCGTGTAGATGTTCAAGATCATGATCGCGCTCGACACACCGAGCGGCAGGCTGACGATGAACAATTGCCATCTTCGCCTGGCGGCTTTGGGATCGGCCGAAATGACATCGTCCGGAATCGAAACCAGCGCCTGACGCTCACGATTGTCGAACGAAAAATAGATGACCAGCCATGCGACGGCCAAGGCCGTCAAAGCCGTCTCCACCGTCCCGCTGGCCCAAAGCACGGCTGGAAACACCAGGGCGGTTGCAGAAAATCTCAGCCCCCCGGCAAGGGCGATGGTGTGGCTGCGATGCAGCTTCTGGAAAATTCCGGAATTCAAGTCCGAAATTCCCTCAACGAATTTGAGGGCGGAGAACGCCGCGATCGTGACCCAGAACCCTTGTCCACCCAACATTCCCGTCAGCGCGATGAGGGTGAGGCCGCAATAGAGCAGAGCCGGGAAGACGATGCGCAGGAACAGGTAGTCGGAGAACGGATGGCGATCCTCCTCGACGACGTAATGGTTACGCAGCGCGAGCCAGCCCACATACGACAGGCACGTTACATAGGCCTGAGCCAGCGAGATCTGCCCCAGCCCCGTGGCGCCACCGCGATGCGCGACGATGGAAACGATTAGCCATTGCGTTCCCGCGACAAAAGCGGTTCCCGCCAGCATCCATGACGAGCTCACCACGACGTCCCGCCATGGCAATCGGGTCCTGTCCACGACATCCGGCCGATCCCGGCAAACCAGCGTCACCACGTCATCACTTCAACTGAACGAGACGACAGCGTCTCGTAGAACTGGTTCCTGATGGGCTGAACCTTGCCGACCGTAAATCGCCGGGCCGCCGACAGATTTACCTGGCTGGCCCGCGCGAGAAACTCCGGTTTACCGATCGCATCGCGCAATTTCTGAACCCAATCCTGCTCGTCATCCAGCCCGACCAGAAACTGCTGATCCAGCAATTCATAGTTGCCGGGCAACGCGCTGGCAAAACAGGGCAACGAACGAGCCATGGCCTCGATGACAACCCTTGGCAGGCCCTCCTGCCTCGACGGCAATACGAATATATCCGCTTGATCCAGCAACGCGAAGACTTCGGCGCCCGCCTGAACCCTGCCGAGAAACTTCACATTCTCTGATATCCCAAGATCAGCCGCCAAGCCTTCAAACTCGCCTCTCGTATCGCCGTCGCCAACCAGCCAGAGCTTGAGCCGAATGCCCGACTGTAGCAGCCGGGAAACGGCTCTGATGATCAAGTCCTGGCCCTTCAGGTGTTTTTGCATCATCGCGACGTTGATCAGGATGATTTCCTGCTTCTGAAACGACGTCAGAGATCGAGGACGACGCACCAGGGACTGCTCCGGCAGGTCCAACGTGGTGTAACTGAATGAAGGTCGATCCCGGCCAGGAGGGAATTGCGACTGCAGGGCATTCCTGGTGACGTAGGAGGACGCCGCGGCATGGCGGCACTGCAGCTTCATCATCCGTGTCCAGACAACGCGGTAGATACTTCGAAAGCGCTTCTGGTAGGCGCCGGGCGTAAACTGGGCGTCGGCGTCGGCCATGGCCTCGACCCCGTATGGCCGCCGTCTCAGGACCAGGATCAGCCAGGCCAGGATCGGATAGATTCCCGGTACGCGCAACAGCACCACGGCATCGCGCGGAATGTCGAAGAATGCCCTGACGATTTCGGGCCCGTATCTCATGAGATCGCGCCAGCCGTGAACCGGCGGCAGCGCAATCACATCAACGCCCTGCCCGCCCACCGGCAAGGTCTTTTCATCCTCCACATTGTGCACGCGGCACATGATGTTGACCTGTTCGAAGACCTCCGTGTACCGACTGCCAAAAATCGCAAAATGATTGCGGTTAGACGACGGAATTCCCTGCTTTCGCGAGAAGTCGCCATCCATCACCAAATAGAGGACCCGGCCTTTCGATGCTGTTCCGGACATGCAAGCCTCGTGCGTCATGCAAGGCAGCAATGGATGACGTGCTTGATATGCGCGGACGCGCGATAACAGATTTGCGGCAATGTTCTCTCCTCAATCCAACCTGGCGCGCGTCACGGCGCTTTGGGCAAACGCGTCCGTCTAGAATTTCTGCTGGTATTTCCGATCGCTTCGGCCGCTGAAATGCCACTCCACGCCCTTTGCCCGCAACCTGCTCTTGAACCCGGTCTTGAACCTGTTCTTGGCGTGAACCTCGGCATAGACGTGGGCGAGAGCCATCGACGATCGACTTGCCGGAAATAGCGAACGGACTCGCAATTCGCCGTTCCGTCCGAGCGTCGTCAGGTCGGCATCGAGACAGCGCCTTATTCCGTCGACCAAGCCGCTCGTCCCGACCGGCGAAAACAAGAGGCCCGTCACCTCGTTCCTGACCACTTCGTTCAAGCCGCCGATCCGCGAGGCAAGTACCGGGCGGCCGGCTCGCATCGCCTCCAGCGCGACCAGCCCGAACGATTCCCATCGCGACGGCATGACGACCGCATCGCAGTTCTGCAACTCCGCCTCGATCTCGAGCGGACTCTTCCAACCCAGAAACGTCACATTGGAAGGAATTTTCCGAACGCCCGCCTGATCGACGACATTTGCACCGATAACGCGAACCGTAACCCGATCTTCAAACTCCGCGGCGGCGGCAAGCAGAATGTCGAGACCTTTCTGGCGATCAAAGCGGCCGACGAACAACAGCTCCAGGGTCCCATTCCGCATCGGCCGGCCCTGCTTCACGGGACGATCGGCGATACCGTTATAGATTCGTTCGAGCCGACGCCTGCTGATGCCGATGGCCCGGGCGGCCAGATACTGATGCCTGGAGACGCAGATGATCCTCGCACAGAAATGCGACAGGAGAAGCTCGATCAATTGGCAGACGATCTTGTTGATCGCGGATTGCTCACGCACGAACGCCCAGCAATGAACGGTGTAGACAACGCGTTTGCGGAATCTTGTCAGCGCGAGCAGGATTCGGCAGACCGCCGCCGCAAACGTGCCGTGGACGTTGATGATATCAGGCTGAAACTCCCCAACCAGGGCCAGAACCGCGATCGACAGCGTGAACAGGCTCGCAATCCCCCGGCGGTCCGCGCGAAACACCCGAATGCAGTCTCGATCGATCGTCAGATCGCCGGCGTGCCGATCCGGCACGAGCACCAATGTCGATCCGGGCTCCGTGCTGATCATCGCGACAACGTTGTTGATATACGTCGCAGGCCCGCCGCGCAGGGTCTCCGCGACGTGCAGCACTCGAAGCGGTCTTGGCAAAACTCTGGTCCTCCACAACGTCGGAGAGCACGATCCGAAGCCGAAGGCCGCGTTGGGAGCGGTTTTTCGAAAAGATCATGCTCAAGCAAAAGCCTGAAGCGCGATGGCCGTTCGACATGACGTCATCGCGCTTCAGGGCTCGTAGGCCTCGACTATGTTGGACACGCGAAATCCTCGCGGCAGATTTCGGACCTTGTTCTTATTCTTATTCTAAGGAAGCGATCTCCAAGGAAATTGCTCGTGGCGCGCGACACCGCGCACAAGCTCTCGCCCGCCGCAAGAATGGCACAGGCGCAAAACAATTCAGCCACGATGCTACGTCATTTCCCTTCCCAGCTACTCACCAGGTGCGGTTCATCCGACAAAGCGATTTTTTAGAATCAGTCCAGCGTCATGTTGATCAGATCCCCAAACGCGAGAGTAGCCGCACTGGCTTGCTCGATTCTCGTTTCTGCAATCCCTGATGGCACGACTGCCGCCGCGCAGACGTCGTCTTCGGACCGCCCGGCGGCGACACAGGCCCTCGCATCGAACAGCGTGGTGGACCAGATCGGGGTCGTCATTCACCTGTCGTTCTTCAACACGCCCTACAACAAGTTCGACAGCATTGTTCGCCCTGGTCTCGCCGAGCTCGGCGTCCGTCACATTCGCGACGGCGCCCTGACCGCCGGCAACGACGGTGCGTTGAACACCTATTACAAGCGGCTGAGCGCGCTGGCCGCCGATGGTGTCAAGTCAAGCCTCGTCGTCTTCGACGCGACCAGTCCGGCCTATGTGACGGATCTCGCCAAGCTGGATGACGTTTTCAACCGAGCCGGCCGAGCCGTGGAGCTGTTCGAAGGGACCAACGAGCCGAATCTCAAGAAGAATCCGGACTGGGCCGCTATCGGGCGCGAACGGCAAAAGGAGCTCTATCAGGCAACGCACGGCAATCCCGATCTGTCGGGAGTTGCCGTGATCGGGCCGAGCCCCTGGGGAGCGAGCGCGCAGCAATTGGGGGACGTCAGCGCAAATGTCGATTTCGGCAACTGGCATATCTATTCCGGCGGGCAGTACCCCGAAGCGACGGGAAAGGCCTCGCTGACCGACTACCTGGAGCAGGCGCGCGGACTCTACTCGGGCAAACCCGTCGTCGCTTCGGAGGCCGGCTATCACAGCGCGATGAACGTGCCGGCGGGAAAACACCGGCCGGCGCCGGAAAAGATCATTGCGCGATACCTGCCGCGCCTTGTCCTCTGGAATTTGAAGCATGGCGTGGTTCGAACCTATCTTTACGAATTGATCGATTCGTTTGACAGGGGCGACGCTGATCCCGAGTCCAACTTCGGTCTGATGCGACACGATGGCTCGCGCAAGCCCGCCTTCTACGCGATCAAGAACCTGGTCGGCATTTTTTCCGATTCGGGAGCGGTACCTCATCCGCAAGCACTGGACTGGTCCTTGACGAGCAAGGACGAGGCCGTCCAGTCCATGCTCTTTCAACGCAGCAATGGCAGCTTCCTGCTGGCGCTCTGGCTCGGCGTTCCGGCGTGGGATCCTGATCAGCGCGCCGAAGTCGCTTCGAAGTCCGTCACCACGGACATCACGCTGCCGGCCGCGACAAGCAAAGCCACCGTGCTTGAATTCACCGATGAGGGGACTGTGGCGGAGCGAAATGCGGCGATCGAGGGAAATCGACTCTCCCTGACGCTGAAAGACACGCTGACCGTGATCAGGCTGCAGTAGCGGCGGCGATGGAGGCTTCACGACTTTGTCCAAGATCAAACAGCTGGACGGTATCCAGTATCTGCGAGGCCTCGCCGCCCTGCTGGTGGTCGCAGAGCACGCCAATGTCGGCATCGGCCTGCCGAAGTATTTCGACAAGCAGCCAATTGCGTTCGAGTTCTACGGCGGGCCGGCCGGCGTTGATCTGTTTTTTGTCGTCAGCGGATTCATCATTGCGTACATCACCCTTGAACCGTCGTCGTTGAAGCCGCGGGCCGGAATCGGCGACTTTCTGTGGCGGCGATTTGCCAGAATTGTGCCGTTCCTTTGGCTGTGCGTCGCCGCCTACGCGGCGCTCCGCTTTGTCGGGCGGGACGGCTCATTCGAATTGGCACCGTACCTCCGCGCGGTGACGCTGTTTCCGATCGGACCACTGAACCCATCACAGGCATGGACGCTTCGACACGAGTTTCTGTTCTACCTGGTGTTTGCCGCTGTGTTTTGGCGTTCCGGGCCGCGGCTCGTGTTGGTGGGCGCCTGGATGCTGTCGCCGATCCTGTTTTTTTCGATGTTCGGCTCCGCCCCGCCGACGACCGGGTATGAACTCCTTGGTTTCGTGTTCAACCGGCTGAATCTGCTATTCGGGTTCGGATTCCTGGTCAGCCTCGCCTATCTGCGACGGCCGCAATGGTTCGACGGATCGCTATCGAATGGCATGCCGATTCTGACCGGCCTGTGCAGCCTGTACCTGGCGCTCTTCATTCTGATCTCATACACCCACCTCGATACGGCTGACGTCCTGCTTGCCGGCGCAGGCGCGAGCTTGATTCTCTGTGTGGCCTTGCGCGTGCGAGCGGGGCCCGAGCCGGGACTGTTCGATCGCGCAGGCCATGCGCTGGGAGATGCTTCCTACGCCATCTATCTCACGCACGGCGCCGTTATCTCCGCTGTGCTTGGCGTTTGGTCTCGCCTGGCGCCCGACACCAGCGTGCTTCTGGTGCTGCTCGTCTGCATCGCCGGATCGCTGGCAGTCGGCATTCTCATCCACCGATACGTCGAGCGACCGATGGTTCGCCGGCTCCAGGACTTGAGGTTCGGGCAGCACATTCGTCCGGCGCCGGCACTGGTTCGTCACACGACAAGCAAGCAAGGCTGACGGAGACGAGAGTGGGTTCAAGCATTGCAATGTTCTCATGCGAGTTTCCGCCCTATCCCGGTGGAATTGCAACCTATGCTTCCGAGATCGCGTCGGCGCTGGTGCGGTTGGGCCACCGACCCGTCGTCTTTGCGCCAAGATACCGGACGGGAAGCTTTCACGCGCCATATCCGGTCATTCGCTGCTTTCCGGAGTCGTACAAGCATCCCAAGCTGCCTTGGAACGTGTCGGTCGCCGCGGTGCAACTGATGCGGGCGCGCTTTGACACGGTGATGGCCGTCGATCTGCCGAATGTCCTGGCGCTGGCGGCCGTGCCGACCAAAGCGCGAAAGATCGCCATCGTCCACGGAACCGACGTGAAGAGTCGCATTATCGGCCATATCAACAAGTATTCGCCGCGCAGCCCTTTCAACGCATTCCAGCGCGTTTACGCCAATAGCGCCTTTACCAGGGAAGTGATGCTCGCCCATAATCCCCTGGTGACGGCCGACAGGGTGCGCCTGGCTCCGCTTGGGGTCGACGAATTCTGGCAGCGAGCCTTTGCGCCCCAGCTTGTCGACGATCTGTCGGCGCACTTTCTAGCCGGCAGCAGGAAAACGATTGCGCTGTCGGTGGCGCGGCTCGAGCCCCGCAAGGGCCTCGTCCAGGCCATGGCGGCGATAGCGGCCTTGCCAACGCGCGTGCGTGAGAGTGTCACGTACATCATAGCGGGGCGCCCGGTGGAAGAGGCGTACGCCGAGACCTTGCGGCAAAAGGCCCGGCAGATCGACGCGGACATCCGCATTCTCGGGGAAGTCACCAAGGATGAGATTCGAGCGCTGTATCAAAGGGCCGATCTGTTCATCCATACCGCGACCAAGGACAGATTCCGCGCGGAGGGCTTCGGCCTGGTGCTGCTCGAAGCCGCGGCCAGCGGCGTGCCGTGCATCGCGACCCGGGTCGATGCCATACCGGAGGTCGTTGTTGACGGCGTCTCCGGGCTGCTGTTTGACGACGGAGATGTTGCCGGCATCAGCGGCGGCATAGCGAGCCTGTTACGCGATGCTGCCCTGCGAGCGCGCTTGTCGGCAGCAAGCCGCGACCATGCCGCCAAGTTCACATGGGACCGCTGCGCCGAAATTGTCGCGGGCGACCTCGATATCCTGTCAACTCGGGAGATCTCCGATTGCGCCGCGTGACGCCTCCAGAGCGTGATCTGCGCACCGCCAGAAAACCATCGATTGGATCTGTGCGAATGTCGGAAATAGCGTCAGCGCATGCGCCCTCGAAATTCAGGCTGCTGCTGGTGAGTGTCGTCGTCTTGGCGTTGGTCTCGCGCGGGGTGCCGGCCGCGAGCGCGCAAGGCTCCATATTTCCGAACGGACTGAGCGCGCCGGTTTATCGCGGGACCCGAGGCGCGCCTTACTTTCCTCAAGGCGTCGGGTTCGGGGCGGTGAAAGGCCTGCTCCCGCCACCGCACCTTGATCCGGTGGGAAAGCCCTGCGTGGAAATATTTCCGGTCGCCACTGCCCAAATCAGCAATAGGGATATCTACGATCATAACCTGCTGATGAACAACCGATGCAGTCAGAGAATCAGGCTTTCGATTTGCTATTATCAAACCCGGACTTGCGCGATATTTGCCGTTGCCGGTTACACGCGTGAGCTCAAGCTGTTTGGGATTTTTACGGAGAAGGATTTTCGCATCGAGTACCGTGAATATGTCGATTGAGGAAAAATTCCGTCATTCGACACCGGCAGACGCTCGTACATTTTCGCAAACGCGGTCAGTCGGCATAGCCATAACGCTTGTAACCGTTGTGATAGTACCTTCCGCGGTAGGAATCGTATCTGCTCATGACGCCGATATCGACCTTGTTCAGCACCACTCCCAGCAAGCGCTCGGCTATGGTTGGGGCATCGGCAAGTGCATATTCGACGACCTCGATCTTGGTTTGCGCCCACTCGACGACCAGCACATACGAATCGACCAGCTTTCCCGTCGCGCGAACGTCTGCGACCGGCGCCAAGGGAGAAAGGTCCACGATGACGCGATCGTAGCGCTCGGCGAGACGCTTGAACAACCTCGCCATTGCCTCCGAACCGAGTATTCCGCCGGCGTTCGAAGGCCTGGAATTGATCACGCATGGCAGGAACGCCATCTTGGTCTGAGGATCGACCCAAACGGCGTCTTCGATGCTGGATTGGTCCAGCATCACTTCGAGCAGGCCCAGCTCCGCACCCGGCGCAAGTCGCGCCGTCAGCGACGGATTTCGGATATCGGCGTCGATCAGGAGGGTCCTGGACCCGGCTTGCGCACACCACTGGGCAAATGACAGGCCGATCGTCGATTTCCCCTCGTTCGGCAACGAGGACGTGATGCCGATCGTCTTGTTGGGACCCCCCAGTTCGTTCAGGTCGGCAGCCATCTTGATGGTGCGCATGGCCTCGGTGAAACGCGCGAACGGCGAATTGACGACATAGCCCTGCAAGCCGGTCCGATATCGAATGACCTTGTCGGTTCTTGATGACGCTTGTCCGGTCTCATCAGCCGGAACCAAGGATGTCGCGTTGGAGATTGCCGACAGGTCCCGCAACGCCGGACGCACCGCGCCGGCCTTGATCGACGCTGCGGCGGCAGACCTGCCGACGCGCTGAACTGCCGCGATACAGTTCACTCCCAGGAGTCTTTCAATCTGGCCGCCGGTCCGAAAGGCGCGGTCAAGCGTATCCCTGACCAATCCGGCGGCAAACGCCAGCAGACCGCCGCCAACAACGCCAATCAGCCCGACGAGCCACATTTTCGGCTTGCTGCGGTTGAGCGGGACCGACGCTTTCGTAATCAATCTTGCTTCCGTCATGGGAAACGACTGCTGCTGCGTCGAGACCATGTAAAGCTGCAGAAAGTTGTCCGCCAATGCTCGCGAACTCTGCGCGTTGCTGTCCAGATCTCGAAGTGCGATCTGCGCCTGGCTCGTGTCGTTTGATTGCGCGATGACCTCATTGAGAATCTTCTGGGCCGAGTCTTCCTTGGCCTTGGCAATTTCGAGGTCGCTCTTGTAGGTCTCGGCGATACGATGCAGTTCGTCGAGAACCGACTTGCGAATTTCGCGCATCTGATTGGTCAAGAGCACCACCGCCTGGTGGTTCGATCCATAGCGACCAGACCACTCCGCTTGACGCGCTGCCAGATCGAAATATTGCTGTCTCAGCCGCGTGATCACGTCGTTTCGCAATGAATCGGCCACGGTCGCCTGGTCATTGGCGAGGATATCCTTGTCTCCGCCCGCCAAGATCTTGTTGATCCGCGCCGCCCTCGCCTCCGCCTCCGCGCGCTGTGCGCGGGCCGTCGTCGACGCACTGTTGAGTTCGGCCAGCTGCTGTTCAGATAGCAACCGGCCGCCGGTATCCACGATGTTGTTCTTGGCCTTGAACTCCGCGACCGCCCGATCGGCGACCGACGCCTGAGCACGAAGCTCGGCCATCCGGTCTTTCAGCCAGGCTCCCGCCAGACGCGACGCCTGAAACTTGGCCTGGAGGGAATCGGAAATGTACGCGTTGGCGACCGCGTTAGCGATCTGGGCGGCGCGCTGCGGACTGATCGATTCGAACGAGATTTCGATGACGTAACTCAGGCCGCGGCGCTTGACGTCCAGCCGATCCTGAAACCGATCGAGCGCCTTGCGGGTCAGTTCGTACTCCGACCTGCCCCCGCCCGGCCGGAGCATTTCGGACAAGAACGCGACGGCCTTGCTCAACGGCCCGCCGGACGGACCGGTGAATTCCTCGTCATTGGTCAGCCGAAGATCCTTGATGACCGTCAGGGCCACATTTTCCGATTTCAATATTTCGACCTGGCTATCGACAGTTGCGGAGTCCAGCGGCAATTCGACCCCGAGAGGACTTTGTTGCTGCAGTTGCTGCGATTTCCGGCTGTCGACGATCAGCTCGGCGATGCTGCTGAATTTTGGCGGAGTTGTGAAGAAATACGCGCCGGCAAACGCGATGCAAGACAACAGGACGAACAGCATCAGCGGAAACTGACGCAGGACAAGGGCCCGCAGCGACGAAAGCATCTCTGCCAATGAAAGAATATCGGCGTCGCGCGGCCCCGCATCGTCCCATCGAATTGAGTTTGTCCTCTGGAGCATCAATGTCAACTTTCACGCAAGCCCGTGCCGAGCACCGGATGATCCAGAAAAATGGCGCGCAGATGTCTCAAGCTGAGGTTTTAGAAGCATTACAGCAACGGCCCCCGAGCTGAGCGTCGCACGCCGCACCCTGCCGCGCACCACCGCTCATCGCATCGCCGCCAGCATACACTGCAACGCCAGCTGTGGTTGTTGCATCGATGAATCCGCGCAAACAAGCGCCAGCTGCCGATGTTGCTCGTCACTGGCCCTGCTTCGACCTCGGAAAGCGCGGAGGGCAATCTCGCAGCATTTGCCGGGTTCAATGGTCAGCCGGTCGCTTCGGTAAAGACGGCGTTCGCCCGGCACCCAATCGCCAACCGTCTCCAGCAATACA
>WNGQ01007251.1_pt1 | contig 10660 bp, 8 predicted proteins | sample 5407661 | NCBI WGS metagenome assembly WNGQ01 (sample SAMN13153382, study PRJNA577476) | soil metagenome | isolation source: 60 cm soil or saprolite under Garry oak tree replicate 2 | place: USA:California | collected 2016-06-15 | reverse complement strand
TGCGATGCCGCGCCCGAAATAGCGCACGACGTACGGCGCGGCGAGCACCAGCACCCCGGCGACGGCCGTGCTCCACCAGCGCCGCGCGAGCCCGCGGCGCCACAGCACGCTCGCGGCGAGAATCAGCACGACGCCAAGCACCGTGAGCGAGCCGGCCGACGCGCTGAGCGCGCCCAGCAGCGGGCGGTAAAACGCGGCGGGAGAGAACAGCCCGGTGAGGGGTAGTGCCGGGCCGAGTGGCGCACGCACCAGACACCACGCGGCCGCGAACGCGACCAGCCAGCGCTGGCGGCCGGGCGGGGTCGTGAGCAGGAGGCTCAACAGGGCCACCACGAGCGCGGCGCCGGCGCGGCCGGCGGTGACGCGCAACGCCGCGAGCTTCGCGTCGCCCTGCGACGGCGGCACCGGCTGCACGCTGAAGAGCGTGTCCCCGGCCGGGGTCGCATAATCGAAGACGTCGGAGTCCGCGGGCGCGAGGCGCGCCTGGTAAAAGCGCAGCGCTACGCCGTGGGCACGCTCGAACTGCGCGCTCACCGCGTGCGCGCGGTCCGGCACCGCCGGTGCGGCATCGAGCAGCACGCTGCCGACGGCGACGCCGCCGCCCTGCGTCTGGCGCCGGGCCTCCAGCGACACGTAGAATGGAGTAATGACCGCGTGCAGCTCGGCGGTATCGCGTGCGGGAACGAACCGGTGGCGGCCGGCCCAGGCCACCGGCTCGCCGTTCGCCGCGAGAATCACGACCCCGCGCTCCGGCTCCGCCGCGCGGCGGCCCGCCGCGATCGCGTCGTGGAGGCGGTCGAACGCCGCCTCCTGGGGCAGGAGCGCCGCCGTCATGCCCCGCTCGGCGAGGCGCCGCGCCTCGGCCACGGCCGTGGCGAGCGCGCCCTTCAGCTCCGACGAATCGCGCGGGATCAGGCCCTCGCGCACTCCGGGCCAGCAACACTCGATGCGCTGCACCTCGACGACGCCAGCAACCAGGACTCCGGCGAGCACGAGGCTGGCGAGGGCGGCTGACCCCGGGGCGATGCCCCGGGGCCTTCGGGCGAGGGCAAGTACCGCGGTCGCCACCGCCGCAGCGCCCGCGACCCACGCCCAGACGCCCGCATTGCCGTGCAGCCACTCGCCGGCGGCCACCGCCGCGGCGCAGCCGGCGAGCACTACGTGAGCGCGCCGCTGCACCTGAAGACCCTCGTCCCCGACGACGTGCGTTTCATTCTCGAGCGCGATGCCCGCCTCCTCGTGCCGGTGGGAACCTGCGAGCAGCACGGGCCCCACCTGCCGCTCGGCTGCGACACCATCATCGTGGAGCGGTTCGCCGACGACCTCTCCGCGGCCTTCGAGATTCTGCGGGCGCCCACGATCGAATATGGCGTCAACACCGCCACCCGACGGTCGTTCCCCGGGAATGCCGCGGTCCGCCGCAAGACGCTGCACCGCTGGATGAACGACCTGCTCGGCGACTGGGAGCAGGCCGGCGTCGACATCTTCATCATCCTCACGGCCCACGGCCACGACCCGCACCAGGAAGCCCTGTCGACGCTGCGCACCCGGCGGGCGCGCATCTTCACCGTGGACGTGTTCGCGCTCGATTTCACCGGCCACCTCGAGGACCCCGACGGCCCGATGCACGGCAGCGAGCTCGACACGTCGCTCCTGCTGTATCTCGCCCCGGAGCTGGTCCGCATGGAGCGGGCCCAAGACTTCGTCCTCCCGGAGCACCAGCGCACCCGCTACGGCGGGGGCGGCATCGGGAGGCTCCCGGCGGCCTCGCCGGGCTCGGTCGGCCGTCCCACGGTCGCGACCCGGGAGAAGGGCGAGCGGCTGTATAAGATGATTTATGACCGCATCGCGACGCGAGTGCTCGGCGCACCCGTCCCGTGAGCGCCCTGCTGCTCGCCCTGCTCGCGCTGCAAGGCCCCGTCGACGAGGGCACGCTGGTCGTGCGCGAGGACACGGCCGAGATCGCCCGCGAGGCGTTCCGCATCACGCCGGCCCGCGCGGCTCCCGGCGCGGGGTGGACCATCACCTCCACCGCCCGGTACGACCGGGGCCGGCCCATGGTGGTGCTCAACCCGATCGTCGAGATCGGGCCCGACTCGGCGCCCGCGCGGCTGGAGTATACGGTGGCCGACCCGCGCGAGCCGCTGCGCATCCTCGGCCAACTCACCCGCGGTCGCTTCGGCGTCCGGTTGCTGGGACGCCGCACGGAGCGAGCACGCGAGCTTCCCGCTCCCCCACCCGCCGCGATCCTCGACGACTCGGTGTTCGCGCTGTACGTGCCCGCCGCCTGGCGGGCGCGGCCCCAGCCCGTGCAGCTGACGGGGATCTTCCCGCGGGGCGGGCGGCGCGAGGTCCTCGCGGTTCAGGATCTCGGGATCCAGGGCACGGCCCTGAACCGCGACCATGCCGCGCTGCGGCACATCACGGTAACAGGAGGAGCGAGCCAGCTGGTCCACCTCTGGCTCGGCCCCGACGGACGACTGCTGAAGGTGGACATCCCGTCCCGCCGCCTCACCGCCGAGCGGGCGCCGGCGCCCTGACCCCTTCGTTCCATCGCGCGACGGAGGTTAGATTCCCGCCGGTCCGCGACACGTGGGTTGCGGGCCGAAACCGTCGGCGCGCCCTGCACGTATGAGGCGACGTCACAACGACCGGTCCGAGGATCATTCATGAGGCCTTTGCTGTTGTCCGTCGGGCTCGTCGTCTGCCCGGCCGTCGCCGTCAGCCAGCAACCCGTGCCCGCGACTCTCTCCCTCGCCGACGCCATCACGCTCGCGCGCGTCAACAATCCGGCGTACCGGCAGACGATCCACGACCGCGCGCCCGCCGCCTGGGCCGCGCGGAACGCCTACGCGAGCCTCGTGATCCCGACGCTCACCGCGTCGGGCGGCCTCGGCTACTCGGGACCCGGCCAGCAGCGCTTCTTGACGCAGAACTTTTCCCAGAGCGTTTCGACCTGGTCGTCGAACTACAACCTGTCGCTCGACTGGGCGCTCAGCGGGCAGACGCTCAGCCAACCGGGGTTGAAGCACGCGCAGCTCGCCGCCGCTGACGCGGACATCGCGGGGGCCGAGACGAACCTCGTCACGGGCGTGACGCAGCAGTACCTGACGGTGCTGCAGGCGCGGGACAACGCCGCGGTGGCGCAGCAGCAGCTCGACCATGACGAGGCGTTCCTGAGGCTCGCCCAAGCGCGCTACGACGTGGGCCGTGCGTCCCTGATCGACGTGCGCCAGGCCCAGGTAGCCCGGGGCAACGCGGAGGTGGTCTTGCTGCGGGCGCGGACGGCCGTGGACGTGGAGAAGCTGCGCCTGTTCCAGCAGATCGGCGTCGCGGCGCCGGTCGACGTCCAGCGGGTGCAGCTGAGTGATACGTTCGCCGTGCAGACGCCGACCTGGAAACTGAACGAGCTGCTCACCATGGCCGAGGCGCAAAACCCCTCGCTCAAGGCGCTGCGGGCGCGGGAGAGCGCCGCCGGGTGGGGCGTGAAGGCTGCGACGGGGAGCTGGGGGCCGTCCGTCTCGCTGTCGGCGGGCTGGTCCGGCTTCACGCAGAAGCTGTCCGACATCAATCCGACGATCGCGGCGGACTCGGGCGTTGCGACCGCGGCGTTCGACGCGTGCCAGTACGAGAACACCGCGTGGCTCAACACCGGTGAGACAGCGCTGCCCTGCGTGCCGTGGGACCCGCAGCGGCGGCAGCAGCTGGTCGCGCAGAACGACGCCTACGTATTCCACTTCACGCCACAGCCGTTCCAGGCGCGGCTGACCGTCAGCATACCGCTGTGGGGCAACTTCCAGCAGCCGCTGCAAGTGTCGCAGGCCAAGGCGCAGCAGCAAGACTTGCAGGAGTCGGTACGGGCGCGCGGTCTCCAGGTGCAGACCGACGTGAGCCAGGCATACTTGATCCTGCAGACGGCGTACCGGGCGACCGCGATTCAGGACACCAACCGGACGGCGGCGCACGACGTGCTGCAGCTCGCGACCGAGCGCTATCGCGTGGGCTCGGGAACGTTCTTCGAGCTGCTCGACGCCCAGGTGGCCGCGCTGCGCGCCGAGACGGACTATGTGAGCGCGGTGTACGACTATCACAAGGCGCTGGCCGCGCTCGAAGCGGCGGTCGGCCGGCCGCTGCGGTAACCGAGAGGATCCGAACGACATGTCTACACGCAACAAAGTGCTGGTGGGCGCGGGCGCAGCCGCCCTGATCGTCGGGCTGGTGGTGATCAGCGCCGGCGCGCGTCGCGACCGCGGCCAGGAAGTGCGGTTCGAGAAGGTGGGCCGCCGCGACCTCGTCGCCGCCGTCACCGCCAGCGGCAAAATCCAGCCCAAGAAGAAGGTCGACATCAGCGCGGACATCACCGGCCGGATCACCAAGATCGCGGTGCGCGAGGGCGACCTGGTCACCAAGGGACAGTTCCTGCTGCAGATCGACCCGACGGTCTACCAGGCGAACCTGCAGCAGGCGGCGGCCAACATGGCCTCGTCGCAGGCGGCCGCGGTGCAGGCGAAGGCGAACCGCGATCAGGCGGAGCGTGCCCTGCAGCGCACCAAGGAGCTGCGGACGCAGAGCCCGAACCTCGTGTCCCAGGAGCAGCTCGAGCAGGCGCAGACGGCGTTCGACATCGCGGAGGCGAACCTGACCGCCGCGACGCACCAGGTGGACCAGGCGCGCGCCGCGGCGCAGTCGGCCCGCGACAACCTCCGCAAGACGACCCTCATCGCGCCGATGGCCGGTCGCGTGACCCGGCTTCCCGTCGAGGAAGGCGAGGTCGCCGTCCCCAGCACGTTCTCGAAGGACATCGGCCTCCTCATGACGATCTCCGACCTGTCGGTGATCCAGGCCAAGGTGAAAGTGGACGAGACGGACGTGGTGCGCGTCCATCTGGGCGACTCGGTCGAGGTGTCGATCGACGCGTTCCCCGATACGACCTTCATCGGCCACGTGACGAAGGTGTCGAACTCGAGCGTCCTCGACGCGACGACGACGGCGACGGGCCAAAACGACCGCGCGGTGGACTACGAGGTCGAGGTGACGCTCGACAAGCCGCCGATCGACATTCGCCCCGATCTCTCCGCCACGGCGCGGATCGTCACCGACACGCGCAAGCAGGCCCTGTCGATCCCGATCATCGCGCTGACGGTGCGCGAGAACAAGCCGGTTTCCACGGAGCACCGCCCCGTCGACACGACGACCGCCCGCAAGAAGAAGGAGACCGAGGGCGTGTTCGTGGTGAAGGACGGCGTCGCCACGTTCCGCGCGGTGAAGGTCGGCATCGCCGGGGATGAGTACTTCGAGGTGATGGACGGGCTCAAGGAAGGGGAGTCGATCGTGGCCGGGCCCTACCAGTCGATCCGCGACCTGAAGGATGGGGCGCGCGTGCGACCGATGAAGCAGGCGGCCGACACGAGCAAGAAGAAGACCGCGGCATGAGCGACGCGCAGCCGTTCCGGACCGGCGATACGCCGCTCCCCGACATCGTCATCCTGACACACAAGCTGACGCGGGACTACGACATGGGCGGGGAGGTGGTGCGCGCGCTGCGCGGCGTGAGTGTCCAAATCCGCAAGAACGAGTACGTGGCCGTGATGGGCCCCTCGGGATCGGGCAAGTCCACGTTCATGAACCTCGTTGGCTGCCTCGACACGCCGACGTCGGGGGAGTACTGGCTCAACGGCCAGAAGGTCTCCGACCTGGCAGACGACGAGCTGGCCCGCATCCGCAACAAGGAGATCGGCTTCGTCTTCCAGACGTTCAACCTGCTGCCGCGCGCGACGGCGTTGCACAACGTGGAGCTACCGCTGATCTACGCCGGGCTCCCGGCGAGAGCGCGGCGCGACCAGGCGGCGCGGGCGCTCGAGAGCGTGGGCCTGGGCGATCGCATGGACCACAAGCCGAACGAGCTGTCGGGCGGCCAGCGGCAGCGCGTCGCCATCGCGCGCGGCCTGGTAAACGACCCTTCCATCCTGCTGGCCGACGAGCCGACCGGGAACCTCGACTCGACCACGAGCGCGGAGATCATGCAGGTGTTCCAGGACCTGCACCGCCAGGGCCAGACGATCGTCATGGTGACGCACGAGCACGACATCGCGGCGCATGCCGCGCGCGTGGTGACGCTGCGCGACGGCGTGATCGCCACGGATCAGCTGCAGGCCGCGTAGGTGCCCTTCCTCGAGGCGGTGCGGTTGGCGCTCCAGATGATCCGGGCGCAGAAGCTGAAGAGCGTCTTCTCGGCCATCGGCGTGTTCATCGGCGTCGCGTTCCTGATCGGTGCCTGGTCGATCGTCAACGGGATGAACCGCTACATGACCGACAAGTTCGCCGGCACCCTGGTGGGCGTGAACACATTCCACCTGCGCAAGCGGCCCAATTTCACGCCGAACATCTCGGACTCGCTGTGGCGCGCCTGGCGGCGCCGGCCGCGCATCAGCTTCGAGGACGCGGACGCCGTGACGCACGGCATCACCATCCCGGTGCTGACGGCGTGGTGGTCGGAAGACCGCGGCGCGGTGGAGTACGGCCGCAAGGCGGCGAAGGCCGTGTCGCTGCAGGGGGCCACCGAGCGCTACTTCGACATCCGCAACATCAAGATCGGTGAGGGCCGCGCGTTCACGCCGGAGGAGGCCCGCGACGGCAGCACGGTGCTGGTCATGGGGTACGATCTCGCCCAGAAGCTGTTCGAGGGACAGGACCCGATCGGCAAGTCGGTCCGGATTCACGGGATCCCCTACCGCGTGATCGGCGTGGCGGAGCGACGGGGGAATCTGTTCGGCATCTCGCTCGACAAGTTCGTGGTCGCCCCCGCGGTGTCGCCGATCCAGCGCGAGGTGAATCCGCCCGGCGTGATCGACGCGCTGATGGTCAAGGCGAGCTCCGAGCTCGAGATGCGCGACGCGATGGCGCAGACCGAGGGCATCATGCGAAGCCGCCGCCACCTGCGCCCGCTGCAGGAGGACAACTTCGCGCTGGAGACGTCGGAAGGCGTGCTCAGCTTTTGGGGGAACATCAAGCGCATCCTGTTCTACGTGGGCCCCGGCCTCGTCGGCATCTCTCTGGTCGTGGGCGGCATCGTGATCATGAACATCATGCTCATGGCCGTCGCGGAGCGCACCCGCGAGATCGGCATCCGGAAGTCGCTGGGCGCCCGCCGGCGGGACATCCTGCGGCAGTTCCTCGCGGAATCGGTCACGCTGGCGGCGTTCGGCGGCGCGCTCGGGGTCCTCGCGGGCGTCGGTCTGACGTTCCTGCTCAGCGTCGCCAGCCCGCTGCCCGCCTCCGTCTCGCCGGCGTCGATCCTCGTCGGCATCATTCTCGGAGGCGGGGTGGGCATCGTCGCCGGGGTCTACCCGGCGACGCGGGCGGCGCGGCTCGACCCCATCGCCGCGCTGCGCCACGAGTAGCCGTTGACTCCGCTCCTCGAAGGCGTGGGCATCGCGCTCGACTCGCTGCGGGCGAACAAGGTCCGCGCCGCCTTGACCATCCTCGGCGTCGCCATCGGGGTCATGGTGGTGATGGTGATCGGCGCGCTCATCAGCGGGTTCAACAAGGGCATGAGCGACATGCTCGAGCAGTCGGGACCCAAGACCTTCTGGGTCGGGCGCCACTTTTCGGGAGGCGTCAGCATCTGCGACGGCAGCGACGAGAACTGCCCCTGGCGCCGCAACCCGCCCCTCACGGTCGTCGAGGCGCGTCTGATCGAGCGGTTGCCGAGCGTGAGCTTCGTCGCGGTGGACGAGGGCGCCGGCGGCGGCCTGGAGGTCTCGTATGGCGATCGCAAGACGGCCTCGGTGGACATCGTCGGCCGCAGCGCCGACTGGGTGAAGGTCGCCGGCGGCGACGTGTTCCCGGGCCGATCGTTCACCGCGCTCGAGGACGCCGCGGCCGCGCAGCTCGCGGTCATCAACGCCAAGCTCTCGGAGTGGCTCTTCGGCCGCCTCGACCCGCTCGGCCGCACCATCAAGATCAACGGCATCCCCTACGTGGTGATCGGCGTGTTCAACCCGCCGCCCAGCCTGTTCGGCGAGGAGAACAACTTCCAGGCGTTCCTGCCGCACGGTGCGTTCGTGAAGTACGTGCCGTACTGGCGGGGCTGGATGAACTTCCTCGTGGGCCCCGCCGACTCGGTCGGCACGCTGCAGGCGATGGAGGACGTCACCATGGCGCTGCGCGTGAAGCGCGGGCTGCGGCCCGGGCAGGACAACAACTTCGCCGTCGTGTCGCAGGAGAAGTTCCTCGAGAGCGTCAACAGCACGACGTTCGTGCTGCGCGTCGTCATGATCGTGCTGTCCATGGTGGGGCTCGCGGTGGGCGGCGTGGGCGTCATCGCGATCATGATGATCTCGGTGACGGAGCGCACCCGCGAAATCGGCGTCCGCAAGGCGCTCGGCGCGACGCGGCGCGAGATCCTGTGGCAGTTCCTGGTGGAGGCGGCGACCCTGACGATGGCGGGCGGCATCTGCGGCATGATCGCCGGCGGGCTCATCGCCTTCCTGATCGCCGCCGCCACGCCGATCCGCGCCCATGTCCCGCTCGGCTCCGTCGTCCTCGCGCTTGCGGCGGCCGCCGTCACCGGCATCCTGTTCGGCATCTACCCGGCCGCGCGGGCGGCGCAGCTCGATCCGGTGGAAGCGCTGCGGTACGAATAGCGCGACCGCAGAGTATGTCGCATGCCCTTCGTTGAAGCGGTCCGCCTCGCCTTCCAGACCATCCGGGCGCAGAAGCTCAAGAGCGCCTTCTCGATCATCGGCGTGTTCATCGGCGTGATGTTCCTCATCGCCGTCGTGTCGGTCGTGCAAGGGATGAACCGCTACATGACCGACAAGTTCGCGGGCACGATCCTCGGCGTGAACACGTTTCGCCTGCGGCAGTTCCCCGACGTGCAGCTGGGCAACGTCACGGATTCGACGTGGCGGACGTGGCGGCGACGGCCGCGGGTGACATACGAAGACGCGCAGGCCGTGGCACGCGGCGTGACCGTCCCGGTCCTCGCCGCCTGGGAGTCGAGCACCCGCGCGGCGCTCACCGCGGGCCGGCGGCAGGCCAAGGACGTGCTGGTCACCGCCGCGACGGAGCTGTACTTCGACATCCGCTCGCTCGGGCTCGAGCAAGGCCGCGCCTTCACGGCGCAGGAGGTCCAGTCGGGCGTGCCGGTCGTGGTGCTCGGGCACGAGCTCGCGGACAAGCTGTTCGAGGGCCGGGACCCGATCGACCGTGAGGTGACGCTCTTCGACCTCCCCTATCGGGTGATCGGCGTGATCGAGAAGCAGGGCAACTTGTTCGGGTTGTCGCTCGACAAGTTCGCCGTGGCGCCGGCGAGCTCGCCCCTCAAGCGCTACGTCAACCGGCCGCGCGTGGTCGACGCGCTGGCCATGAAGGCCCACTCGCAGCCCGAGATGCGCGAAGCGATGGCCCAGGCCGAAGCGATCATGCGCAGCCGGCGGCACTTGCGTCCGCGGGCCCCGGACGATTTCACGCTCGAGACGGCCGACGAGGTGCTCGATTTCTGGGGGAAGATCAGCCGCGTGCTGTTCGTCGCCCTCCCGGGCCTCGTCGCGGTCTCGCTCGTCGTGGGCGGGATCGTGATCATGAACATCATGCTGATGGCGGTGGCCGAGCGCACGCGCGAGATCGGCATCCGCAAGGCCCTCGGGGCCCGGCGGCGCGACATCCTGCGCCAGTTCCTGGTCGAGGCCACGACGCTCGCGACCGTGGGCGCGGCGGGGGGCGTCGCCCTCGGCATCGCGCTCGCGGGCGCCGTGGCCGTGACGACTCCCCTGCCCGCCGCCGTGGCGCCGTGGTCGATCTTCGTCGGCGTGGTGCTCGGCGCCGGTGTCGGCATCCTCGCCGGCGTGTACCCGGCCAGCCGGGCGGCCCGCCTCGACCCGATCGCCGCCCTGCGGCACGAGACATGACCGGGGGGGGCCTGTTCGAAGGGGTCGGCATCGCGCTCGACTCGCTGCGCGGCCACAAGGGGCGCGCCGCGCTGACCATCCTCGGCGTCGCCATCGGCGTGATGGTCGTGATGGTGATGGCCGCCATGATCAGCGGCATCAACAAGAGCGTCTCGAACATCTTCGAGTCGATTGCCCCGCGCACGTTCCTCGTGTGGCGCTTCTTCCAGGCGGGGGTCAACGTCTCGGACGGCTCCGACGAGAACAGCCCGTGGCGGCGCAATCCGCTGCTCACCGAGGTGGAGGCCGATCGGATCGCCCTGCTGCCCTCGGTGCGCTACGTCACCCGGCGCGATGAGAGTTCCGCGACAGTGGCGTTCGGCGACCTCCCGCTCGAGTCGGTCAACGTGTCGGGGCTGTCCGCTCAGTGGGTGGAAGTGAATGGCGGGGACGTCTACCCGGGACGCACGTTCACCCGGCTCGAGGACCTTGCGAACAGTCCCGTGGCGGTCATCAGCCGGAAACTGGAAGACCAGTTGTTCCGCGGGCGCGATCCGATCGGCCAGTCGATTCACGTCGCCGGGGCGCCGTTCACCGTGATCGGCGTGTACACGCCGCCGCCCAGCCTGTTCAGCGGCAGCACGCCGCCGTTCGTCGGGATGCCGCACGGCGCGTTCGTCAAGTATGTGCCGTACTTCAAGGGCTGGATGCGGCTCGCCGTGGCGCCGGCGCCGGGCTACACCCAGCAACAGGCGATGGATGAAGTGGTC
>WNGQ01011428.1_pt1 | contig 10661 bp, 8 predicted proteins | sample 5407661 | NCBI WGS metagenome assembly WNGQ01 (sample SAMN13153382, study PRJNA577476) | soil metagenome | isolation source: 60 cm soil or saprolite under Garry oak tree replicate 2 | place: USA:California | collected 2016-06-15 | reverse complement strand
CAGCTTCTTCCTGGAAAGAAAGGCCCAGGCTCTCTCGATAGAAAGCTGCGCTTTCCTGCATATCTGAGACGATCGGCCCGAATCCGGCGACGAACAAGACCTTCATACTCTTCTCCTTTTCCAGTTTGTGAGCAGTATCGTTACCATACTAATGAGTATACGAGAGCAATATCCTCAATGTCATGAGCAGTTGACCAGCGCAAGATGAGGCCATCACCCAGTTCTCGTCGATACTGTGGATGGGCAAGCGCTGTTATTGTTGTCACCATTCTTATCACTCCTCATGGCAGTATAAGGACGGCCAAATCCTTTTGTCAAGCACCTTTGTTACGATACTCTCACCTGTAGTCTTAGAACAGAAGAAGAAAGGAAGGAATCTCATGACAGTTTCACAGGATGTACTGGTCCAGTTTGGCCGCGACAATGTTATGGTTGGCATCGCAGGATATTATGTCGCACCTGAGGGCACCCAACATGTCATTGTTGGGTTCCGTGATGGGACATTGACGGAGGTGTACTGGAAAACTGGCCAGGGCGTTCATCAGGATACACTGGCCAGATTTTCTAATGGAGTTGTTGGTGTTGGCGGCTATTATGATAGCAAGGAGGGTTCACAACATGCGGTTATCGGAACCCGCGATGGTCAGTTAATCGAGTTGTATTGGAAGTCCGGCCAGGGCGTTCACCAGGACGTGCTGACCAGCTTCACCAGTAGCTTCACCTTTGGCGGCATCTCAGGCTACTATGTTCCAACCGAAGACACCCAACATGTCATCGTTGGGACTAATGATAATCATCTCACGGAGGGGTACTGGAAAACCGGTCAGGGTGTTCATCAAGATGTGCTGGCAAGCTTTCCAGATGGTATAGGTGCTGTTGGTGGTTACTTTGTGGCGGGCGAAAACGCCCAGCATGCCATTGTCGGTAGTTTCGACGGCAGGCTCATTGAACTCTACTGGTAGAGACGCGTGACGAAGGCTCATGCTCTTCAGGGTTGAAGACGAGAGCAGCCCGATGTATCACGCCGGGACAAGCCCCCATAGGCGTTCCCTTCAGCCAAGAAGGACCTGTGTTCCAGTGCTGAAGGGAACGCCCAGGGGGTCGCCCCGCCCGCCATCTGTCATCCCTTCGCTTCTCGAGAGGCGCAGGCTCTGAGCCCGAGCGAAGGCTCTTTCGCTGCGCTCAGGATGACAGCCGGGCTGAAGTTAACGCCTATGGGGTGATCCCGTGTGGTCACCTGCTGATAGGTTTCTCACAGGTTCGCTTTATCGAACCGCGCCGTAAAACCCCTGGCGCGGAGCCATGGGGATAGAAGGCGCGTTCCTTCTGGGGCGTGATGGGAGCGGGGAAGACTCTTGACATTAGTGATACTTTAGTGATAAAATATCACCATGAATAAGAAACGAGATGAAATCCGAATAACGGTGCGGTTCCCATCAGAACTCATTGAGCAGTTGCGTGTTCTAGCGAAAAGCGAGACCCGTTCACTCAATGGAGAGATTGTTCAGGCAGTACGAGACTATCTGGAAAGGAGAAGGAAAGATGCTCAAAGCCTTTAAGTATCGTCTTTCTCCTACCAGCAAGCAAGCCAAGGTTCTGCAGTGGACACTTGATCGATGTAGGGAGCTTTACAACGCGGCTTTGTCAGAGCGGCGTGATGCTTACAAGTACGCGGGTAAGAGTATCACCTGCTATGAACAAATTAACGACCTTCCTGAAATAAAGGAGAGCAGGGAGGAATACCGAGATATTCATAGCCAAGTCCTTCAAGATACACTCCGCCGAGTAGATAAAGCATTTAAGGGCTTCTTTGCACGCTGTAAGCGGGGTGACACTCCTGGCTTCCCTCGTTTCCAGGGACGCAACCGCTATGAGAGCTTCTGCTATCCTCAGGCTGGTTTTTCACTCACACATGACGGTCGAGTTTGCCTCTCCAAGATTGGGAGTATCAAAGTCAAACTCCATCGGGAAGTTTTAGGCAAGGTCAAAACTTGCACAATCAAACGAGAGGGCGAGTACTGGTTTGTGGTCTTTTCCTGTGAAGTGCAAGCCAACCCTCTGGAAGAGAGTTCTGAGGCAGTAGGCATTGACCTGGGCCTCTTGCACTTTGCAACCCTCTCGACGGGTGAGACGATAGAGAACCCGCGCTACTACCGCAAGGGCGAAAAGCGTTTGCAGAAACATCAGCAGTCCCTTTCGCGCAAGAAACGCGGGAGCCATCGACGCCACAAAGCGGTGAAGTTGGTAGCTCAAGCTCATCGCAAGGTGAGAAACCAGCGTCAGGACTTCCTACACAAGCAGTCAAGAAAGCTGGTCAACTCCTATGGGCTCATTGCCTTTGAAGAGTTGCAACCCGTGTCCAGTACTGTATCTACAAGGCAGAATGCGCCGGTAGAACAGTGGTACAAGTCAATCCCAAATATACCAGCCAGGCGTGCAGTGGATGTGGTCAAGTTCGCAAGAAAGAGCTATCTGAGCGATGGCACTTCTGCGATGGCGGAACCGAACTTGACCGCGATCACAATGCCGCATTAAACATCCTTCGGCTTGGAAGAAGCCAACAGGGCAACCTGTAGAAGCCTCTGCCTTCCAGGCATGGGGTACTTCACGTGCCTTCTTCACATCACTTGTCCAGACCCCCGCTGCTAACCCATAGATCGAGCTATTGGCACGGGCAGCGACTTCTTCAACATCCTCGAACGGCAAGGCCACGACTACGGGGCCAAAGATTTCTTCACGGGCGATAGTCATGTCATCATTGACACCATCGAAAACGGTGGGCTGCACGAAATATCCTTGCGCCAGATTGCCGCCGGGGCGTTCACCGCCTGTCCTCGGCGTTGCCCCTTCGCGTTTGCCAATTTCGATATAGCCTGTCACGCGATCCAGTTGTTCCTGCGAGACGACGGGACCCAGTTCGGTGCCTGGATCGATGCCCTGTCCCAGCTTCATCTTACGAGCGGCATCAGTCAGGCCGCCCACGACCTGATCGTAGACAGACTTTTGGACGAAGAGCCGACTGCCGACGGTGCAGACCTGGCCCTGATTAAAGAAGATCGCATTCAGCGCACCCCGCACCGCAAATTTCAGGTCGGCATCGGGAAAGATGATGTTGGGTGATTTGCCACCCAGTTCCAGAGTGACTTTCTTCAAGTTGCCGATGCTGGCCTGCAGAATCTTCTTGCCCACCTCTGTCGAGCCGGTGAAGGCGATTTTGTCTACGTTGGGATGGGCGGCCAGTGCGGCACCGGCTGTTTCACCAAATCCTGGTACGATATTCACTACGCCCTCTGGAAAGCCTGCCTCACAGATCAGCTCGCCCAGGCGTAAGGCCGTCAGCGGTGTTTGCTCTGCAGGTTTGAGGATTGCTGTATTGCCACAGGCCAGGGCCGGGGCCAGTTTCCAGGCCGCCATCTGGAGCGGGAAGTTCCAGGGAATAATCTGGCCCACCACGCCGACCGGCTCACGCAGCGTATAGGTAAACATGTTCGGGATAGAGACGGGAATGGTCTCACCCTCTAATTTTGTCGCCCAGCCCGCGAAATAGCGAAAGTGGTCAGCGGTGAGCGGCACATCGCCTGCGCGAGAATATCTGATGGGCTTGCCATTGTCTAGCGTCTCCAGTTGGGCCAACTCCTCAGCGTTCTGTTCGATCAAGTCTGCCAGCTTCAAAAGCAAGCGACCGCGTTGTGAAGGAGTAAGTTTGGGCCAGGAGCCGCTCTCAAACGCCTTACGAGCCGCAATCACTGCACGGTTGATATCCTCGCTATCGCCCTCCACAACTTTTGCCAGCACTTCACCGGTCGACGGATTGATCGTCTCGAACGTTTTGCCGCTAGCCGATTCAACCCACTGCCCTCCAATCAGCATTTTGATCGACTGTTGCTGCAAGAAGGTGCCAAGTGCATTCTGTATTCCACTTATGGCCATATTGTATGAACTCCTTCCTCATTGTGCCGTCCCTTCACTCTAAAGAGACCCACTAAGCTTTTTCCATTAGCATATCATGGGTAGGGCTACAATATCAAAAGGAGTTCTCTATGCTCATGGGTGGGCGTCACTTGTTTGCGGTGAGCCGCCTCCCCCATCCCGTGACGCCCGCAAGCTCGTCTTCTTGAGTGGTGCCGCTCTGTATCCTCAGGGTGAGCCGCCTCCCCCACCCCATGACGCCCGCAAGGGGCGTCACTACTATACACGGTTTCGCTCGCTCTCGCTCGCGGGGCATAGCTACTTGGATGAGCGAAGCGAGGTCCACTCTATCCCCATGTTCATCCTCTAAAAAACATCTATCTGCACGTCTTGTATGTGGAGATTATCGAAGGGCTAAACGGATAAAAAGCGAAAGGTGAAGAAGATGAGATCAACAAAGCGTGTACCGTGGATATTTCTGGCACTCGTGGCAGGCATAGTAGCCTGGGTAGTACGCCAACGCGTTATCGTCAAACAGGAGGTTCCCACTGGAAAAGCGACCCAGTCTGGCTACCGCCAAACGCCGTTCTGGCGCATCTATGACCGGGCTGCAGAGGAACTGGATCGCAGCGTCGGCTGGGATAAAGTACCTACTCCGCTGGGATTGCTCATCCTGATTGGGCTGCGTAATATCCTACGGCAGCAAAATCTACACGATACAACACATGAGCCTGCCATCAACCAACCTGCCATTGAGCCGATGCAGGCACGCTATCTGACGGAGCGTACAGCCGATGGCACTTATAATGATCTGGAAAACTCGGCTATGGGTATGGCCGGTTCGCGTTTTGGTCGCAACATACCCATTGAGTCCACTTTTCCCGAACCTAAGCCCGCCATCCTCACTCCTAGCCCACGCACTGTGAGCCTTGAACTGCTGACGCGTGAGAGGTTCCAGCCTGCAACAACGGTCAACATCCTAGCGGCGGCTTGGATTCAGTTCATGGTGCGCGACTGGTTCAGCCATGGCACAAGCCCAAAGGATAATCCCTGGCAGATTGAACTGCGTGATGATGATCCCTGGCCTGAACATCCAATGAAGATCTTGCGCGTACCAAGTGACCCGACACGCCCGGCCAACTCTAGCAACTTGCCACCGACCTATATCAATACCGAGACGCACTGGTGGGATGCCTCTCAAATTTATGGAAGCAGCAAAGAGCAGGAGGCCTTAAGGCGCTCCGGACGGGATGGCGAACTTATTATTGGTAGCAACGGTTTGTTGCAACTACCATCCGACCCAAATCTCAACCCTGCCCTGGTACCCGGCTGGTGGCTGGGCATGGAGATGATGCAGACGCTGTTCACACTGGAACACAACGCTATCTGCGGCCGCCTGCGCGTGGAGTACCCAAGCTGGTCTGACGACGACATTTTTGAGCGCGCACGACTTATTAATGCAGCTCTGACGGCTAAGATTCACACCGTTGAATGGACACCAGCCATTATCAGCCATCCAACATCACAGTATGCTCTGCGAGCCAATTGGTGGGGCCTCGAAATGGAGCAGCTCCAACGGCTGTTCGGTCGCCTGAGTAGCAGCGAGGTGATCAGTGGCATTCCAGGCTCGGAGACCAATCACTATGGCGTGCCCTATTGTCTGACCGAAGAGTTCACTATCGTGTATCGTATGCACCCGCTTATTCCAGACGAATATAGCTTCCGCTCAGCGGATGATGATCGGCCTGTACTAGATCGCACCTTGCGCGAAATTACCGGACCGCATTCTGAGGAGGTCTTGCAGCAAATTTCGATGACTGACGCCTTCTACTCGTTCGGCACTGCACATCCTGGGGCCATCATTCTGAATAACTACCCACGCTTCCTGCAAAACTTCGAGCGACCCGATGGGTACTTCATGGATCTAGCGGCGACGGATATTATGCGTACGCGAGAGTTGGGCGTGCCGCGCTATAACCAGTTCCGCAGACTGTTGCGCCTCCCTCCGGCCAACAGTTTCGAGGAACTGACTGATGACCCGGCCCTGGCGGAGAAGGTACGACGTGTTTACAACAACGATATTGAACGCGTGGATTTGATTGTCGGCATGTTTGCCGAGAAACGACCTCAAGGCTTTGCCTTCAGTGAGACCGCCTTCCGTATCTTCATCTTGATGGCATCGCGTCGCTTGAACAGCGACCGCTTCTTCTCCAAGGACTTTACGCCAGAGGTCTACACCCAGGTCGGCATGGATTGGCTCAGAGACAATACGATGTCAACAATACTACTGCGTCATTACCCGCACCTACGTTCAGCCCTGCGCGGCGTTGATAATGCTTTCACGCCGTGGCCCAAGGCAACTGTCTGAGCTTAACTAGGAAGCCACCAGCCAAAGAGCGGCGCAAAGGTCGAGTAGAGCAGCCAGACATTGAGACTGAGAATGACGACGCTACATGCAATGGCTGCCCAGGTGGTGATCGCCTTGTTCACCAGGGAACCCATGAGATCCCGTCGGCGCGTAAACATCACCAGGGTGATCACCGGCATGGGCAGGACGAAACTCAGGACCACCTGGCTCACGACCAGTGTGGTCGTGGGGTTCAGACCAAGGGCGGCAATGAACACGGCGGGCAGCATGGTGACTACGCGGCGCACCCAGATGGGGATGGTGAAACCGACAAAGCCTTGCATGATGACCTGCCCAGCCATCGTGCCAACGGTGGAACTGGAGAGACCGGAGGCCAGCAGGGAGATGGCAAAGACCAGGCTGGCGGCTCCTCCCAGCAGAGGGGTGAGGGTCTGGTAAGCGCTATTGATGTCGGCCACATTGGTCAGCCCGTGAACATGAAAGGTGGCCGCCGCCATGTAGAGCATCGCCATATTGACGAGTCCCGCCAGGCTCATCGCAATCACCACGTCTGGAATGGTCCAGCGAAAGATGCGCCGCGCTTCCTGTTCGCTGCGGGGGATGATGCGTTGTTGGGTGAGCGAGGAGTGCAGATAAATGACATGGGGCATCACCGTAGCCCCAATGATTCCGACTGAGAAGAGGATGCTCTGTGTTCCGCCCAGCCAGGGCACCACGCTATGGAAGCCCACCTGGCCCCAATTCGGACGAGAGAAGAACGTCTCAATAAGGTAACACAGTGCAATCACCCCGACCAAGGCCGAGATCACCGCCTCTAAGGGACGGAAGCCGTGACGCTCCAACTGTAAGATCAGGTAGGTGGCGACGCCCGTAATGAGGGTGGCATAGAGCAAGGGAATGCCAAATAACAGGTAGATCGCGAGACTAGCTCCCAGAAACTCGGCCAGATCCGTGGCCATCGCGGCGATTTCTGAGACGATCCACATGGCGTACACCACGGGCTTGCGGAACTCCTGTCGGCACAGCTCCGCCAGGTTCTGCCCCGTTGCCAGGCCCAGTTTGGCCGACATGGTTTGCAGCAGCATCGCCATCAGGTTGGCCAGGGCAATGACCCACAGCAGGTTGTAGCCAAAGGCGCTGCCTCCCTGGATGTTGGTGGCATAATTGCCGGGATCAATATAGGCAACGCAGGCAATAAAAGCGGGTCCCAGGAACGGTAGGACCGCCAGCAGTCCTTTCTTGCGCCCCTCAAGCACTGCACGCGCGGCAGCCCGCGTCCCGGCTTCTTCGGGGAGGTGCGAAAGCGCTTCACCCACGCCTTCAGGCAGGGTTCCCGCTAGGGGAAGGGGAGGATAGGTTCTCATGCGTGTTCTCCTAGCGGGTTCGAGGAAAGCAAGGATCCGCTCACCGGAGCGGGTGTTGCCGGGCGAACGAGGACCGCCTGCGCCACCGGGTCCCCAATCGCATGGGTCTGTGTGCCGACACGCACGGTGTAGACCCCCCCATACGGAGCGACGGCCAGGACTTCCAGCAAGGCTCCGGGAATGAGTCCGAGCGAAGACAGATAGCGCAACAGGTCCGAGTTGTCATCACTCACCCTCTGCACGATCATCTGTTGCCCTGGCAGAACGGTTGAAAGCGGTTGACTCGTGGGAACAACGACGCCACCTCCCTTGTTGGGGATGGGGTCCCCATGAGGGTCCTCAGTGGGGTATCCCAGCAGGGCATCCATGCGCTCCACAAAGGTATCCGAAATGGCATGCTCGATCTGTTCGGCCTCGGCATCGACTTCATCCAACGCAAAGCCCATCACGTGGACCAGAAACAGTTCCAGCAAGCGGTGCCGGCGCACGAGTTCGCTTGCCATCTGCTGGCCAGTCTCAGTCAGTTCCACGCCATGATAGGGGGTATAGCGGACGTAGCCACGGTCACCCAGCCACTTGAAGAGCTGGGTGACCGTGGCATCAGAGAGTTGCCCGGTCGGTTCCAGGGACTGCAAGCGTTCCCGCATGAGCGAAGTGGTAATGGATTCGCCACGTTCGCGCAGTTTGTAGCAGAATTTCAAGCAGTCAATGGCGCGAATCGGCAAGGTACGCAGTTCTGGTGACATGTCACGACCTCATTTCATTTCACCGGTCAAAATGATATATTTTAGTATGCTAAAAATAAATTACCATAAAGAATAGTATCTTGTCAAGGTATCTGAAAAAGAATTTTGGAAGGAATAGACAAAATACTTTTCCTCTCTAAAAACAGAGAGAGGAAAGAACACACAGGCATGTTCGGGTCTCACAGGCACCTTTCCTGGTTCAGACATTTGGAGAGAAGATTGCCTGTGAGCCTTGGCCTGCCTGTCATCCTGAGCGAAGCGAAGGATCTCGGCCTCCATCGAGCGAGATCCTTCGCTTCGCTCAGGATGACAGGCAGTATCTCCAAATGTCTATTCCTGGTTTTCCCCACTTGACAATCTCTTTAGTCGTATGGTATTATTATTTTAGGTTAGTAAAAATATATTTTATGATATCAAAATTTGAGGTTTTGTTATGTCTAAAATTCTCACAGCAAAAGCCCTGGTGGGGGGAGTGATCCAGGTGCTGCTGTTCCCCCTGGTTCTGTTTCTGGCGGCTGGTACTCTCGCCTGGCCTGCCGGGTGGATCTTTTTAATCCTGTTCTACAGCTTCGTGGTCGTGACCGTTCGGCGGCTCGCCAAGCACAATCCTGGTTTGTTGGAGGAGCGCATGAGCGTGTTCAAGCCCAATCCAAAACGGGACATCATGTTCCTCCTGCTGTGTGCAGTCTCCTTGGTCTGGCTGGTCGTGATGCCGCTCGACGCGGTGCGCTTTCACTGGTCGCAGGTCCCGTTCTGGCTCCAGATGGTGGGAGTGCTGGCCCTGATCGGCTCGTTCGCTTGTATGTACCTGGCCTTTCGGGAAAACGCGTATGTGACGCCGACGGTGCGCATCCAGGAGGAGCGGGGCCATGCGGTGGTGTCCAGCGGGCCATATGAGTATGTGCGTCATCCAATGTATACCGGCTTCCACCTGTTCTTTGTCGGGATGCCCCTCTTGCTGGGATCAGCGTTCGGACTCGTGCTTGCGCTGGTGCTCATTGGCCTGGTCGTCAGGCGTGCGGTATTGGAGGAACGCCTGTTGCGGGAAGAACTGCCAGGCTATGACGCCTATCTGGCCCAGGTCACCTCTCGTTTTATCCCTCACATCTGCTGACACTCCCCATGGCTAGGCGCCAAGGGGGTTCTTGGTTCCACGAGATGACTTGCCCTCCTATCCTTGCGAATAGGACAGTAGAGGTCATCTCTCCCCAAGCGTTTTCTGAGACCTGCTCATAGGTTTCCCTGTGCCCCAGGGTACCCTCTAATGCCTTTGCCAAAATATTCACGGCTGCATTTTCATCTCGATCCATGACCAACCCACACGAGGGACACCGATGCGTCCGGGTGGAGAGCGTTTTCTTGACGCGCTCTCCACAGCCAGAACAATCTTGACTCGTATAGTGTGGAGCGACGGCGATGATGGGCACCTCATGCATGATGCCATAGGCTTTCACCCAACTGAGGAAGTGACCCCATGCCGCATCATAGATGCTCTTGGCAAGCTTCTGGTTCTTGACCAGGTTGCGGATCTGCAAGTGTTCGTAGGCAATCAGGTCGTGAGACGAGACCAGCGCGTTCGCCGTTTTGCGGGCGAAATCTTCACGCTGCCGTTGCACTTTCAGAGACGCTTTCGCCAGGCGTTGTCTGGCCTTTTTGCGATTCTGGCTCTTCTTGTGTTTGCGTGACACCTGCCGGTGCAGGCGCTTGAGTTTCTTCTCGGCTGATGCGTAATGGCGCGGGTTCTCAACCGTCTTGCCGTCAGAATCGGTGTAGAAGACTTTCAAACCCATGTCGATGCCCACCACGCTCCCAGTTTCCACGTGTTCACACTTGCGCTCGGTGGCGACGGCGAACTGGACATAATAGCCATCGGCACGGCGTAGGAGGCGAACCCGTTTGATTTGCTTAAGAGGGAAGGTTTCGATATGCTGCCCGCCATTGCCCACTAAGCGCAGGCGACCGATTCCACAGCCATCGATGAAGGTAATGTGACGGCCATCTCGGTCTAACTTCCAGCCCGTTTGTTTGTAGTCGGGTAGGTAGCCAGCGAGGTACTGTGGGTTTGCTTCTGACCTGCTTACTGTTTTAAGTGGTTTCATGGCTCAGTCCTTTTCTGACTATCCCCCGCCGAACCATGCATGCACCTTTCAATGCACACGGCTCTCTAGTATTCGAGTCTTTGCCTTTTGTAAGGTTTTGACTTCCGCAAGCGCCATCGGTTGTCGTCTCAGAGGGCGTCCTGCGTGGACGTCCTCATGACACACGTGACAGACG
>WNGQ01013784.1_pt1 | contig 10662 bp, 7 predicted proteins | sample 5407661 | NCBI WGS metagenome assembly WNGQ01 (sample SAMN13153382, study PRJNA577476) | soil metagenome | isolation source: 60 cm soil or saprolite under Garry oak tree replicate 2 | place: USA:California | collected 2016-06-15 | reverse complement strand
CGCTTTGAACTCTTGCTCGTCCTCAAACGGCGGCGCCTTGAACCAAGTCGGCTGAAAGAGCGTAAAATCAGCTGAGTACCACCAATCTTCCCAACTGGCGATGTCGCGCTGAGAAACGGCCGCCGCAAAGCGGTTCGTTTGTCCAATCACCCAATTCGTGAGCAATCCGCCGCCGCTCCCGCCGGTCACGCCGAGTTTCTTATCGTCGATGTACCCGCGGCGGATCACGTCATCCACGCCGGCCATTAAATCCTTATAATCGTCGCCGGGATAATGATATTGAATCACATTGCCGAAATCCTGTCCGTAGGTCGTGCTGCCACGCGGATTTGGATAAAGCACCACGTAACCTTTCGCAGCCATCCACTGAAATTCGTGCTCGAAGATGTAACCGTAAGCCGAATGGGGCCCACCATGGATATTCAGAATAAGCGGATATTTTTTCCCGGGATTAAAGTTCGGCGGTTTCTGCACCCATGCCTGGATGCGTTTGCCATCGAAAGTCTGATACGAAATCTCTTCCGGCTCGGTAAGATTAAGTTTGGAGAAAAGCTCGTTGTTAATGTTCGTTAACTGGCGTCCCGCGTCTGCGGGACCACCGGTCCGGTCCATCGCGAAGAGATCGTTTATCCGCGTCGGAGTCGAGACCGTGTAGATAATCTTCGAGCCATCGTCAGACGCGCGGAAACGGAGGACTGCCTGATTTCCGTGCGTAAGATCCGTTTCTGCTCCGCTCTGGACATCGAACGACGCGAGAATTGTTTTGCCTTCTTTTCCGCAGACCACGATCAAGCTGTGCCCGTCTGGCGTCCATACCGGAATATTCGGGCCCCCGGCACGCGGAGCCGAATTATCACCGAAAACGCCGTCACCCACATCGAAATCAAAAGTCGCGGTCAGATTTCGCGGCTTCGCATTCGGGGAAAGATCGACAATCCACAAATCCGGCTGCGTGTAGGAATTCACCGGCTGCGTTGTCGCCGCGATAAATGCAATCCGTTTGCCGTCAGGACTCAGCGACAAATTATCCATCTCCATGTCGATTGAGTTGAGTTTGGTCGCGTCTCCGCCGCTTGGACGGATTGAATAGAGTTCGGTCTTCGGCAGTTCGTAATACGGTTCATCCACGCGCAGTGACGTGAAATAGATCTGCGCGCCGTCCTTCAACCAAACGATGTTGCCCTCATCAAATCGGCCGGAGGTCAATTGCCTGGGCTGCACTTTCTCATCCGCGTTGCGCGGCGCTGTTACCAGCCAAATATGACTCGGGCGCTTCGGGTCGAGGTAGCCTTCATTATCTTCGCGGTAAACCGCCCGCGTGATCACGTGGATATCGCTCTCGTGTTCCGCTTCGGCCTCCGCTTTTTTTTTGGCTGCATCTGGTTCGCCACTCGGTGTCGCTGTCGGCTTGTTCGAACTTTTTGCAGAGGCGCGCGGTGACGGGGAGGTTTCACTCACTGCCTTTTTGAGTTCCTCTTCCTTGCGCTTTTTCTTTTCCTGCTTGGCGAGATCCTCCGCGTTCGTGTCGCTCGTGAACGCGATCGTTTTTCCGTCCGGCGCCCACACAGGATTGCTCGCGCCCTTGGGCAGATCGGTAAAAGAGAATGAATCACCGCCGGCCATCGGTAAGATCGACAATTGAGGCGGCTCCGGTTTGCCCTCCTTTTCGGTAGTGCGCAAGAAGAGCAAAAATTTCCCGTCCGGCGACCAGCGTGGCGCCACGTCATGATCGCCTTTTGTCAGTTGATGAGGCTCTTCGCCGCCCGCGACCGGTACGGACCAGATCGAGGTGTTATAGCCTTCCTTTTTTTCGTTTACTGTTACCCGTACAAAAGCGACACGCGTTCCGTCCGGAGAAATTTGTGGATCGCCGATCCAGACAAAATCGAAGAGGTCTTTTTCAGTAATGTTGCGCTTTTGTGCGAAAAGGCTGCTGCTTGCAGCAATCAAAACAGTGAAATAAATCGCGAGCTTATTCATAAGAGTTCTTGAGGATTAAGATGCAGTTCACAAACGATTCGGATTCAAAATTAGGTGTCGACCTTAGCGCTCCTCAGAAATCACATATGTTCGATCACGTTGTCGCCGAACTGCGAACATTTGATTTCGGTCGCGCCCTCCATCAACCGCGCGAAATCGTAGGTGACGCGCTTGCTTGCGATCGCGCCCTCTAATCCTTTGAGAATCAGATCAGCAACTTCCGTCCAGCCCATGTAACGGAACATCATTTCGCCCGAGAGAATCACCGAACCGGGATTGACCTTGTCTTGATTCGCGTACTTCGGCGCGGTGCCGTGGGTCGCTTCGAAAATCGCGTGACCGGTGATGTAATTAATGTTCCCACCGGGCGCGATACCAATCCCGCCCACTTGCGCGGCGAGCGCGTCACTCAAGTAGTCGCCGTTCAGGTTTAGCGTCGCGATCACGTCGAAATCTTCCGGCCGTAACAGCACTTGTTGCAGAGTGATGTCCGCGATCGCGTCTTTGATCACAATACCGGCCCCGGGTTTGCCCATTGGAATCTTGCACCAGGGTCCGCCATCGATTTCCTTGGCATGGAAATATTGCTTCGCAATCTCGTAGCCCCAATCGCGAAACGCGCCCTCTGTGAACTTCATGATGTTCCCCTTGTGCACCAGCGTTACGCTTTTGCGCTGGTTCTGGATCGCATAAGCGATCGCGCTGTGGATCAGGCGCACGCTGCCCGCGCGGCTGACCGGTTTGATGCCGATTCCTACGCAAACATCATCACCTTCCGGTGCGCCGACTTTTTTCCAGAACTCCGCCGCTTTCTCTTTCGTGCCGAAGCGAATTTTATCGAACTGTTTCGGAAACTCTTTCTGGAAAAAATCCAAAATCTTTTGCGCTTCCGGCGTGCCCGCCGCGTATTCGATGCCCGCGTAAATGTCTTCCGTATTTTCCCGGAAGATCACCATGTTCACTTTTTCCGGATGCTTCACGGGTGAGGGGACGCCTTTGAAGTACTGCACAGGCCGCAAGCAAACGAAAAGATCGAGAAGTTGGCGCAGCGCGACGTTGAGTGAGCGAATCCCACCGCCGACCGGTGTCGTCAGCGGACCTTTGATGCCAACCAAAAATTCGCGGAACGCTTCCACCGTATCGTCGGGTAGCCATTCATCGAATTTGTCCTTTGCAGTCTGACCCGCGAAAACCTCGAACCAGGCGACCTTCCTTTTGCCACCGAAAGCTTTCTCGACCGCGGCATCGAACACGCGCACGCTCGCTGCCCAGATGTCCGGCCCGGTGCCGTCCCCCCGAATGAACGGAATGATCGGCTGATCCGGTACCTCCAATTTTTCGGTTCTCGTAATCTTTTCGCCGGGTGGCGGCGCGACATTTTTGTACGGCATAAGCCGACACTGTAGCGGCAGGCGTGACGCCTGCAATCCCGTGGAGGGGAGAGGGAAAAAGTGAATCGTGATTAGTGACCCGTTCAATGGGAGGGGGACGACCGGATCCGTTCGCGAGCAGGCGGCATGGAGGGACGAAACTCCATCTCGTGCGCAGGAGGAAAACAGGGATCTGTAGCCATGCGCCTGCTCGCCACGCCGAAAGTCGCCGCGGCAACCGAAGGCGCGTGGCGCGCCGGGGTAGTGCCAATCAGAAATCAAAGATCAGAGAGAAGACAGCGAGTCGGATCTTGATTACATTTGCTCTTATGAAAACCGTTACCGCTTTTGCATTAGCATTCTTTGCCAGTTCTCTGCTCGTGTTCGGACAAGAGAGCAATGAAGAAAAAAGCAATGAACAGAAAACCAGTGAACAGAAAAGCAAAGAAGAGGACGCGGTCCTGCAAGCAGAGCGCGAACTGGCTGATGCTTACCTCAACAGCGACGCCGACGGCATCGCCCGGGGCGTGATGGAGGATTACACGTTGACCAACTCAACCGGCAAGATCACGACGCGGGCACACGATCTCGACGACGCAACGAAGAAAGATCCGAAATACGAAGTGTTCGAGAACCGCGACATGAAGGTGCGCGTCCACGGCAACACCGCAGTCGTGACCGGCGAGACGCACACGAAAGGGATTTCCGGCGGAAAGCCTTTCGATTCGAAATTCCAATTCACGGACACATTCATCAAAGACGCTGGACGCTGGCGTTTGCTCGCCGGCCACGTGTCAAAACTTGGCTGGGGAACACGGCTAAAGCCGAAAAGCAGCGGGCAGAATCCTTAACCGCGGATTACCCGCCTTCGCCGAAAAGATGCGGGCGTGGCAGGCGCGAATACCGCGACTGATGCGGCCACGCGTCTGTGGCGCGTTCTGATTTTTCCATTGAGATTACTTTGATTTGGTCTTTTCATTTGCCTCCCGATAACCAACTCTAGCGATCTCAACGCAAGGGAAAACCTGGCGTTGGCCCGACTGCGCGGCGAACGCGATTCATCACGCCGTAGCCCATGGTTCGCCGTAACTTTTAGTGAAGGCAGTTTGGCGAAGGCGGATTAAATCATAAAGCTTTTCTTACCTTGAACTTGTGCTAGACTCTGCACCCCAACCGTGTTGTCCCCACAGACCCGTCCGCGTCGCGCTTGCCACGATTCAAAGTTCGACGTTCGAAGCTCGAAGTCCGGATGCCCATCTCCCATCTGCGATCTCCGATCTCTGCAACGTAAGCGCTCCGCTTTCACGTTGATCGAGCTCCTCGTCGTTCTCGGCATCATTGCCCTCCTAATGGTCCTGATAGTTCCCGCATTCACGAACATAAAAAGCGGGACCGACGCCACTAGCGCTGCATACACGATCAAGAGCGTGCTCGATATCGCCCGCACCTACGCGAAAGCAAACAACACTTATGTGTGGGTTGGTTTCTTTGAGGAAGACGGCTCGATTCCCTCGGCGAGTCCCACCGCCACGCCTGGGAACGGCAGAGTTGTAATCTCGACAGTGGCGTCGAAAGACGGAACCGAATTGTACGCAGCACCACTAAGTGGCTCCGCGGTAGACTTGGACGCCGCCGGCACAAAACTCTTACAGGTGGGAAAATTGGTGAAACTCAACAATATGCATCTGCGCACTTTTGCGAACGGAACCGGCGCGGGGGCCGCCGATACTTTTCCGACCCGACCATCACCTTCTCCGAGCGGCTCATCTGATAATGCCAAGATAGGAGACACGAGTCCGCCGGACTCACTGAGATATTTTCACTATCCACCAACCAGCCCCGAGGGAGCCGCGCAATACACATTTAGAAAAATGATCCAATTCAGCCCGCGCGGCGAATGTCGCCCCCAAAATGACAATTACGAGATGAGGACGGTTATAGAGGTAGGCGTTCAACCAATACACGGGACGGTTGCTCCAGCACTGGATGACGCTAAGAATTGTGCGGTTCAGTTGACCGGCTTCGACGGGAACGTGAAAATTTATCGACGATGAAGAGCAAGAGCCTGTTAACGCGATTTCGATTGCTGGCACGGATGCCAAATGATAGCCTTCCAAAAATGAAACATACCGGGCGGGAACGTGCTGCATTTTCGCTCGTTGAAATAACCCTGGCCTTAGGTGTGGCGGCGTTTTGCCTCATTGCCGTAATGGGGATGCTGCCTGCAGGATTAAAGACTCAGCAGGCGGGGGTCCAACAGACGGCCGCGAATTCGATCATTTCGCAAATTGTCGGTAAATTGCGCGCTGATGCTCGAGTCCCGCCCGGACAGGAAAATAGAGATGACAGTAACTGGTACCTTCACCCGCATCATAGCGGTCCTTGGGACCCCACACCTGACAGGCTGTTTTTTACAAATGACGGGAAGAGTGAAGGAAGTGCTATGACTCCTGCTTCTGTCTATCGGGCTACCATCCAGTATATTTTCCCGCCCACAGATACGACGACACTGGCAGATATTACCGTCAGTTGGCCCCCGCAAGTGGATCCCGCCGATCCCGCAACCGGTGTGCTGGCTGGGTCCGTCAAAACATTTGTCGCTATTAATCGATGATCACAAAATCATTCCCTATCCTGACTGCCCGACGTACACGCGGTGGCTTTACTCTTACCGAGTTACTCGTGTCAGTTTTGGTCGTTACGATCATCATTCTGATGGTCGCGCAGTTGATGAATAGTGCCACTGCTGTTACCCGGACTGGCAACAAACATATCGATACCGACACACAAGCGAGAACGGTTTTCGACCGTATGGCGATGGATTTCGGGCGGATGCTAAAGCGGTCGGACATCGACTACTATTTGAAACAGAATGATCCCGCAAGGTATCCGGGGCACTCCGGAGGCCACAGTCAAGGGCATAGAGGTGGACCGGGACAGCAATTGAACGATCAAATCGCTGTCTACACTCAGGTGCCCGGCTACTACCCGTCGGGAGCGCAAAGTCCGATTTCGCTCGTAGCTTATCGAGTCAATGCTAATAGTGGTAGTACTAATCCGACCTATTTTAAACTCGAACGGATGGCTAAGGGGCTCCTCTGGAATGGGGTTTCTAACCAAACAAATCCCAACGCCGTATATCCGATTGTTTTTTTGCCCCAAAGAATTGCCGGAATCACGTCCTGGTCGGCCGCAGTCAACAACGACAACAGCGGCGCCAGCAGAGATACCGATTATGAGACGATCGGACCGGGGGTGTTTCGTTTCGAGTACTATTATATACTCAAAAACGGAAAACTCACCGGTAATCCGTGGAACGACGACGTGACGCTCCCGCGACCACACACGCTGGCCGACTTCCCGGCCGATGTCGAAGCGATCGCCGTTACAATCGCAGTGATAGACCCGGCGAGCCGTTCCTTGCTATCCAATGAAGAGTTAAGCGACCTTGCCGCGGATATGACCGACTTCACAGACCAGAGAGGCAGGGGCCCGGTGCACACCGGAGTGATTGAAGCCCAATGGAATACGGTGGTGACTGATGCTGTCAGTAGTGGCTCGATTCCACCGGCGGCTGCCTCGGCAATTCGAATTTACAGCCGCTATTTTGAGCTGAAGACGTTGTAAGGTGGATTCGCTGCCCAAAGGGATCTCTTCCCGGGAACGAGGCGCCGCACTAATCATAGTGCTCGCCTTCGTCGTGCTATTGACGGGCTTGGTGCTCGCTTACTTCGCGCGAGCGACTGGCGACCGACAGGTCGCGCATGGCAGCTTCAACGAATCCAAAGCTGACCAATTAGCGGCAAGCGCGATGGATAACATCATCGGCGATCTCCGACAGGAGATTGCGAATGGGTCGACGGCCACAACTGTAAACGGCAGGACGATCTACACGCCCACGAGTGCTGCTGGACCCGATCCTACCGCCCGGCCGTGGAAGCCGTGCCTCCGCGGTGAATTCCGCGCCGGCGGACCCGGCCAACCCAAAGCGGGGCGATGTGACGTTAGCCCGCTGGAACAAACATTATCTGATTCCTAAAGCTAATACTACTGACGACGGAACTGATCCAATAGTTAGTTTCACGGCACCGGATTGGGTGTTCGTTAAAGCTTACGACCCTGTGACGGAGCAAGGTGGCGCGACTATCATAACTTCCCCGGATCCTTTGGTTATTGGCCGGTATGCCTACGCGATCTATGACGAAGGGGGATTGCTGGATATGAATGTCGCTGGCTATCCGACAGGTACGACCGCGGCTCAGTCCGGCCGTAAAGGGCCTGTCGCCTTTGCCGAACTGAAGGATCTACCTTACCCCATCCCGAATTCGAGCTCACCTTTTCAAATAGATAGGCTGGTCGGCTGGCGCAACTACGGAACGACTCAGCCAACTAACAATTTCCCAGACAGTGCACCTCCGGGGCAAGCCTCAGTTTTCTTCGAACGCTCTTCAGTACCTCGGCACTTTCTTCCGCGAACTTAATGCCCCAGCTTGGAAGCCTTCGACCCCTGCTGGAAGCACAATTGATTACGTAACCTTGGCCAACACGCCAACTCCTGAGACTTCGATCGCGATAAACCGCGACCTTCTCAGTGTGCGCGTGAGTGGTGTCTTTACTCGCCCTGACGGCACCTCTGCCGCCGTGGGTGAACCTCTGATAGAACGGCGATTCCCACTCAGTCGACTCAATGGCCTCGGCGCGACCGGCACAAACGGCATAATAACCACAGTAAATTCTACGGTCGTTAATGGCATTCTGGTACCGGCAACTGCTGCAACCGTGCAGCGCGATTTCGGCTTGTTGTGGAACGATGCGAACAAGCGCTGGGACTATGTAGGAGCTACTGGGTCAACAGTCCAGACGACGATAGAACGGCTGGACCAAGTCGCGGGTGAAAATCGAGAACCGAATTTTTTCGAACTGCTCAAAGCTGTAATCCTTAATGGGTCGGTTGGTCTAGGATCGGGTAGCGCAAACAGTTTCGTCGCTGCCGAAACGAAATACTACTCCAGTCCACTGAGCTCCGACTATCAAATCATGCAAATCGGGGCTAACATTATCGATCAATGGGATTCTGATAATGTTCCAACCTTTATTAACTTCAACGGCAATGAATTGGCAGGTATCGAAAATCTCCCATACTTAAACAAACTCGTTTTCAAGCCGTACTGGAGATCAGCGACCCAGTTTGATGCCTGGTTGCTGCCATCTCTTTGGAATCCGCACCAAATCCCACCAACTGCATTGCAAAACGTGCAAATAGCAATGCCAACCGGGACGCAGTCAATGACTGCGAGCGTAACGTCTGGTAGTAATGTGGTGCCCTCGGATCCTTTTTCAACGCAGTTCATGACTGTCGACGCTAGCAGGTTCGGAACTTCTCCATCTGCTCCCACCTCCACATCGGTTGTGGGCACGCCTCCGAGCACTATTACTCAAAGCCCAGACAATTACTACGGCTTCCATTTTGTCTTCCCGACTAGCTCTCTTGTCACCTCAGCTAATGCACAGACAGCATATCCTGATTTTGGGTCAGGTTGTGATTTCGAATTGCGGGTGCAGGTTAGCTCAACGCCCGTAACGTGGAAGGCCTATCAAAGATGGAAGGCGTGTGGTCCAGGACATCCCCTCGTCTGCCAATCGCCGCCCAGTTGGACAGTGAACACGCTTCAGGACCCGGAATTTGTTACTCTTGATCCTCGAACGCTCCGTTTCGGTGCATGGGGCAACGCCGGCTTTCAGTCCACTATCGGAGCTGATTATACCAACGGGACGCAAGGTACTTTGGATTGGCCGGGGCCACCACCCAGCGCCATCAGATTCGAACGCATTACCGCATTACCGCCGCAAGGAGGCAGGTTTGCTTCATCAACCTCAACGGATCTCTATAAGTATGCGAACAACACGGACGCAACCATCCACTATACGGATTTGGACGCAGTCCAACGCCGTGGCGATGTCCTCACCGCCGGGTTAACAAGCCCGATGTTACCAGCGAATTCAGCTGAGCGGCCGCGCATATTTAATGGTCCTTTTCAGAGCATTGGGGAACTGGGCCAAGTGTTCCGCGACCAGCCTTGGAAGACGCTCGATTTCACGACGGCAGCCTCTGCCGACGCCGGTCTTCTCGACGTATTCACTTTGCACGAGGCGGGCATGGAGGCAGGTAAAACCTCGCTCAATACAAGACAAAGTCCTATCTTAACCGCGATCTTATCGCAAGCGACGAAGCGCTTAGACGGAACGAGTGTTATCACCTCAACGGAGCGGAATAATATCGTCACAGCTCTCTTCACTCTTACATCCGCTCAACCGATGGTCCGCAAGACGGAGCTATTAACACAGCTTGCAGCCGATCCCTCGGTTACCGGATTAGGTAACAAAGAAGCTCGCGAACTGGTCATCCGTGCATTCTCCGACGCATGCCAAACTCGCACTTGGAACCTTATGATTGACGTAATAGCTCAGAGCGGCCGTTATCCCCCAACTTTGACCGCCAATCCAAATCCCGCTGACCTTCCCAAATTCGTTGTCGAAGGTGAGCAACGCTACTGGGTGCATGTGGCGATTGACCGGTTTACCGGCGAAGTAATCGACAAGCAGATCGAGGTCGTAAACGAATAACTGAATTCGAAAAGCGGCACTGGCTCCATATCGCTTTCGGCCGCGAGATTCCAGTTTGGGCCAGGAATTCACTCCCTAACCTAGCTCGCTGATTTTCATACTAATCTTGAACCTCACGCTTTGCTTTAAGCGAGATTCGACTTCTTCCCAACTCGAGCCGGCGTCAGCGTTGCAGGAATAATCTTCCAATTCACGGTCGAGCAGCGCTTTTTCTTCTTCACTCGGCTTTGCGTGCCGCTAAATAAATCCGCCTCTTGCGGCTGCAAGATCCGGTCGTGGATTTCTCGAAGCTCAGCTGCATTAAGCTTCGGTAGTTCTTCTAAAATCTCTGCCTTACTCAGACGAGAGGAAATGAATTTCAAAGTGATCTGGTCGCACAGAGCAGGAATTTATTCGTGTGCATTCGCCTGCCACGCCGAAGCGGCGCGAAGGTGGGTGTCCATTCGTGATGACAGAGATTTCCTCGATTTTCGGTATTGCCCCTTCTAGCTGAGCTGCTTAAGGACAGGCGTAAGCGCCGTTCAGCTTTTCGAGAACTTCATCCCGCCGTTTCCTAAGAAGAGGTCAGAAATGGAAACACCAATGCCAACGGGACCGGGAGTCCACGTTTTTCGAATCGCGTTGTAATTTCATTCGCCCCTAGTCGTTATGTTCTCTTCCCTACGGGCTGCCGCCGAATCGTTCGAAA
>WNGQ01007250.1_pt1 | contig 10662 bp, 5 predicted proteins | sample 5407661 | NCBI WGS metagenome assembly WNGQ01 (sample SAMN13153382, study PRJNA577476) | soil metagenome | isolation source: 60 cm soil or saprolite under Garry oak tree replicate 2 | place: USA:California | collected 2016-06-15 | reverse complement strand
GAAGCCAATTTTGGCAAAGCTCCTGATGAAAATGGTTCCTGCAAAGAAAACTGGCAAACACAAAGCAACAATGGACACAAAGATTCTCGTGGACAGCGAAGCAAAGAAAATGGCGCGTACCGGCAGAAAGAAACCGATCGCCAGAGTTGCAAACAAACCCGCGTAAGACAGTGCTATAGGGAAGTCCCCGCGCATCCCCACAACTGCGTTAGCCGCCAGAATCAGCAGCAGCAAGCCCGATATCACGATGGAATTCACCAGCCATGTGGTACCAAATAGTAACGCCATCTTGCTGATGATCTGTGCCTCAAGCAGCAGGAACCCCGCGCCCAAGAAAAAGAAATGCCATTGCACGGATCGGATGGGCGTACCCATGTCCCGCAACAGCATCACTCCAAGAAATATCAGCACGCCGGAGATTACCAGTACAGGAAGCGGAATTCCGGGAGCCTTTTGGTAGAAGTACGGCCAATTGTCGGTCGTCAGCGGCGCCGAGTCCATGGCGATGTTTCGATGTTGGTCGATATATTTCACTAACTCTGGGTCGGCGAGTGCTTGAGCGATTCGCTGCTGCGATCCGGTGATGAAGAACGTGCCTGGACTCGTGTAAGCCGTGGGTTCGCTTATCAACTGAACCGGCGCCAGACCGAAGACGCCGGAGAGAAGTGCATCGAGCCGCCCCGCAATCCAGGGCGTCTGAACCTGGAATTTCACAATAAAAACTCCGTCCGGCTTGAGCAGGCGTTTGGCGGCCTCAAGTGCTTCCACCGTGTACACGTAGTTGTCGATTCGAATGTTTGTGTAATTCGAACTGGTAGTGTGAGAGTCCAACAGCGAGAACACAATCATGTCAAATTGCTCACTAGTGTTCTCGATATAGCTCCGCGCATCATCGTTGACCTGGCGCACGCGCGAGGAGTCGTAAGGCTTCTCGTAATGAAATTCCTTTCCTAACTTCAGGATAACCGGGTCAATCTCAACCGCCGTTACTTGCGCAGCTCCGTTTCGTAACGCCGCGGCCACATCATTGCCCATGCCCGAACCCAGAACTAATACCGAACCGGGCCGCTGATAGAAGTGATATGGAATGTTGTACGAATTCCATTCAACCGGCGCCCCCTGAAACAACCATTGGTGCGATTGGATAAATTGCGGCGATAAATCGAGTATCTGCTGATACCAACTATCGTTTGTGTTGAGAAAATATCCGAGCGTCTGTCCGCCGGCGCCCCATTCCCCTAGCGTCAGTTTCTGGTACGGGGACCAGTAAACCTTCGAGCCCTTGGGCGGCCTTAAACTTAGCAACGCAATGCAAAAAATCAACGCGACCAGCGAAGCCCACCTCAAACGCGGCAACTTCCAGACAAGCAGCAGCAACATGAAACCAGCGACCAGGAACCATGTGGTAGGCGGTTGCGACAAGAAACAAAGGATGGTGTAAAGCGCGATCCCGCAGAGCGCTGCAAAGACGTTCACCGAATACGCCCAGGTGCCATTCTTCGCATTCTCAAGATACCAACCTACCAACTGCCCCATGGGCACGAAGAAGAACGCAACCAGGCCAAAAATGGGCACGATTACCGCCGCTGCGACCAGCAGTGCGGGAAGCGCCAGGCCCACAGGAGCATCCCAAATCTGCATGCTGGCGCTCGCGGCAATAAAAGAAGGCAACTGCTTGATGACTGCGCGCAACGGGAGCCAGGGCAACTGAACAAGAATTGCCAGTGCACTGATCGGCAGTAGCATTAGTAGCAAATTGATTTTTCTTCGAGAGAGGTAACAACCAAGACCAAACCCGAGAAAACAAGCAATCAAAACGAAATTTTTGAAGTAGGCAAATACTCGGATCTCAGATGAGATCCAGCGAATCATTAATACTTCCATGAAGAGTGACAACAAACTCCACAGCGCCAGGGCTCGCCCTGAGAACCCGCCCAGATCGTTGGGATAAAATTCCCATTTCTTTTGCCATCGCGATTGGCTCCCGTGCGGACGCACCAGTCCTACGAGGTACGCATTGGCGACAATCCCGGCGACGACCACCCCACAAAAGGTAAGGAAAAATGACCTTGCTCCCACCACCGGCTCTGGAATAACCTGCGACTGAGCGAACGGAGCGGCGCAAACTACGAAAAGCACCATCAGGATCGGTGCATTCATCCGCTTTCCCGATCTGCAAACAGATTTCTCGACCATGCGATTTAGTGTGAGCCAGGAACGCGTACGAGTTCCCGATAATTCGCCCGCCCTTCTGCTTGATTTTCTTTCTTTTCCTCGTGATAGTCCGGTTCGGTGTTCACAGCCCACAAATCGTAACTCGCGCCACAAATATTTCGGGCTGCGTAAAGCGCCGTTATCATCGAGTGGTCCTGGTTATTGTACTTATGCATGCCATTGCGGCCGACGAGTTGTAGGTTCCGCGCCGTCTCGCCGAGGTACTCCCGAATAGTATCCACATGCGAGCTCCAGTTCTCGTCATACATGGGATATGCCTTCTGCATGCGCACCACGGTTCCGTCTTCGATTTCATCGGGACGCACCAATCCAAGCGCTGCAATCTCCCGCCGCGCCATCTCGATCAGTTCGTCGTCCGGACTTGACCAAAGTTTATCGTTCTCGAAAACGAAGTATTCCATCCCAAGACAGGTCTTGTTTGAATCAGGGACCATGGCTGGGGACCAGTTCTTGAAATTCTGGATGCGGCCAACCTTGACGCTTGGGTCGTGGACGTAAATCCAGTTGTCCGGAGAAACCTCTTTCCGATTTACTACGAGGCTGACGATCAAGAAATCTCTATAACGAAGTTGATTGGCGGCCTCAAGAATTCTGGCTGGAGGAGCAGGATCGAGCGCGTGCACCAAGTCGCGGATTGGCATGGAACTTATGAAGTCTGTTCCCGGAAACGTTTCCCTCCCACCCACTCCTTCGGTCACCACACCTGTGATCTTTCCCGCATCGTGACAGATTCGATCTACAGGTCGTTCCATCAGCACCGGATATCCAGTATCGGTAAGTCGGTTACTCATTGCTTCCCACATCTGGCCAGGTCCGCGCTCCGGGTATTGAAATCGATCGCTCAACGTTTTTACGTTGGACTGCTTCCGTGGAAAAACAGCATTGCGGACCGCCGTCAGCAGCGATAGTCCCTTAACTCGCTGAGCCGCCCATTCAGCCCGTATGGTGGTGCAAGGAACACCCCAGACTTTTTCGGTATAAGTCTTAAAGAAAATTTCGTACAGGCGCCGTCCAAAGCGGTTCGAAACCCACTCCTCAAGGTTTTCTTCTTTCGAAGTTGGCATCAGCCGGGCTTTGACATAGCTTAATAGGATCCTTACGCTCTCGAGCAGCCCCAGGCCGAATAGAGCATCCTTTGCGGCTAGTGGGTACATGAGGAATTTCTTCTTGTAGTAAATACGCGAGAGCCGTGGACGTTCCAGGAACTTGTCGCCAAGGATTTCATTCCATATCCCGTTGACCTCGTCCCATTTCGTGAAGAAACGATGGCCACCAATGTCGAACAGATATCCCTTGTAATTCACCGTTCGTGCGAGCCCGCCCACTTGCTTGTCTGCCTCAAGCACGACCGCCGGCACGCCTCGATTCGAAAGCTCCAGCGCAGCAGTCAGACCGGCCGGCCCCGCACCGATTATTACCACGCGCTTTCCCTCGATCGAATTCTTACTGGCTCGGCTCATTACCCCTCAATCGCATACACCTACTCATCCAACCTCTCGATGCAGCTTTCGTGCCAATCCTTGATTTCGCCTTCTGGGATACTAAACCTCCGCATATCCGCTATTCTTGGAGCCGTCGTGAACGGCTCGATGGGCGTTGTTGCCAATTGTATTCATCCTTGGTCTTTATCTTGTGCTCCGGGAAGCATCTTGGCAGAGAATAGAAACTCAGCCCCCCGCGCTACTATCACTTCTTAGGCGACTGGATTTACAGAATTTATGTTCCTGGCCATCGAACTCTGCTTGACGGCGATCTGCGCGGCTCTCACATATGCCCGCCCCCAGCTTGCCGATCGATGGTTCGCCTTTTTAGAACAGCGCCTTTCAGCTTTCGGGCAGAAGCGCACGCTCGCCGTGGCCTCTTTGGGTCTTCTGGTTTTGGGGACCCGTTTGGCTTTGCTGCCGATCCTCCCACTTCCGCAGCCGCAAGTCCACGACGAATATAGCTATCTGTTGTTGGCCGATACGCTCTCGCACGGCCGCCTGGCGAATCCCACCCACCCGATGTGGGTGCACTTTGAAACTTTCCATGTCAATTGGCACCCAACCTATGCCTCGATGTACTACCCTGGATATGCTCTTTTTCTTGCATTTGGGCAAGTGGTATTCGGACACCCATTCTGGGGCGTCTGGCTCAGCTGCGGCCTCATGTGCGCCGCGATCTGCTGGGCACTCCAAGGTTGGCTGCCCCCGGCTTGGGCGTTTTTGGGAGCGCTCTTGGCAGTGATTCGCATCGGTTCCTTCAGCTATTGGGCGGACAGTTATTGGGGCGGGACCGTCACAGCGCTCGGCGGAGCACTCGTTTTGGGTTCTCTTCCTCGCATCAAGCAGAATCCGAACAACCGCGTACGCAATTCCATTTTGATGGGAATCGGAATGGCGCTGCTCGCAAGCACACGCCCTTATGAAGGGATCTTCTTCTGCTCGCCAGTTCTCGTGGCACTCACCGCATGGGGAGTTCGGCAACGGCATCTCTCCAAAATCTTCTCGCAGATTGCGTTTCCATTCGCGCTCGTGATCGCCGCATCGTCATGCGCTCTTGGATACTACTTCTGGCGCGTTACAGGCAGCCCCTTCACGATTCCGTATCAGCTGAACATGCGCACCTATGGCCTGGTGTTTTTCCCCTGGCAGAAAATCAAGCCGGTAGTGTTCCATCATCTTGCTTTGCAGAATTATTATCGTGGTGGCGGCGTACTCGGATTCTACAATCTTGCGCGTCAGCACCCATTGAAACTCCAAACGCTCAAAGCGCTGGTTATCTGGCTCTTCTACTTCGGCCCGATATTGACGCTACCTTGGATCGCCTGGGTCTTCACCCGTCCCCGCAGACGGTTCTGGAACTCATTGACGCCCGAGCTTCGCTTTTTGCTCATGATCACGTTGGTATCGTACATTCCTATCGCGTTGACCATTCATCTGGGACAGCCTCACTACGCAGCTCAACTTACCGTCGTCTTCTATGCGATCACTCTGATAACGATGCGTGATCTATACGGCTCCGCATCTGATCGCGCGCATCCGACTCGTTTTCTCGCGCGATCGGTTCCGATGATCTGTCTGATATTGTTTTTTGCGCGCGCGGCTGCGCCACTTCTGCACGCCGATCCCAAGCCGAGCTGGATTCGCACTTGGTGTTCCAGGGACGTACAGAACCTGGAAAGAGCAAGCATCTTAAAATGGCTCGAAGGCACGCCCGGGGCTCACCTCGTCATTGTTCGTTTCCAGCCCAATCACGATTTCATTCTTGATGAGTGGGTATTCAACAATGCAGATATCGATGATTCCAAGGTGGTGTGGGCGCGTGACATGGGGCCTGAGAACTCGGAGTTGTTGCGCTACTTCAGCCGAAGACAGGCGTGGCTGGTTGAGCCGGACTACAATCCACCGAGGCTGCGCCATTATGTTCAGTAGCACATCTCCTCCGGTACCTCGCCATTTCCGGTTGGGTTTAAACGACAGTACCTTAGCGTTACTGGCCGCGACCATTTTGCTTGTCAGCGCGGCCATATGGTGTGCCCACGGGCCAAACGCCGAGAAAACTGATTTCTCGCTCACGTATGTTGGCGCTCGGATCATCTACCAGGGATTGGGCCACAACCTGTACGACCTCACATTACAAAAGCAAACGAGGGATTCTCTTTTCGAGCATCCGAGCCCCTTGTTCTTTGAGCATCCACCCTTTGAAGCGCTGTTGTTCTCTCCGCTGGCGGCGTTCTCCTTTCGCACGGCTTATCTGATTTGGGGACTCTTCAACGCGGTCGTATGGCTGTTTTTGATTTACTTCTTGCGGCCGCACCTTCCGTGGCCGGCTGAAGATCTCGGATATGTATCGCTGTGGCTGCTGTTCGCGCCTTTGGGAGTTGCTCTCTATCAGGGCCAATCCTCCCTGATCTTGTTGGCGCTTTACGCGATCAGCTTTGTGTGCCTCAAACATAGGAGCGAATCCCTCGCGGGCTTCGTTCTTGGACTCGGGCTGTTCAAATTCCAGCTCGTGCTGCCTTTTGTCCTGATACTCGCATTTCGAAAGAAGTGGCGATTCTTGTCCGGATTTGCGATCACTTCATTCTTTCTCTTCTTGCTTTCTATGATCGCGGTGAGTTGGAGGGGTCTCGCCGACTATATTCGATTTGTCCTGACCATCGGGAACAACCCACAGAACGAGTCTTACGGTTCGGCGGTGGACATGCCGACGATTTCTGGTCTTCTATATGCGCTTTTCCGCGGGAAAGTCGGCCACGGATCGCTGAATGTCGCGGTCGCAGTTGCCAGTCTCTTACTGCTTGCGTTTGTCGCTTGGCGATGGCGGAGCAACTTATCGAATGAATCATTTGATTTAATGTTCGCGGCCGCGGTGGCAGCGGCCCTGCTGACCAGTTCTCATATGTTCACTCATGATTTCAGTCCTCTTGTGCTGCCGATGTTTCTGGCCGGAGCTCGCTCAACAGAACGGAGTTCATCCTCTTGGCTGTTGCGGCTTGCCCTTGTGCTCCTCTGGGCTTTCCCAGTGTATTTTGCCTTAGTTACCTGGCATTCCCTATACCTGTTATCTCTGGTCCTGTTTCTGTTCGCGTATTCTGCGATCTACCGCGCCGGACGGCTCGCTCAGAGCCAGCCAGAGCTGCGAACTATAGGAGCCAAATGCTAGTTTCTACCGGGGCAGAGCGCGAGGCACCGCTGAAGGAACAAGCGAGCGCATCCAGGCCCGACTCTTGCGGCTCCAGTACATGGGACAGTGTGATTTCATTTCTGATTTTCTTCGCCTGCTTTGCATATCTGTGTATTTTCCTGCGCCATTCCACGTTGGAACCGGACGAAGGCATCGTCCTACGGGGCGCTGAACGCGTGTTGCATGGAGAAGTGCCCTATCGCGATTTCTTCTCCTTCTATACCCCAGGGTCGTTCTTCCTTTTGGCGTTCCTTTTCCGCGTATTTGGTGACTCGTTCGTGGTTGCCCGTGTGAGTCTGGTGGTATGCGGAGCAATTTGTTCAGTAATTACCTATTTACTCGCTCGACGCGTGTGTACGCACTGGATCTCAGTTCTCGCGGCATTACTCGCAACCACGGCAGGGGCCGCTTTCAGATTTCTGGTGCTGCATAACTCCTATAGCACTCTGTTCGCCTGCGTGGCTCTTTACGCCGCCGTACGGCATGTCGAGAAGCGGATTTCGCTATGGGCTTTCGCGGCTGGCTCATTCGCGTCGCTCACTTTCATATTCGAGCAATCAAAGGGCGCCGGACTCTTTGGCGGAATTGTCCTCGGTTTGATGTTGTTGCGATTTACTGCAAATACACGCGACTTAGAGACGCCGAATTTCGCCATGCTCGTCCTGGGGTTTTCCTGGCCACTCTTACTTACGGTCATGTATTTCGCAACGCATCAGGCGACAGGCGTCATGCTGCAAAGCTGGCTGTGGCCACTGCGCCATTACACCCAGGCAAATCACGTACCCTACGGTTTCCAGAATTGGTCCGACCAATCTCGAACTGCGATATTCCATACTGGGCCCCTATTGCTTCGCGCGGTGCAGATCTTGCTGGTATCCTCCGACCTCATGGTTCCCGTCTTGCCGTTAGTATCTATCGGATTGCTGGTTTATTGGAGTACGAGAATATTTCGCGGCGATGCACCTTCAGCTGAATCCAGCTACTACATCCTGGCTTGTTCGATTCTCGCCGGTCTGCTTGCTTCTGTCGTGATCGTCAGACCTGACATCCTTCACTTCATGTATCTTGCGCCGCTCTGGTACGTCATTCTCGCCTGGATATTGGGATCAACCGGTGCTCGCAATCGGCTGCTGCTAGCGACACGGCCGATCCTGACCGCGTACACAATTGCTGCATTTGGGTTGCTGGGCATGGCCCTGCTTTCGGTTGCAGTGGGCGCCGACAAGACTGTGCACACCGCCCGGGGGACCCTAATGACCAATGAAAAAGAAGACGCCCTACCCTACCTTCAGACTCACACAGCGCCCGGACAAGAACTCCTCGTTTATCCGTATCTTCCGCTCTACAACTACTTGAGTGCAACTCGCAGCCCTTCGCCTCTCGATTATTTTCAACCGGGAATGAATACGCCCGGGCAGGGAGCCGAGATCATCACCTCTCTCAACTCAGGGCGTCCGGTTCCCGTGTTATTCGAGCCCTGGTTTCCCGAAAAATTTGCGAATTCCTGGCCTGATACTCCATTCGCGGCGATTGCAAACGATCCGGTCGCGGATTACATTGTGCGGAATTATCGAATATGCAAGATGTTAAGTTCCGCGTCAGGCTGGCGTTTTCACTATATGGTGCCAAAAGAAACTGCATGCCCATAAAACGTAACCCACCGCACTAAACTGAGCTCGCAAGCACGCATGCTTTCTTATCGAACACCCCCAACGAATTCGCTCACTGTGCCGGCGGGACTTCCCGTACGCACTAAGGTATTCATTTTGGCTGCATCCACTTATCTGATCACAATCAATTTCTGGACTTGGGGCATCGCTGCTCCGCTCGCTCTTGCTGGCCGAGGTGACTTCCGCCAGTTTTATGCGGCTGGAGCAATGGTGAGTGCCCACAAATTCGACGAAATCTACGATTACGCGACGCAAAAGGACTTTCAAGATAGACTCGTTTCCCCGGAACGATCCGCCTTGCCGTTTGTGAGTCCCGCCTATCACGCGCTTCTGTTTGCACCGTTGAGCTTACTGCCGTATCGGATAGCTTATTTTGTGTGGTTCGCTTGCAACGTCGCAGTGTTGGCATTGTGCTTCATGCTGCTGCGGCCTTGGATGCAGAATCTGCGAGCCATCTATTCGTGGCTCCCGCTCGTCTTGCTTATGGGGTTCGAGCCGCTGGCCGCAGCGCTGGTTCAGGGACAAGATTCCATCCTGCTGACGGGTCTCCTGAGTTGTGCGCTTATTCTGTTAACTCGAAACCGAAATTTTTATGCTGGTCTGCTGGTGGGCCTGGGATTCTTCAAGTTGTCGATTGTTTTGCCGATCGCACTCCTGTTTCTGATCTGGCGTCGCTGGCGATTTTCGATCGGATTTGCCGCCTCTGTGATTCTGCTCACTGCAGTATCAGTCGGACTGAGTGGCATTGCGCAAACCGAGCTCTATATCGCTTCGTTGGTCGCAATCGCCGGACTCAGGCCACCCGTATCTAATCTCTCGCGATATCCAATAACGCTTCAGCAGATGGCAAATGTGCACGGATTCTTGTTTGGAATCGGCAGTGGCTGGACGCCCAAGCTGTGGCTGCACGCCATGACAGTCCTGCTTTCGTTCGTGGTATTGGCTTGGACTGCACGGAAAGCAAGGCACATTAACGAACCTTCAATGCTTCTCCTGGCCATTCCATGCAGCGTTTTGGTAAGTCACCACACCTACATCCATGATCTGAGCGTGCTTCTCATTCCAATCGTGGTCCTGCTTGGTTCTGTCTCCCAGTTCGAGGGCAATGCAGAAAAAAGGAGAGGCTCAACCACTCAGGCGGCAACTCTTATGTTTGTAGCACCGGTGGCAGAGTCTTTCTCGCCAAACCACTTTTTTGTGGTTGCATTAGTAGTCTTATTCTTTCTGAAGACGATTGGCGATACGGTACAAAGGAGCGAGGACGCGTCTAGCATCCCGAAATCATCTTTGCACCAGAGCTAAGCCTTACCCTCCTCGACCGGTCGTGAGTGCAATCCCCGTGCAAAGAAGTACCAGGAAAACCAAACGAGACTACTCCAAAAATAAATTCCTGTCGCAAACGGAATCTTCGAGCGAAGGATCAGCAGTAGCAACATGTTCAGAAGAGAGAACACGATCAGCGCCAACTTGGTTCTGACTTTCATCTGGGCCCGTGCCTGGTACGCGAAGGCTGCGCCCTGCAAAATTGCCGGCAGCAGCACCGACTCATCGGCAAGCCACGAATACGGCGTCGTTAGCACCGACACAATCAGGAGAGCGGGGCCGTGCTCTGTCCAAGTCCAGTTGGCGAAGTTCCGCCAAAAAAACGACACGCACCAGACGAGGCCTCCTGCTATGGGGACGAACTGCACCCAGAACAACCGATGAAAAAATATCAGCCGGAGCACGCCACTCAGCGCCGGGATAAACTCGTGGGCGATCGAAGCCGTACGTAACATCTCCCGGTAATCCTGAAACACTCGGACATTGAACAAGAGTGCTATCGCGATGGCAGATAGGAAAGCGCAGATAAACCCCAAGGCTAATTCGCGCTTTTTTCGCGCGACTACCCACAAGAACAACGTTATCCAGAAAAGGGATAAGAGATGAGGCTTGGCAAACGGAAGAATTAAGACCGCGCCAGCCCAAAAAGGACGTTCCCGCTCCCACCAGAGAAAAAGAACGATGCCAAGAAGCAGCACTAACCCCATCTGTCCAGAGACTAGACAAGCAGGAATCGGAGCGAATGTATATCCGACGGCGGAAACCA
>WNGQ01013841.1_pt1 | contig 10663 bp, 11 predicted proteins | sample 5407661 | NCBI WGS metagenome assembly WNGQ01 (sample SAMN13153382, study PRJNA577476) | soil metagenome | isolation source: 60 cm soil or saprolite under Garry oak tree replicate 2 | place: USA:California | collected 2016-06-15 | reverse complement strand
GTATTATTCCGCGCTCGTTGTTATGCCGACAGATGTCCGGGAAACGGTCTTCGTTGAGTTGGTCAGGGCCGAGCGTCCCGCTGGCGACATCGGCATAATCTCGGCGGCTTGAGCGACTCGGCCCCATCCTTCTCCAGATCAAATTTCGGTTCTGGAGGACTGCGATGGCCGTGCCGCAAGCAACCACCGTTTCCGCGTCGGAGCAGCTCAACAGCCACCTGGACAGTTGCCGGGCGGCGCTGGCGGCCCGGGGTTACACCCCATCGTCGATAGGCCACCACCTCGACCGCACTGTCCACCTGGGCCGTTGGCTCGATGAGCGCTCTCTTGACCTCGGTGGGTTCACGTCGGAGCGGGTCGAGGAGTATTTCGAGTCACGGCGCCAGGAAGGGCACAAGGAATGGCTGACGACGCGCGGGTTCGGTACGGTACTCGCGCATCTGCGCGACCTGGGGCTGGTGCCAAACCCTGAGCCGGTTCTGCCCGCCTCCCCTGTAGAAGAGCTGCTCGCCTCGTACCACACCTACCTCCTCAGCGAGCGTGGCCTTGAGGTCCGGACTACGGCCGGATACCTCCGCGTGGCGCGTGAGTTTCTCGACCGGCAGGCGGCGCTCGGGCGCCCTGGACCCCATGATCTGAGCACCGCGGATGTGACCGGGTTTGTAGTACGCGAAGTCGCCGAGGGACGGAACCTCAAAGCCAAGAACATGGTGCCGGCGCTCCGCTCCTGGTTGCGCTTCCTCTACCTGGAGGGTCACACAGCCGTCGACCTGAAGGCAGCGGTACCGGCGGTGGCCGGCCAAAGGTGGGCTGCGCTGCCATTGGGCATCGAGCCCGACGAGGTGGCCAGGCTTCTGGCCACCTGCGATCGCACCCAAGCCGTCGGCCGCCGCGATTATGCGGTGCTGATGCTGCTCTCGCGGCTGGGGCTGCGGACTGCGGAGGTGGCCCGGCTCGAACTGACGGACATCAACTGGCCGAGCGGCGACCTGGTAGTCCACGGTAAGGGTGACCGCGACGAGCGCCTGCCGCTGCCGGTTGACGTTGGCGAGGCGCTCGTTGACTACATGCACTTCGGACGTCCGAACTCGATCGCGTCCCCGGCGGTCTTCATGCAGGCCAAGGCACCCCCCGGCCGACTCACCCGTACGGACGTCACTGACGTGGTCGGTCGGGCCTGGATACGGGCCGGCCTCCCTCGCAGGAATTCACGTCGGCTTCGGCATGGAGTGGCCACGGAGATGCTGCGTCGAGGTGCCGGACTGGGCGAGGTGGGCCAGGTGTTGCGACACCGAAGCCCGATGACAACCTCGCTCTACGCCAAGGTCGACCAGAACGCTCTTACGGTCCTGGCCCGGCCCTGGCCGGAGGTGCGGCCGTGAGCTTCTTGGGCGGAGCCGCGCAGGACTACCTGGCAGTTCGCCGCGCCCTCGGCTACAAGCTTCAACGAGCGGGCCGCTTGCTCCCCGACTTGGTCGCCCACGTCGAAGACGCCGGGTCCGAGGTGCTCACTGCCGAGCTGGCCCTGGCTTGGGCCCGGCAGCCGACCGATGTCAGCCCGAATTGGTGGTCGGAACGGCTCGGCGTCGCTCGCGGATTCGCGCGGTATTTGCACACGCTGGATCCCAGGACGGAGGTGCTTCCCGGCAGCCTCTGGCCCCAAAGCGGACGGCGGGCGGCACCGTATATGTATTCGGCAGACGACATTCAGGCCCTGATCGAGGCCGCACGCGAGTTGCCGGTACCACTGTGCGCCGCCAACTGCAGCACCCTCATCGGACTGTTGGCCGCGACTGGAATGCGCGTCGGGGAGGTCATAGGACTCGATCTCGGCGACATTGATTGGGAGCACCAACTCTTGCGAGTGCGTGGGGCCAAGTTCAACAAGGCCCGACAGGTACCGCTTCATCCCACGACGGTCCAGGCGCTCTCTGTCTACGTCCAGGCTCGTGACCGCCACGCACGACGGCCGGGCAACCCGAGCTTCCTGGTCTCTGCGGCCGGGACGCGCTTGATCTACAACGTCGTCCACCGGCAGTTCTTCAAACTCGTCGACCAGGTCGGGCTTCGACATCCTGTTCCTGGCCGCCGCCCGCGGTTGCACGATCTTCGTCACACCTTCGCTGTGCGCACCCTTGAGGCCTGGTACGCCGACGGAGGCGATGTACAAGCGCGCTTGCCGCTGCTCTCCACCTATCTGGGGCACGTAAACCCGGCGAACACCTACTGGTATCTATCCGCCGCGCCTCAACTCCTGGCGTCTGCGGTCGGGCGCCTCGAAGGGGCCTGGGAGTTACTGTCATGACGCCCTTCGCGCCCCTCCTGGAGCGGTTCTTCTTGGACCGCCTGCTTCGCCAACGCGGCGCTCGCCCGAACACCATCGTCGCCTATCGCGACACCTTCCGGCTGCTGCTCGACTTCGTCAAGGAGCAGTTCGGAAAGGTGCCTTGGAAACTCGACCTTTCCGATCTCGACGCACCCGTGATCGGGGCCTTTCTCGTCCACCTCGAGCAGGACCGCCACAATAGCGCCCGCACCCGTAATGCGCGCCTGGCGGCGCTGCGGTCGTTTTTCCGCTACGCGTCCCAGCAGGCGCCGGAGCACTCCGGTCTTATCCAGCGGGTCCTGTCGATTTCGCTCAAGCGCTTGGACCGCGCGCTCGTCTGCTTCCTCGACGCCGTTGAGATCCAGGCTCTCCTGTCCGCCCCCGACCGCACGACCTGGGTCGGCCGCCGCGACCACGCACTCTTGGTTCTGGCCATCCAGACCGGCCTGCGCGTTTCGGAGCTGACCGGACTGCGCTGGCTGGATATCGAGTTCGCGGAGAGGGCAGTCGGGAGCAGCGTCCGCTGTCTGGGCAAAGGCCGCAAGGAGCGGGCCACGCCCTTGACGACGAAGACCACCGCGGTGCTTCGAGTCTGGCGTCGTGAGCAGTCACCTGAACCGGAGCAGCCGGTCTTCCCCAATCGTCGAGGAGAACGGCTCAGCAGCGACGCGGTGGAGCGGCTGGTCGCTCGCCATACAGCAACCGCCCGCCTGGACTGTCCATCGCTAGCCACCAAACGGGTGACCCCGCACGTTCTGCGTCACTCCTGCGCCATGCAGCTGCTGCAGGCCGGGGTGGACACCTCCACAATCGCCCTGCTGCTCGGTCACGAGGGCGTGGTGACCACTCAGATCTACTTGCACGCCGACCTGGCGCTCAAAGAACGGGCGCCCGAAGCCGTGCTCGCCTTTCTCAAGAGCCTGTGATTATGCCGATGTCGGCGGCATTTCGGGCTCGTTTCCGAACGCGTTCTCCTCCCCAAGATGCCGATTGTCGGCATAACAACGAGCGCGGAATAATACGTCTTATGCCGATGTCGGCATAAGACGTAGAGGAGCGACTCGGCCAGGTCCATGGGCGGCAGGGTGTAGCGGGCGGTGATGCGCTGGTCGAGGCTGGCGTTATGGCGCTAGCGCCATAACGCCAGCTATGTCGTGCCCGGGATTATGTCGCGCCACCCCCGGCAGCCGCGTTCCGGGTGGGGGTGGTCGAGGTCTCCGAGGCAACATAACCGGCGAGGGTTCAGATGAGCCGGTCGAGGAAGGCAAGCAGGTCATCGGGGGGTCGGTAGCGTCCGGGCTTAACGCCGACCGGGGTGGTCCGTCCGAGCGCGCGCTCCTTGAGCGTCATGTCGGCGTGGAGGTAGATGTTCGTGGACTTCAGGCCCTCATGACCCAGCCAGAGCGCGATCGTCGCCAGATCGACCCCGGCCTGCAGAAGGGCCATGGCGGCGGTGTGGCGCAGCGTGTGCGGCGTGACCTGCTTGGCCACGAGCGTGGGGCAGCGGTCCCGAGCCGTGGCGGCATGCTTCGCGACGAGACGCCAGATTGCTCCGCGTGTGAGGTGCTCGCGCCTGCCGCGGCTCGGCAGCAGAGGATCGTCTGGCTGGCCGTCCTGCTCCCGCAGCCAGTCGCGCAGCACGGTGACCGTGGCCCTGGCGAGGGGTGTACAGCGTTCCTTTCGGCCCTTTCCGAGGCAACGAACATGAGGGCCGGTGGATAGCTCGACATCCTGCCGGCGAAGGCTGGCCAGCTCCGACACTCGCAGGCCGGTCTGCACGGCAAGGACCAGAAGCGCGTGGTCGCGCTTTCCCGCCCACGTCGAGCGGTCGGGGCCGGCGAGCAGCGCGTCCACCTCCGGCTTGGTGAGATAGCAGACGATCGCGGCGTCGAACCGCTTCTCAGGTATAGCGAGCACGCGCTGGATGAGGGCGGCATGTTCCGGATGGAGCAGCGCCGCGTAGTGGAAGAACGAGTGGATGGCGCTGAGGCGGGCGTTGCGAGTGCGCACGCCATTGCCTCTCGCGGTCTCGAGGTGGTGGAGGAAGGCGCCGATGGTAGGAGCGTCCAGGTCTCGGAGGTCGAGCCTCGACGGGTGCTTGCCGGTGGTCTCCTTCATGTAGACGAAGAGGAGGCGAAAGGTGTCGCGGTAGGCGGCCACCGTATTGGGACTCGCGTGGCGCTGACCCATCAGCCGGTCCGTGAAGAAGGCCTGGAGGGTGGGAGCGAGTGAGCTCATGGTCGCTCCCATGCCTGCTCGAGGCGTTCGGCGGCCAGCGCAAGTAGTTCGGGAGCGGCCTCGAAGTACCAGTAGGTCGACTTGGGGTCGATGTGGCCCAAATACGTGGACAGCAGCGGCACCTGCGCTTGGACGTCCATTCCGGCGCGATACCAGTTGAGCAGCGTGCGGAGCGCGAAGGTGTGCCGCAGGTCGTGGAGGCGGGGCGGTCGCGATGTCGATGACCGCACGGCGAGGCCGGTCTGCCGGCGGAGCTGGTCGAACTCGCTGTGGAGCGTGCTGCAACTGAGCCGGTCGCCGCCGTCTCCGGTCAGGAACCTGGACGACCGCGGGCGGCGGCACAGCTGGTCGCGCTTGTCGGCGTAGTCGGCGAGTGCCGCCGTTGTGCTCGGGTGAAGTGGAACCCGGCGTGACTTCTCGTTCTTGCCCGAACGGACGACGAGGAGCATGCCGGGCAGGTCAACGTCGTCTCGGTCGAGCTCGATGGCCTCCCCGACGCGCATTCCGGTGACCGCCAGCAACCCGATGAGGGTCTCGATGGCCGCGGCCCGCATGGGAGACCGAAGAGAACGCGCTGCCGCCATCAGCTCAGCCACCTCGGACGGGGAGTACAGGTAGGGAGCGGTCCGGTGGTATCTGGCAGGCAGCAGGTCCTCTGCCGGGACCTCGGTCCGGGGCTCGACGGCGCGCATGTACCGGGCGAACCCACGCACCACCGATAGCCGGTGGCGTTGGTGAATCGGCGTCGTGCCCGATGGCTGGGTCGCCCAGGCCAGTGCCAGCTCGGTGGTGACCACCGCGGCGCCCTCAGCGTCGAGGTGGTCGATGAACTGGAGGAGCATCTGTCCCTGCCCATAGAGCTTGAAGCCGAGAGCGCGACGGACGGCGAGGTATTCCTCCGCACGTTGCCGGAGCGGGCTCACGCCTCCGCTCCGGGCCAGGCCAGCGCCAGCGTGGAGAGGGACGCGGAGTCGACCTTCGCGTAGATCGCGGTCGTCCCCACGCTCTTGTGCCGCAACAGCTGGCCGATCTCCGGGAGGGATGCCCCGTGACGGAGCAGCCCGGTCGCAACGGTGTGACGAAATCGGTGCGGGCCGGCCGCAGGGACCCCTGCTCGGCTGCACGCCGCGCGGACTATCCCAGATATCGCCTGGCGAGAGAGCCCGGTCAGCGGAGCGCAGGACCGCACGAACAGATAGGGGCACGTACAGCGGGGACGGCCTCGACGCACGTAGTCGGCCACAGCCTCTCCGACATCGACGGGGAGCGGGAGCTGTTCCAGACGGACCCCTTTGCCGTGGACCAGGACCTCTCCCGCCCGCCAGTCGATGTCCCTCAGCGCGAGACGAGCCACCTCCTGGGCACGCAGGCCCAACCGTGCCAGCACGATGAGGATTGCGAAGTCTCGTATACCGACCGGGGTGTCGCGGTCGCAACTGGCGAGGATGCGGTCCACCTGCTCGGCCTCCATTGCCCGAGGCAGGCCACGATCTCGCCGCGCTACGGCCGGCACCGCGGCCGACAGCTCGTTCTGGATCCAGCCGTCCACGTAGAGGAACTGCAGGAGTGCGCGCAACCCGAACACCACATTCTTGGCCGACGCCGAGCTGCGTATCGCGCATTGCTCCACGACGAAGGCGCTGACGTCGGCACCGGCCAGCCGAGCCAGGTCGTCGCGAATCGGCTCCTTGCGCTCGGAGAGAAACGACCGGGCAATGCCCTCGTACAGGCCCACCGTGCCGGTCCCCAGCCCGCGTTCCGTGAGCAGGTACCGCCTGAAGTTGTCCAGGACCTGCTCCGCGACGGTCGTGGCCGCCGTCCAGGCGACTGAGAGCTCACCGAGCGCGTCCAGGTACCGGAGCAACGGCCTCAATCCGCGAATGGACCGCTTGGTCAAGTAGCCGTCTTCACGGCGCGCCTGGAGGAAGCGGTCGGCCGCCCGCGGGGTGAGGCTGGCGACGTCGAGAGCCTCGGTCGCCAGCCAGTGGCTCAGGTGGGCCAGCAGTCCGAGGTGGGATCTGGTCGTCGACTCCGAGTAGCCGAGCTCCTCGAGCCGGGCCGCGAAGCCCTCCGCGAACTGCGCCAGCGGCCCTGTCCTCGGAGTGCCGGTGCGAGGTGTGGTCATGGTTGTCCTCCCTCTTGTGTGGTTGATCGATGCGAGGAAGGATCGATCGCGAGTCCGAATTATGTCGCGCCGGCCCGCGCTCCACTCACTGTGCACGAACCGTTCTCATCAGCGTCTCCGGGGGGTCGCGCGACATAATCCCGGGCGCGACATAGCTGGCGAAGTCGCCCATGCGCAGGCGGTGGGCGAGCATGGGCTGGCCGACCAGGAGCAGGGTCAGGTAGCTGCGGGAGTCGAGCTCGGCACTGGTGAGCAGGCGCAGCACCTGGAGCTGGGCGGGGGTCAGCATCTGGGCCTCGTCCACGACGAGCAGAACCTGGCGATGGCGCTCCAGGTGCTCGGTGGCAAGCAAGGTCTGGGCCTGGCCGATGAGCTCGGCGATGTGGAAGCGGGGCTGTGCGCCGAGGGCGCTGATGAGGGTGACGTAAATGCCGCGGACGCGAAGCCGGGGTCGGAGAATTATGTGGGTGATTTGTCAAATCAGCCGCCGTAGAGCGGGGTTGGGGGGTCCGGGGGGAAGGGGTTGAACAACCTGTGAACCTGTGGATAGTGCTGGCGATGGACGCCGTCGGCGTGTCCGACGAGGTCCCGTTCAGCGGTCCTCATGAGCAACCTCCAGCCGGCGAGTGGGGTCGTTCATCCGGCGTCGTCGCAGGCGTTCCCGATAGGCGGCCTGCCGGCAGGCGTCGGAGCAGTAGGTGGCGGGCCGTCCCTTCCAGGGCTTGGTCCAGAACCGGTTCCCGCAGGTGGGGCAGGGATGGATCCACGGATGCTGGAGTCGCTGGACCGGTTCGGAGGCCCGGATTTTCGTAACGCGAACTCCCTGGTCAGGCGGTGGCTCGTCGTCGCGGCCGGCCGGGAAGGCGGTCACGAGGCGTCCTCCTTGAGGCGGGAGAGCAGACCGTCGAAGATCTTCTGGCGTCCGACCTGGCCCCTGGCCGCCGCGTCGTCCCGCTGCCGCTGGAGGGTGGGGCGGAACTCGGCGGTGGTGACGAAGAAGGTGCACGACTCGCAGATGGACTCGAAGTGGCAGTCCATCTCGACCGGCCGGGCGCAGTAGCCGTTGCCAAGCATGCGTCGGTGCACCTCGGCGCGCAGCCTGCGCATCTCCGTGCCCTCGACGGACGCGGGGAGGCCTTCGTCCGGTCGTAGAGCGCCTCCACCTTCTCGGTGACGGCGAAGTACTCGTTCGCCACCGTGCGGTCGGCGATGCGCGCGTAGGTCATCGTCATGGTGAGCGTCTTGTGACCGAGGAGCGCCGCAATCGCCTCCAGGCTCATGCCCCGGTTGATGGCCTGGGTAGCCAAGGTGTGGCGCAGTTGGTGCGGCGTGACGTGGCCCACGCCGGCGGCGGCCGCAGCCTTCCGCAGCGCGCGGTCGACCCGTGCGACTCCGATGGGCCGGCCCCGCTCGACGAAGAGCATGTCGGAGCGGAGGTCCGGCGGCCGCCTCGTCAGCCATTCGTCGAACATGGCCTTGAGCTGGGGGTGCAGCGGGATGTACCGGTCCGTATGCAGCTTGCCGACCGGGACGCGCAGCCAGTACGCGGAGCCAATCTGGACCACGGCGTCAACGGTGAGGCGGACCAGTTCGCCCTTGCGCATACCAGTGCGCGCCAGCACCTCGACGGCCAACCGCACGAAGGGGTCGTCGTCGGCACGCGCGGCTCGCAGCAGGCGGGCCGAGGCGGCATCATCGAGGAAGCGAGGGAGTGGCCGGTCGAGGGTGGGCAGGTCGCCCGCATAGAGGAGACGCGAGGCGGGCGCGTCTTCAGCTGTCCACTCCATCAACCGCTCGAAGAAGAGAGCGATGGCGGTTAGCCGGTTGCGGATGCTGGCTCGGTGCAGGGTCGGGCCCTTGCCATGTCGTTTCAGCGGCCGCTGCGCCAGCCAGGTCTTGTACGCCTCCACGTGACGGCGCCGGAGGTCGGCCACCCTGGTCACGTCTGGGAAGCGGTCGGCCACGAACAGCCCCAGCTCGCGCAGAGCCGCTTCGTTGCGCGTCACGGTGGCGGGACGCTGGGTGAGGGCGCACTGCTGGAGGTAGGAGCGCATGGTGGCGACCATGCGTGGCGGGACCCGTGCCCACTCCCCCTCCACCTTCTGCCGGTCCTGGCGGCCGCTGGGCCGGGCCGAGGGAGCCTCGTCGATGAGGCTGGCGTGGAACAGGATCGCCTCCAGGCCTCCGCGAAACTTGGCGACCGATGCGCGTCCCCGCTCCCGACCGGGCGCGTACCGAGCCTCGGCCTGCACGATGGCACCACAGGCGGCCTGAAGCTGAGCACGGCTGACCGCGTCGGGGGCCTGCTGGTTCATCGCCGCCACGCGCACGAGCAGGCTCCACTGGTCCTCGATGACGGAGTGGGAGTACCCGAGCTCGCGCGCGGTGGTGGTGAAGACCCCATGGAGTGCCGCGTGGTGAGCCTGGGCGATGCGGCCCAACTGGGGCTGGCCGACCACCAGGTACTCAGGCGTGGCGGCCAGGCGACCGGACACCATCAGCCATCCCACGAAGGAGCGGAGCCGTGGATGGAGCGCGCATTGCTCGTCCAGCGACAGGCGCGACCACGCCACTGGACTGCCGACCTGGCTGCAGAACGCCTTCGCCGGCCAGAGACGGACAGGGTGGGTGCTCATCCCGGCCGCCTCCAGGGCGTTGCGGTAGTCCGCGACCAGTCCGTCCTGTACGTCGGTCAGCCGAAGTGCGACCGGCATCAGCGCGCTTCCTCAGCCGACGTGCCGGTGAAGGCCGTTTGTTCGTCGGCCTCGATGGCGGCGACCGCGCGGACGTACTCCTCGACCAGCCAGGAGTTGGCCAGGTGCAGGTAGATCCGCGTGGACTCGATGGAACGGTGGCCTGCCTGCGCCTGTACGGCCTCCAGCGCCATCCCAGCCTCTCGGAGCCGGGTGAGGCAGGTGTGGCGCAGTTGGTGGCAGGTGACGGGCGCGAGACCAGCGCGCGTCCGCGCCCCTCTGACGATCTCGTCGAGCCCGGCGGGGGTCAGGGGCTGGCCGCGATGCGCTCCCTTGAACACGACGAAGACGCGGTCGCTGGTCGTCTCAGGCCGCTCTTCCGCCAGATAGGCGGCCAGGGTCGAGAAGAAGTGCTTCGATATCGGCACCGTGCGCTGGTGCCCGCCCTTGCCCTCGGCCACGAACAGCCGGTGCTCACCAGGCTGGACGTCGCTCATACGGAGGCCGAGCACCTCGCAGCGACGCAGGGCGCCCAGCAGCATCGCCTCCACCATGGCCCGGTCGCGACGCGTGCGCAGTGCTGCCAGCAAGGCGTCCGCCTCCTCGGGCGCGAGCACGCGCGGGAGGGTGCGCGGTGTCCGGATGAGTGGGGAACCCCACCGTCCCGGCCGCGTGGCGGGACGTCGCGCCGCGCTGCCGCGGGGCACTGGATTGGCACGCACCCCGACGTCACCGCGCGCGACCAGGTAGGCGTAGAAGCCAGAGACGCTGGCCAACCGCCGCTTGATGGTCCGCGCCGCGAGGCCTGACTCACCGTCTTCGAGGCGGACCACCTTCGCCCCGAGACGAGGACGGCGCTGGGCCTGGATGAACCCGAAGACGTCGGCGGTCGTGACCGCGGTCGGGTCCTTGCCGACGATGGCGAAGAACACCTTGAGGTCGAACGCGACGGCCAACCAGCTGTTGGTGCGCAGCCTCGCGCCGGCGAAGGCCAGGTACTCGTCGACGAGGGGATGGCCGAGCGTGATGGCGACCATTTCGTGGCCATCAGCCACCCGGTCCAGGACTGGACTCCAACGCATAGAAGACTCCCGCATACATGCCGGTGCCCGGGCGACCGCGCGTCGGCGCGCCCGGGGGATATCACCTACATATTGGGAAATATATGACCTGGTAGCGGACGGGGTCCAGGGTGGAGCGAGCGGCGCGAGCGGCCACCGTCTTGCCGGCGCCGACCTCGCCGGTGATGACACCGAGAGCGGACTCCTGGATGCAGTGAAG
>WNGQ01020522.1_pt1 | contig 10666 bp, 7 predicted proteins | sample 5407661 | NCBI WGS metagenome assembly WNGQ01 (sample SAMN13153382, study PRJNA577476) | soil metagenome | isolation source: 60 cm soil or saprolite under Garry oak tree replicate 2 | place: USA:California | collected 2016-06-15 | reverse complement strand
TGTGTTAGACTCGTTCATGGTGATGCTCCTCCTAATGAAATCTTTTTCGGTTCTTCATTAGCTATGGAGCATCGCCATGCTTTTGGCAAGCTCTTCAAGAGCTGGCAAACCTGTCGCTATTTTGGGCGAAATTTAGGTAGACTAAAATCGGGCTCTAACTCTCTGATTAGTCCATTAAATTGCTTTTCTAATTCTTGTTTAGACTGAAGTAGTGCAGCTTTATCCTCTTCAGAAAGTGAGGGATTCGCGAGCAATTGCTCAAGATTTTTTATCGCCCGAGTGTAAAAGGCTTCGAATTCCCTTTTTCTTTCGTATCGCCGGTTTCTTTGTTCTCGAATTTTTTTTGCACTACTTCGATTAAGCTTAAGAGTACTAATGATAAAATTGGCAGGAGGCTTTAGTGCTACGAATTGTCCGTTAGGTAAAATGTCAAAATATTTGGCTAGATGCTCAGTAAACGGGTCAACAAAACCCCTTTGGTTTTTTGCTAATGTATGAGGTGTTCCGATAGCTGGCCAATAATTGTCTTTTAGGCGGTTGCAAGTTTGGCATGCCCATAAAAGATTAAAAGGTTCATGTGCCAAATGAGGAAAAGAAGACTTGGGTTTGAAGTGATCTAGAGTCATGGCTTCTTGTCCGCCAATTTCATTTTCATGAGCATCACAGTAAACGCATCTTCCTAAACAATCCTCACGAATTTCCTGCCTAAAATGTCTGTAATGTGTATAATTACTATATTTAACTCTACGTTTTAATTTCGGAAAATAGAGAGATTTATATGACATCACCATCTTCCTTTTGTGCATGGTATTGAAAACGACTCATAAGCTCTTCATGAGCTCTAACTATTTGTTCCATTTGGATAACCTGTTCTAATTCTCGTGCTAGATTAGGTGATATTTTTTGTAGTCTAAGTTCATCTAGTTCTTGTAGCTCTGAGTTTTCAAGTTCACCTTCCATACTTTTTTTGAGAAGAGTATGAAATTTTTCTTCCCGTTCACCTAAAATGTCTTCGTAAACGCCTATACGACGGAGAATCCTTGCAGTTAGTGTTTTTTGTTTGCTAACATCGGATAACTCGTCTTTTCTGAGAATGTCTTCTACGCTCCACTCACCTCCGATAAACTCATCTGAATCATCTGCAAAATTAGTTAGAATGTATATAGGTATTTTTGTATTGATGGCACGCAGATACTCGGCTAGTTCTATACCTGTATATGTAGCTATCCCTGTGACCTTGAGCTTCTGATCTGTAATGATGCAAGCTGTTTGGGGATCATTTAACAAGGGTAAATAATCATCCAAATTCTTGTATGCAATTATAGTTCTAACTTCTATGCTCTCAGGCATCATCCTCTTTAGAATGCTCCTGTGAGTTCTCAACTCGTACCGATTTTCGTCAATTAACCAGATAATGTGGTTTAGCTGCTTATTAAAAGTCATATATGTTATTTTCCTTTGCTACTTGACTGGAAGGGTATTTCTATATGAAACTCAGCACCCCCAAGTTCACTTGGCGATTCTACCCAGATAGTTCCGTTGTAAGATTCGATGAAGTTTTGTACTATTGCTAACCCCATTCCAGTACCTATTACATCTCCGTCTCTATTCCGCTTTGTTGAGAACGTAGGTATGAATATATTATCAACTGTTCCAGCTGCTATCCCGTGACCGCTATCTGCAAAAGATAGTCTAAGTTTGTTTTGTTCTGTATGGAGACGAACTCTAATTTTTCGTTTGTCCTCTGGTGTATTCTCGAGTGACCATACAGCATTAGTTATGAAATTTACAAGAATACTTTCCCAATCAATGTAGAAAGCATGAATGGCAGGAACGTGCGGGGAGAACTCCAAAATAATTTCAACTTTTCTTTCTTGTTCCAGTGCTCTTGAGAAAGATCGAAATACTTTTCTTGTCAATTCGTCCAATTGAATGTTTGTTCTCTGTCTTTTATCTCTAGTAACATTTCTTAGTGTAAAGTTTGCGAATGTGTTTATCTTTTTAGCACCATACTCAATAGTGTCTAAGCTTTCATCTATAGCTTTCTGAATGTCTTCTGGAGTCCAGACAAGCTGTTTGACGAGGTTTTTGAGTTCTTCGCTATTAGCCATTACTAAGTTGGATGCTGCTGCTGTCTCATGGCCAAATGTAGTCGCCAAAATACCGAGAGATGCTAGGTTACCTAATGTGTCTTTTTGCCGTTGAAAAGCCTCTTGCCGCTCTTCTTCGCGTTTCTCGACTGCCCTTATTAAGTATTCTTGGTTTATTGTCATCTGAGTAAGCGCATCAGCTACATCAAAAGAGAGTTTGCTAAGGTCTTTCTCTACTTTTTTAGATATAGTGCTATCTCTTGATGGCTGTGCTAAATTTACAACAGCATTTTCGACAGTATCTTTTAGACGCTCAACAACTTCTGTAGAGGTCTTAGTGGATAATTCAGCAGCTGCTCGTGCTTTCTCAAATTCCTCATCTTTAGAGATATTCTTGGGTCCTTGAGATTTTTCATATCTTTGCCTATTCATTTCAAAGAATTCAATAGCGTTTAATGCGAACCGTCTGAGATCGTAGAATGCAGGCCCTTCTACAATACCTTCGCGGTTTGTTTGATCGAGTAGAGCACTGTTCTGCTCTCGCCCGATGAAAACTGCACCCACAATTTGGTTGTAGCCTATTTTCCAACCTCCAAAGGGACCTCTAACTGGCCCAGGGCTGCGTGTTCTTCGCAGGCCTAGGCCAAGCCAATCTCCTTCGCCAGATGGATTTCCGTAAGGCATTACTCGGAAATTATCTCTATATATACGGACCCCTTGATTAGAATCGAGAAACTTATCTATTTGTGCTTTTTTTAAGCTCAAAGCTGGTACATCTTCTCTTGGTATATAGTAGAACTCAAGTCTTATTGGTCCACATTTAGGAAAATATTTTTTCCCCATCTCCGGGAATACTTCAGACCATGGAGTATTGGGAAGCTCGAATCTGGCATCGTGAATAGGTGAGGTCATTAAGTGCCTAATGAACGGTTCATTATTTAGGAAAACTAACAGAGATTCTACTTTCCACACTCCTGCGTCGAGCAGATTTTGAGAGACAATTCGTCCGTTTAGATCTGGCGTACGATCTGAGAAAAACGAAATTGTAAAATCATTTATTCCACCAAAAGGAGATACCAAAAGAGCAAGTTCGGTTAGAAGTTTTATTAAGTCTTCAGTTGCCCATTCATCCTTTAATCCACTAAGTATGAGTCTCGTACCATTTGTTCCAGTGAAAGGTTTTCCAATTATTGGATCTGGCAAGTCTCTAGATATTCGGAACATTTCATGTTCAATTGACTCTAACTTAGCATTAGTATGTTCATATTTTTTCCAATTTATGTTGACCTCTATTCCTAATGGATCATCTTTAATAAATGTTTGTAATAAGGTTGCTTCACATAATCGATCTAAACCTAAACGGCCTAGACCTTTCTCTCCAGTAAGCACACGTTTTTTTTGCTTTGAATTTGAAGTGAGGAGTTTATAATCTGTACCTATAATGAGCCAATTTTCTGTAAGCTGCTGCTCGTTCATTCCAATTCCATCATCTTCAATAAGTAAAACAGGATGAGTGGTTTCTAGTCCCAAGAATGTGATCTGGACATTTTCTGCATCGGCATCGAATGCATTTTTTATAAGCTCTAGTATAGCTACGATTGAATTTGAAATACTTTCTCGTCCAAGTTGCATTGCTATTCGAGCTGTAATAGCGAACGAAGCTTGACCAGCAGGTTCACGGTATCTAAATTCTTTTTGTGATGTCAACTTTTTATCTTCTTTCATAGAACCATTGCTCCTTAGAAAATAGAGATCATCCTCTCAGAAGGTATTTGTGAAAAGGAAGAGATAAATTCTGTTCCGTCCCAAATTCTTCGCATTACCATTATAGAAAATTGCCTTTTTATAAAGAACAAGGTTTTTCAGTGAGAATTTTTTGAGCTTCTTTTACGATAGAACATCAATTGCCCTTTTTGAATCTTATATCTTACGAGAAGAAGTTGTTAGCAGTAATAGCTCTTTTAATGTTTTATTCAGCGCATGTTGATGAGCACTATCGAAGCCAAGTATTTCGTAGATTATATCATCTATTCCTGAGCGATCATGATCCTCGTTTGATAAGTATTGCAAGTAAGATTGCTTAAGTGCTTCCTGCTGTTGGCACGTTAGGTGTGCGGCATTAAGTATCGGAACACTTTTGATTCTGCCGGGGTTAATATTAAAGGTTCCTCCTCCATAAATTTGAGCATGCGTGCGTAACATGAGTTCAGTAATGGAACTTGTCAATAAGGCTAAATAAACTTCCTCATCAATTCCTGGCGGGGGAAGAAACTCAATGAAAAGCTCTCCAGGAACAAATTTTGCCTTATTCCATACGACAGTAAAGTTGCGGTAGACCAGTCGAGGAATTAATATAGTAGCTCTCCCGCGACGTTCCAAAGGTGACTTGAGGTCATACCAGAAATTACGATTCGCTTTTTTAATGCGCTCTTTATTATGGTATCCTACTACCGTAATGTTTTTTCCTCTTACCTCTACTGTTGAAGCTTCTCCTTGTACGATATATTTGAGGGCTTGCGTTTCCTGTAAATCTTCTTTTCCCTTATCACAATGAAAAAGATAGAAGTCTGGTTCTGTATTTAAATCAATAATAGGATAACGGATGTATTTGATGGATTGTACTAAAGGCTCCAGATATTCTTCCTCAATTTGAGCGGCATTTGCCTGCTCTTTTGTTAAAACAAAGAAATCTTTGGCTAGAGTTTGAATGCCAATTCTAGTCTCTGCAACATTTGTCATATTAGTCATTAGCTGATGATTTTCAATCTCCTTATATACTTCGGGAGCTTTGAAATGTATATCCCAAGATGTAAAAGCTTTTAGTTCACCACTTTTGACTTGAGAGCAGGCAATATCGATATTCGGACTATCCAAAGTTTCATGCAAGTGTTTGAGAGGCAAACCATTCTTTACTCTAACAAATTTAACCTGCCACTCTAAGTCTGGGAGTTCCAATTTTGTCGCTAATATTAATACAGGTTTTACATCTGCATCATCGAAAACACGTCTATCTAAACTGATGAGCATCTCAATTCTAAAGTGTTGCTGTAAATATTTTTTAAACTCCTCGCCATATCCTACATTAAGCCAAGGGTCTGAAGTTATTACGGCAAGTCTGCCTCCTGGTTTTAGCAGGGGAATGGCATGTAATAGAAAATAGATATACAGGTCAGTCATTCGCGTCATATTAAGTTCGCTGACTAGTAAGTTTCTTTTGATGACACTCTGACGTATTTCATCAACTTTGTTAATATATGTTCTTCTGACGTAAGGAGGATTTCCCACAATAGCGTCGACTAGGGGAAACTCTATATCAAAAAAATTAGTGTTTTTGAGATGTGGAAAATGAGCATTGATGGACTTAGAGTTTTCTATGAATTTATAATATGCGTTCTCATCAATTTCAGCACCAAACAATTGTTGTTCAGCAATGAAATCTGATGCTCCAAGCTCCAGTAGACGGCGATAGGCTGCAAAAACAAAAGCTCCCTCACCGATACCCACATCTAGGATATTATCTTCTGGATGACGAATTGCCCAGGTAGTAAGAAATTCCGCAAAGTCTGGTGGTGTATAGATCGAACCTAAAACACGTGTCTTTCTGGCATCAAATATATGAAAATTATTATCACTTGTGATTGTGTTTGCTAAGGGTACTGGATCATTATTCTCAACATGGTCGAGAGGGCTAATTTTTCCTATCATATAGAACAATGGTCAGATAGCCTATACTTGAGTAAGCAAATGTTGAGAGCATTCAAAATGCCCTGCTTCATTTGATGGCTTCACTTCAAAGTATACTGGAGAAAACACGATTATAAAAGACCTCCAGTACAAGTGGTCTATTTTCAAGTAAAAAAAGGTTTTCTATGGGTTGGAAATAATTGTTGCACTTTTATTGTCTGGCGTTGTAAAGCACTGGAGATAGTTACAAAGAGTGTGAGCGGAAAAAAGATCGAGCAGATATCCTACTTCATTCGTGTGCGTTCGCCTGTTATGCCCCAGACCAGTTGCTTCAATGGGTCCCAACTGCGAAAATCAACCCACGTCCTTAATTTTAGAAAAACAGGCAGTTGTGGCTCCTTTGGCGCATCAGGCAGCAGGACGGGGATAACAGGGCACCCTCTCTTTACGAATTCACTGAGGAATGCCTCGAGTTCTTCTTGTTGCCAGGGACCTATCCCATCCTTTCCGACAAATACCGCTGCTGACCTGATCTGTGTGATTTGCTGCTCGAGTGAGCGCTGCCAGGATTTTCCAGGCTGCAATTCCCACTCGTCTAACCAGGGGTACATGCCAAATTCCTTCAGGCGCTCTCCGATCCTCTTCACTTCGGGCTTATCTTTGTTATTATGGCAGAGAAACACATCGAAGTCGTTGGTTTCGATCTTACCCTGGAGTGTAGATTTGGCAGCCCCTTGGTCTCGTTGGGTGTCGGCTGCGCGATCCATTTCTGAGACACGTAATTCATGAGCGAGTGAAAGTCGCTCTTCCCTGTCAAGTAACCAGACCTTTTGTTCGTCACATCCAGGGCAATTGATCCAGTTCAAGCCTTTCTGCAATCGTATCTGAACAAGTTGTTCAGGTACAATAAAGCCACAATCGCTACATGCGAAAATACGCCTACGTTGAATGCTTTCTGGCAATGCCCAGCGAACGAGATGCTTATGGATATACTCTTCGAAGTAAAAGCGTGTTTCCTCACGTACCACCTGGTCAAAGAACACAACCAACTCGCCATGTCCCTCGTTACTCATACGTAAGAAGACACCGCACACTCCGCCTACCTTTGCGTTGTAAATTACGGCATCCTTCCAAAGATCTCGCTTCGTGAATAGACCACTATGCGAGAGACGAACTGCCAGAGTCGCGTAAATATTCTGTACAGGACCATCGAAGACAAAGATTAAGGTCTTTCCTTCTGGCTCGGGTAAATTCGGATTCTCTCGGGTGGATTGTGACGGAAAGACGAGCAATGGCCCGTCATCGGCAGGTTCACGTAGAGCCAGTTCACCTCGGAGCAAATCCTCGACCATAGCAATCAAGAGCAGTTTCTCTTGTTCTTTGTCTGGCAGGCGTTCATCTTTGGACATAGGGAAGTCACCCATATATACCTTCATTTCCGCCATACTGCCTAAGCCATCTGGCTCGTCCTTGACGGCATTGACGAGAGCGGAGGCATACGCATCGAGAAGTTCAGGTTGTAACAAGATAAGGTTGCCGAAGTTGAGCCGTCGAATCAACCCACGAGACTCAACTCGACCAATACAGGTCTCAAATTGCGCGCGGAGGTCTTCTACTTCCAGGCGATCACGATCGGATTTGAGAAAGCTGTGATAGAGATCGTCGACTGTTGAAAGTACTCGTCCAGCTTCTTTTTCTGTAATCAGAAATGTTTTGATGCGTTGAAAGAGATCGGTCGAACTTACCTTTGGGAGATTATCCCAGGAGATTGCTCCGCGGATTGCTGTGGCCAACTCCGTAATGTTCAGTCCATCCTTAGCGCTCGTCTCAAAGAAGCAAGGCACGGCACCAGTGATACACACCCGCGAATGGGTCAGTTTCGCTGCGTGCATCGAAGACGATCAGCGCTACTGTTACTTCGTTCAAATGCAGTTGGTGGATGAGGCGATAACCTGGCTGACCAGCCAGGTCCCATAGGAGCGTTTCACGCATCTCCGTGCCCCCATTGCCAAATGGGATCTCCTGGCTCTCAAAAGTCCAGACTCGACGGCCATGAGTGGATTCAGTCGCGACAAAAGGCTCACCCATCAGTACAAGACCCAGGCCAGATTTTCCCACGCCGCTGTCACCAACCAGGACGACCTTGGCGTTCGTATAGCGAGTTGATGGGGTATCTGAGAGAGCTGTGTATAATGCATCAGGATTGAAATCCCAGATTGCAATAGTTAAATCATTTTTTCCAGGGGTGACTAATGTGGGAGTTGTGGGATGAAAGAGTGAGTAGGAAAAAATTAATCCCTCATTTGTTTGTATAATCGCTACACCCTTCCCAGTATTTAAATGCCAAATTCGCACAGTTCCGTCTTGAGATTGTGAGGCAAGAAAGGGACTGTTAGGAGAAAAGAAGACAGAATCGATAGGATCAGTATGGCCTTCCAGGATGTATTTCTCTTTTCCTGTCTCAAAGTCCCAGAGGCGAATGGTGTTGTCACCGGCACCAGAAGCGAGCATAGTGCCATCAGGAGACCAGGCGACACTGTAAACAGAGGCAGTGTGGCCTTCAAGGATGCGCAGGAGTGTTCCGGAGGTGGCATCCCAGAGACGAATGGTGTTGTCACCGGCACCAGAAGCGAGCATAGTGCCATCAGGAGACCAGGCGACACTGTAAACAGTGTCAGTGTGACCCTCAAGAATGCGAAGAGGTGTTCCGGAAGCGACATCCCAGAGACGAATGGTGTTGTCACTCGATCCAGAAGCGAGCATGGAGCCATCAGGAGCCCAGGAGACACTGTAAATGTAAACAGCGTCAGTGTGACCCTCAAGGATGCGCAGGAGTGTTCCGGAGGTGGCATCCCAGAGACGAATGGTTTTATCATCGCCTCCAGAAGCGAGCATGGTGCCATCAGGAGACCAGGAGACGCTGTTAACATCGCTAATGTGACCTCCAGATAACACATGACGCAGTCGAAATCCTGGTGGGACATTGTTATATGTAGGTTGTTCCTGCTCTAATGCCATATTATTCTGTCCCCTTTTGAGCCTGGTGTTACCTCAACTAGAAAAACGTGATGGGTATTCAAGAGATGTATAATTTCTTTCATCATTGCATTATGTGATGAAATTGATAGACACTACTATACATCAATGTGTAAGGTTCAGGCAAGAAGAATGAGGTGCAAAGAAAGTACAGAGATGCCGATGAGGAGAGAAATATAAACAAACAGAACGAGGAGTCAATAAGCATGCTCTACCTGTCGACCTGAAACACCATTCCTAATAGGCGAACTGGTTTCTTCATAGGTTTCATCAAGCCTCCTTTCGGCTTACTATACCCACTTAGGACCTTCGCCCTACAGCACCAGGGTGTCTTACTTCCCTGGTACCGTTGATTATAGAATCTGATAAACGCCATGTCAAGGTCAAGTATCTGACACTATCTGAACCGTATTACCCCACCCCTGCAACACACCTCCTCCCCCATTCGTAGAATAAACAGCAGATACACGAAATCATAATGGTTTTTCTCTACTCGTCATCAGGAGGTACCCATGAGCCTGATAAGTAACTTCTTCAACTTCATCATTACCTATCCTATCTTTAATGTACTTATGTTGTTGTTTCACCTTTTTGGTGATTTTGCACTTTCGATTATTGTCTTGACCATTGTTATTACTACAGCGTTACTTCCTTTGACCTGGCGACATACCTATCTTTATTGGCCTCTACTCTGCTCTCAATATCGTCCTGAATCATGCCAGTCTTGCCCATCTCAATAGCATCATATATCCGTTTTTGCCCCAATTGAGCAGCATCCCTAATATTGACCTGAACTGGTTTACTATGCTCAATGCAGCCTGGCACATTTCATTGGGCGTGCCTGATCCAACGCATATTCTGCCAATTCTGGCCGGGATCGTGACCTTCGTACAGATGCGTATGTCCCAGCCGCACGCTCTCGCTGACATCAAAGATGCTACGATGCAATTGACACAACTTATGCAATTCATTTTGCCACTGATTATGGTGTTGATCACCATTTTCATTGGCTGGCAACTTGCCGCTGGTCTCGCTTTGTACCGCATAACTTCGCTGCTGCTCAATATGATCCAGCAGTTCTTTGTTACCGGTAAAGGCTCGTTATTCGCTGTGCCTCATGTTGGGAGCATTGTTGACAGTGGTGGTCTTCAGCATGATGCAGAGAGGCAACAGAGTCAACCGCGCCCTCGATCTTCGTCATCTACAGCGACACATAGCAAAGGGGCATCGGCACGTCGTCGTAGGAGAGGCTCGAAGAAGAATAGGCGACATGATTAAGTCATTTGCTGGCGATTGGAAGTAAGGAGATACAAGAATGGCAACAAAACATTCTGAAAAAGACATAGAGCGTTTCGATCAATGGGCAAGTAGCTATGAAAATTCCTGGCTGCAACGAGCATTTTTTGATCAGACGCATCAAGCTGCGCTTGCCCTGGCAGCAGGTATCATTCACCAGCCTGAGAGTGTTCTTGATGTCGGCTGTGGAACAGGAAGACTGTTGCGTCGAGCCTACAGGTATTGGCCGGAGGCGCAACTAATCGGGGTAGACCCGGCACATGGCATGATAGAGAAAGCAAAACTCTTGACTCCCAATGCCACATTCTTTACGAGCATGGCAGAATCATTGCCGCTACAGGATGCCTCGGTTGACCTGGCGCTAAGCACCAGCTCTTTCCACCACTGGCAGGACCAGGCAGCAGGTGTACGCGAGATAGCGCGCGTGCTCCGTCCTGGGGGATATTTTATCCTTGTAGATATCTCTTTACCAGACTGGTTGGTGGGAGTTGTTCGTCTAAAGCGCTTTCATAGCCCTGCTCAACTGCGAACGATGTTCATCCAGGCGGGATTACATGTCC
>WNGQ01008721.1_pt1 | contig 10666 bp, 9 predicted proteins | sample 5407661 | NCBI WGS metagenome assembly WNGQ01 (sample SAMN13153382, study PRJNA577476) | soil metagenome | isolation source: 60 cm soil or saprolite under Garry oak tree replicate 2 | place: USA:California | collected 2016-06-15 | reverse complement strand
CGAGCGCAAGCCTAGCAATTTTTCTTGGTGGAAATTAACGATGAAAGATAGCGAACCTGCAGATCTGCCACGCGGCTGCATCAGCGACCCGCGTCAATCAAGCGGTTGAGCCCTGGGTTTTGCAACAGCCTTTAGCTAGATAAAAGACTAGATATGTTTGGTGCCCTCTAGCTAGATGCCCTCTACTGCCTGTGATCAGATATACTATGTTTTGTGACATTGAAAACAAGTGACTTACGCAAATGGAAACGCAATTGCTAGGCCGTACTCACGCAATTAGAAATCCGGTGCTCTATCCGTTTGAGCTACGCGCCCGCGCAAACGACTAGAGCCATTTTACTTCAACCCGTTTCCACTAATGACCGCTCACTAATAACAGTTTTTGCCCGAATGCTTGAGTAGTCTCAGGAATTAGGTAGCAGCTTTGTCATCGCGGGAGAGCATGACTTTCAGTCGTCCCGTTAGATCATTCTTAATTGGTATCGGCACGACTGGACGCCGTGCCCTCCCCGCGAATCCGCAAGCCGAATTGTTGTGCTCAATCCGTCATCTTCGCGATGTGAAGATCAAAGCCGGTGCTGGGGAGCAGTGAGGTCAGCTCGAACACCTTGAATCCGTCGCCTGAGATCTCTGTGTGCCGGTAGAGTCCGGGTTCGTTCTCGACGACTTCTCTTTTTCCTTGTATCCGGCTGAGAAATTCTTGAGCGGACTTGATGTCTGGTGAGGCAGACTTCACCTGCTGCACCATCGCTTCGGCGGCATAGGAGCGCACCAGCTTGGGCCAGTATTTCTCCAGCAAGTTGGTGCTGGCAAAAACGTCGGCCCAGATGGTTTCTCCATTCACCGCCACCACCACGCCCACCGAGTTCTTGTCGCGCAATTGTCGGATGACGCTCTGATATTCCTGCTGCATGGGGACAGCGACGGAATCGAGCCTGTGCTGGACCTCTTTGTTCTGGATCACTCCTGCATACGAATCGGTTACTTCCACGGTCTCGCTTGCCGATGGGGGAAGACCGGCCGCCATCCCGGTGTTAGAACGAACCGAGGGTTGGACCATCGCGGCGGGAGCGCCAAACTTGGCTGAATTCGCGACCCAGCGTCCAGGCTCAACGCAGAAGACGCTTAGGTCTATGGGATCGCTTTCCGCCGGCACCAAGCGGTCTTTGCCGATGATGCGATCTTGCTTGCCACCAGTCACGATCTCGCCTGCCAGCAGCAGCAACGGTTTCTTCGAGTTGTTGACCAGCACAAGACGGTTGACCTCGGCGCCGTCATTTCTTCGCGACTCGTCCCATACCCCCGTAGAATGGCGCGGACGCACCAGTGGAGAGACTTTGCCCGACTCGGTGACCACAACCTCGCCCGAGCGCAGACCTTCATCCAGGGTGAGAAACTCGCGCGTGTCGTGCGAATTGCCGGACACGACGGGGAAAATGGTCAGATTTCCATGCCGGATCGGCGCCAACACTTGATAAGAAGTGGCTGCACTGGTTTCGCCCGCCCGCAAACAGGGGATCACGACCGCGAGTGCCACGAGAACAACTGCAACCACGATGAGGGTCCATAGTTTCTTTGCCATGACGTCACTCCTCTAGAAGACAGACGCTAGCCCAGGCGTGGCGGCCCGGCACTGTTCCTAGTACCGTGTCGCCGCAATCTTGTTAACCAATCTCTCTTACTAGTTGGTGAACGGCAAAAATCCCGCATCTTGCGTCTAAAAATTGGTAGCATCCGGAGAGAGCCATGTCCGCCACAAGCCAGCGCGGTGTCGAACCAACTGTAGAGACAGCGTTGGAGACCGCCATGACGGACCTTTATGCAAAGAGCAGAGCGGCGGAGTTTGGCCTCGGCTCAGCCCAGTTTATCGTGATCCTCGAAGACGTTGCTGCGAAACACGCTCCTGCTGCTGAACCCTGTAGCCGCTTGCACGTTGAAGACCTGGTGCTCGCGCGAGCTTGTGCGGCGGGGAACGAACACGCGTGGGAAGTTTTCTTGCTGCGCTTTCGCGAAAAACTGTATGACGTCGCGAGACAGATTACGCGCGAGGACTCAGCGGGCAGGGAACTGGCCGATTCGGTTTATGCAGATCTATTCGGAACCAGGACACGCGAAGGCGATCGAATTTCGAAGCTGACATCGTACAGCGGTCGTGGTTCGCTTGACGGCTGGCTGCGTACTGTCCTGGCACAAGAATATGTGAATACCTACCGCAAACAGCGCCGGTTGGTGAGTCTGGACGAAGAAGAGGAAGAAGGCGCGCAGTTCGCGGCCGCAAGTAATGACTCGCCGATGCCTGCGGATTCCCGTCTGGAGAAGGCCGTCGATGAAGCGCTGCGTTCTATCTCTGCCGAAGATCGTTTCGTTCTGGCGTCGTATTTCCTTGACGGGCGCACGTTGGCGCAGATCTCTAAAGCGCTTTCGGTACATGAGTCAACCATCAGCCGCAAAGTTGAGAAGCTTACCAAAGTCATTCGTAAGCAGATTCTCAAGAGCTTGGCGCGCCAGGGAATGAGCCGCAGGCAGGCCGAAGAGGCCCTCGCCGCCGACGTTCGCGATCTGGCAGTGGATATTCGCGCCAGCTTAACGCAAGATTCGCTGCAACCGCCGTTCTCAGAGGAGAGGGCAAAAGCAGGGGAAGGAGGAAGCTAATCCAGAGATGGACCAGATCGCAAAACTCGTTTCTGGACGCCTGAAAACGCAATCAGTTGGGCCGCACCCCGGTCCAGACCTGCTGGCTGCGTTCGCGGAAAATGAGCTGCAGAATGAAGAACGGGAGAAGCTCATCGAGCACGTGGGAGCTTGTTCCGATTGTCGGCAGATTTTGTATCTGTCTTTGCCTGAATCTGCCGAGGCGCAGAGAATCCTGGCTCTCAAACCCAATCGGCGGCCGGCACTCGCACTGCGCTGGGGGGCTCTGTTTGGATCGCTCACGATTCTGGTGGTTGTCTTGACCATCCGTTATCAGTCTCACGGACCAGCGATGCAAGAAGCTATTTCACCTCCAGCACAAATAGCGACGGAAAAGATCCCGGCCGAGATGGACCAAATACGCGCGCAACCGGCGGAACCCAGGAATGAAGTACCCGTTAAGCCGAGAGCGCTGCCCGAAGCCAAGCCCATGACCGCGAAACCGCAGGCCAATCTGAATTTCGACGACTCTGACCAGGTGCGCGTATCGGCTCTACCACTACCGACATTGGATCAGAATAAAGATCAGAAGAAGGATTTACCCGTCCGGGGTTTGCCGCTCAATGGCCGCAACGTCACCGAGCTAAACGCCATCACGGTGTCAGGGGCCCAGCCCGCCAGCCCTCCACAGCCGGTGGGAGGGCGAGACAAGGAAAAGAATGCGATTGGGACCACATCCTCTAGTGTGGGCATGTTCGCTAAGGAATCAACCGTAGGAGGCAATTTAGGCGGCATAGTTTCTGATCCTTCCGGCGCCGTAGTAGCTGACGCCAAAGTAACGGTGATTGGTCCCGTCGGCACGCAAACGGTTACCTCAGATCCGGAGGGCAAGTTTGCTTTCGGACGCTTGGCCCCAGGTTTCTACGCGATCAAGGCTGAAGCTAGCGGCTTCAAATCTACGGAGATGAAGCAGGTGGCAGTGCTCGACGATAGGACCTCGGCCCTGCGATTAACGCTGGACGTGGGCAATGCTTCGGAGACCGTCGAGGTGAGCGCTGCAGCGCCAGTCTTGAATAAGCCAGTCGCGGGTTCTGGCGCAGCTCCGGCAGTCGACTCCTACACGGGAGTTGTCACGGAATCGCAGCAAACAGGTGCACAGCTCAGTATGCAAAAGGTCGCAGCACCAAACTCCCGACAACGAGAGGCCGGGTTCGGATCCGGGGCTGGAGTGTCAACACCACTATGGACGCTTTCGCCGGAGGGCGCCGTCCAGCACTCTGGTGACAGCGGAAGAACTTGGCAGGTTGTTTCAGTTGCCACCGGCGCCACGTTCCGCGCCCTCTCCGCTGTTGGTGCGAATATCTGGGTAGGAGGAAGGGTGGGCGCGCTGTACCGCTCCACGGATTCCGGCCAAACCTGGGTCAAGGTCGTGCCTGCGGCAGGGGGGAAGAAGCTTGATCAGGACATCGTGCGCCTGGACTTTTCGGACCCGCTGAGTGGCACCATAAACACCGCTAATGGCGAGGTTTGGGCGACGTCCGATGGCGGGCAAACCTGGCTTCGCAAGTAGCCCACCGGGCACTCATTCCGGGTTACGGAAGTGACATTTACACCTCCACCGAAGCCTTCTACTATCCAGTCGTGGTTTGGCAGTTCTGGGGGAGGGCTGCCGAGGCGTCCTGAACATTGGTTCAGGGCGCTTTTTTAATTGAGCCGCCGGTCATCATCCACCAACTCTAGGCCCCACAGCGACCTCCCGCCCAGCCACTGGTTCTTGCGACTTCGGCGGCCAAATCGCATCCAATACTTAGTGTTACGATAGTTGCGGCGTGATCTAGGATCTCTAGCGTTGGAGGAACAATGGCAGGAAACGGAATTGTAGAAGTGACGGATTCGAACTTCGACCAGGATGTCCTGAAGTCGGAGACACCAGTGCTGTTAGACTTTTGGGCGGCTTGGTGCGGACCGTGTCGTGCCATTGCCCCGATTGTTGACGAACTGGCCACCGAGTATGCCGGTAAGGTGAAGATTGGCAAGATGGATGTGGACTGCAACAGCGCCACTCCAATGCGCTACGGAGTCCGCGGCATCCCCACCCTGCTGGTGTTCAAAGGCGGGCAGGTAAAGGAGCAGATCGTAGGCTACGTGGCCAAAGAGCAGATCCAGAAGGCGCTGGATAAGCACATCGGGTAATCTAAGCTCTCAGCTTTCAGTTATCAGGTCTGAAGGACGAAAGCTAGTATTTTCGCAACACCCCAATGACTCGCCCTTGAATTTCCACCCCTGCCGCGGGCACGATAATCGGCTTCATCTTTACATTTGAGGGTTGCAGGCGGATTTTGTCGCCTTCGCGATAGAAGCGTTTGAGCGTGGCGTCTGAGCCATCGATCAGCGCGACCACGATGTCTCCGTTGTGTGCGATCTTCGTTTTTTCCACTAGAACGTAGTCGCCGCTCAGGATGTGTTCGTCCTGCATCGAGTCGCCGCGCACTTCGAGTACAAACACGTCCTTGGAGCGGACGAAGTCCGCGAGCGAAATGGTCTCCTGGTGCTGGACGGCTTCAATCGGCTGGCCGGCGGCAATTCTTCCCACCAGCGGCAGCACCATGCCGGTATTGACGGACATGGCCAGCTTCAGGCGGCCTTTAGGCGGCAACAGATCAATCGAGCGGCTGCGGTTGTAGTCGCGGCTCAACAGACCTTTCTTTTCAAGGTTCGAAATGTGCTTGTGTACGGTCGCAAGCGAACTCAGGCCCAAGCCCTCACCGATTTCTTCGAAAGACGGGGAGTATTGGTTGCGTTGCACGAAGTCAGAGATGAAGTCATACACCTGCCGCTGCCGTTTGGTAATTGCCATGCGATTTATTGTAGGCGAATATAAAGCGAAGTCAAGCTGGATGTCAGATGTCAGTTATAAACGCCACATTTTCGTGCGCAGCCCGCGAAGAGGGCGAAATAATTCAGCCCAGGGCGCAAGCCCTGGGTGGGCGACGAAGAAGATCAACGCGAGGCCATCCGGCCGAGCCGGACCGCGCTTCAAGATTCATCTGTCCTCTGGGATAATGAAACCATGACCGAAAAGATCAAGAAATCAGAAGAAGAATGGCAGAAAGAACTCTCTCCCGAGCAGTTTTACGTAACCCGCAAGGCCGGCACCGAACCCGCTTTCACCGGGAAATATTACAAGACCAAAGACCCGGGCACGTACACCTGCCTGTGCTGCGGAGAGCCGCTGTTCAGCGCAGACACCAAGTTTGACTCCGGGACCGGCTGGCCGAGTTTCTACAAGCCAGTGGCCGAGGGCGTGGTCGCCGAGCACACAGATCGCTCGCACGGAATGGCACGGACAGAAGTGCGCTGCGCGCGCTGCGATGCGCATCTGGGCCATGTTTTTCCCGATGGGCCGCGGCCGACGGGGATGCGTTATTGCATGAACTCCGCTGCGCTTGAGCTGAAGCCTCAAGGCGAAGAGAAGAAGTGAGGTCGGGAGGGCATGGCTTTCAGCCATGCCGATCCTCACTCAATCAGGGCGTTACGGCACGACTGAAAGTCGTGCCCCCCGAATTCAAAGTTAGTTGCTCTTTCCGGCCACTGCTGCCATGGTCTTTGGCAGTTCCGAAGACTTGTCGTGCTTCTGCTCGGAAGGCGTCAACTGCACGCTGCCCCTGAGCAATGCGCCGTCTTCCACGCTGATGCGCTGGCTGATGACGTCGCCGGTGAGTGAACCTTCGCTGCGGATATCCACACGGTCGCTGCACTGGATGTTTCCCGTGACCTTGCCCATGATTACAACTTCGCGGGCAGTGATGTTGGCGGCCACGACGCCATTGCGGCCAACCGTCACCCGATGATCGCTGAAGCTGATGGTACCTTCCACGCGGCCGTCGACGTAAAGCGACTCACTGCCGGTGATCTCGCCTTTGATCACAACCGTGCGTCCGATTGTGGCCTGCTCGATCGGCGAAGTGATGGTCTTTACTGGTGTCTGCGAATTCAGGGTTGATGGAGAATACTGCGGTTTGGGAGCGTTGTCTGTCGAATGCAGCATCGGAAGCCTTCCTTTGTTAGTGTCCGCGCGTTGCGGCGAAATGTGGTGGTAACAGTGACTATGGCACGGGATTACCAAAGGGCGTGAGGTTACGGAGGGTCAGGGACGGCCGGGAAGGGCGTTCAGCGGGTTAGCCGCTAAGAGCTAACATCAAGTTCCTGCCCGATCTGCTCCCACTCTGCAATGCGGGCTTGCAACTCCACGCGATGCTCTTCGAGCTGCTGCGATAGGCGTTGAGTCTCTTCCGCGCTGACGAAGTGCTGCAGCGAACTCTCACAGCCAGCGATTGCGGATTCCAGGTTAGAGATATCCTCTTCCAATTCATGAGCGCGATCTTGCATTTGTTTCCGTTTGATTGGATTCAGGCGTTTCGATTTTTCTGCAATGGGAGATGGCGCATGACCTCCGTTTGTTGGTTGCGGGACCTGGGCCGAAGCTGCGACCTGCTCCTGCAGCTTCTCGGCTCCACCTTGCTTCCGCCACAGGAAGTCTTCGTAATTTCCGGGATACACTTCCACGCGCCCACTGCCGATTTCGAAGACCCGTGTCGCCAGTTGGTCGATGAAATAGCGGTCATGCGAGACGAACACCACGGTTCCGAGGTAGCCGCTCAGTGCGTGCAGCAGGACGTCTTTGGCGCGCATGTCCAAGTGGTTCGTCGGCTCGTCGAGCAACAGGAAGTTCGCCGGACGCAGCAGCATTCGCAACAGTGCATAGCGGTTGCGCTCGCCTCCGGAAAGCACGCGTATGCGTTTGAACACTTCTTCGCCGGAGAATAGGAAGCAGCCAAGCAGGTTGCGCAATTCGGTTTCCCGCGATGCCGGCGAAACTCGGCCGAGATCGTCAATGATGCGCGCCTCCTGGTCGAGTTCTTTGTATTGGTCCTGCGCGAAGTAATCGGTTTGCACATTGTGGCCGAGGCGGTATTCGCCCTGGGTGAGTGGTTCTATTCCAGCGAGCAGCTTGATGAGCGTGGATTTCCCCGCGCCGTTTACGCCAACCAGCGCTATGCGATCGCCGCGTTCGATTGTGAAATGCACATCACGAAAAACTTCCTTCTGGCCGTATGACTTCGCCACACCGGAGAACTCGGCAACCAGCCTGCCACTCGGCTTCGGCTGCGGAAAGGAAAAATGGATCGTCTTTTCTTCTTCCGGCAATTCGATCTTCTCTATCTTCTCCAGTTCTTTGATCCGGCTCTGTACCTGCTTGGCTTTTGTCGCTTGATAGCGGAAGCGATTGATAAAAAATTCGAGCTGCTCAATCCGTTCACGCTGGTTGCGATATGCAGCCTCAAGCTGCTCCCGCCGCTGCGTCTTCTGGCTGAGATATTTTTCGTAGTTGCCGCTGTAGATCCAGATCTTCTTGTTCCAGATCTCAACGATCCGATTGACGGTCACATCGAGAAAATAGCGATCGTGTGAAATGAGAACGAACGCGTACGGATAATTCGACAGGTACTCTTCAAGCCAGTTGCGAGATTCGAGATCAAGGTGATTTGTGGGCTCGTCGAGGAGTAGAAGATTGGGCTTCTGCAGTAAAAGCTTGGCCAGTGCGATCCGCATCTGCCAGCCGCCGGAAAATTCTTCGGTTTGGCGATGCCAATCTTCAGTGCGGAAGCCGAGTCCGGAAAGAACTGTCCCGACCTGCGCTTCAATTGCATATCCGTCGTGGGTGCGAAATTCGTGCTCAATACGGTGGTATCTGTCGGCGACTTGATTGTACTCAGGCGAAGTATGGTCGAGTTCCGCCATGCTTGATGTCAACTGTTCCATTTCCTTTTCCAGGTTGCTCAAGCGGGAGAACACCGACAGGCACTCGGCAAACACCGTCCGTCCAGAAAGCGTTAGACCATCTTGCGGAAGATATCCAGCACTAATTCCTTTCGCAACACTTACGCTTCCATAGTCGAGAGTCTCCTGATCGGCGAGAATCTTCAGCACTGTGGATTTTCCTGTACCGTTTGCGCCAACCAGACCGACGCGGTCGCGTGGCGTGATCAGGAGATCGGCCCCATCAAACAGGAGTTTGTGCCCGTAACGTCTTCCGGCAGAGTTGAGCTGGATCATGGGACTGCTTCAATGTTCTCATGAAGAGGCGGATCGGGGGAGTCGTAGAGAACCTCCAGGCGGAACCACAGAGGACACAGAGGAGGAGGAGAGCACGGAGCAAATCAGTACGCGGATTGGGTAACGCCTTCCTGCGTTCGCATGGTATGGAGAATGGTCGAGATGACATTTTCATCCCCAATCGCCGTGTTGATCATCACGTGGTACAGCGACCGGGTAGGCCAGTCGGCGCCGAAATAATGCTTTATGAAGAGAATTCGTTCGCGGTCCACGGTGTCGACAAGATCTTCGGCGTCGTGCTCACTCTTGCCCACACTCTGGATTCGGCGCAGCTTCTCTGCTCGTGGCGCGTACAGGAAGACGTGAAACACGTCGTCACGGTCACGCAAAAAGTATGGAGCCCCACGGCCGACGATAACGCAATTACCCTCTTTTGCGATCTTGTGCATCACCTGCTCGCCGACTTCCACCATGCGGTCGGGGTCAAACGGTTCATGCTCGAGCTTCATGCTGCGCTCATAGCTGCCCCGCCAGAAAACTTTCACCATGCGCTGAAATGTGGTGTCGACGCGTTCTTCGCACATGGAAACGGCGGAGGCGTCCACATTTGCCACGCGGGCAATCTCATGGGTCAGTTCCCGGTCCCAAAGTTTCCAGCCTAGCTGTGAGGAAAGCTGGCGTGCAATCTGGCCCGCTCCGCACCCATATTCCCGTTCAACGGTGATGATCCGGTACATTGCTTTAGTCTGAATCGGCGCGAGAACTCTATCGTATCCAGACTTTGGGTTCAACTGACATTCCGGGACGCAACACGTGTTCCTTGGTCTCGCCCGTATCAAAAGTGATCTTGACCGGTATTCGCTGGACGACTTTGACGAAGTTCCCGGTCGCGTTCTCCGGCGGCAGCAAGCTGGTAATCGCACCGCTGGCTCCGGAAATGCTTTGCACGTGGCCCTTATAGTCCTTGCCAGTCGTGTCCACCGAAATCGTAACTGCCTGGCCGGCGTGCATCTTTCGGAGTTGAGTCTCTTTGAAGTTGGCAGTCACCCATATGTCATCGAGGTTGATGATGCGCATTAATTCCTGGCCTGGCTGGACATTTTGACCGGCCTCGACAGTTCGGTTGGTGACCACGCCATCCACTGGAGCCACCACCAATGTGTACTGCAGGTTCAATTGCGCTGCGTCCAGTTCCGCTTTTTTCTGTTCCACCAGCGCTTCGGCCGATTGCGCGCGCGAGCGCATCGCGGAAACCTGCTGCGGACCAGTTCTAGCGGCTCTGGCGTTGGCTTGAGCTTGCACGAGTCTGCTTTGCGCGGCCCTGATTTGCTGCTGAGCGGCTGACAAGCCGGCGCGCGCGGCGTCCACTCCAGCCGAACTGGCCTGCGCTGCCGCAGTGGCCTGATCGAATTGCTGCTGAGAGATCTCCTGCTTCGAAACCAATTGTTTGTATCTAGCGAGGTCGTTTTGTGCCTTTACGTTGTTGGCGTCGGCTTGCGCGAGTTGGGCGTTGGCTGCGTCGGATTGCTGCCGCGAGGCCAGCAGCACGGCTTGCGCTGCTTCCACTTCTGCAGATGCCCCGGTGAGCTGGCTGCTGGTACTGGTCGAGGTAATAGGAACATTCACGCCCGCAGCTTTGGCGGCGGCAACGGCGTTGTCATAGTCCGCTTTCGCGCGTGCCACGAGCACCTGATAATCTCTGGGGTCGATCTGCACCAGAGGTGTTCCCGCCTTTACGTACTGATTGTCATCCACCAGTAACTTTTCTACGTGGCCGGACACACGCGCGCTGACCGGATTCAGGTGCCCGTCAATCTGCGAATCGTCGGTCGATTCGTAGCTGTTGAAGTAGCGCAACAGAAAAAAGCCCGCGACCAGCAGCACCACCACCCCGATGATCAGGAACATTCGGAAGCGT
>WNGQ01007241.1_pt1 | contig 10666 bp, 10 predicted proteins | sample 5407661 | NCBI WGS metagenome assembly WNGQ01 (sample SAMN13153382, study PRJNA577476) | soil metagenome | isolation source: 60 cm soil or saprolite under Garry oak tree replicate 2 | place: USA:California | collected 2016-06-15 | reverse complement strand
TTGCCCACATTGGTAACCCTATGATCCACCGCGGCCGGCCGCCCGGCCCTGGGCGAGCACCCGGGCCAAGGGTCCCCTGCCGCCGCGCGCGGGCGAGCACACCGGGCCAACGAGTCCCCGGCCGCCGCGCGGGTGAGCACACCGGGCCAAGGGCTCTGGCCGCCCGCCGCCCGGCCAGTGCGGGACCGTCAACCGGCGCGGCGGAAAAGCTGCAGGGAGCCGAGGGGCACGAACCCGGCCGACAGCAGGGCCCGGACGCTGGCCGCGTTGCCCGGCGCCACGGCGGCGACGACAAGCTGGCCGGACGGAATGACGGTCAGGGCGTCCGCGGCCAGCCCCGCTCCCCCGCCCTGCCCGCGCCGCCCAGGTTCCAGTTCGAAACTCAGCTCGGTAAGCCCGGCGATGCCACGGCTGATGATCGCGAGGGCCGACCGGCCCGGGCCGGGGTACCCCAGCACCCTGGGGTTGTCCCGGAGCCGGGCGGCGAACCCCGCCCGCGGGTGAATGGCCAGGTCCGGCCGGTCGACCAGCCGCGCTGGCAGGCCGGCCCGGCCGGTGCCACGGGCGGCCATCAGCATGTCCAGGGCATCGATCCAGCCATCCGGCCCGGCCAGGGCCGAGATCAGCCGCGGGTCGTGGGCACCGCCGAAACCGTCCGCGCCGAGCGAGGCGAGCCGGTCGTCGGTGATGTCCGGCGCCATGGCGAAGACCGCATGGCCGGTGAACGAGATGACCGCCTCCAGGCCGGGCCGCCAGGGCGGCACCCGCCGCCAGCCGCCGTCCGGCGCGGGGAACCGGCCGACCGCCACGTCGGCGATCAGCCCGGCAAGCGGATGCTCACCGGCGCCGCACTGCTTCCCGGCACGGGGCTTCCCGGCACGGGGCCGCTCGCCGGCTTCTGGCCGCTCACCTGCGCGCTGAGGATCCGGGGACACGCCGCCCACCGTACCGACTCCGGCGCAGCCTGCCGGGCCTGCCAGCGCCGGGCCGCGCCGCGGGCGTCGGCCCGCATCGCGGCGATGGCCATGCTCTCGCCCTTCATCCCGGCGTCCTTGCGCAGCGAGACCACGATCAGGCTGGCGTGCCCGTCACGGGAGCGCAGGTGCGGGTCTTGGGAGGTATGGGCGTTGACATTTCATGAGGTCGAGCCTGCCCGTGCGACCAAGGGAGGCAGAAGACGGCCAGCCGGAGTCCTGGGGTACGGCTAGCAGGTAGTAGTGCCGGTCACGGCCAGCCCGCGCCGGGCACGGCGACGGCGACGGCGAGCACCTGGCCGCTGCCGGGCGCGACCATCTGGGACTCGGTCATGCCCCGCCATTGGGCGGCCACGATGAACAGCGTGGTGTTGCCGGGACCGCCGAGCGCGCAGGCGAACCCGCCGCGGTCCAGTTCGATGGCTCGCAGCACCGCGCCGCCCTCGGCGACGCGCACGCACCGCTTGCCCGGCACGTCGGCGTACCACACGGCGTTCTCCGCGTCGGTGCAGATGCCGTCCGGGGTGCCGTCGCCAAGGTCCGCCCAGACCCGGCGGCCCGACAGCCCGCCGTCCGCCGCGATGTCGAAGGCCACCAGGTTGTGCCGGTAGGAGTCCGCGACGATCAGGGTGGAGTTGTCTGCCGTGACCGCCATCCCGTTGGGAAACGCGAAGTCATCGGCCACTTGGCGCACCGAGCCGTCCGGGGTGACCAGGTGGACGAAGCCCGGCCGGAACTCCTCCCCGGCCATCGGGTTGAAGCCGGCCCGGTTGACGTAGGCGTTGCCACGGCCGTCCACCACGATGTCGTTCCAGCCCGGTGTGCCCAGGTCCGCGTGCGTGACCAGGGATCCGCCGGGCTCGCGGCGCAGCAGCCGCCCCTCCCGCGACGAGACGATCAGCAGCCGGCCGTCGGGCAGCCAGGCGGTGCACAGCGGCAGCGAGTCCACCCGCGCGATCACCTCGCTGTGGCCGGCCAGGTCGACGGCGACCACCTCGCCCGCGTACCAGTCGGAGAAGTACAGCCGGTCATCGTGCCAGCGCGGCGACTCGACCAGGCCACGGCCGGTGAGCAGCGTGCGTATCCCGTTCATCGTCATGTCCCTTCTCCGCCACGGCCGGCGGACCCCAAAGACCCGGTGAACGCCCTCTCACCAGCTACACGAACGACGGCGCGCCGGATCGACAGGCGCCGGCCCGGGTTATTGCGCGCTGCGGAAGGCGACAACGGCGAGAACCCGCCGGTGGTCGTCGGGCGAGGGCGGCAGCCGCAGCGTGGTGAAGATGTTGCCGACATCAGCGGTACTGCTCCCACGTCAGGCTCTCCTCGAAGGCAGTCGTACCACCTCAGCGGCCGGTGAGGGAAGTGCAAGCGGCCGCGCGGAATCCCGGTGGCCCCGGCCGCACGGGGTGCGGGACACTGGCGGGGTGGAGCCACAGGTTGTCCGCTACAGCGAGCGGCCGGAACTCTGGGACGCGATCAGCGGCCTGTCGGATGAGGTCTGGCCCGAGTACAACCAGCACGGTGACAAGCTCAACCACTACTGGGGCCAGCTCTACGACGTGTTCCCCGAGTGGCAGTTCGTGCTGTACGACCCGGCGGAGGAACTGGTCCTGGCCGAGGGCCACAGCATTCCGCTCGCCTGGGACGGCACCGACGACGGCCTCGGGCCGGGCATCGACGAGACCATAACGGCGGCCTTCGCGCTGCGGGAGGCCGGGGGAAAGCCCACGGCGGCCAGCGCCCTGGCCGCGGAGATACCGCCGAGGCACCAGGGTCGGCGGCTGTCCGGTGTGCTGCTCCAGGCGATGTCGGCGCTGGCGCACGACGCGGGGCTAAGCCATTTGATCGCGCCGGTGCGCCCGAGCCTGAAGGACCGCTACCCCACGATTCCTATCGAGCGTTACGCGACCTGGACCCGCCCGGACGGGGAGCCGTTCGACCCGTGGGTCCGGGTGCACACCCGGATGGGCGCGCGCATCGGGCCGGCCATCCCCCGCTCGCTGCACATCACCGGCACCGTCGGGGAATGGGAATCCTGGACGCGCATGCAGTTCCCCGAGACGGGCGACTACGTGTTCCCGGCCGGCCTGGCCACCGTGCGCATCGACCGGGACAAGGACCTCGGTGAGTACTGGGAGCCCAACATCTGGATCATCCACGAGGCCCGCGGTGGCGCGCCGGGCTGACCGCGACGGCGCAGACACTCCGCCGTGAGCACCCGCGCCGGGTGACGGCGGTCTTGCCGACCGCGATCGCGGCCGGTTCGGACATCCGCCGGGAGGAACGGCCGTCGTGAGGTGCGCGATCACCCCTGGCCCCGTCCGCCACCGGCCGGACGGGCCCGCCGGGGGCAGGGTCAGAGCGCGGGCTGGTTGTGGACCGGGGCCTCGGCCGTGTGCGGCGGGCCGGGCAGGAGCGGTTCGGCCGCCCGCGCTCCGGACGTGGCGAGCCTGTCGGTGGCCTTGGCGCCGCCGTGCGGGGCGGGCGGCTCTCCCCTGCCCCGGGCGACGGCCACCACGCTGAGCAGCGCGGCCAGCGGCGAGACCAGGGCGATGAAGTCGGAGGAGGGCAGGTTGCCCAGGGCGTCCAGGGACGCGGCGAACCCGGCGATCAGCACCGCGACCGCGACCAGTCCCCACCCGTTCAGGAACAGCCGCAGCGTGAACGGCGGCGGGGAGGTCACCTCGGGCAGGGCCGTGACGGCCTTCGTGCCGCGACGCTCGGTCATGCCGTCGCGCACCCGCACGATGAGCGTCAGGTCGCCGGGCCGGTCGGCGATCAGCAGCAGTTCGTCGGGGTGCGCGGGATCGGGGGCCTGCGACACCGAGCCGCCACCGGCCGCCCACGCCACCACCTTGCGGTTGCCCGAGGGCCGCACCCGGTAACGGGCCTGCTCGCCGGCGACCACGGTATCCGGGCCCTCGATCACGACCGGCGGCGCCTGCCCCTGCCCCTGCCCCGCGCCCGGCTGCCCCGCGCCCGCCTGCCCGCTGCCCGGCTGCCCGGCGGCAACACGGGCCGTGCCCGCGTGCCCGGTGCCACCGGACGGCGCGGGCACCCCGTTGCCCGGCGAGGCCGGCGCCGTCCCGTTGGCCCGGCCCGCCGTCTCCCCGGGTCCCGGCGAGCCGTTGTGCCCCGGCGCGGCCGGTTCCGCCATCACCAGGAACTGGCGGCGGGCGAGCTGCTCGGCGAGCCTGATCTGGCGGGCGTGCACGGTCCAGGCCATGGCCACGACGGCCCCGGCGAGGGCCGCGGAACCCAGGCCAAGCAGGGCGGCGACCGCGGGATGACCGGCGTTGGCTGCGAGGGCTGCGTACATGTCCGCTCCCGGGGGGTGAGGCTCCGGACTGGCCGGCCATGGCCGACCAGTCCGCGTGTCGGTGCTGTACCAGCCTAGTATTCAAACATACGATCGAACAAGCGGGAGCCTGTGCTTGGGCACCGTCACCTGCGGCCCGGCGGGCCCCGCACCCCATCCCGGCCCGGCCGTCCCGCTTCCCTGACCTCAGCGTTCGCCCGGTCTGGCCTGATTCCCGGTGGCGCCGGCCGCGGAGCGGAGCACTGTTACGCCGTTGCTGGCAGCGCTGATCCTCTCTATTGTTCGCTCGCATGGGCGACGACCTGTTCGATGCGGCGCAGATGTACGACGCGGACTACCTGTACTTCTTCGCCGCCCCAGCGGGGGCCAGCGAGTTTGCGGCGCACGGGCCCGCCATTCCTGGCGCAGGCGTCCCGGGTGAAGCCGCAGCGGAGCTGGCCTGGCGGTTGCTGGAGATGCGGCCGGGCATGAGCGTGCTGGACCTGGCCTGCGGGCACGGGGAGCTGGCGGGCCGCCTGGCTGCCCGCGGCTGCGAAGTCACGGGCCTTGACTCCTCGGCGGTCTTCCTGGACCGGGCCCGGGCCGACGCGGACGCCGCCGGGATCAGCGTCGAGTACGTGGCCGGGGACATGCGCCAGCTACCGTGGCGGAGTCGCTTCGACCGGGTGGTCAACTGGTCAACCGCGTTCGGGTACTTCGACGACGCCGCCAACAGGGCTGTCCTGGACGGGATCGCCCGTGTCCTGCGGCCGGGTGGCCGGCTGGCAATGGACCTGGACAACCTGACCAGTTTCCTCGCGGCCTGGTGCCCGTCACGTGTGGCGGCCGCCCGGGACAACGGCGACATGCTCGTCGATCGCTACCACCTGGACGCGCTGACCGGCCGGTTCGAAGCAGAGCGGACCGTCCTCCGCGACGGCCGGTCCCGCCGCGTGCGCTTTGTCAAGCGGCTGTTCGGCTTCCCCGAACTCCGGGACTGGCTGCTGTCCGCGGGGTTCGCCACGGTCGCCGGCTACGGAGAGGACGGGCAGCCGCTGACCGCCAGCCACCGCCGGATGGTCATCGTCTCGGAAGTGCCGTAGAACCTGGCCAGGCAGACCGGGGACGTGACCGTGCTGACAACGGTTGACCTGGGCTCGTCGGTCGCCGTGGTGCGCCGGGCGGAAGCGCGCGGGCATGAAACTCCCGCTCTGACCCGGGGCAGCCGTGCGGGAAGCCGGCGGCGCTCAGCGCGAGAATCCCGCGGCCGGGTCAATTGACGCAGGGCCCGCCGGGCAACACGCTGGCTGGTGTGACCGGGCCGGAAGATCATGTACTGCGCAACCGGGCGGAGTGGGACCAGTGGGCCGCCGACTACGCCGAGCCAGGCCGGCACGGCTGGGCGGAGGCCGAGCCGAGCTGGGGCGTCTGGAGCGTGCCGGAGGAGCAGGCCGGCGTGCTGCCGCCGGCCCTGGACGGCGCCGACAGCCTGGAACTGGGCTGCGGCACCGGTTATGTGTCGGCGTGGCTGGCCCGCCGGGGAGCCCGGCCCGTCGGCCTGGACAACTCCGCGGCGCAACTGGCCACCGCCGCCTCGCTGCAGGACCGCTTCGGGCTGCGGTTCCCGCTGATCCACGCCAGCGCCGAGCAGGTGCCGTTCGCCGGCGCCACCTTCGACCTGGTGATCTCCGAGTACGGCGCCAGCATCTGGTGCGACCCGTACGCCTGGATTCCCGAGGCGGCCCGGGTGCTGCGGCCCGGCGGGCAGCTCATCTTCCTGGTCAACTCGGTCCAGCTCATCCTCACCCTGCCGGAGCAAGAAGACCTGCCCGCTACCGAATCGCTGCAGCGGCCCTATTTCGGCATGCACCGGTTCGAGTGGCTGGGCACCGACTCGGTGGAGTTCCACATCGGCCACGGCGACATGATCAGGCTGCTGCGCGGCTGCGGCTTCGACATCGAGGACCTCATCGAGCTCCAGCCGCCGCCGGGCGCGACCAGCCAGCACCAGCTCGCCAGCCTGGAGTGGGCCCGGCAGTGGCCCTGTGAGGAGGTCTGGAAAGCCCGCAAAACGCGCTGAAAACGCGCGGCGGGCAGGTCACCGCGCTCCTCCTCGACGTCAACGGATGGCTCGCCGAGTACCACATCCGCCTGGTCTGGGCGGGTTACCCCAGACGGCCGGGGTGGACGCTCGCGTGGTCAGGCAGCATGCTTGTCTCGCCGCCATGTCACCGGGACGGGAGCCGTCGGCGGTCCGCGCGCATGCGAGCGCGCCTCCTCCGGGGGCAGAACAGCGAGCACCGAGGCCGGGAACAACATGGCGGGTAACAACGGCGGGCCACAGCAGCCTGGCGGGATTCGTGAGGTGGCCAGGCTGGCTGGCGTCTCGGTGGCCTCGGCCAGCTTCGCGCTGAACGGCCAGCCCGGAGTGGCCGAGCACACCCGAAAGCGTATCCTGGCCGCCGCGGAGCAGCTCGGCTACCGGGCCAACCCGCAGGCCCAGGCGCTGCGCCGGGGGCGCACCACCACGTACGGCTTCGTGGTCAGGAACTTCGCCAACCCGTTCTTCCTCGACGTGCTCAGCGGGGCCGAGGAGATCGCCCACGCGGCCGGGGCCACCGTGCTCATCCTCGACTCGCGCTACTCGCTGGAGCGCGAGTCCATGCACGTGCGGGAGATCTCCGCGCAGCGCCTCGCCGGGCTGGCCATCGCCCCGGTCGGGAACGGCGAGTCGATCCGGCTCTGGCAGGACCTGCGCGGCGGCGCGCCGGTGGTCGCGCTGAACGCGACGGCGGACAGCATCCCTGGCGTCTCCCGGGTCGGCCCGGACAACGCCGCGGCGGTCAGCCTGCCCATGCACCGCCTGGCCGAACTCGGCCATTCGTCCGTCGCGTTCGTGTCGGCCCCGCGGGACCTGATGGCGGATCCGGACCGGCTCGGCCACTTCCGGCGCCTGTCCCGCGCGCTCGGCCTGCGGCCGAAGGTGATGTACACCCCGCTCACGCTGGCCGACGTGCAGCTCGCCGCCGGGACGCTGCTGTCCGGGCCGGCCCCGCCGACCGCGATCATCACCAACTCCGACTACACCGCGCACGCGATCTACAAGGCGGCACGCGAACTCCGCCTCCGGGTGGGCCCGGCGGTCTCGGTGGTGGGCCACGACGACCTGCCCACGTCGGAACTGCTCGACCCGCCGCTGGCGACCATCCGGCTGGACCGCAGCGAGATGGGCCGCGCGGCGATGCGGCGGCTGCTCGAGCAGGTCCCGCTCGGGGACTACGTGGCCCCGGTCGAGCTGGTCGAGCGGGCGTCCCTGCAACCGCCGGCGCTTGCCCAGGAGCCCGCCGGAGACGCGGAAGCGACGCCCGCGTGATCACCGGGCGTCAACTCGGTAACGGGTCTTGACACCCCGACCTTGCTGGGCAAGCATTCGCAGCACTAAACGTTTAAGGTCTTGCCGGGCACCCCCGCCAACATGGGGGAAGCCCGTCAACCTCCTGACAAAAAGCTACGGCCGGGGCTTGCGGGCAGCGCAGGCCAGGATGGGGATGGGAAGCGAGCAGGAGGCATGCACATGAGATCCACACCACGGCTTGCGCTGGCGGGTGCCGCCGCTCTCGCGTTGCTGGCGGCGGCGTGCTCGTCGAGTTCCTCGAACACCTCAAATGGCGGGACCAACTGGGCCACCGTGACGTCCGCGGCGGCCGGTGGCGGGATGAGCAAGCTGATCGCCGCCGCCAAGGCGGAGGGCACGCTCAACGTCATCGCGCTCCCGCCGACCTGGGCCAACTACGGCGCCATCCTCCAGGCCTTCGGCCAGAAGTATGGCATCAAGATCAACTCCGCGAACCCTGACGGCAGCAGCCAGGACGAGGTCAACGCCGTCACCCGGGAGCACGGCACCGCCAACGCCCCCGACGTGCTGGACGTCGGCCAGGCGGTGGCCCTGGCCAACACCAAGCTGTTCGTGCCCTACAAGGTCGCGACCTGGTCGTCGATCCCGGCCGCGCAGAAGGACCCGGGCGGGCTCTGGTACAACGACTACGGCGGCTACATGTCGGTCGGTTACTCCGCCAAGTTCGGGACGATCACGTCGCTGAACCAGCTGCTCGGGCCCAAGTTCAAGAACGCGGTCGCGCTGAACGGGAACCCGACGCAGGCCAACGCCGCGCTCAACGGGGTGATGATGGCGAGCCTGGCCGAGGGTGGCAGCGCCAGCAGCATCGCCGCCGGGGTGAACTTCTTCCACAAGCTCAAGGTGGCCGGCAACTTCTCGCCGACCCAGGCCACCGGCGCCACCATCAAGGCCGGCAGCACGCCGGTCGTGTTCAACTGGGACTACCTCAACCTGCCCAGCTACGTCGGGGTGTCGAACTGGAAGGTGTTCATCCCGTCTGGCGCGGTGCTCGGCGGTTACTACAACCAGGCCATCAACAAGCAGGCGCCGCACCCGGCGGCGGCCCGGCTGTGGGAGGAGTTCCTGTACTCCCAGGCGGCCGGCGGCGGGCAGAACCTGTGGCTGGCCGGTGGCGCCCGGCCGGTCGAGCAACTGGCCATGGCCAACAACGGCTCCCTCAACCAGGCCGACGCCGCGAAACTGCCGAAGGTCCCGGGGACACCGGTGTTCCTGAACGGGACCCAGAACACCAGCGCCGCCAACTATCTCGCCGCCAACTGGACCAAGGCCGTCAGCTAGCGAGGGCTCGTGGCCGCAACCACTGACGCCGGCGTCCGGCCCGCCAGGGCCAGGCGCCGGCCTCATCTTCCCGCCTGGGTCGGTGTCACGCCGTTCCTCGGCTATGTCACGGTGTTCCTGCTGTGGCCGGTCGGAATCGTCGTCTGGACCGCGCTACACAACACCAGCGGGAGCTGGCAGCTGTCCAGCCTCTCGTTCCTCGGCCAGTCACAGGTGCGCACGGCCTTCGTCAACTCATTCGAGCTGTCGCTGGGCTCGGCCCTATTCGGCGCGGTGCTGGGGGCGGTGCTTGCCTACGCCGTCGCGACCGGGAATCCCGATGGAGCCGTGCGCCGCATCTACACGGCGGCGGCCGGCGTGCTCGCCCAGTTCGGCGGGGTTGTCCTGGCCTTCGCCTTCCTCGTCCTCATCGGCCCGATCGGCCTGCTGCTCCACGCCAGCTGGTACCTCAGCTTTCCGTGGGGCATCGGCCTGATCTACGGGTACTTCCAGGTGCCGTTGATGGTGCTGGTGTTCGTTCCGGCGCTGGACGGGCTGAAGGTCCAGTGGCGCGAGGCGTCGGAGAACCTCGGCGCCTCCGCCTGGCAGTACTGGCGCCACGTCGCCGCGCCGCTGCTGGCGCCCGCGTTCTTCGGGTCGCTGCTGCTGCTGTTCGCCAACGCGCTGTCGGCGTACGCGACGGTCCAGGCGTGGGAGAACCAGATCCCCTACGTCGTCCCGCAGCTCATCGGCACCGCGCTGACCAGTGAGGTTGGCCTGAGCAACGCCAATCAGGCCCAGGTGCTCGCCGTCGGCCTGATCATCATGGTGGCGGTCGTCATGACCGGCTACGCCCTGCTGCAGCGGAGGACCTCGCGATGGCTTCGGTAGGCGCGGGCGGGGTGCCCGCCGCGGTTGCCCCGGCCATCCCAGGCGAACTGGCCGGTGCCGGGACGGTCAGGGCGCAGCGCGGCCTGCACGGCCGCCGCCGGCGGCGGCTGAACGTCTTCAGGTACGTCGTCTTCACCGTCTTCGGCGCGTTCTTCGTGCTGCCGCTGCTGGCCCTGCTGCGGATGTCGCTGGAGCCCGCCGCCGGCGCCGGGGGCTGGTCGGTCGCGGCCTGGAGACAGATCGTCTCCTACACCGTGGTGGGCACCCCGTCACTGATCAGCCGGGTGGCGGTCACCCTCGAGCTTGGCGTGATCACGGCCGCGGCCGCGCTAGTGCTGCTCGTGCCGACGATGATCTGGATCAAGCTCCGGGTGCCGTGGATCAGCCGGACGGTGGAGTTCCTGTGCCTGCTGCCGCTCACCATCCCGGCGATCGTCTTGGTCGTCGGCCTGGTGCCGGTCTACAACTGGATCGCGCAGCGCAACATCTCCACTCTCATGCTGTTCTGGGTCTACGTCGTCCTGGTGCTGCCCTACGCCTACCGGGCGCTGGCCGCCGGGCTGAACAGCGTCGACGTGAAGACGCTGTCCGAGGCCGCGCGCGGGCTGGGCGCGAGCTGGTTCACGGTCATGTTCCGGATCATCGCGCCGAACATGCGGCAGGGCATCCTGAACGCGTCGCTGCTCGCGTTTTCCCTGGTGCTTGGCGAGTTCCCCATCGCCTACCTGCTTCTTTACGTGAACCTGCAGGTGGAGCTGTACTCCATCAGCCGGAACACGCCGAACGCGAGCGTGCTGTTCTCCACCTCGTTCGCCGCGCTGGTCT
>WNGQ01028708.1_pt1 | contig 10667 bp, 10 predicted proteins | sample 5407661 | NCBI WGS metagenome assembly WNGQ01 (sample SAMN13153382, study PRJNA577476) | soil metagenome | isolation source: 60 cm soil or saprolite under Garry oak tree replicate 2 | place: USA:California | collected 2016-06-15 | reverse complement strand
ACGAGGGCGCGCTCGGTGATGTCTACCTGGTCCGCCAGGGTGAGCAGCACTACGGGCCGCACTCCGACTGGTTCTGGGATCCGCAGCGGGCGGGCGGCGGCGTGCTGATGGACATGGGCTGTCATGGCATCGAGTTCGCCCGCTGGGTCTACGGGAAGCCAGCAGTTCGCTCCGTCACCGCCGAGATAGGCAGGTTCGTGCACCACGAGCGGACAGCGGCCGAGGACCACGCGATCGTCACCGTCCGTTTCGAAGGCCGCCGGGCCGGCCTGATCGAGACGAGCTGGGCCAAGCCAGGCGGGATGGATGACCGCGCGGAGATCGTCGGCTCGAAGGGCATCACCTATGCCGATCTGCTGCGCGGCTCGTCCCTGACCACCTACAGCGATGTCGGGTACGGCTATGCCGTCGAGAAAGCCCCCGATACCCGCGGCTGGACCTTCACGATGTTCGAGGAGCTGTGGAATTACGGCTTCCCGCAGGAGATGGAGCATTTCGCGCGCTGCGTGGCCGAAGACGTGACCCCGCTGGAGACAGGTGCGGACGGCCGGGCGGTGCTTGAGATCATCTACGCCGCGTATCTCGCGGCGCGGCACGGGAGAGTCGAGTTCCCGCTCAAGCTCACCGGGCAGGAGGCGGCCCAGCCGCCTTTCGCGCTGCTGGGCCCCGGCGGAGTCGGCGAGTGAGACGGAGCTGACGGCTTCGGTCCCTGGCCTGTGTGACCCGCAACACCCTGGCCGGCAGCCTGGGCCCGGGCAACTTCCAGATATCTGGGAGCTGCCCGCGATTCGTTGACCCGCGCTTGTGCATGCCGCATCGTCGATTGACGGAACAGCAGGCCGCTGGTGCGGCCGATGGGTCAAGGACGGGTGACTGATGACTGAGCGCAGGGAAGCAGTGCGCCGGCCGGCGCGTGCTCCGCTGCCGCGGCGGAGCCGGAAGCGGTGGGTGATAGCGGCCGCTATCGCGGCGTGCTGGCTGGCTTTGCTGGACATGACGGGGTCCATCATCGGGGCCACCCTGCTGCTGCTGCTCCTCGCTGGGCTCTCCGTCGTGACCGTGCTGGCCCTGCGGGCACTGGGTGTTACCAGGGACCACCCGTGGATACGGCAGCTGGCCGCACGGCCGTGGCGCGATGGGCAGGACGTGCTCCAGATTGCCCTGCGGCACCTGCGCGATGTGTTCGTGGTCACGCCGAGCGGGGCGCTGCTCGCCCCGAACGTCATCGAGCTGCGGCTGAACCCGGATAACCTCCGCTCGCTGAGCGAGCTGATGGAGCCCGACCTGATCAGCATGAGCGCGGCCCAGGTCTACGAGGACCAGGTTGCCGCGCACGGCGCCACCTTCGCCGGGCACGGCCCGGCCGACGTGCGCGTCATCGCCGATCCGTCGGTGCCGGCGGGCCGTTACCAGCTGCGGCAGGGACAGCCGGTGGACGCTGGCTCCCAGCCCGGTCCTCCGTTCATGCGCCCTGCCCAGGACATGATGCAGCCCGGCCCCCAGCTTGCCTACGCCGCTCCCCAGCCCGCCCAGGCCGGCGCCCACGCGGTCTACGCCGGTCCGCGGCCGGTCCCGGACGGGCCCTACCGGGGTTTCGTGGGGCACGACGGGAACACCCGCTCCCAGCCGGAACCGGACCAGCCGGTCACGGACCAGCCGGTCGTCACGGACCTGCCGACGGTCACGGAACTGAGCCGCAGCCCGGTCCCGGTGCTGCGGCTGGTCACCGGCGGCCTGGCGTCGGAGACCCGGGTGTCCGGCGCCCGTGCCGGGCGCGGAGAGGTTGAGCTGGGGCTTCCCCAGGTGCCCACCGTGTCCAGGGAGCACGCCAGGTTCACGTTCTCCGACGGCCAGTGGTGGATCTCCAACCTCGGCCGGAACGGGCTCACCCTCAACGGCACCGCCCTGGTGGGCGAGCAGCCGCTCGGCAACGGTGACTCCATCCGCTGGGGGATGAGATCGGACGCGCTGCTGTCCAGGATCGAGATCGGCTGAGGCCGCGCGGCCGGGCCGGTGCCGCCGGGCGCGGTCAGCCACCGTCCAGCTTGGGGTGCCACAATTGTCATCTCAGGCATGGCGAGACTGGACGGCCGCGCCACTGGGCGCGCCGTGGTTTGGGGTGGCTGCTGAGTGGCGAAGGGCCAGCTTTCCATCTGGTCAGCTGTGCGCGACGAGTGGGTGAGCTGCCCGCCCGATGAGATCACCTGGCTGGACCGGGACCTGCTCAGCGATAACGGGGATCTCACGCTGCACCGGGCGCCGCGCTGCGCAGGCCTCCGCTACGTGCACCACCGGTGGGAACTGTTCAGCCGCGACACGACCTACCGGGTGTACCTGGCGCCGCGCGCCGGCGGGGTTCTCCCGCCCGCCGAGGCCGTGCAGCGGGCGGCCCGCCACGTCCTGCCGGTGGCCCCGGCGCGCTATGAGGCGCTTCCTGTGGTCCTCGAAGAGGGAGACTGGCTGATCAGCGTGGGCAGATGGGTGCTGCCGCTGCGGCTCGACGTGCCGGCCCGGCCGCGCACCCATCCGCCCGAGCCGCAGGGAAGTGACCGGCAGCCGCCCACGCAAGACGGGCGGGTTCTGGCGGGCACCTCGCCGGCCAAGGCGGGCAGCCCGCCTGATGAGAGTGCCGTGGCCCACGTGCGCAGTTACTTCGAGCGCAACGCGACCGCGCGAATGGCGATGGCCTACTACTACCAGGAGTACATCCTCGGCCTGGCCGCCCCGCACACCACAGCGATGATGGATGTGGTCATCGCCCTGAACCTGAGCGGAGAAGGAGCGGTGTCCGACTACAAGAAGCTGCTGCAGGGCTTCATCTGGAAGGAACGGGGCCACGCCAGGGACCTCGCCGACTTCCTGCTCTCCAACGGCCTGCTGACCCCGGTCGACCTCGACCAGGCCCGGCAGGCCGCGGCGGACAACGAGCGCAGCGGTGTCTGCGAGATGGCACGGCAGCGGCTGCGGTACCGGCCGAAGGAACCGGCAGCGGGAGACGCGGGCGGGCACCGGCCGCCGGGGCGGCGGTAGCCGGCAGATGAACCAGGAGCCAGGCCGCCACTCGGTCAGCGTGGCCGGCGTCATCACCGACGACCGGGCCCGTGCGCTGCTGATCCAGCGCCGCGACAATCACCGCTGGGAGGCGCCCGGAGGGGTGCTGGAATTTGGCGAGTCCATCCACGAGGGCTTACGCCGCGAGGTCCGCGAGGAAACCGGACTGGATGTCGAGCCCGCCGCGCTGACCGGCGTCTACAAGAACATGAACCTCGGCGTCGTCGCGCTGGTGTTCCGCTGCACGGTGCTCGGCGGCAGGCTCGCCGAGAACGACGAGGTCATCGCGTTCCGCTGGGCCAGTGAGGCCGATACCAGGGAGCTGGCCGTGGAAGCTCAGGCCGTCCGGGTCCTCGATGCCCTGCGGGACGGCGGCCCGCCAGCCGTCCGCCAGCACGACGGCACGCATCTGCTCTGACCTGAAGCCACCGCCGCCGTCAGCGGACAGGCGGCCGGCGCGTTCAGCGCGAGTCCGCGACGTCGGATTCGGCCGAGGGCCCGACGATGGCCGCCGCGGCTTGAACGGCGACGTCCCGGACGGAGTCCTTGAGCAGCCCCGCGGCCTGGCGGAGCTGGTAGTGCTTCTCCGCGTCCTCCTCGTGGTCGGCGGCATCGCTGAAGGCCTGGGCCAGCCGGTCGATGAGCCCCTCGGCTGTCGGCCACTGGCCCACCGCCCGGCGGGCTTCCGGGGTTACCTTGAGCACGTACCAGAATGTGGGATCGCCACCGGTCTCCGTCTTGCGGAAGTCGACGTAGGTCGGGTTCATGGCATCGAGCGACTGGGCCACCTCGGCCAGCTCGAGCCCGGTCCGCCCAGCGATGTCACTGACCGTGACCATGTAGCTCTGCCCCAGCAGGGCCACGACCGCGCTGAGCACCTGCACATCCCGTGCTCCCCACGTGTCTTCCACAGCTTCCTGCCTTACCTTCGCCCCGCTCATATCGGTTACCGCCAGGTTATGCACAGGTGATCGTAACCGGCATCCCCCCTGGGATAATCGGGCGCATTGGTCATGATCTGGTTGATCGCAGCGCGGACTTCCTGACCTGGCTGGCGGCCCGCTGCGCCACACAGAGCGCCGCCAGCATGACGATCAGGCCGCCAGCATCGATGATCCCGGCATGGAAGAGCCCGGACCCCGGGCCCGCCGCGATCACCCAGCAGCCGGCGCCCGCCAGGAAGATGACCATGGCGGCGGCGGCGCTGCTGGCGAGCCGCGCCTCATAGCGCACGACCCGCGGCGACAGGTCCAGCCGGCGCACCACGCGGGCCACTCCCGCGACTCCGGCGATGAGCGCCACCGGGCTGACCGCCATCCAGGCGATCTCCGCGGCGGGGAAGGCGCCGAGGGCAGCCGGATGGGCCCAGTACGAGGAGACCGACAGCGTGGCGGCCCAGGCGAACGCCGCGACGCCCGCGGGCACCAGCCCCTGATGGGCCCACGGGTGGCCACCGGTGCCTGGCCAGCCGTTCTCGAAGTGATGGCTGCCCGCGGCCAGCACTCCCGCGGCCGCGGCGGCGAGCAGGATGGGCCGCCACGCCTGCCGGGCCCGGCGGCGGCGCACGGCGCTTGCCGCGCTCCAGGCCAGCGGCAGGAAGGCCAGCAGCGCGAGCACAGCCAGGAACAGCACGGATGCGGACATCGCCGCCATAGCGATCGTCGTGGCAGCGGCGCGGGGCGGTGCCCATTCCCAGCCGATGGTCAGCTGCGCCCACATCGTGATCCCGAAAGCGAGGAACGCGGCCAGGCAGCAGGCCACCGTGGCCAGGCCGGCCTGAACCGGCTGCCGCAGGTGGCTGGTCAGCCTGGGCTGTTCGGCGAACTCCGCGAGCAGCAGCTCGGTGAACTCATCGCCGTAGCGTGCCCGCCACGAGGGCGGGTACCAGCGCAGCAGCCGCGCCGCGCGCCGGCCAGGCCCGTCCTGCGGCGCAGTCACGGCGTGCCCCAGCTCCTGGCCAGGCGCCCCAGCCCGACGTCGGCGACGCGGCGCTGGCCATCGAGATGAGCCCGGAGCGCCGTGGCCCCGGCCGCCGTCAGCCGGTACGGCCTGCGACGGTCCCGGCTCTCCAGGGCCTCGATGAGCCCCTGCCCTTCCAGGCGGCTCAGCGCCTCGTACAGCGTGCCGGGCGCCAGCCTGACGCCGGAGAACGCCTCGACGTCCTTGGTGAGGGCGTAGCCATGCTTGGCCCCGTCCGCGAGGCTGGACAAGATCAGCGTCGCGGGCCCCGCGTACCGGCCGAAGGTGCCGAGCGCAGCCTCCCCCGGCGTGCTTCCGCTCGAGCCTGCCATGCCGCCGATTCTACATCGGCTGACGATCTATCGGCGGCCGTAAATATGCCTGGTGCCGGCGGGCAGGCACCAGGCTGGGCACGCGCGCCGCCAGGAACGCCCGGGGAAACGGATCGCGCAGCCGCCACAAGCCCGCGTCGATGACGAAGTGAGCCATGACGGCGCCCAGGTACGCGCCGAACAGGAACCGCCCTGCGGGCGCGGGCCCGTGCAGGTGGGATGCGGCATTGAGGGCCGCACCGCCGGCCAGGGCAAGGTTGCACAGGACGGCCAGCCGCAGCATCCGGCCCGCTGGCGGCCCGGCCGCGACGAGGCCGACGAGCAGCAGGTACTGCAGGCCATGCGCGATCGTCATGCCGCCGATCGCGGCGTACGGGGACCGGAAGACGAACACAGGAAGCCAGAAGCCGAGCGAGGTCAGATAAATAATCCAGAAGCCGAACGCACTATCGCCCGCTGGTCGCCGGGCCAGCGCGATGATGCCGGTCGCCGCCGCCCCGGCGAAGAGCGCGGCAGCCGCCGGGTACAGCCCGCTCAGGACCGGGCTGATCCTGAGCTGGAGCAGGCCGGGATGCGCGATCACGCCCGCGCTGCCCCCGTAGCCTGCGGTCATCAGCGCCCGCCGCTCCACGGGCCTGAGCGAGGCAATCCGGCGTGACGACGCGGCCAGCGCCGCCAGGCCCAGGTTCTGCTTCTGGAAGTGGAAGAACTGCCAGGCGTAGTACGGCAGCAGGCACCACGCCAGCGCCGACGGCGAGGCGGCCGCCGCCGCGAGGCCCGAGACGCCGATCATGGCGATCGGCATCCGCACCAGCCGCTCCCGGTGCTGCCGGGCGTAGTCCCGGACCTCCGGCAAGGTGTACAGCCACCCGGTCGCCGCGACATGCACCGACGACCCGACGAACAGCAGCCAGGCCAGGCCGCGGACGGGCGCGGCGGACGCAGGCGGCGCCAGCGCGATCGCCACGGCGAACCCGCCCAGCGTCAGCGCCGCCGTGGCCCAGGCCCAGACCCGGGAGACGTCGAGCCGCGCTGGCAGCATCAGCCGCCGCCGCAGCCGCCCGCGGCTCCCGCCGACGGGCCCACGACAGCCACGAGGACGACCACGATGATCGTGAGGCTCGCCAGCAGAGCCAGCACCAGCGCAGCCTTTCGCCGTCGTTCGTGACGGCGTTCCGGCCCGGCCACGGTCGGCCCCGGCACCAGCAGCTGCTCCGCCATGCGGAGCACACTAGCTCGGTAACCGGTATATCGTCAACCAGTACATCGGTAAGCGATCTATTCAGACCCGCCTGGCTCGCGCCGGCATGGCCAGCCCGTCCCCGATCTCGGCCGCGAGAGCGAGGTACGCGTCCGTTGTGGACCGGCTCAGCAGGTCCAGTTCCACCTCGGCGCCCTCTTCGAGGTGCGAGTCGTAGGGGATCTTGATTACCGCCCGGCACCTCGCCGCGAAGTGCTCTTGCAGGCGGTTCAGGTCAACACTGCTCCTGCTGCGCGGGCGCACATTGGACAGCACGACGACCGCGTTGGTCACCAGGTCGCCGTAGGAGTGCGCGGCCAGCCAGTCCAGCGTCGCGCTCGCACTGCGCGCGCCGTCCACCGAGGGCGAGCTGACAACGGAGACCGTCGTGTCACGGTCGGAGGCGAGCACCTCAAGCCTGCTTGGCGCCTGTGAGGTGAAGGTCCGCACGTCCGCGTAGCGCCTGATGTGGCCGCGCTCGTTGAGCAGATCACGGACGGTTGCGGCGGTCTCCAGCCGGACCTTGTCCGACAGGGTGCCGCGATCAGGGTTGGCGTCGACCGCGATCACCCGGTCACCCCGCAGCGACGCCAGCGTCGACCCGAGCCCCACCGTGGTCGTGGTCTTGCCCACCCCGCCCTTCAGGCTGAGGATGGCGGCTCGGTGGTGGCCGCCCGCGACCGGCGTCCGGACGCGGTTGATCATGTCCTTGCGGCGCAGTTCGGCCGCGGACGACGGGACTCGCATGAGGCCGCCGCTGGCCTGGTAGACGACGCGGCGCCAGCCTTTAGCGGGCGCCCGCCGCCTGCCGGGAAGCAGGAACTCAGGCGTCAGGCCGCCCGCTGAGTCTGCGGGCTCGCCGGGCTGCGCCGCCGCTGCCGTTGCGGCCCGGGCACCCGGCCGTGCCGCCACTTCGGGCTGGCCGGCAGCTTCCGCCCGGCCGGTCGCGGCCTGTGCTCCGGGCGCGCGGACCGGATCGGGACCGCGCAGGGGCGAGACCTCCGGCGGTGCTGGAGATCTCGGCGAGTCTCCGGGTGGCAGGGATGCTCCCGGATCAGAGACGGGCTGTGGAGCCGGGGCTCCCGGCGGCGCGGGAGCTCGCGGCGGCGCGGCGGCGGAGCCGTATGCCTCGGCCTGCCGGTAGGCAACGGGGCCGCTGAAGGGGTCGGAGCCGGGCGGGCCGTAGGTCTCGGGCTCGTAGGGGTCCGCAGGCCCTAAGGGGTCCGCAGGCCCGTACGGGTCCGCAGGGTCGTACTCGGCAGACCCGTAGGGATCCGCGACGCTGTAGGGATCGTCCGGGCGATACGCCTCAGGCCCGTAGGGATCCGCTGGCCAGTAGGGATCCGCCGGAGCGTACTCCTCCGGCCGCCGGTACGGATCTGCAGCCGAGCGGCTCTCGGCGGGCTCGCTCGTCGCGCGCCGGAAAGGATCCGCCGCACCCATGTCAGCCGGCTTGTCCAGGTCTTCTGGCCCGTCCGGGTATGGCGCCAGACCAGGAAAACCCACCGACCCAGCGGACCCAGCCGAACTCGGCGGACCGGCAGATCCTGACCCAGCCGACCCAACCGAACTCGGCGGACCGGCAGATCCGGACCCAGCCGACCCAACCGGCTCCGGCGAACCCAGTGCTCCGGCCGGGCCCTGCGAGCCCGGGGATTCGGCCACACCGGCATGATCCGGAGAACCCGCAGATTCTGGCGTACCTGGCGGATCCCCGGGAGCCGGAGAACCCGCGGATCCCGGCGAACCTGGCGCATCACCCGGAGCCTGAGAACCCGCAGATTCTGGCGGCCCACCCGATCTTGACGGACCAGCCGGGCCGGGCGAACCTGCCGATCCGGAGGATCCGGACGGCCTCTGCGAACTCTTCACCTGCGCTGGATCGGCCGGCGCGTTCTGGCCGCCGCCGTAGGCGGGGAATGCGCCATAAAGTCCGTAAGGATCTACCGCAGCGAATTCACCCGTTACGCCGTAGCGGCCGAGCGGGTCATAACGGACCGTGCCGTACGGACTGGCGGAGCCAGGGTCATCGGGAGGCCCGTAGGGATTCGGGGGGCTGGCGGCGCCTCGCGGATCAGACCTGCCCAGGTGGCCAGCCTCGTCTCTTCCTGGCGTTCCGGAAGCCCCCGACTCTGGCGGAGCCTCGTCCGCCCTCTGCTGGGAGGCAGGGCGCTGGCCTGGTATCGAAGTGCCGTTGTCTGCCTCGGCTCGCTCGCCGCCGGAGGGCTGTTCCTGCTCGGTCCTCGCCACGCTGTCCTGATCGTCGTTGGCCACGGTCGTCCCCTTCAGAGGAAACTCGCAAGCAGGTCGCCGTGAGGCAACCGGGTAACTGCCTGGCAACTGCAGGCATACGTGCTAAAGACCACCATACGGAAGGAGCGACTCAAGGTGAGCTTTCGGACGCTGGGAGTGCAATGGCGGAGATAAGGGCTGGGCTGGGCGCGACTGCGGCCCGCGAGAGCCAGGCCTACGGGGTGGCTCGCCTAGTGCTTGTCGGCCGCCTCGCGCCTGCCCGCCGCCTCGCGCCCGTCCGCCGGCCCGGCCTTGCCCGCCGCCTCGCGCTCCTTCGCGGCCAGATCCGCGTCGGTCACCCGGAACGTCTCGCGCAGCTGCTGCTTCGACTCCTCATCCAGCCACTGCGCGTCGATGACCTTACGGACTTCGCCAGCGTCCCACTCGGCGTGGCAGCTCTGGCACTCAATGAGCCCGGACGAGTGCACGATGAACTCGGCGTCACAGTCGCACGGGCCGGCCGGCATCGGGACGCCGTAACGCTCGCGCGTCAGGCGGCGCGCCTCGTCGGCTGCCTCGCGCTCCTGCACGGCCAGATCCGCGTCGGTCACCCGGAACGTCTCGCGCAGCTGCTGCTTCGACTCCTCATCCAGCCACTGCGCGTCGATGATCCGGCGGACTTCTCGTGGCGAGTGCTTGTACTGGCTTACTTGCTTCGCGATCACCTGTATCATCGGCACGCCCACCCGGGCGTCCGCAGTCCAGTTCTCGCTCATAAACAAAGTGTGCATCCCAACTGACCCCGGTCAACCGGGACTGCGTGAGATGGATGCACAAGCTGCTGGTAAATCGGGCAATGCTGTTCTTCGGGGTAGCAAGTTCACCCGATGTTCGGCAGATTCACACCGCCCGGGACAGGAATCTCGCGGGCACCGCGTGTCACGAGGCCCGCACGGCCGGCGCAGCGGGCGCCGTGCGGCTGCGGATAGGGTTCCTGGCCCTGCCATGCGGCCTGCTGCACCGGATAGCTCGGCGGGCGGAACACCTCTGATGCGCATCAAAGGATTGCGCTAGCGCCTTTATCCGGTCATCCGGGCACTGTTTTCCAGGTCAGAGATCTGACGTTAGCTGGCCCGGTGATCAGCGGGAATAGCGTGCCCATGCGGGGCTCGCATAAGCACGGAAATGCCAGGCCAACGCCGGGCAACTGCCACCGCGATAGCCGAGGAATATCAAGCAGGAGGGGCCAGTATGCGGGTGGTCGTCTATTTCGAGCCCGGCGGGCCGGACGTTGCGCGGCGGGCCCGACGTTGCGCGGCGGGCCGGGATTCCCGACCCGGCGGCGGAGCCTGCGCGACCAGACAACGGCCGGCCCCTGATGTCGGGCGGTTCCGTGCCTTGGAGAGACTAGGCGTATGAACGACCAGACGAACCCCGAACCAGAACAGCGCGCCAGGGTGGTCGTGGTCGGCCCCGATGGCGTAGCCACGGAGACCGACGCCGCGGAGGCGTCCGGTGAGCGCCCGGTGACCGAGATGGTCGAGCAGCCCGCCAAGGTGATGCGGGTCGGAAGCATGATCAGGCAGTTGCTGGAAGAGGTCAGGGCGGCGCCGCTGGACGAGAAGAGCCGGGCCAGGCTCAAGCAGATTCACAAGAGCTCGATCAAGGAGCTCGAGGACGGGCTGGCGCCCGAGCTGGTCGAGGAGCTTGAGCGGCTCTCGCTGCCGTTCGCCGAGGACGACGTGCCGAGCGAGGCCGAACTCCGGGTCGCGCAGGCGCAGCTGGTCGGCTGGCTGGAAGGCCTGTTCCACGGCATCCAGACCACCTTGTTCGCGCAGCAGATGGCCGCGCGG
>WNGQ01026241.1_pt1 | contig 10672 bp, 8 predicted proteins | sample 5407661 | NCBI WGS metagenome assembly WNGQ01 (sample SAMN13153382, study PRJNA577476) | soil metagenome | isolation source: 60 cm soil or saprolite under Garry oak tree replicate 2 | place: USA:California | collected 2016-06-15 | reverse complement strand
TGTCCCAGGCCCGGGCAGCCGTTTGGTGCGAGCGCAGGGCGAAGGCGTCCTGCGCTTCGCGGCTTACCTGCTCGCGGACGCGGAGCAGTTCGGGGGCCTCACCCAGGGAGACGGTCCATTCCGGGTTCATCCGCGGGTTCACCAGGCGCCAGCCGCGGGTCGTCGACACCAGCGTCGCGTCGCCAGCCGGGTACGGCTTCTCGGGCTTGGGCAGCACCCATGGCGCCCGGCTCATCGACTCCACGCCCCCGGCCACCACCACGTCGGCCTCGCCGAGGGCGATCTGGCGCGAGGCCACGATGGCGGCGTCCAGGCTGGAGCCGCACAGCCGGTTCACCGTCGTGGCCGGTACCGACGTCGGCAGGCCAGCCAGCAGGCCTGCCATCCGGGCGACGTTGCGGTTGTCCTCCCCGGCCCCGTTCGCGTTGCCAAGCACGATCTCGTCGACCCGGGCCGGCTCCAGTGCGGGCGCCCGGCCGACCAGTGTCCGCAGCACGTGCGCCGCCAGGTCGTCGGGACGCACACCCGCCAGCGCACCGCCGTACTTCCCGAAGGGGGTCCGTACGGCGTCGTACAGGTACACGTCGGTGGGCATGGATCAGCCCTTCTGTCCAGGTGCAGGGGCCACGGCCGCGGCGTGGGTGCTCACGGGGCCGCGGCGGGTGCCAGGACGATGTCGAAGCGCACGCGTGACCACGCGCGGTCTCCCAGGTCCCGGCCGTCGGGAGCGGGGGTACCTGGCGGCTGGGGCGTGAAGTCCATCACGAGCGAGTCCCTCACCCCGAAGACGCTGTCGCGGCCCAGAAGCTCATCTCCGCGGACGAAGATGTGCGTCACCAGGGTCCGGAAGCCGTCCGCCTTGACCATGAAGTGCAGGTGCGAGGCCCGCATCGGGGACCGGCCCGTCGCGGCCAGCAGCCGGCCGACCGGGCCGTCGTGCGGAATCGGGTACGGCGTGGGGGCGACCGCCCAGAAGCGGTAGCGCCCGCCCGCGTCGCTGAACAAGTGGCCGCGGGCGGCGACCCGGCCGTCGTCGTACTGGACGTCGTAGAAGCCGTCCTGGTCGGCCTCCCAGACCTCGATCAGCGCATGCGGGATCGGCTTGCCGTCCGTGTCCGTGACCGTGCCCTCGACCCAGCACGGCTCCCCGGATGCTCCGGCGGCGATGTCGCCGCCGGGCTCGATCTCGGGTGAGCCCTCGACGAAGAACGGGCCGAACACCGTCGCCTCGGTGGCGTTCTGGTGGGCCTCGTTGTTGATAGTGATGGTCTGCATCGACGCCCCCAGGACGTCAGAGAGCAGGATGAACTCCTGACGTCGGTCGTCGGTGATGTGCCCGGTGGCGGTCAGGAACTCGATGGCGCGCTGCCACTCCTTCTCGGTCAGCCGCACCTCCCGCAGGAACGCGTGCAGGTGCCGGGTGAGCGCCTGCATTAGGTGCTTGAGCCGCGGGTCTGGCGTGGCGTCGAAGGACGCGACCACGCGCTCGACGAGCCGTGACTCGCGTTCCTCCTGCTCTGGGGAGGCCGTCCCGTGCTGGTCGAGGCTCATCGTGGCGGCCTTCCTTCCCACGCCCGGCGTAGCAGCTCTTCGAGGTTCGTGGCGGTGACCGGCGTCGGGTTGTCCGGGGGGACGGCCGCCAGGATGGCGTCGACGGCAGCCGGGATGCCGGTCTCGCGCAGCCCGTAATCACGCAGGGCGCGAGGCGCCTCCATCTGCTCCCGCAGGCGCTGCAACCCGTCCAGCGCGGACGCCGCGCCGAACGCCGCCGCCATCCGCCGCTCGCTGTCCGGGACCGACGGCGCGTTGAGCGCGAGGACGTACGGCAGCACCACGGCGTGGGTCTGCGCGTGCGGGAGGTTGTACATCCCACCCAGGACGTGGCAGATCTTGTGGTGCAACCCGGAGCCGGCCGAGGCGAACGCCACCGCGGCCATCCAGGCGCCGTACAGCGTCTGCTCGCGGCCCTCGATGCCCTGCGGATCGCGCACGACCCGGGGAAGCCCGTCGCGAAGGGCGCGGATACCCTCCAGCGCGAGCGCCTGGTCGACCGGGTCGGTGCGGGGCGCCCACATCGAGTCGACGCAGTGCGCCAGCGCGTTCAGCCCGGACGCCACGCTCAGCGGCACGGGCAAGGACAGCATCAGGCTGGCGTCGTAGACGATGGCCCGCGGCAGCACGCGGGCGTCGGTACCGGTGGTCTTGCGGCCGCCCTCGGTGAGCCCCCAGACGTTCGTGGCCTCCGAGCCCGCGTACGTGGTCGGCACGGCGACGATGGGCAGGCCGGTGGTCAGCGCCACCGCCTTGGCCAGGCCGGTGGCGGACCCGCCGCCGACGCTCACGAGGACGTCGGCATCGTGCTCCCCGGCGGCCTTGCGTGCCCGCTCGGCGACATCGCCTGGCACGTGCATTACAACCTCGGTATGACGCACGGCGACCGGCAGGGCGGCCGCCAGCGGGTCGGCCAGCGCGCTTTCGGCCTCGGCGGCGATCACCATCGCCCGGGAGGCCCCGAGCCGGGCCATCTCCTCCGCCACGTGCTCGGCGGCCTCGAACGAGGCGAACACCACCCGCTGTGGCAGCGTCTCGTGCGCGAACCTGACTATCACGCGGCACCACTTTGGCGTCGGTGTACTCGTGCATGGCCTCGAACCCCATCTCGCGGCCGAACCCGCTCTGCCCGACGCCGCCGAACGGGGAGCCGGGGTTGACCCGCTTGTACGAGTTGACCCACACCATGCCCGCCCGCAGTTCGTGCGCCACCCGGTGCGCGCGGGACAGGTCGCGGGTCCACAGTCCGGCACCGAGCCCGTAGTCGGTGCCGTTGGCGATGCGCAGCGCCTCGTCCTCGGTGCGGAAGCGCTGCACCGCCACGACCGGGCCGAACACCTCCTCCCGGGCGAGGCGGTGCGCGGCCTGCGTCGCCACCACGGTCGGCTCGAGGTAGCAGCCGCCGGCAAGCTCGGCGGTCTCCGGCGCCTTGCCGCCGGTGACGATCTCGTCGCCGTCCGCGACCGCGACCTCCATGTAGGAGAGCACGCGGTCGCGGTGCCCGGGCGAGGTGAGCGGGCCCATCTCGGTGGCGGGATCCTTCGGATCGCCGAGGCGCACGCCCTTGCTGAGCCGGACGAACCGGTCGACGAACTCGTCGGCGACATCCTCGTGCACGATCAGCCGGCTGCCGGCGATGCAGGCCTGGCCCTGGTTGTGGTAGATCGCGAACGCCGAGCCCTGCACGGCGGCGCCGAGGTCGGCGTCGGCGAAGATGATGTTCGCGCCCTTGCCGCCGAGCTCGAGCTGCACCTTCTTCAGATTGCCCGCACTCGCCGCCAGGATCGAGCGGCCGACCGCCGTCGAACCGGTGAACGACACCTTGCCGATGCTGGGGTGCTCGGCAATGTGCCGTCCGGCCGTCGCGCCGTAGCCGGTGACGATGTTGACGACCCCGGGAGGGAGGCCGGCCTCGGTCATCAACTCGGCCACGCGCAGCGTGCTCAGCGGGGTGAGTTCGGACGGCTTCAGGACCACCGTGTTGCCGGCTGCCAGTGCGGGACCCATCTTCCAGCTGGTGAACATCAGCGGGAAGTTCCACGGGACGATCTGCCCGACCACGCCGATCGGCTCGCGCAGCACATAGTCGAGAAAGCCGTGCTCGACCGGGATGACGCTGCCCTGGTGCTTGTCGGCCATCCCGCCGAAGTAGCGGAACGTCGCGGCGGTGCGCGGCACGTCCAGCCCGCGGGTGTCGCGAATCGGATGGCCGGTGTCGCGGGTCTCGAGCAGCGCGAGCTCGTCGGCGTCCGCCTCGATCAGGTCGGCGAGCTTGAGCAGCAGCCTGCCGCGCTCCTCGGCCGTGGTGTGCCGCCACGCCCCGAACGCTGCCTGCGCCGCCTGCACCGCGCGGTCGACATCGGCCGCGCGGGCCTCGGCCACCTCGGCGAGCAGCGACCCGTCGTGCGGGTCGCGCACCTCGATGCTCGCGCCGTCGAGGCCGTCGACCCACATGCCGCCGATGAACAGCTTCGTCTGCACCGTCGTCCCGTCCCGGTGCCTCAGAAGTCGATCGGGTAGGTCGGTGTCTTGCCGCTTGCGATCAGGTCGGGCAGGTCGGCGGACGCGTTCTCCCAGACCAGCAGCATCGACCGCTTCGGCGAGTAGCCCTGGTGGCGGATGTCGGCCGGCATCGCCGAGACGTCGCCCGCCTTCATCACGACGCGGGCCCGGACGGCGCCGGTCTCCCGGTCCTCGACCTCCCAGGTGATCTGGTCGCTCAGCTGGATGAACCACTCGACCCGGTCGTTGCCGTGGATGATCGGCAGGATGTACTCCTCGGTCGTCGGGCAGAACAGCGACTCCTTGCAGACGCTGGCCACCGACGGGTTCCATGTGACGTCCGAGCGGGACAAGTAGGCGAACAGGCTGAAGGCCGACACCTGGTCCTCGAAGCCAGGCTCTGCGTAGACCTCCGGCTCGGCCTGCGGGACGTCGGCGAACATGCGGTTCACCGAGTAGCCGGCCTCATCGCTGCGCAGCGGCGCGTCGCCGGGCAGGCCGACCATCCGCCCGGCCTGCACCCGCTGGCGGGTGACCGCGCCGTGGTTGTCGCCATTCTTGATGCCGAACGCTGAGCCGGTCTCGTGCGGCGAGGCGAACGGGTCGAAGGTCTCGTTGGTCCAGTCGTCGAGGATCGACTTGAACGTCTCGCGGATGCGCGGCGTCTGGATATTCTCGGAGTAGTCGAGCTCGGCCTTGCGGTAGGAGTCGTTGTAGCGGCCGGCGAAGATGTCGACGGTGCCATAGTGGTTGACCGTGCCGAAGACGCCGTCGAAGTTGACCGTGCCGTAGAAGAAGTCCCAGGCGATGTCGCGCTGCAGCGCGCGCAGGAACGCGTCTACGCTCATGATGTGGTGCCCGGTCGGCCAGGTGATGTAGACGAAGTACTCGTCACGGCGGAAGCGGAACTCGCCGAGGGAGAACTCGCGGTAGCCCTCCTCGTTCGGCTCGGTCGAGACGACACCGTGTTCAGCGGTAGCGGTCATGTGGCGGCTCCTCGCAAGGCTGCGGGTTCAGAGGTTTACAGGGATTGGCAGATCTCGGACCACCGGAACAGGGTGTCCGGGCCGGCGACGGTTTGCTGCAGGATCACGCCGGGCTGATCGGCGCGGAATCGGTACGCGCTGCCCGCCGGCAGCAGTGCCATGTGCCCGCGCCGGGCGACGATGCGCCCCATCGGCTGGCCCTCGGGCTCGCCGTCCAGGGCGACCGACCCGCCGGCGTCGGGCGGGAGCGGGCTGTGCGCGAGTTTGACGAGCGAGATCTCGACCTGGCCGTCGAGGACGAGCGCGAACTCGTCGTGCGCGGCGGTGCGCCACTGGCTGGTGCCCTCGGCGCGGATCGCCTCGACGACGTAGTCCATGTTCTTGCCGACCGCGGTCTTCTCGTAGGGTGCGGCGTTGCTGGCGACCTCGAAGACGTTGGAGAAGGCGTAGTGTCATTGCCATCCTCCGCCCTCAGATGTTCGTATTGCGAACGTATGTGCGCTTGGTGAACATTAGCTTGCGCCTTCGCGCGGCCGGTGTCAAGAGGCTCGCGGCGAAACATGAACTTCCCGGCCGGGCCGCGCCATGTGGCGATGCCTCGGTGGGCCCTGGCGTCATTTGCGGGCGAGCAACGTGCGCAGTGGCGGTCCGAGGGACAGCGGTCGTCCGCCTACCGACTCGATGCCGGCGACAAGGAAGTCGTAGAAGCCGATGGCCGAGAACAACAGGATGAACCCGCCCGCGACTTTGGGCAGTACGGTCGACCCGTTGAGATTGGCGATGATGAGGAGTACGACCGCGACGAGCGCCGAGCTGAGGATCATCGTGAACGACGAGGGGACATACACGCTGACGACGTCCAGCATGAAGATCACGATCGCCCAGGCGATGAGGAATTGGGCCACGCTGTGGGCCACCTGCGCCTGAGGGATCACGTACCAGTTGTGGGCGAGCCCGAGGACGAGCGCGGCGTAGCTGAGCCAGAAGCCGGTGAACGCGCCGAACACTGCGGCCACGAATGTCTGTCCGAGCGCCGCGGCCCAAATCGTGGTGATCAGCACGCCGAGGCCGGTGGCCGCGTAGACGATAGGCATGACGCTGCCGCCCTGCGCCGCGGCCGAGACATAGCCAAGCAGGGAGATTCCGAGCACCGTACCGCCGACGGAGAACGCGAGCAGGCCGAGGACTGCGGGATTCGGTGGCGGGCTGGCTGCGCTCTCGACTACAGCCGAGGGTGCCGAAGGGGTGGATGTCGCGCCTTCGGAGACGTCATTGGTTCGAAGTTCGGTCACCGGGGGCCTCCTTACGAGTCCTGTAGGGTCCGCCATCCGGCAGACTCGGTACCTGGTGGCCCCGGCGGGGGAGCACTAGTGTCTCCCCGGCCTTGAGCCCTGATGAAGATCGTGCCCCTGCCGGTGACCGGGAGGGCTGATCGCTGCTGGGATGTCTTTACTGGCCGAAGGCTGCTCCGTTGCTCGGTCGCGGGCTCAGGAGCGGTCCTCCAGCCAGGGGTAGCGTTCGGTGTCCCGAGCTGCGTAGTCGGGATCGAGATAGATGAAGACTCGCTGGATCTTCCAGTCACGGATCTCGAACACGTCGCACCACCGGCCGGCCCCCCACTCCGGCACGCCGGCTCGCCACGCGCCATCTTGGTGCTCCCCGTGGCTGGTACCTTCGCACACGACTATGTCGCCGCCGGAAAACACCCAGTTGAAGTGCGCGTAGTGGTGCTCGATGTGCTTGATCGTGCTGCCCACGTCGGTGAACAACTTGCTGATCTGTTCCTTACCGGTCGCCAGGCCCCATTTGGGGAAGTACACCTGAGCGTCGTCGGCGAACAGGTCAAGAATGCTGCCACCGGTCGGGATCACTCCTGCGTTGTCGAACGCCTTCAGGTAGTCCAGGACCACCGACTTGCGCTGCTCGTCGGTCATCGTCTGTCTGGTGAGGGCCATCGCTTTCGCTCCTCGTGGTGCTTGTGGGCGGGTCGGGGCGGCGTCGAGTGCCGGGCACTCCAGCACTCAGCGCGCGGCCTGCGGGACCTCCTTCACGGGTTCGGCGTGGGCGGCGTGGGCGGCGCGGTACGCGAATGCGACGATCGGTCCGAGCGTCGCTCCCCCGGCCCAGTACGCCTGAGCAGACGCTGAGGCCACGCAGTTGCCGACGCCGTAAAGCCCTGGTATCGGCTGGTCCAAGTCGTCGACGATCTGTCCGTCCGGTGTCGCTTTCGGACCCCCTTTGGTGTCGAGGGTGCCGCCGGTGACGAGCGCCGCGTAGTACGGCCCGGTATCGCTGAGCGGCCACAGCGTGGGGTTGGTGCGTCCGGGTTCCTCCTTGACGGGGCCGTTGAAGAGAAGCTGGACGGCGCGCTCCCCCCGGTGGAAATCGCGGTCGGCGCCCTCGTGCGCCATCGCGTTGAACCGCCGCAGCGTGTCTTTGAGGTTGGCAGAAAAGTCCGGAGCAAGCCGCAGTCCTCCGGTGCGGCTGGTGAACCGGGCGACGCGCTCGTCGATCCGTCGGGTCAGTTCTTCAAGGGTCTCGCCTTTGATCACGTGGGAGTCGTCGGTGCCCGGCGGCACGATCAGCCGCCCGTACTCGGTGCTCGCGGAGTGGTCCTGCGACCGCTGGTCCCAGACCTGCGCCAGCACGAGGTTCGGGTACTCGGCCGCGGAGGGGTCCCACTGGAAGAAGGTTTGTGCCAGCTCGTTGTACTGGAGTTTCTCGTTGACGACCCGGCGGCCGTACTTGTTCACGAACACCATGGAGTCGCCGGCCACGGAGAACATGCCGATCATGCCCGGATCGGGGGCGATCGCCTTCTCCAGGGGCACCGGGCACATCCAGGCGTAGTTCATGTTCCGAAGCTGTGCCCCGACCGCCGACGCGACGGCTACGATGTCGCCTTCGTTTGTCGTCGCGGCGCATCCGCCGTAGACGGGGACGTCCAGGAAATTGCGGCGAAGTTCCGGATTGTGCGTGAAGCCGCCGGTGGCGAAGATGACGGCCTTGCGGGCGCGGATGCGATGCGCCACGCCGTCCGGCGTCGATGCCACAACGCCGACGACTGCGTCATTATCGACGACTAGCCTTTGCACGCGGTGACCGGTGCGGATGTCGACGCCATCACGACGGCCGGCGTCTCCCATCGTACGGATAGCGACCTGCCCACCGTCGGACATGGTCTCGCAGGCCTCGTCCGGGACGAGGACGCGTCCCCGCGGCGCCTTGTCCTCGGGCAGCTCCGCCCAGTAGTCGGGCACGTCCGCGCAGTGTCGGTAGACGAGGGCGCCGTGCTCGCGCAGTAGTTCGGCTGCGGGGGAAGCCGACTCGTGAATGGCTTTGCAGAGGTCGTACTCCCACTGGCTCAGGCCGAAGGTGGGGCTGCCCGGATCGTATGCCTGCGGGCGGGACAGCCGTGCCATGTAGCGTAGGCAGTCCTCTTCCTCATCTTTGATGCCCAATGCGCGCATCGGCTCGTTGTTCGGCACCCAGTACCAGAATGCGGCCTTGCGCGCGGTGCCACCCAGTTCGGGTGCCTTCTCCAGCAGGATCACCTCGTTGCCGAGCCACCGTGAGAACAAAGCGGAAGGCAGACCGCCACCGCCGCCGCCGACCACGACGATGTCGGCTTCCGCCTCGAAGTCGGTCACCGCCACAGGTGCCGCCGTCTCGCGCGCTGCGACGTCTTGTGCGTTCGCCATAGCAATCCCCTCCTGGGCATCGCGGCAAATGATCAGGTTGATGGCCTCATGATGAGTGACCTGCTGGTGACGGTCGTGTTTCAAGCTGACACGCCAGTGTTCCAATACACGCCATCTCGCCGGCCCCGACCACCGCCGTCGGTCGCACAGTCAAAACTGTGACTCGCCGAGTGATGCATTAGGGGCGCGTCAGTCAGTTGACCCATGAGGTGGGTCCCTTGCTTCCGCAGCCCGGGCGGTCAAGCTGCGCTGGTTCCGGTCGTCGGCCAGCAGCGTGTTGGCGGGCATGGTGCGGACAGCGAGCGGTTTCTCCGGACGCCGGCGACCGGAAGGTCGCTCGGGTCCAGCGGTCCCCACCTGCACGAGCAGCCAGGCCTGGTTCCAGTAGATGTGCCCGTGGGTAAGCTTCCCGTCCTGGAAGCCCGCGACCACGCACACGGCGAGGCGAACCCGGCCGGCCTGTGGGTGGCACGACATCTTCGACTGCGGACCGCTCGGCGACGCAGAGAGGCGGAAAGGCTCGGGGACGGCGAACTGGAACGATGGATGGATACCGATCGGTCAGCTCGCCGAGTACGTCATCCCACGCCCGGCCGCCGCCCCACGTGTGCGTTCGAAGCACGTCGCACCGACGTACCGTCTACCTCGAACACGGCGAGCAAGCTCTTCGAGTCGGTCGCAAATGACGTAAATAAGCCGTGCCTAGGGCACCTTCGGTGCCCTAGGGCCCCGCGAGCGACGGGACCCCGCTGCGGACGCGCGTCGGATCATTGAGATCGATGTGGAGCTCTCGCAACCTTCGGTAGAGCGTTGAGCGCGAGACACCGAGCTCAGCCGCGGCGAGCTTTATGTTGCCGCCGGACTTGCCCAGCGCCGCCATGATCGCCTCCATCTGCAACCGCTGAAGAGCGGTGAGCCCGTGCTGGGAGGCGCACACCAGGTCGGCGGGCAGGTCCTGTAGCCCCACGGCATTCGGTCCGCGGCTTACCGCCAAACGGCGCACCAACGTCTCAAGCTGGCGAACGTTGGCCGGCCAAGGCGCGTCGATGAGAGCCCGCATCGCCTCGGAGCTAAAGCGCAGCCGATCCTCTCCCTGACGACGTGCCAGGCGTTTCACGAGTTCGGGCACGTCGCCGCGTCGCTCGCGAAGCGGCGGCAGGTCGACAGTGTGGGTGGCCAGCCGATCCAGGTGTGGCCCCGTCGGCGACGCCTCGCCGGGGTGCCGTGTGGCCGTACCGATGAGACGCGGCCAGGAGCCTTCATGATCGTCGAGCAGCGCCGCGAGCGCGAGCGCCTCCGTCCCGGCCAACGTCTCAAGATGAGCGAGTACGAGGGTGCCTGGACGGCCGAGCCGTGCCCGGACTCTGCCTAGCCAGACGGCGAACCCGTCGAGCAATGCCAACGCCGCGTTGAACACGGACAGCGGACCGTTTGTGCAGGACAGATCGTGTAGTGCCTGCGCTACTTCCAGCTTTCCGACCCCGGGCTCGCCCAGCAGGAGGACGGGGTGGCGGCTCAGGACGGCAGGCGCGGCGACGGACATGGCGTGCACCCATGCGCGGCTCTGGCCACCGAGGTGACGCAGCAGACACTGTTGCGGATGTACGGAGCTGCCGCAGCGGCTGACAACGGACGGTCCCGTCGAGGTCGCGCTAGACAGGCGGACGAGCGCGCCGACGACCTGGTTCCCGTCAAGGACGGGAGACGCGGTGACACGGAAAGCGCCGTCCCCCTCCCCGCAGAGTGTTTCCTCGCCCTCCCCGCGCGTGCTCCGACGCAAGATAGCCTCCCGTGCGGCCTCCCACAAGGTGGCGTGATCCAATCCCTCCTCCAGCAGCGCCGATGTGGCCGCTGAGGCGATGATCGTCTGCTCGTTGAGCGCGACCACCGCGCTGCGGGCGCGGCGTTCCGCGGTGACGAATGCGTCGACCA
>WNGQ01014233.1_pt1 | contig 10673 bp, 8 predicted proteins | sample 5407661 | NCBI WGS metagenome assembly WNGQ01 (sample SAMN13153382, study PRJNA577476) | soil metagenome | isolation source: 60 cm soil or saprolite under Garry oak tree replicate 2 | place: USA:California | collected 2016-06-15 | reverse complement strand
CCGTCGAAACGGGCATGGAGCGGCCCGCCTTCGGTCGAGGGGGTGATAGTGTTCACGTCCGTTACTCCTCAGCAAGGGGTCATGCCGCGTGCGGCGCGAGGCTATTGTCGCTGCGGACGAGGCCCGCAACCAGGGTTGCAAGCTCGGGCCGCTGCTCGAGCGGACTGCCGGCGCTGACCAGCCCACGGGCGCCGTCGAGCGCGCCGGGCTTGAGCTCGCACCCAAGCAGCCGGTGCCGCTCGTAAGGCCCGGGCAGCCACAGCGCGCTGGTCTTCTCGCTGGAGAAGCCAAACCGCGAGTAATAGGGCGCGTCGCCGACCAGCAGCACGGCACCATAGCGGCGACGGGCGGCCTCGCGCAGCGCGTGATGCACCAGCGTCGAGCCGATGCCGCGCTTGCGGCGGTCAGGCGCGACCGCGAGCGGACCGAGCAAGAGCGCCGGCCGGTCAGGACCGGCCGACACCTGCCAGAGCTGCACCGTACCGACGATGCGGCGGCCCTCGGCGGCAACCAGCGCCAGTTCCGGCCGACGCCCTTCGCGCAGGCGCTCCGACGTCTTGGTGTATCGGGCCGGTCCGTAGGAGAGGTCGAGCAGCGCGTCACGCGTTGCAGCCTCGGCCGGCCGTTCCTTACGGACGGTAACCATCTCAGACCTCCGTCCGTCCGCTAGATGTGGTACGTCTTCAGCGGCGCGAAGCCGTTGAAGGCCACGGAGGAGTAGGTCGCGGTGTAGGCGCCGGTGCCCTCGATCAGCACCTTGTCGCCGATCTCGAGACTGATCGGCAAGGCGTAGGGCTCGCGCTCGTACATCACGTCGGCCGAGTCGCAGGTCGGCCCCGCCAGCACGCAGGGCGAGAGCTCGTCGCCGTCGCGCGGGGTGCGGATCGGATAGCGGATCGACTCGTCCATGGTCTCGGCGAGGCCGCCGAACTTGCCGATGTCGAGGTAGACCCAGCGCACGTCGTCGTTCTCGCTCTTCTTGGAAACGAGCACGACCTCCGCCTCGATGACGCCGGCATTGCCGACCATGCCGCGGCCCGGCTCGATGATCGTCTCCGGGATGCGGTTGCCGAAGTGCCGGCGCAGCGCGCGGAAGATCGCCGAGCCGTAGGTCTTCACCGTCGGCACGTTCTTGAGATATTTGGTCGGGAAGCCGCCCCCGAGGTTGACCATCGTGAGGTTGAGGCCGCGTTCGCCGCATTCGCGGAACACCGCCGCCGCCGAGGCGAGCGCCCGGTCCCAGGCGTGCGGATTGCGCTGCTGGGAGCCGACGTGGAAGGAGACGCCATAGGCTTCGAGGCCAAGGCGGTGGGCGTGCTCCAGCACGTCGGCCGCCATGGCGGGCTCGCAGCCGAATTTGCGCGACAGCGGCCATTCCGCCCCGACGCAGTCGGAGAGGATGCGGCAAAACACCCGCGAGCCGGGCGCGGCGCGAGCGATCTTGTCCACCTCGGCGGTGCAGTCGACGGCGTAAAGGCGCACGCCGAGCGCATAGGCGCGCGCCACGTCGCGCTCCTTCTTGATGGTGTTGCCGAAGGAGATGCGCTCCGCCGGTGCGCCGGCCGCGAGCACCATCTCGATCTCGGCGACCGAGGCGGCGTCGAAGCTCGACCCGAGCGCGGCGAGGAGCGAGAGCACCTCGGCCGCCGGGTTGGCCTTCACGGCATAGAACACCTTCGTATCCGGCAGCGCCTTGGCGAAGGCCAGATAGTTTTCGCGCACGACGTCGAGATCGACGACGAGGCAGGGGCCGTCCTCGGCCCGCTTACGCAGGAATTGGCGGATGCGCGCGGTCATTGGCGCTCTCCCCACGGCTGGCAGGCGGCGAACCGCCTAGTGATGCGGGCTGTGAACTCGTCGCCCGGTGCGCGATGGGGACGCACTGGCGAACGTGGGCTCTCGACCCGCTGTGCTGCCTTGGATTGGAATGGGGAGATCCCACTCCGCACGGCCGGCAATGATGAACAAGCCTCTTCGGTAGCCACGCCGGCGGTGGAAGGCCGGCAGAGACCAAGGAAGCCCGCTCCGTCGTTGCTTTAAGCCGCGTCCCCCGTTGAGCGCGGGGTGTGCCGGTTTCGCCTCCGGCTGCCGGTCAAGTGGATTCGGAGCTCAGACGATCGCAGTACTCAGTCTGCGATCTTGCTCCGGGCGGCTGTCCGGCCTCTTGTCCGGATGCCCACCGACCGACACACGGCCACAGGCACGTGCGAAATTGGGCAATTGCGCACATAAGCGATGTTCACGCACTTGACAAGAATTTTTTTCGCGCGAGCCCTTCGCTCGCGGATCGCCGATCGTCCGGATGGGCAAGCGCGTCCGCGAGAGCGTCGTCAGCCGCGGGTGGTGAACGGCTCGACGCGTCGGGCGTTGCGGATGAACGCGACCATGACGGCGATGCCGCAGGCGAAGAAGATGCCCTGCATGATGTGCACGCCGTAAGGCCCCAAATCCAAATAGCTGGCGACCGCCCAGCCGCCGGCAAAGGCGGCGCCGAACACCTCGGCGCCGATCAGGATCGCCGCGCTGACGACGGTCAGCACGTTTTGCCACGCGATCCTGCGATCGCCGGTGGGGTTTTCTCCGCGGCTCATGGCATCGCTCCCGTGGGCGGGCGCAATCTCTGCGAAAGCATGGACCGAATCAAGCTCGCTCAGGCGGCGTCGCGGCGCGCCTTCGAGGGAAGCAGGCCGGCCTCCGCCAGCGCCGCGCGGATGCGGTCGATCTCGGCGTCGGCGAGCTTGACCAGCGGCGGCCGCACCACCGCCCGCGGCAGCCGGCCGAGCAGCACCAGCGCCTCCTTCATGCGGTTGTGCATGTCGGCCCAGGGGTCGGCGTAGAACACGCGCGCCAGCGGATAGATGCGGTCATTGAGACGGCGCGCCTCGGCGAGGTCGTTGGCTTTGACGGCGTGGAACAGTTGCGCCTGTAGATCCGGGATCACGCTGCCGCTGCCCGAGAGCAGCCCGTTGCAGCCGAGCACCAGGGAGCTGAGCAGCCAGGCGCTATGGGTGGTGAGCACGTTCACCGGCCGCGGCAGGCTCTGCAGCGTGCGGATATGCATCTCGTGCTGCGGCACGTTGCCCGCCCAGTCCTTGATGGCGCGAATGCTCGGCACCTCGTCGACCATCTTGAGGAGCGTGTCGCGCGGGTAGCCCTGCCCGGTGGCGAGCGGATACTGAAACACGATGAGGGGGAGGTCGGTCGCATCCGCGATGCGCTTGAAATGGGCGAGCGCCATCTCCGGCGATTGCCCCAAGGTGAACGGCGCCGGCGGGAAGATCAGCAGCGCGGAGGCGCCGCCGTCCGCCGCCATGCGGGCGATCCTCGCCGCGGTTGCCGCCACGTCGCGCAGATGGCTGCGGAAGCCCTTTTCGTCGATCGAAAGGTCATCGTTGAAGGGCAGCAGCACGGCCGGGATGACGCCGTGGGGGAGGTAGCGGGCGTGACGGGGCATTTTCGACTCCTGATTTCGCCTTCGCCGACGGCAATCCTATAGCACGCTGGCACGGTCGAAGTCCCAGGGGAGAGCCCCAAGGGCTTGCCTTGATGTTTACCGATGGCTGAGCGTAACCTGCCGTCGCACAGAGGCGTGAGGACATTCCATGGCCCGCTATCGACGCATCTTGAGGCACTTGTGGCTCGTGCTGGCGCTCGCACCGCTCCCGGCGTGGGGTGGGGCGGCTTTCATCTACGTCACCAACAGCGCCGGCGACAGCATCCACGTCATCGATCCCGCGACCAACAAGGTGGTGCAGGAGATCAAGGGCATCGAGGCGGCCCATGGGATCGCGCCCTCGCCCGACGGCTCGCGGGTCTATGTCAGCAACGAGGCCGACAGCACGCTCGACGTGTTCGACCGCGAGAGCGGGGCGCTCACCAAGAAAGTGCCGCTGAGCAACCACCCCAACAACATCGCGGTCACCAAGAATGGCGATCGCATCTTGGTCGGTATCGCGCGCGGGACCGGCGCCGTCGACGTCATCGACGCCAAGACGCTGACGCGGACCAAGAGCATCTTGGTGAAGGGGCGGCTGCACAACATCTACGTGACGCCCGATGGCAAGCACCTGATTACCGGCTCGATCCCGGGGAAGCTTTTGACCGTCATCGATCTCGAGCGCGAGGTTCCCATATGGGAGCTGCCGTTCGATCTCGGGGTGCGCCCGATGACGATCGAGGCCGGCGCGGACGGCTCGACCAAGCGCATCTTCGTGCAGCTCTCCGACACCAATGGGTTCGCGGTGGTGGATTTCGCCGCGCGCAAGGAGGTGGCGAGGATCAAGCTGCCGGCGACGACGGCGGAATTCGAAACCGATGCCGGCCGCGCCACGGCGCCCTCGCACGGGATCGGCGTCGCGCCCGACGGCAAGACACTGTGGGTCACCAGCATCCCCAACAACGCGGTGTTCGTTTATTCGCTCGCCGACCTCAAGCTGATCGGGGAGGTGGCGCTGCCCGCGCTCAAGCTCCCAGGGCACGACGCGATCGCGTCGGTGCCGAACTGGGTGACGTTCACGCCGGACAGCAAGACGATCTACATCTCCAACGCCGCCATCAAATCCGTCACCGCCATCGATACCGAGAGCAGGACGGTCAAGGCCGTCATCCCGGTGGGCGAAGTGCCGAAACGGATCACCACGCTAGTGACGAACTGATCGTTTTGGGCCGCGGCGGGAGCCCGGAGGGCAGCGCCCGCGAATTCAGGTGCTCCCCCTGCCGATGTGGAAGGCCGCCCGCCCTGAAGTGGATTGATTCGGCCGGCAAGCAACCCATATGTCGCGGACGACATCGCCGCAGCGCCCGCGTGCCGCCATCTCTCCCGCCGGTATTCCGGTTTCATGACGCCAGGTTCCTTGTTTCATCCGGCCGTTGCCGCCTGGTTTGAGCGCAGCTTTGCTGCGCCCACGGCGGCGCAGGCGCAGGCTTGGCCTGCCTTCCAGGCCGGGCGGCACCTGCTGATTGCCGCCCCCACCGGATCGGGCAAGACGCTCGCGGCCTTTCTCGCCGCCATCGATGGCCTGGTGCGGCAAGGGCTCGACGGCGGCCTCAAGGACGAAACCCAGATCGTCTACGTCTCGCCGCTCAAGGCGCTCTCGAACGACATCCAGCGCAACCTGGAAGCGCCGCTGGCCGGCATCTGCGAAAGCCTCAAGGCGCAAGGCTTGCCGGACGTGGACATCCGCACCTGGGTCCGCACGGGCGACACCCCACCCGGCGAGCGCGACCGCATGCGCCGCCGCCCGCCGCACATCGTGGTGACCACCCCGGAATCCCTCTACATCCTGCTCGGCTCGGAGTCGGGCCGCTCGATGCTGGCCACCACCCGCACCGTGATCGTCGACGAGATCCACGCGCTCGCCGCGAACAAGCGCGGCATCCACTTGGCGCTTTCGCTCGAGCGGCTGGCGGCGCTCTGCGGCGATCGGCTGCTGCGCGTGGGCCTTTCGGCCACCCAGAAGCCGATCGAGGCGGTCGCGCGGTTCCTGGTCGGGGCGGGCGCGAGCAACGCCTCCGGCGTCGACTGCACCATCATCGACACCGGCCACCGCCGTGCCCGCGACCTCGCCCTCGAACTCCCGGAGGCGCCGCTCGAGGCCGTGATGTCGGCCGAGGTCTGGGAGCAGGTGTATCAACGCCTGGCCGAGTTGATCGCGGCGCACCGCACTACGCTGATCTTCGTCAACACCCGCAGGCTGGCCGAGCGGGTGACGCGTCAGCTGTCCGAGCGCGTCGGCGCCGATCAGGTGACCGCACACCACGGCAGCCTCGCCAAAGAGCAGCGCCTCGATGCCGAGCAGCGGCTCAAGCACGGCAAGCTCAAGGCGCTGGTGGCCACCGCTTCGCTCGAGCTCGGCATCGACATCGGCGAGGTTGACCTCGTCTGCCAGCTCGGGTCGCCGCGCTCGATCGCAACCTTCCTCCAGCGCGTCGGACGGTCCGGGCATGCCATCGACGGCACGCCCAAGGGCCGGCTGTTTCCGCTATCGCGCGATGAGCTGGTGGAGTGCGCGGCGCTGCTCGACAGCGTCGGCCGCGGCGAGCTCGACCGCCTCGCGATCCCGGAGCAGCCGCTCGATGTGCTGGCGCAGCAGATCGTCGCCGAAGTGGCCGCGCGCGAATGGAACGAGGACGAACTCTATGCGCTCGTGCGCCGTGCCTCCCCCTATCGCGCGCTGGCGCGGGAGGATTTCGCGGCGGTGGTGGGCATGCTGGCGGACGGCTTCAGCACCCGCCGCGGCCGGCGCGGCGCGCTGATCCACTACGACGGCGTCAACCATCTGCTGCGCGGCCGGCGCGGCGCCCGGCTCACCGCCCTGACATCCGGAGGCACGATCCCGGACAACGCCGACTATCAGGTGCTGCTCGAGCCCGAGAACCATTTCATCGGCACCGTGAACGAGGATTTCGCGGTCGAGAGCATGGCCGGCGATATCTTCCAGCTCGGCAACAAGAGCTATCGCATCATGCGCGTGGAGCGCGGCGTGGTGCGCGTTGAGGATGCCCATGGGATGGCGCCGACCATTCCGTTCTGGCTCGGCGAAGCGCCCGGTCGCAGCGACGAATTGTCGGCCGCCGTGTCGCGCCTGCGCGCCGAGATTGCCGCGCGCTTGCGCGGCGGCGAGCAGGCCGAGAGCATCCTGCGCTGGCTCGCGGACGACGTCGGGATCGCCGAGCCCGCGGCCGAGCAACTCCTCGAATATCTGGCCGCGGGGCATGCGGCGCTCGGCTGCCTGCCGACGCACGACACGATCGTGTTCGAACGCTTCTTCGACGAGGTCGGCGGCATGCAGTTCGTCATCCATTCGCCCTACGGCAGCCGCATCAACCGCGCCTGGGGGCTGGCGCTGCGCAAGCGCTTTTGCCGCAAATTCAATTTCGAGCTGCAGGCGGCGGCGACGGAGGACAATATCGTCCTCTCGCTGACCACCGCGCACAGCTTCGAGCTTGCCGATGTCGCGCGTTATCTCAACTCCGCCACCATCAGGCCGCTCTTGATCCAGGCGCTGCTCGATGCGCCGATGTTCATCACGCGCTGGCGCTGGGTAATCGGCGTCGCGCTCGCGCTGCCGCGCTTCCGCGGCGGCAAGAAGGTGGCGCCACAACTCGCGCGCATGGGCGCCGAAGATCTGATCGCGGCGGTCTTTCCCGACCAGATCGCCTGCGCGGAAAACCTCCCCGGCGAGCGCGAGATCCCGGACCATCCGTTGGTGCGCCAGACCATCGACGACTGCCTCAACGAGGCGATGGATCTCGCGGGTCTCGAGCGCCTGCTCGAGCGCATCGAAGCCGGTGACATTCGCATCGTCGCGCGCGACCTGACCGAGCCTTCGCCGCTGGCGCTCGAGGTGCTCTCCGCGCGTCCCTACGCCTATCTCGACGACGCGCCGCTGGAGGAGCGCCGAACCCAAGCCGTGATGAGCCGGCGCTGGCTCTCGCCGGAGACCGCGTCCGACCTCGGCCGGCTCGATCCGGAGGCGATCGCGCGTGTTCGCGGCGAAGCATGGCCCGACGCCGCCAACGCCGACGAGCTGCACGACGCGCTGGTCTGGCTCGGCTTCCTCGGCGCGGACGAAGCCCGCGCCGGGCCCGGCTGGAGCGACTGGCTGTCGGACCTCGCCCGGGCGAACCGCGTGGCGCGGCTGCATGCTCCCGATGCGACGCTGTGGATCGCGGCGGAACGGCTGCCGCAGTTCCGGGCGCTGTGGCCCACCGCCGAGCTCGAGCCCGCGATCGCGGCTCCCGCCGCCGCTGCCGGCGCGAATTGCGGGCGCGACGAGGCGCTGGTCGAAATCCTGCGCGGCCGGCTCGAAGGCCTCGGGCCGGTCACCCGCGAGGCGCTCGCCGCTGCGCTCGGACTTGCGCCGAGCGAGATCGCAGCCGCGCTGGCGGCGCTCGAGGCCGAAGGCTTCGCCATGCGCGGGCGCTTCACGCCGGCAGCGGATGGCGAGGAATGGTGCGAGCGCCGCCTGCTTGCCCGCATTAACGGCTACACGGTCAAGCGGTTGCGGGCGGAGATCGAGCCGGTCGCGGCGCGCGACTTCCTGCGCTTTCTGTTGACCTGGCAGCGCGTCGCGGCCGACGCGCGCATGCAGGGGCCGGATGCCGTCGATACCGTGGTCGCCCAACTCGAGGGATTCGAGGCACCGGCCGGGGCTTGGGAGAGCGAGATCCTGCCGGCGCGGCTCGCCGGATACGAGCCGACGTGGCTCGACGACCGCTGCCTGGCGGGGCAGGTGGCGTGGATGCGGCTGCGGCCGCGCTCCGCGCGATCGGGCAACGGCGGCGAAAGCCGGGCGAGCCCCGTGCGTACGACCCCGATCACGCTGGTGGCGCGCCGGCATGCCGCGCATTGGACGTCGCTGTCGCCCCAAGCGGACGATGTCCAACCCAGCATCCGCGCGCAGGTGGTTGCCGATCATATTCGCCAGCACGGGGCGTCATTCTTCGACGAGCTCGTGGACGGCACCGGCCTGCTGCCGACGCAGGTCGAGGAGGCGTTGGCCGAACTGGTCGCGCTCGGCCTCGTGAGCTCCGACAGCTTCGGGGGCTTGCGCGTGTTGCTGGTGCCGTCCGGCGAGCGCAGGCCGCTCGCCGGCGGGCGGCGGCGCCGTCGCACCGTGAAATTCGGCATGGAAGAGGCGGGTCGCTGGGCGCTCGCGCGCCGTCCGCGGCCGGCGACGTCCGCGGCGCCGGCGCAAGCGGCTTCCGAGCACATCGAGCACGTGGCGCGGACCTTGTTGCTCCGCTACGGCGTCGTGTTCTGGCGGCTCATCGAACGCGAGGCCGCCTGGCTCCCGCCCTGGCGGGACCTGCTGCGCGTCTATCGCCGGCTCGAGAGCCGCGGCGACATCCGCGGCGGGCGTTTCGTCGCCGGCTTCTCCGGCGAGCAATTTGCCCTGCCGGACGCGATCGGCATGTTGCGCGAGGCGCGGCGCCGGCCGGCCGCGGGCGCGTTGCTGTCGCTCTCTGGCGCCGATCCCCTCAACCTCGTGGGAATCCTTACCCCGGGGCCGAGGCTTCCGGCATTAACGGGCAACCGCTTGCTCTACCGCGACGGCCTCCCCATTGCGCTGCTCGCCGCCGGCGACGTGCAGTTTCTCGAGACGCTCGACGCGGCGAGCGAATGGGAGGCTCACAAGGCATTGCTGCGATGCGCTGAGCCGGCGCCGTCTACTGCTTCCGACACGGCGCTGCGCGGCCGCAACGGTATCGCCTTTCGTGCCCACCACCGTCCGGGACGTCCGTCGTGAGCGTGGCTCGGTCGGCGGCCGCGTATCGCTGCGACGCGAGGGGCTTCTAGAACTTTTCCCCGTTGACCCAGTCGGCCAGAGTTTTCCAATTCGGGTCGTCCTTGGACGTGAACTGGCGGCCGCCGGAGTGAAAGACGTTGCCGCCCACCTCGGGCGCGAGCGGCTGCTGCAGCAGCCGGCTGGTCGCGGGATCGCCCGGGTTCACCAGGATCGACGCCATCTCGAAGTTGCGGCGCGACTGCTCCTCGCTCCAGCTGCTGGCGCCGGGCGACAGCCGTTCCAGCCGGAACGCGTTGTTGCTCTCCGCATGGCAGACGTAGCAGCGGGTATGGCCGTCGCGCTTTTGCAGGAAGATCGGCTGCACGCGCACCTTGAAGAACTCGTAGTCGAGCGCCGGTGCGGCCCGCGAGCCGATGGAGGACGCAGCAGCGGCTGCGAGCAGGGCGGCCATCACGACGAATTTTGCTCGACGAGCGGCCATGCGAATCCTCCCGCAGTTTTTGAATTTGGTCGTGGCCGCGAAATCCTAGTGTGGTGGATTTGAAGTTCCTATCATTATGCAGCGAGCTCGCATAGGAACTTCAAATCCAAAAAACCACACTAGAGTCATAAGTTTGCTAGTGTCCCTTTGATTCCGAAGTTCGCAAGAGCACGTGCCGCAAGGGCTTGCGAACTTCGGAATCGGGACACTAGCGCAATTTCGCAACTGCTGTCATCGGTTGGTCAGCCGGATGCCGCGACGGCGGCCCATGGCCGCGCAGTCCTCGTCGGTCTTGAGGCCGATCGCGCGGATGCCGTGGGCGGCGAGCTCCTCGTCGCGGTCCTCGGTGTCGCCGGTCACTCCGACCGCGCCGATGACCTCGCCCGCGGCATCGCGAATCTGCAAACCGCCGCCCTCGGGAAAAATCTGTTCGTCGGTCGCAGCGATGAGATAGCGCATGAAGATCGGCTTCTCCTCGGCGCGCACTTTCACGAGCTTGGAGGAGCGCCCCATGGCGAGCGCGGCATAGGCTTTGCCGTAGGCCATCTCGAACCGGATCATGGAGCTGCCGTCCTCCTTCTTGAACGCCTTCACCTTGCATCCGGGCTCGACCACGATCACCGAGAGCGGCCGGCAATCGAGCTCGGCGCCGCGCGCGAGGATGGCGTCGATGAGGCGGTCGGCCTGCGCGAGGGTGATGGCGCTCATGGGGCCTCCATTTGATTGGGTCGCTGCGGGTGCGCCCAGAATACGCCGGTGCGACGGGCATGCCGAGCTTGGTTGACTCGCGATTGGGAGCTGTGACACCGGTCTGCGCGGCCGACACGGCAGGGCGCTCGATCCGAGGAGGTTACGAATGACCGAATTCTCACGTCGCGACATGCTGGGCGCCGCCGCTGCCGGCGGTATGGTGGCAGCTGCAACGAGCACGGAGACTTTCG
>WNGQ01018113.1_pt1 | contig 10674 bp, 8 predicted proteins | sample 5407661 | NCBI WGS metagenome assembly WNGQ01 (sample SAMN13153382, study PRJNA577476) | soil metagenome | isolation source: 60 cm soil or saprolite under Garry oak tree replicate 2 | place: USA:California | collected 2016-06-15 | reverse complement strand
TGATTTGGTCGTGAATCTGGAGTCATGGGCCTCCGGCGAACCGCGCCCGCGGCGGTCGTTGAGGCTGGAGACGATGGTCCAGGAGAAAATGATTCGCGAGTGGAAAGTTGAAGGCGCCTCTGAAGAGCCTGCCCTAGCGTCCTCGAAGAAGAGTCACGAGGACGTGAAGATCGTCCTGCGCAGGAATTTTGAGTTCAAGCTGCCGCTGGCTTGGTTGCTGGCGACACTTGCAGCGAACTCAACCAGCACAGCAGGTGGACACAAGACAGGCATCGCAGCCCTCACCGCTACTAGCAGGTTGCGTCTGCGCTTTAGTTTGTGGCAGAACCGATTGCCGGTAGATGCGTTACCGGTCCAGGGATGGATCGAGCTGCAGCTACTGAGTGAAGCGGAGTTGATGTCGGGAATGTAGGAGTGGCCACTCCAGAGTCCTGGTTCTGAGTTCTCACTTATGGAGTGACGACATGAAGAACCGCAAATTGAGAACTGCTCTCTACTGGCCGACGCTGGGTGAACTCATCATCAGCGGACGGTCAAGTTCCAGAGTCAGCTCTGTGCCAGCTGGAAGCGTTGCCGAGCGGTGCTTTCCCAACCAGTGAGATACCGTGGCAGTGGCGCCGACTAGGCCACCGACCAGAACGCCCTTGGCCCCGCCGATCAGTCCTCCCACAAGCATTCCGCCGCCTGTACCGAAGACAACTTCCTTGTTGTCTCGGCTGTCGCGCCCTTTACCTTTGAACTGGCCTTCGCGGTTCACGTCAAAGCCGCGACCGGCATTGGTATCAACCATGGTGGCGCTCAGCGTATAGCGTTCGCCATTAGCCAGCACAACCGTTTCAGGAAAAATGCCAATGGTCGGTTTACCGGCAATGCGCCGCGGTTCGCTGACTTTCGTGACATGGCCCAGAACTGTCGCTCCCACTGGGATCAGCGTCTTGCCGTTGAGGGTAACGGGTTGCGTGATGCGGCCCTGAAATGGATCGCCAGATTTATTGCTGAAAGTTGCGAGAGTGGTTTCGAGCTTGACCATCATCGCAGTGCCTGCCGGCAATGACATGTTGCTTTGTGCCACAGCCATGCCCGCCAGTAGCAGCATGCAGAGTAGATCCATCCACTTCTTCATTGCGCCTCCAAATTTGTTCACGATTGTTGTCTCGACTGTAGACCCACGGCGCGAGCGGCACAATATGGGATGAGAGCGGGGGAACCAGCGGAGATAAGATACGAGCTCTAAGAGTTGCCGGTTCGGGGAATCCACGGATGTCTCCAGCGGCCGCTCACATTCCAGCGCTCTTCATCCGATATAATCCAGAGTCTCGAAACGAACACGATGGTCACGTTCACGTCCCTTCCGCCCCACGGGACGCCGCTTGAACCTCGTACCGAATGACCCGTTGGCGGAAGTGGACGATAACGCAGAACTTGCCACAGCACGGAAGGAAAAGTAAGACATCATGACAAATATTGGAGAAATCGTCGCACGCCAGGTTTTGGATTCACGTGGAAATCCTACGGTGGAGGCGGAAGTGCGACTCGTAAGCGGTACCGTGGGCCGGGCCATTGTTCCCAGCGGCGCATCGACAGGCGAGCACGAGGCTGTCGAATTGCGCGACGGAGATACGAAGCGTTATCTGGGCAAAGGTGTGCTCAAGGCGATAGAGAACGTCAATAGCGAGATTGCGGGCGCCTTGGCGAACTTCAATGCAGCGGATCAGGGTGCTCTTGACCGGAAGATGATCGACCTCGACGGGACGAAGAACAAAGGACGCCTGGGCGCGAATGCGATTCTTGCTGTCTCTATGGCAGCAGCGCGGGCGGCCGCGAATGAGTACGGGCTGCCCCTATATCGTTATCTCGGCGGCGCTGCCGCAAATACCTTGCCGGTGCCCATGATGAACATCCTCAACGGCGGCGCGCACGCCGACAACAACGTGGACGTCCGGGAGTTCATGATCGTCCCGAAAGAAGTGCTCAAAAAGCGAGGCTACAACATTGCGGTCGGCGATGAAGGTGGATTTGCACCGTCGGTGAAATCGAACGTGGAAGCGATCGAAGTCGTCTTGGAGGCCATACAGCAGGCTGGTTACAAGCCGGGAGAACAAATCTCGATTGCTCTCGATCCCGCTGCCAGCGAGCTTTACAAGGATGGCAGGTACGTCTTCAAGAAGTCCGATAAGTCAGCGAAGAGTTCCGAAGAGATGGTGCGATACTGGGCCAAGTGGGCGAAGGACTATCCCATCGTATCGATCGAAGATGGACTGGCCGAGGATGATTGGGACGGATGGGCCATGCTGACCAAGGAATTGGGCGGCAAGATCCAACTTGTGGGAGACGATTTGTTCGTGACTAATGTGGAACGTTTGCAGATGGGAATTGACCAAGGTATTGCCAACTCGATCCTCATCAAGGTCAATCAGATCGGCACGGTGAGCGAGACTCTAGATGCAATTGAGCTGGCGCGGCGCAACGCATACACCTCGGTGATTTCGCATCGTTCGGGTGAAAGCGAAGATACCTTCATTGCTGACCTGGCAGTCGCTACCGGCGCTGGGCAGATCAAGACGGGATCGGCGTCGCGTACGGATCGGGTTGCCAAGTACAACCAGTTGCTGCGCATTGAGGAAGCGTTGCGGGATGGGGCGAGGTTTTTGGGATTGAAGGCGCTGAATTACCGGCCTATTTAAGATACCTATAGAAAGAGAGGCCCCAGTTCAAGCTTTCGTTCGAGTGGACATAGCTCTCCGTTGATTGTGGATCCAATCCTCAAACGCTACCCTCACGATGTAATCTGTTGATCGTATAAATCTTGACGTCAATACGCTGCCGAACCCTTATGCCTAGACCAAAACCACTCATCCTCATCATCCTAGACGGATGGGGCTACCGCGCCGAGACCAAAGCCAACGCTATCGCGCTAGCGCGCAAGCCCACATACGACCGGTTGTTGCGCGAATATCCCAACACACTCATCCACACCAGCGGTCCCCATGTTGGCCTTCCCGAAGGGCAGATGGGCAACAGCGAGGTGGGGCACCTCAACATCGGCGCCGGACGCATTGTACTCATGGATAGCACTCGCATCGAGTTGATGATTCAGAACGGCAATTTTTTTTCGGATCCCACGCTGCTGGCTGCTATGAAGAATGCTCGTTCCGGCGGGCGGCAGTTGCATCTGTTGGGTTTGGTTTCTGACGGTGGCGTGCATTCACATCAAACCCACCTTTACGCCCTTCTGAAGATGGCGAAGCAGAATGATGTGGACCGCGTCTTCGTGCATGCATTCATGGATGGGCGCGATACGTTGCCTACCAGCGGCGCCGGCTACCTGGAGCAGTTGCTGCAGAACGTGCGCGAGTACAACACGGGTAAGATCGCGAGCGTGAGTGGACGCTACTACGCGATGGATCGTGACCGCCGGTGGGAGCGAATCGCCAAAGCCCTCAATGCCATGGTATTCGGCGATGGCGAAGGCGGGAGGTATGCCGATCCCGTGCAGGGCGTGAAGGATTTCTACAACAAAGGTGTGACCGATGAATTCATAGTGCCGTTCGTTTGCGTGGATAAGCAGGGGCAACCGCTGGCGACCATCCGCGACAACGACTCCTGTATCTGCTTCAACTTTCGAGCTGACCGCGTTCGCCAGATTACCCGCGCCCTCGCCGGCAATAGTGGGCTGAATGAAAAAGGAGGCCGCGATCTGCCGGGGGCAGACGATCTCGGTTCCGCCCGAATCATTGAGCAACATTCTGGCCAATGTAATGGCTGGAACGAAGATGCGTAATCTACGGGTGGCCGAAACCGAGAAATACGCGCACGTCACATACTTTTTCAACGGAGGTATTGAAGAGCCGTTTCCCGGAGAAGACCGCGTGCTCGTGCCTTCGCCCAAAGTTAGTACGTACGATCTGAAGCCCGAGATGAGCGCGGCGGGAATCGCCGATGCAGTCGTAAAAGCCACCGAAGAGGGGACATTTGATGTGATCATCGTCAACTTCGCGAATGCGGACATGGTTGGACACTCAGGCAAGATCGAACCAACAGTGAAAGCAGTCGAAACTGTGGATGCTTGTCTGGCACGCATCGAAACTGTAGTGCGCACGAAAGGTGGCGCCATCCTTATCACCGCCGATCACGGCAATGCAGAAATGATGATTGATCCCACGACGGGTGGGCCACACACGGCGCATACTACTAATCCCGTCCCTTTCATTATGGTCGCCGAGAACAGCAAGCCGTTCAGGTTGAGGCCGGGCGGATCGTTACGCGATATCTCGCCGACGATGCTGGGTATGCTGGGTATCGATGAACCGCAAGAGATGACAGGACAAGACCTGCGGTTAGCGAAGGAAAGCTAACCACAGGAGACACTGGGGCGTGCAGAGCAACCGACAGTTGCTCTACTCCGTGGTCAAGTCTTCGACACGATGAAGCTGCTAATTGTTGTCTATCACGCCCCCATGGTTTGCAGAGAGGCTACGAAAAAGACTTTCCGCGTATGGAGATTGTTCACCTCACCAGCTATTCTATGAGGGAGTTGAAGAACAGTTGCGCGACTCCGAGATCGTCTTCACGATCTCGTTGCGTCCGGAGCAGTTTGCCATGGCGAAAGAATTGCGCTGGATTCACGCGCCCGCCGCGGCGGTCCATCAGTTGCTGATTCCGGAAGTGGTAAACAGCCATGTGGTTGTGACGAATGCCTGCGAGGTCCACGGACCCGTGGTCGCTGAGCACGTGATTGCTCTGGTTTTCGCGTTAGCCAAGAAAATTCCACAGGCCGTTCGACTACAGCAACGGCGCATTTGGCGACAAGAGTTAATTTGGAACGACCGCCCCAAGCCCTGCGAGTTGGCAGGCGCCACCCTCGGATTGATCGGGCTGGGTAGCATCGGACGCGAAGTTGCGGCAAGAGCCTCCGCTCTGGGGATGCGGGTTATCGGTGTGCGCGAGCACGCAGAGAGGGAAAAGCCGCCCCGGATCGATGAAGTCTTCAGGTCGGACCGGCTCGACCAGATGCTGGCGCAGTCTGATTACGTGGTGCTTGCAGCTCCGCTAACCCCGGCCACGCGTGGCCTGATGAACGCCAAGCGTCTTGCATTCATGAAGCCCGATGCGTACGTGATCAACGTTGGCCGCGGACCCCTTATCGACGACGCTGCCCTCATCGAGGCTCTGACTGAGCGACGCATTGGAGGAGCTGGGATAGACGTTTTTGAGCAAGAGACCCCTGCCGGAAGACTCACCGTTATGGAATCTCGACAATCTGCCGATCACTCCTCACACTGCGGCACTGACGGAAAAACTGTGGCAGCGGCACTACGATCTTTTCTCTCAGAACCTGCGGCGCTACGTAGAGGGCGAGCCGTTGCTTTTCGTTGTGGACAAGCAAAAAGGGTACTGAGCCCAGGATTGGAAAGGGTAACCCTTTGGCGGCGATGGAGGGAGCGAAGCGCACCCGCGCTTCATGCTACAGTTTTCTCGGCGAAATTCCATGGAACCTCGGCTTATTCTCATTCAACTCCTGGTTAAGCTGGGCGTGGCGGCCGCGGTGTCGAGCGCCCTGGTACGGTCGGTTGAGTTCAAGTCTTTGCTGTTTCGCGAAGAACGTACGTTGCGGCAGAAGATTTACCTCGTCTTGTGGTTTGGACTGCCCATCGCGACGGGTGTGTGGATCCGGTTTTCCGCCCAGAGTTTTCTCGCCGGAGATCTAACATTTGAAACTGCATTGTTGCTGGGCGTCATCGGTGGACGGTGGGCGGGTGTTTTGGGTGGTGTGTTGCTCGGGCTTCCGGCTCTTCTACACGGGGAATGGGCCACGATGCCTTTTGGCATTCTCTGTGGCTTCATAGCAGGGCAACTGCGCACGCTTGCGCTGGATAAAGAGGAGATCTGGTCGTTTTCTCCGTTCATCGATCTCAGCGTTTACCGCTGGATACGCCGCAACCTGCCTAGGCCGCGGCTATTCGACTGGCAGTTCATGTTCTTTGTCACGATCGTAGCGCTTCGTTTTGTCCACGCCGAACTGACACACTTTTTTCCGCGCACAACTTTCAGTCTGGAGAGCCCAATCCCGTGGGTAGAAGCGGTCATTTACGCCGCCTCGGCGACGGTGATCGGTATTGAGCTGAAGATCTTTAACAGCGTGCGCACTCAGATCAAACTGGAGGAGCAAGAACGTCTGTTGCTTCAGGCACGCATGGAGGCACTGCAAAATCAGATCAATCCCCATTTTCTGTTTAACACTCTAAACTCGGTCTCGTCGCTGGTGCGATTCGACCCCGATACCGCTCGCGAATTAATTTTCAAACTTGCCACGATCCTGAGGCGACTACTGAGCAGCAGCGAGGCTTTCGTTCCTCTGCGCGAGGAAGTGGACTTCATCGACAATTATCTCGACATTGAAGTGGTTCGCTTCGGACAAGACAAACTCCGGGTGATAAAGGAATTGGGTTCCGACTCGTTGGAAGTAATGGTTCCCAGCATGTTACTGCAGCCCCTGGTGGAAAACTCCATCAAACACGGACTTTCATCAAAAATAGATGGGGGGAGCATCTATCTGCGCAGCCGCATCGCGGATTCCATGCTCGTTATCGAAGTTGAGGACGATGGTGTGGGCATGACTGCTGCACAGAGTCATGGCGGTTGGCAGGGAACAGGCATCGGCATGGCTAATGTTTCGGAGCGGCTGAAGGTACTCTACGGTGATACGGCAGTCATGACGATTGAGAGCCATGAAGGGAAGGGAACGCTGGTCCGAATTCGTTTGCCCTTGTTACAGTCGGCGGGAACGGTCCCGGAAGCTTTTTACGAAGAACGCTCCAGTACACGCCGGTAGAACTCCTCATACTGCGGAACAATTTTGCTGGCGCAGAAACGGGATTTGGCCATAACCCTTGCCTCGCGGCCCATTTCACGCAAGCGCGGTTCGTCATTGAGCAGTTCGATGGCGTAACGCGCCATAGTATCCACGTCTCCGACGTCAGCCAGGTAACCGCCCTTGCCGTGTTCGATGACTTCAGGAACACCGCCGACACGCGTAGCAATCGGCACGACTTCGCAAGCCATTGCCTCGAGCGCAGCCAGACCGAAAGATTCCAATTCGCTCGGCATCAGCATGATGTCGGCGGCCGCAAGTTTATCCTGCACCTCATCCTGCTTACCCAGGAACAAAACATCCTCGTGAATTCCTTTTTGTACCGCCAGCCACTCAGCTACGGAGCGGTCTGGCCCGTCGCCGATTAACAGCAGCCTTGATGGCACCTGCTTCCGCACGCGGTCGAAGATCTCGATTACGTCCGTAACTCGCTTCACCGGGCGGAAGTTCGAAAGATGCACCAAAAGGCGCTCATGGTTAGGTGCGTACTCCGCGCGAAGTTCGGCGGCGGCTTCTGGATTTCGACGGTACACATCACAATTCACCGAGTTATAGATCACCTCGATGGGGTTCTTTACGTCGAAGACCCGCATCGTGCGATCGCGCAAGTAATTGGAAATGGCAGTGACGCCGTCGCTCTGATCAATCGAATATCGGGTGATCGGCAGGTAAGAACGATCCAAGCCAACGAGCGTTATGTCGGTCCCGTGAAGGGTGGTCACAAACGGAAGCCGGCGCCCGCGAGGACCATCCGCAAGCATCTGGCGGGCGAGCAGGGCGCTCACTGAATGGGGAATCGCATAGTGCACGTGCAGCAGGTCGAGGTCGTACAACTGTGACACCTCGGCCATCCGGGTAGCCAAGGCCAGATCGTAAGGGGGATAGTCAAACAGCGGGTAACGCGAAACCTCGACCTCGTGATAGTGAATGTTTGGTTCGGGACCCCTCAACCGAATGGGTTGGGCATAGGAAATGAAATGAATTTCGTGTCCGCGCTGGGCTAATTCCAGGCCAAGCTCAGTGGCAACAACTCCGCTGCCGCCGTAGGTGGGATAGCAAGTAATCCCGATTTTCATTAGGCAGATCCGCCCTCTCGAGGGTTATGTGGATTCGATGGCGCCAAGAGATAGTGGATGCAGATTCTACGTGTGTGGCGGATGTATTTCGTGGCTCCGTCCGAGGGTACGTGGCCTTTACCCGGTGGATTTTGGTCCTTGGGACGACATTCCTTGATCAATTTTGTCCAAGTGGGCCTGGAAACGATTCTTGGAATCTTCGGTCAGCCCTGTAAATTCGATTCCCATGCCCACTCCGGGATCACGAGCTCGAACCACTGCGGACGCCGAAATGTGTTCTTCCTCGATCCAAAAGTCGATCTTCAAAGTTGTAGTCACAGGCAAAGGCATAACTGTCTCAACATAACAACCGTTACCACTGATGTCAGTGGCGTTCACTCTCATGGGCGTGTTGACACGTTCGTCCCGCAATTCCAAAGGGAAGGAGATTCTGCGACGGACAAACTTTCGGCGATTGTCATGCCGCGGAGCCGGCATATTTGACTGCACGTCCAACGACAATTGCGTAGTCCATGGACAGTCCTGACCAGCCACTAGCTGCACACCGACCTGGGTTTTCTTTAACCCCCCAGCATCGACGACCCAGACAACTTTGCAACGCGCCTTTTTATTCTGGTACTGAACCCCGATGATATCGCCCACCTTTAATTCATGTTCGATGCCGTAAATGCAGGCGCCGGTGGCACTCACGTTTTGTGCTGTGGCGTTCTGGAAAAAAGGATGGTCATCGGCGCCCATACCCCAAACACGAACCGTCAGATCAAGAGTGGAACGCGGAGCTGGTGCGGAGACGAACATGAGCTACAGCCTCTTTTCTAAGAATTCCCTATACGATACCCGTGGATATTAACTCCATAATACTAGTGGGGGCGGTTTGCGAAGGTTACGACAGTACCCTAAGGCTTTCGTCCGTACGACGGTGACAACGAACGCCGCGGTTCCAGGAGCATTTAGCGCGGTCTCAAGTCTTGGTATGAGATGAGCTTAATTCCTTCCTGTGAAAGCAGTTGCCGGGCTTCAGGCCGAGTCAGAACCGCTAGTTCGGTTTCCCGTGACTCGCGCAATCGGGTCCGGGCTGTCCGAAGATCCTCATCGTTATAGCCCGGGTGGCAGACGAACTCCCAAGTGCCCTCGGGAATATTTTCCGCAAGGGCACGAAACAGCTTCTCATCCAGCGCTCCGGTTACGACGATTCCCAGCGTGCCATCTGGGGTGACAAAACCTTCCCGATCTACCGCAGTTCGAAATTTGTTGGCAAAACCGCGCAGAATGCGAACTTCGGCGTAGCGCGTCCATAAGCCGGGCCGTGCAAAAAGTTCGTGCGACCGCAAGGGTCGGCGGGATCCGAAAGGATTACGCACAGCGCGAACACCGCAAGCCGCGGCCGCCCGCAACAACGGACGCAGCACGGCGGGGAATAGGTGTGTATGTTTGTGCGTATCGACGTGTGAAACAGAAATGCCAGCCGACTGAACCTTGCGAATCTGCGCGGATGCTTCAGCCTCAATCTCGTCGGGGTCAAGCCGGCCGGTGAGAGCGAGCGCTGCAAAAGACTTCAGACCATCACGAAAACGCGCACTGCCGGATACGTGGGACACCAGAGTGCGAATATTGTGAGTATCGAGTACTGGTTCGCCATCGAGGAGGACGATGTGGCACCCAACACTTAGGTTGGGAGCCGTCTTTGCCATCTGAGCGGCGTGCTCAAAAGCAGAGCCGTTTGCCATCAAAGTGGACGAGGTCACCACTCCGCTGGTATGAGCTTCGACAATGGCCCGGTTCACGCCGCGGGTGAAACCGAAATCATCCGCATTTACGATCAGACGACGCACGGCGCCAGTCTAGCAGGGGGCAGTGCGGCCGACCCACAGCGCGACGGAAATCGCTAAAGGCTGCGCCGTTTATCTCCTCCTTAAAATGTGCTGGGCATGGACGGAATCGACAAAGTGGGCCTTGCATACGGTGGCGAGCTATTTTCGCGGCTCACGTATACTCACTGAGGGGCGGTTCGCGGATGCCCCTCGTCGAATCCCGACCGGCGCGGCGAGTCGGTCGCGCAAAGAGTGCGAGGGCGGTTAGCTCAGCTGGTTAGAGCGCCTGCCTTACAAGCGGGCCCAAATTTCATCTAAGTCGTTGCTTCGGTTGCGGTTACTGAGTTCCAGCCATCCTTGGCCTGCTCCAAAGTTGATCCAAAACTACAAACTACGTCTGATACACGTGCGCGGGATGCGACGAAAGGGGCATCCCTATCGACAGCGACAGATTTCAGCTGAAGAAAGCGGCGCAACAGATCAAAATACTGAGGAGGTATCGACCGACCAGGCCATCGCCGATTGGCAGTACTTGGGTTGCACAAGGTTACCTCTTCTGAATCTCGCGGCCCGGACCTGCAAGTTACGCAGCATTCCGCCGGTAACCGAGCGGCCTTGCGACCGCTCAGTCCCCTAAGAACCGGACTTGAAAGTTTCCCTTCATCCGGCTCGAGCACTCAATAACGCCCCCTAAAAAGACCCGAGGACGCAGCCTCATTCCATTACAAAATAAGACCTACTCGATACGGGTTTGCGGCCAACTCGCACGGCGATGGATAAATCCACCAGCCGTGTGTGAAGCTGCACCAACAGCTTGCGCCATCGAGCAACCTTCTCCACAAATTTAGTGGCTTTAGACCGCCGAATTAAAAATCGGCGTTTCGCAACAGGCTTAGCTTGGCGATTTCCCCAAGAT
>WNGQ01007232.1_pt1 | contig 10674 bp, 9 predicted proteins | sample 5407661 | NCBI WGS metagenome assembly WNGQ01 (sample SAMN13153382, study PRJNA577476) | soil metagenome | isolation source: 60 cm soil or saprolite under Garry oak tree replicate 2 | place: USA:California | collected 2016-06-15 | reverse complement strand
TCCCAGCCCTTGCATTTCAGGATGCGGCCCGGCTGGCCGCCGCCGGAATCGTTGCCGGCGCGCGGCACCGCGTCGCCGAACGGAATCCCTTCGCCGAACTGGCTGTATTCCTTGAGCGGGCCGTGGGCGAGGCGCTGCTGGTCGCGCAGCTTGACGCGCGCGAGGTTCAAGACGCCGTCCTGCATCGCCACCGTGACGCGCTGACCTTGCCCGGTCATGGTGCGCTGGTAGAGCGCGGCGACGATGCCGAGCCCGAGATGCAAGCCCGTGCCGCTGTCGCCGATCTGCGCGCCGGTCACCAGCGGCAGGCCGTCGTGGAAGCCGGTGGTGGATGCCGCTCCGCCGGTGCACTGCGCGACGTTCTCGTAGACCTTGCAGTCTTCATAGGGCCCGGGACCGAAGCCCTTGATCGAGGCCACGATCATCTTCGGATTGATGCTGTGGATCTTCTCCCAGGGAAAGCCCATGCGGTCGAGCACGCCGGGGCCGAAGTTTTCCACCAGCACGTCGCACTTCCTGATCAGCTCGGTGAGAACCTCCTTGCCCTTCGGGTTCTTGGTATCGAGCGTGATCGAGCGCTTGTTGTGGTTGAGCATGGTGAAATAGAGGCTGTCGACATTCGGAACGTCCTGCAGCTGACCACGCGTGATGTCGCCGACGCCGGGGCGCTCGACCTTGATCACGTCCGCGCCGAACCATGCCAATATCTGCGTACACGTCGGTCCGGACTGGACGTGAGTAAAATCCAGAATGCGAACGCCGGTCAGCGCCTTGGTCATATGCTTCTCTCCTTGATCCTGCTCTCAATGTGTCCACTGACGCGGACACCCTGTTGTCATCATTGTTCTGTGGTGAGTTGCCTTGATCGGCACTCTTATTTCTTCTTCAGCACGCTTTGCGGATTGAGGTTGCCGATGCGGCCGCTCTCGGAGCCGGCCGCGGGATCGATTACCGCGTTGATCAAGGTCGGATGGCCGGAGTCCATCGCGGCGTTCACCGCGCGCTTGAGTTCATCGGGCGTGGTGGCGTTGACGCCGACGCCACCGAACGCCTCCATCATCTTGTCGTAGCGCGCACCCTTGACGAACACCGTCGTCGCCGGATCGGCGCCGGCCGAATTGACGTCGGTGCCGCGATAGATGCCGTCATTGTTGAAGATCACGATGCAGACCGGCAGGGCGTAGCGGCAGATCGTTTCCACTTCCATGCCCGAGAAGCCGAACGCGGAATCGCCTTCGACCGCCAGCACCGGCTTGCCGGTTTCGACCGCCGCGGCGATCGCCGAGCCCATGCCGATGCCCATCACGCCCCAGGTGCCGACATCGAGCCGCTTGCGCGGCTGGTGCATGTCGATGACGCCGCGGGCGAGGTCGAGCGTGTTGGCGCCTTCGTTGACCAGGATGGCATCCGGCCGCTCCTTGACGATGTTGCGCAGGACGCCGAGCGCGCCGTGATAATCCATCGGCGAATTGTTGTTCATCAGGCGCGGGGCCATCTTGGCGACGTTCTCGTCGCGCTTCGACTTCACGGCGTTGAGCCAGTCGGCCGGCGGGAGAGGCCAGTTGCCGCCCATGGTTTCGAGCAGGGCGCTCATGCAGGAGCCGATGTCGCCGACCAGCGGCGCTGAGATCTCGACGTTGGAGTCCATTTCCTTTGGCTCGATGTCGAGCTGGATGAATTTCTTCGGCGCGTCGCCCCAGGTCTTGCCCTTGCCGTGCGACAACAGCCAGTTCAGCCGGGCGCCGATCAGCATGACGACGTCGGCCTCCTTCAGCACGGTCGAACGCGCGGCGCCCGCGCATTGCGGATGAAGGTCGGGCAACAAGCCCTTGGCCATGCTCATCGGCAGGAACGGCGCGCCGCTCGTTTCGACGAAGGCGCGGATCGCGTCATCGGCCTGCGCATAGGCTGCCCCCTTGCCGAGAATGATGAGGGGTCGCCTGGCGCTCTTGAGCACGTCGAGCGCCCGGTTGACCGCGGACGCGGCGGGGATCTGCGCGGGCGCCGGATCAATCACCTTGACCAGCGAATTTCGTCCGGCTTCCGCATTCATCACCTGCCCGAAAAGCTTCGCCGGCAGGTCGAGATAGACGCCGCCCGGGCGGCCGGAGACCGCGGCGCGGATCGCGCGCGCAAAACCGATCCCGATATCGGCGGCGTGCAGCACGCGGAAGGCCGCCTTGCAGAGGGGCTTGGCGATCGCGAGCTGATCCATTTCCTCATAGTCGCCCTGCTGCAGGTCGACGACCTCGCGCTCCGACGAGCCGGAGACCAGGATCATCGGGAAGCAGTTCGTGGTGGCGTGGGCGAGCGCGGTCAGGCCGTTGAGAAATCCGGGTGCCGAGACGGTGAGGCAGATGCCGGGCTTCTTGGTCAGGAAGCCTGCGATCGCCGCGGCATAGCCCGCGTTCTGCTCGTGGCGGAACGACAGCACACGGATGCCGGCGGCTTGCGCCATGCGGCCGAAATCGGTGATCGGAATCCCCGGCACGCCATAGATCGTGGTGATTCCGTTGAGCTTGAGCGCATCGATGACGAGATGGAAACCGTCCGTCAATTCCTGCTCTGCGCCGGCCGTTTCGGTCTTGGCTGCAGCGTTCGGCATGGGCCTGTTCTCCCTTGATCGTTTTTCTTGCGAGGACGAGGTGATCGTCTTCTGGTGTTGAATTGAACTAGCCGAAGAGTTCCTGGCCATGAGCCTCGACATAGGCGGCTAGGCCGAGCGTATGATCGCGCGCACGCTTCTCGGCGAGTTCGGTGTTGCGATCCTCCAGCGCCTCGATGATGGCGAGATGTTCGGGCAGCGAGGCCATGATGCGCTCGACGCGTCCGATCGTGAGCTGTCGGTAGCCGCGCACATGCAGCAGGACATCGTTGGTCATGTCGACCAATACCTGCGACTCGGACAGCGAGATCAGCGCCTGATGGAAGGCGATGTTGGCCTTGGAATATTCCTCGATGTGATCCTGCGGCAGGCGGTCCTTGCCGAAATCCTTGAAGAAATCGCGCAGCGCCGAGATATCCTTCTTGCGCGCGGTGGTCGTGATCAGCCGCGCCGCCATGCTCTCGAGCGCGGCCCAGGCACGGATCATGTCGACGATTTCGACCTTCGTCCGTCGCACCACCATGATGCCGCGGCGTGGCACGGTCTTGACCAGACCGTCCTGTTCCAGCATCGCGATCGCCTCGCGAATGGGGGTGCGACTGACACCCAGCCGTTCGGACAGCGCACGCTCGTCGAGCATGACCGGCTCGGGCGTGGCATAGATGTCCATCTTCAGAATTGCGTCTTTCAACGCCTCATAGGCCTTGTTCTTGAAGCTGGTCTCCGGGGCAATTCTGACGATCGCAATCTCAGCCTCGGCCATGGTCGGCAACGCCTTGGTTGGTTTCCGTGTGGGCACGACGAATCTCCTCCGCAGGAGATGTCTTCTTATCAGAGAAGCAGCAGCGGATTTTTGGCATGCCAGATGCCAGACTGTCAAGTTGCGAGCTTTTTCAGCGTTTCCCGCCTTGGCCTTGCTTGACAATCTTCTTGCTGGCATACCAAATGCCATAAAAGAGGCTCAGGAGGAGAATGATGTCGAATTCCAAAGATGCGGTCCGCAAAATCCTCGATCAGGTGAAGGCGGACAAACGCACCAGTCTCACGGCCCCGGAAGGTAAACTGGTGTGCGACGCCTACGGGATCGCGGTTCCCGGAGAGGGCCTCGCGAGATCCGCGGCGGACGCTGCAAAGATTGCGACCGACATGGGTTTCCCGGTCGTGATGAAGATTGTCTCGCCCGATATCCTGCACAAGACCGAGGCCGGTGGTGTCGTGGTGGGGGTGAAGGGGGCCGCCGACGCGGAAAAGACCTACGAGACGATTCTGGCAAACGCAAAGAAATACAAGGCGGACGCCAGGATCGATGGCGTCCAGATCCAGCAGATGCTGTCCGGCGGTACCGAGGTCATCGTCGGCTCCATCACCGACGGCTCGTTCGGCAAACTCGTAGCCTTCGGTCTCGGCGGCGTGCTGGTCGAGGTCCTGAAGGACATCACCTTCCGCCTCGCGCCTGCGACCAAGCAGGACGCCTTGTCGATGCTCGACGGCATCCAGGCCCACGACATGCTGAAGGGCGTCCGCGGCGGCGATCCGGTCAGCCGCGATGCGCTCGCCGACATCATCGTCAAGGTGTCGCAGCTCGTCAGCGACTTCCCGGAAATCGTCGAGCTCGATCTCAACCCCGTGTTCGCCACCAAGACCGATGCGATTGCCGCCGACGTGCGCATCGTCGTCGATTTCGACTACAAGCCGCGCCCCGCGCCGCGTCCGACCGAGGAAATCGTCGCCGCGATGAGCCGCATCATGCAGCCGAAGGCGGTTGCCGTGATCGGCGCCTCCACTGAGGACGGCAAGATCGGCAATTCCGTCATGAAGAACCTGATCAACGGCGGCTACAAGGGCGAGATCTATCCGATCCACCCGAAGGCCGCGGAGATCCTGGGCTACAAGGCCTACAAGAGCGTCAAGGATGTGCCTGGTGTGATCGACACCGCGGTGTTCGCGATCCCCGCGAAATTCGTCGCCGGTGCGCTCGTCGAATGCGGCGAGAAGAAAATTCCCGGCGCCGTCCTGATTCCCTCGGGGTTCGCGGAAGCCGGCGCGCCCGAATTGCAGGCCGAAATCGTCGAGATCGGCAAGAAGTACGACGTCCGCCTGATGGGGCCGAACATCTACGGCTTCTACTATACGCCGGCCAATCTCTGCGCCACGTTCTGCACCGCCTATGACGTCAAGGGCCACGCCGCCTTGTCGTCGCAGTCCGGCGGCATCGGCATGGCGATCATCGGCTTCTCGCGCTCGGCCAAGATGGGGGTCTCCGCAATCGTCGGCCTCGGCAACAAATCCGATATCGACGAGGACGATTTGCTCGCCTTCTTCGAGCAGGACCCGAACACGAACCTCATCGCCCAGCACTGCGAAGACCTGAAGGACGGCCGCGCCTTCGCGGAAGCCGCCAAGCGGGTTTCGAAGAAGAAGCCGGTGATCGTGCTCAAGGCCGGCCGCACCTCGGCCGGCGCCAAGGCCGCGTCGTCGCATACCGGCGCGCTCGCGGGCAACGACAGGATCTATGAGGACGTGTTCAAGCAGTCGGGCGTGATCCGCGCCCGCAGCTTGAGGCAATTGCTGGAGTTCGCGCGCGGTGTGCCGGTATTGCCGACGCCGACGGGCGAGAACATATTGATCATCACCGGCGCGGGCGGCTCGGGCGTGCTGCTGTCGGACTCGGTGGTCGACAACGGCCTGTCACTGATGGCGATGCCGCCGGATCTCGACGCCGCATTCCGCAAGTTCATTCCGCCGTTCGGCGCCGCCGGCAATCCGGTCGATATCACCGGTGGCGAGCCGCCGATCACCTATGTCAACACGGTCAAGCTCGGCCTCTCCGACGAGCGCATCCATGCGCTGATCCTCGGCTACTGGCACACCATCGTCACGCCGCCGATGGTGTTCGCCCGCAACATGGTCGAGGTGAAGAAGGAGATGGAGGCCAAGGGCTTCGTGAAGCCGATGGTCGCTTCGCTTGCGGGCGACGTGGAGGTCGAGGAAGCGGCCGAATATCTCTATCAGAACGGTATCCCGGCCTATGCCTATTCGACCGAATTGCCGGTCGAAGTGCTGGGCGCCAAGTACAAATGGGCGCGGGGCGCGGGACTGCTCTGACCCGCGCTATCATTGAATCGAAGATGCCGCCCGGTTTGCGGGCGGCATCGCTTGATCGCGGCGAGCCGCAGCATTGGTCGCGGCGAGGCTTCTTCAAGGCTTGGGCGTCAGGTCATGCCGGGTTTTCGCGGCGCGCCAGCCGTCCTAGGCCCACGGCAATCGCAAAGCCCGCGCAGGCGGCAGCCGCATCGACCAGGAAATCCTCGAGCCGCGCGTGACGGCCAGGCGCCCAGAGCTGCAGGATTTCCAGCACGCCGATCACGGCGATGGCGACAGGAACGGCCAGGCGCCGATGAGCCGGATAGGCAACCCCGAACGTAAGCCCGATCAACACGAACGCGAGCGCGTGCTCGCCGTCCTGACCCAGATTGGAATGAGGTCGGTAGGCCGGCGGGCCAAGCGTTGCAAAGGTTACGAGAGCTGCGAGCAGCCAGGCGAACAGGCGGAACAGGGTCGTCATGGCGAGGGGATACCACGAATCGCCAACCGGATGGCGTTCACTTGAACGTCAGATTCCCATGTAGTTAATTGGGGCGGCCTCGTGTTCCAAATCCGAAATTCGTGAACCTCTCGTGCCGCAATGGACCACGAACATCGGAAACGGGAGGTTCACAACGCCTGCCGCACGCCAAGGCCCCTCATGAAGTGCTCCCTGATCTGGACGGGGTCGCGCCGCGTGGCGCCGACGCCCGGCTTGTCGTCGATGCGGACGCCGATCAACATCGGCGCCGATGTGACGAGCGACTGGTCGATCAGGCGCTCGAAATCCTCTTCGTCCGCCGCCCAGACGCTGTTGGAAATTCCGCAGTCGACGGCGACCGCGATCAGGTCCGCCACGGAAGCTGCCGGCGTCGGCTGCCCGCCGGTGATCTGATAGGTCCCGTTGTCCATCAGGATCATGGTGAGATTGTTCGGCGCAAGCGTCGCGATCGTCGACAGGCAGCCGAGCTGCATGAGCAGCGAGCCGTCGCCCTCGAGCGCGAACACGCGCCGCTTGGGCTGCGCCAGCGCGACCCCGAGCGCGATCGGGAACGCGAGGCCCATGCTGCCCAGCATGTAGAAATTCTGCGGGCGATGGCCGGCCGACCAAAGGTCGAAATTGGTGTTGCCGATGCCGCCGATCACGGCTTCCTCGTCGTGCAATTTCTTGACCAGCCGCGAGGTGACATCGAAGCGGTTCATCACTTTGGTATTGCGGGTGTTCATCTGCGTTACCTGTCGAAGACCTTGCCGCCGGTCAGAAGCGGCGAGAGGATGAGCGTGACCGGCGCCTGGGTGGCAACGGCCTGCTTGATCGAACGGTCGACGATGAATTCGAGCTCGTCGAGGCGCGTCATCGTGTGGTGCTCGATCGCGAGCGAATCCAGCACCGGACGCATGGTGCGGCAGACCAGCGACTGGCCGTAGTTGAACTCGCCGAGCGTGCCGCGCTCGGATACGAACATGATCAGCGGGATCTGGCAGGGCACGACCAGCGAAGCCAGCACGTTGGCGAGTGTCGCAAAGCCCGAGGTCTGCATCAGGATCGCACCGCGCACGCCGCCCATCCAGGCGCCCGAAACGATGCCGACCGCCTCTTCCTCGCGGGCGGTCGCAAACGTCGTGAAGTACGGGTCGGCGTGCAGGTTCTTGATCAACGTCGTCAGCACGCGGTCGGGAACGTAGGGCACCAGGCGGACGTCGTTGCGCTTGAGTGTTCGCAGCACGATCTCGTGCCAACTCTTTGCTTCGGTCTCGTGAGCGGAGTTGGACGAGGTTTGTTGCTCGGCAACCGCCATCGAATTCTCCCTTATTCCGCGACGATCTTTCGCGCGCCACGTGATCGCGGTCGTCTTGCTAACGCGCCGAAACTTGACGCGATCCGCCGGATTGTCAACATGTCCTGACCGTAGCCGTGATCTGCGCGTTGCGGCAATGCCACGGCCATGCCGGCGTGCAATAACAGACCTAACGAAAAAATCAGGAGGGATGTCTTGGCAGGGAGGTTGTTGGACGGGTGGGTGTTGGGCAAGGGTGTTCGGTTTGCTGCCGTGGCACTGGCGATGTTGGTCGCAGGCGGCAGCGCCGCGGCGCAGTCGGGATTTCCGACCAAGGCCGTGCACATTCTCGTGCCCTATGCCGCCGGCGGCGCAGTCGACATCCTGGCGCGGACGCTGGGGGACACGGTCTCGAAGCAGTGGGGGCAGCCCGTCATCGTCGAGAACCGTCCGGGAGCGGGCGGCGTGGTGGCCTCGCAAGCGCTCGCCGGCTCCGCGCCGGACGGCTATACCCTGATCGTGGTCGCCAGCGGCCATCCCACCAATCCGTTTCTCTACGCGAAACTTCCCTACGACACCTTCAAGGACTTCACGCCGATGACGCTCTTGGCGTCGTCGCCGAACATCCTTTTGGTGCGCGCCGATTCCCCGTTCAAGACGCTGGCCGATGTCATCGCGCAGGCCAAGGCGAAGCCGGGCAGCCTGTCATTCGGGCATGCCGGCAACGGAACATCCACGCATCTCGCCGGCGAATTGCTCAAGGCGCTCGCCAGGATCGAGATCGAGGCCATTCCCTACAAGGGCGGCGCGCCGGCAATCAACGACCTCCTGGGTGGGCAGATTCCGATGACCTTCAACAACGGACCGGAGTCCGTCGGCCAGATCGAGGCCGGAACGGTGCGCGCGCTCGCCGTCACCACGGCGACGCGCGCGTCGTTTCTGCCCAACGTGCCGAGCATGAGCGAGACCGTGCCGGGCTACGACACTGAGGTCTGGTGGGGGCTGCTCGGGCCGGCCGGCATGCCATCCGATCTCGTGACCAGGATCTCGCAGGATTTCGTCGCGGCCTTGAACACGGATGCGGTCAAGCAGCGCCTGACCAAGCTCGGCGCCTCGCCGATCGGCAGTTCGCCGCAGGTCTTCGATGCCAAGATCCACGCCGACTACGAAAAATGGGGCCCCATCATCAGGGCGGCCGGCATGAAGGCGGAATGACGCGATGACCGTCAACACCAAGCGCGTCTTCTACGTCAAATACCTCGCCCATCCGATCTATGCGGACATACTCGGCGCGCGACCCGGTGTTCGGCTCGACCGGCTGGAGAATGAGAGTCCCGACGTGGTCGCTGCCCCCATCCTGTCGGCGGCGCACGTCTACCAGGTCGGCGCGGCGCGCGACGAACTGGCGCGGCACTTCCACGTCGATGCCGATCTGTTGCGCCGCGCGCCGAAACTCCTCATCGTCTCGAGCAACGGCGCCGGCTATGATCCCGTCGATGTCGAGGCCTGCACCGCGGCGGGCGTGCTCGTCGTCAATCAATCCGGCGGCAACGCGCAATCGGTCGCCGAACACGCGCTCGGCATGCTGCTGACGCTGTCGAAGCGCATCATCGAGGCCGACCGCGCGCTGCGGCGCGCGCCCAACGTCAACCGCAACAATCTGATCGGTACGGAGGTGCAGGGCCGAACCATCGGCATCGTCGGCATCGGCAATGTCGGCCGTCGCATCGCTGCGCTCTGTAACGGGCTGCTCGGCATGAAGGTTCTCGCCTACGACCCGTATCTCACGGCCGCCGAAATCGCGGCGCGGGGAGGCGAGAAGGTCGAACTCGACGAGTTGCTGCGGCGTTCCGATTACATCTCGATCAACTGCCCGCTGACGAGAGAAAGCCGCGGCATGATCGGCGCGCGCGAGTTCGCGCTGATGCAGCCGCATGTCTTCTTCATCACGACGGCGCGGGGATTCATCCACGACGAAGACGCGTTGCTTCAGGCGCTGCGCGAGAAGCGCATCGCCGGCGCAGGTCTTGACGTCTGGGCCAAGGAACCGCCGCCGCCGGAGCACCCGCTGCTGCAATTCGACAACGTTCTCGCCAGCCCCCATACCGCCGGCGTGACCCGGGAGGCGCGCGAGAACATGGGCCGGATTGCCGCCGAACAAGTGCTGCACGCGCTCGACGGCAAACGGCCGCCGCGGCTCGTCAATCCAGAGGCCTGGCCGGCCTATGTCAGGCGCTTCGAACTGGCCTTCGGGGTGACGCCGAAATAGCTTCAGAAGATTTCCTCCGCCCCAGGGCCGCCGGGAGCAACAAATCCACTGCCAAGCCAAGCTCCGGCGATGGCGCTGTTGCTATTTTCCTCAACGCCTCGACAGGCCTTCGAGGCGGGAGCATTTCTTGTGGAGCGCCATAGGGTTGCGGGCTCATTCTCCGCTGGCGCGTCAAGGAAACAGCTCCATGCAACGGGTTCATTCACTGCTGCGTTCGACGCGCGCCCGGATCGGCCGCCAACTGGCGCTCATCGTTGCGATTGCGGCAGCGAGCCTGCCGGATGCTGGCGCCTAGTGCTCCGCTTCCGAAGTTCGCAAAACCTGTTGGCGAACGTCACGAGCTGAGCTAATGCAGGTCCACGCGTGCAACGGACAATTCCGCAAGGTTTGAGATCGGTCAAAACGACCACCACGTGATGGCCCTAAATGGTCCTGTCTTGGCGCGAGGGACGCCGGAGGAGGTTTCCATGTCGGTTTATGTCGTACGGTTCATGAAGAACGTGCTCGGCGACAACGGCCACGAAATCGAAGTCTGCCAGGGCACGCAAGAGGTCGATGCCTCGACTGAAGCGCTGGCTCTGGAACTCGCGAAACAAAGATTCTGCAAAGCGCAGTCGCTTTGTAACTGGTCGCTTCACGCCGACCGGGTCCAGGTCAATTCGGCCGATTTTCCCTCCTGAAGGGCAAAGGCGCCTTTAACCTTTCGGTCAAAGCCGTGCGGTGGCGCTGGCTCGGTCGCGCCTGCGCCGATCGAGCGTTGCGCCATCACGGTGTCGGCGTCGATGAGCGAGGAAGACGTGCTCCGTCATGCCTCTGCGAAACTGGCTTCGTTCAAGACGCCCAAGCGCATCGTCTTCGCCGACGGGAGGTCTGCGCGGCCTTGTTCCAGGAGCTCTGAAAGTCAGCCGTTCGCGCGAGCAAGTTTCAGGGAAAAGCGC
>WNGQ01017003.1_pt1 | contig 10676 bp, 11 predicted proteins | sample 5407661 | NCBI WGS metagenome assembly WNGQ01 (sample SAMN13153382, study PRJNA577476) | soil metagenome | isolation source: 60 cm soil or saprolite under Garry oak tree replicate 2 | place: USA:California | collected 2016-06-15 | reverse complement strand
GTGCGGCGCGGCTGCCACCTCGATTACGTCGGACAACGCGGACCGCGCGATGCCAGCGGCGGCAACATTGAAGTCTGCAATTAGTCAGCATCAGCTCGCGATCGCGCTGGCGGCGATGTTGACCATCAGCGCGACCAGCGCGGTGTTGTAGACGAAGGAAATGATGCCATGCACGGTGGCGGTGCGGCGGATCATCTTGTCGGTGATGCCGACGTCGGAGACCTGCGCCGTCATGCCGATCACGAATGAAAAATATACAAAGTCCCAATAGTCGGCGTGGTCGTGCGTGTCGCCGCTCGGAAACTGCAGGCCGCCCGGCCTGGCGCCGCGGTAATAGTCATGGGCGTAATGCAGCGCGAAGCTGGTATGCACCGCCGCCCAGGACAGCGCGATCGTCACCGTCGCCAGCGACAGCTCCGGCACGCCGCGATGCGAGGCGCCGAGCTCGAACACGATCGCGGCGATGCTGGCGAACGCGCCGAGTGCGGTTACCAGCACGATCAGGAAGCGGCCGTCATCCTGCATCGCCGCGTTGCGGCGGATATGCCGGTGGTCGCTCCTCAGCATCATCGTATAGACGAGCAACAGATAGAGCGCGATGAAACTATCCCAGCCGAGCAGGGCGCGCGTCACGCTGCGCAGTGACGCAGGCAGCAACAAGAACGCCAGGATGCCGATCGCCATCGCAATGAAGGTGCGCGGCCGTGCATAGACCAGCCGTACCGGCCGCGACATGTTTGCGAAGCGGGCAAGAACGGGATCCTCGTTATCCCTGTCCGCCATCGGCGGCGGCCTCAGTTCTTGCGTTCGGCGACGAAGCGGGCGGCCGCGCGCAGCACGTCGCCTCTCGCGCCGAACACCGACAAGGCTTGGTCGGCGCGCGCCAAGAGGTCGCGCACGCGCTGCTTGGCGCCGTCGATGCCGAGCTGGGTGACGAAGGTGGTCTTGCCGAGCGCTGCGTCCGCGCCGGCCGGTTTGCCGAGCGCGGCCGCGTCGCCCTCGACGTCGAGCAGATCGTCGGCGATCTGGAAGGCTTCGCCGAGCGCGCGGCCATAGTCGTCGAGCGCCTGATATTCCTTCGGTGCGGCCTCGCCGAGGATCGCGCCGGCGATGCAGCCGAAGCGCAGCAGGGCGCCGGTCTTCATCTGCTGCAGACGCGCGACGTCGACCGGCTCGCGGTCGCCGAACCGCCCCTCGCCGGCGAGGTCCAGGATCTGGCCCCCGACCATGCCGCCAATGCCCGAGGCGCGCGCCAGCGCGCGGGTCAGGAGCAGGCGGACCATCGGGTCCTTGTGGATCTCGTCGCGGGTGATGATGTCGAAGGCGAGCGTCAGGAGCCCGTCGCCGGCCAGGATCGCGGTGGCGTCGTCGGTCTTCTTGTGCAGCGTGGGACGGCCGCGCCGGAGGTCGCTGTTGTCCATCGCCGGCAGGTCGTCGTGGATCAGCGAATAGCAATGGATGCATTCGAGCGCGGCGCCGGCGAGAAGCGCCGCCTGGCGGGGGACGCCGAACACGGCTGCGCTTTCGACGGCCAGAAACGGCCGCAGCCTCTTGCCCCCGGCGAGGCTCGAATAGCGCATCGCGTCCATCAGCCGCTTCGGCCGCACGATTTCGTCGGGCAGGGTCGCATCGGACAACAGGGTCGCAAGCAGCGCTTCGGTGTCCTCAGCGGTCCTGTCCAGTCGCGACGCAAAAACGGTTGGGGCAGTGGCGTTCATCAAGCAAAGCTCCCGATCCAAATCGGGGCGGACAATCCTTTATGACACCGGCTTCGTCAATCGCGGGCAACGCCGTGGCGCGACATAAAAGTACTTGAAAAAAGCAGGAACTATCAGGGAGATAGGGGCTGACGCCAATGATTTGCCGGCGGTAATTGCGGCTCAAACAGAATTCGCCATTTGCGCCTTGTCCGGACCTTAGTTCTGCTCGTGCTGGTGGCGCTGTTGCTGCCTTACGTCGCGACGCCGTTGTACCGGATCGGCCATCCGGTCTCGGCGCTGATGGTCTGGCGCGGCCTGACGGGTCAGCCGGTGTCGCGGCAATGGATCGATCTTGACGCGATCTCGCCACCTCTGCCGCGCGCGGTGGTGGCGGCCGAGGACGCGAAATTCTGCAGCCATCACGGCATCGACTGGGATGCCTTGCGCGAGGTGGTTGATGACGCCGAGGAGGGGGACGCGACCCGTGGCGGCTCGACCATCACCCAGCAGGTGGCCAAGAACCTGTTTCTGTGGCCGGGGCGGAGCCTGGTCCGCAAGGGGCTGGAGCTTCCGCTGGCGTTGTGGATCGATTGGGCGCTGCCGAAGCAGCGGATCCTGGAAATCTACTTGAATATCGCCGAGCTCGGCCCCTCCGGCCAGTTCGGCGCCGAGGCCGGCGCGGTCTACGCCTTCGGCCATTCGGCCGCGAACCTGTCGCCGCGCGAGGCGGCGCTGTTGGCGGCGATCCTGCCCAACCCCAAACGGCGCAGCGCCCGTGCGCCCGGCCCGGGCGTGCGCCGGCTCGCAGGGACCTATGCCGCCCGGGCGCAGTCCTCCAGCCTGCAGCTGTGCTGGAGCGAAAATCGTTAGATTTCGGCCCATTTTGCCCCAATTGGGCGCCTGCGACCCTAGCTTTGCGCCTGCCCATCCTCTATAAGCGCGGCCTTGACCGGCATCCTGGCTTGCGCGCTGTCAGCGCGAGAAGCGGTCCTGATGGACGATGCCCCGAAATCACCCCTAGAGGATATCGACATGGCCGTTCCCAGACGAAAGACATCGCCATCGCGGCGTGGCATGCGCCGCTCGGCGGATGCGCTGAAGAAACCGACTTACGTCGAGGACAAGGATTCCGGCGAACTGCGCCGCCCGCATCATCTCGACCTGAAAACCGGCATGTACAAGGGCCGGCAGGTTCTGAAGGCCAAGAAGGAATCCTGATTTTTCGAAAGCGCGGCGGCGCCAGCTGCCGCGCCTTGGACCGTCTGTCGTGACCAATTTCCGCACAGATGTCTGCCGCGGTCACGAGATGGTTCGGTCTTCGACGCTGGACCGGGGTGCAGCGACCTACCGCCGGTTGCCGAAGTCCGTTGCTTCGTCTTTTTGTGCCGGCATGATCCGCGCCACCGCGCAGCATCCGTCGCGGGGCAGATCGCCGTTCTGCGTTCGCGCCGCCGCTTGGCTCCGGAACATAATTGAGCCGCGCGCATTGAGCCTGAACTTCGAAAGATCGATCGATGCGTCGTTCATGACCGATGTGCCGTTCGCGATTTGAAGCGCTCGATTTGTGCTGAATGATGCAGACATCCCTCACCCGTCGCCGACGTCGAAGCAATCGCGCCGGAAAAAAGCCGGACTATCGTCGCCTCTGCCTGAATTTAGCCAACGAGTGACGCAACAAAAACCCCGTCGGCCGTGCGCAACGCGTACGTCGTCGTGTATTGATTGCGATATGTTCGCTCGTTCCGTTCCTTAGAAAAAAGGCCTCGTCGATGTCCATGGTCGGTTTCCCGCTGCTCCTGATTCCGATCGCGATCTACAACATCGTCGCCTTCCTGATGCCCGGCGTTTCCTTTGGCGATCCGGTGTTCAGCCAGCCGCTGGTGTCCGGCGCCGCGTGGCCGGTGAGCCTCGGTGACATGTTGGTTGCGCTCGGCGTGCTGCTGCTGCTGCTCGAGGTGATCAAGGGCGCGCGTCCAGGCGCGAAATATCTCACCGACCATCTGTTGTCGCTGATCGTCTTCGGCGCGGCTGCCGCCGAGTTCCTGATGTGGCCGAAGTTCGCCAGCTCGACCTATTTTCTCCTGACCCTGCTCGCGATGGTGGATTTCCTGTCGGGGCTCGCGCTGCGCGTCCGCCGCAGCGCGCAGGTGCCGGCCTCCGCGACGCCGGCCCATGCGGCGACCGAGACGGTCGACCGCTCGCCGCAAGAACCGAGTTTCGAGCCGACGCCCAGAGCTGCGGTTGCCGCGTCTTCCGAACCTGCGTCGGAGACGGAACCCGCCCCATCCGACGTCGACGCGGCGGCATCGATCGCCGAATCCGTGCTGATGGATCATCCGGAGCCGAAAATCGCCAGCGAATGCCTGCCCCGGACTGGATCCGGGGTGGGCGCCGGTTCGATGTCCAGGAAAACGCGTCGAACCCAGAAGGTCTAGACGACCTGGCGGGTACGGCAGCCGGCGCCCGGGGCGATGCGCAGATGCGCCGTATAGGCGGACAGCGCGTCCGATGGTGCGGCGCGCCGCAGATTGCGAGTCTGCGGGGCATGGGCGGCGGTCGCGATCAGTTGGGCGACAAAGCTCGGATCGGGCCTGGTGACCCGGGCGGCGGCCAGATGCCGCCGGGCCGGCGGCGCGACCGGCACCAGCGCAACACAGGCTGGCCGTTTCTCGTCGATGCCGTCCCGGCCTGACATGTCCTGGGCTCGCTCGGTTGTTGACATCGTACGACCAAGTCCGGCTCAACTGTTACATTCTGGGACGCCGAACCCTCTCTGCCCTTGCTATCGCAAAGCCCGTGCCGGCGGCGGCGAGTGTTTCCGGTCTGCCCGCCGTTGCCGGCGGTTCAACATGGTTTGCCGAATATTTATCAACTTGGCCTAGGGTTTTTCCGACCGCACACTATTCTGAATGCGGAGAATCATCCGCCCTGTCCCGAAATGAGGCGACCTTGGCTTCCGCTATTCTTGAGACATCGACCATCCTGGCCGCGTTGGGCCAGGCCGCGTTCGAATGGGATATTGCGACCGACGCCATGGTCTGGAGCGATCACGTCGGAGAGGTCTTCCCGGGGATTCCGGCGGGATCGCTGGCGAGCGGCGCGGAATTTGCGAAATTGATCGAGCCGGAACGTTCGATCCGGGCCGATGCGCTGTCGCAGTCGCCGGTGCATGGCGAAGGCGTCTCCTATCGGATCGAATACGGGGTCCGCAGCAGCATACCGGCGCCGGTGCTCTGGATCGAGGAATCCGGCTGCTGGTTTGCCGGTCCCGATGGCAGGCCGGTGCGCGTCCAGGGGGTCGTCCGCATCAATAACGAGCGCCACGCCCGCGACGAGCAGCTCCTGAAGCTGTCGCGGCACGATGCCCTGACCGGCGAGCTCAATCGCACGCATCTGATCGCGGCACTTGCCGCGGCGATCGAGGAAGCCCAGCGCTTCCGTTCCACCTGTGCGTTTCTGCTGATCGGCGTCGATCACCTCGCGCGCATCAACGACGCCTTCGGGTTCGACGTGGCGGACGGGGTGATCTTGGAGGTGGCCAAGCGCATTCGCGCGCGGCTGCGGGGCGGCGACGTGCTCGGCCGCTTCTCCGGCAACAAGTTCGGGCTGATCCTGAAGAACTGCACGGTCGACGATATGAACATCGCCGCCGACCGGTTCCTGGCCGCGATTCGCGACGACGTGGTGCCGACCAAGTCCGGTCCGGTCTCCGTCACCGCCTCGATCGGCGCGGTCAGCGTCCCTCGCTATGCGCGTGATGCGGATGAAGCGATCAACCGCGCCCATGAAGTGCTCGACGGCGTCAAGCGGCGGCGTGCGGGCTCGTTTGCGGCATGGCGCCCGAATGCCGAGCGCGACGCGCAGCGCCGGGTCAACATCCGCGTCACCGACGAGATCGTCACCGCGCTCAACGAGCGGCGCATCGTCATGGCGTTCGAGCCGGTGGTGGCGGCGCGCTCGGGCGAGACGGCGTTCTTCGAATGCCTGATCCGCATGGAGCAGGATGACGGGCGGGTGCTGCTGGCGCCCGACATCGTGCCGGTCGCCGAGCGGCTCGGCCTGATCCGCCTGGTGGACCACCGCGTACTCGATCTCGTGGTCGCCGAACTTGCCGCTTCGCCGGACGTGCGGCTCAGCCTCAATATCTCGCCCGACACCACCATGGATCCCGACTGGTGGTCGTCGATCGAATCGCTGATGCGCGCGCATCCGGGCGTGGCCGAAAGGCTCATCGTCGAGATCACCGAAACGGTCGCGATCCAGGATGTCGACGATCTGCGCGGCTTCGTGATGCGCCTGAAGAATCTCGGCAGCCGTATCGCTATCGACGATTTCGGCGCCGGCTACACCTCGTTCCGCAACCTGCGCCGGCTCGGCGTCGATATCCTGAAGATCGACGGCGCCTTCGTGCAGAATCTCGCGCGCTCCGCGGACGATCGCGCCTTCGTGCAGACCCTGGTCGATCTGGCGCGCCGCCTGCAGATCAAGACGGTCGCGGAATGGGTTCAGGACGAGGAATCCGCGGTCATGCTGCGGGAGTGGGGCTGCGACTACATTCAGGGACGCCTGATCGGCCTCGCATCGGCGCAGCGCCCTTGGCAGATGCCGGTCCAGACCGTGCTGCCGGCGGCGAGCTGAGCGATCGCCGAATCGTGGGGCATTCGCGGGGCGGCGAAAGAAGCGATTACTCTTCCTTCTTGGGCTCCTTCGACATGCGATCGAGGCGATCCTGCATGTCCTTCATCTGGCGGCGAAGCTCGTTGATGTCAGGCTCTTCGGCTGCCGGCTCGGCCGCCTTGTCCGGTTCGGACGTCGCGGTGCGCAATCCCAACGGCTTGAACATCGCGAAGGTCTGCTGGAACAGCTCCATGTTGCGGCGGACCTGCTCTTCAAGCGGCGCAAAGGGCGTTCCGCTGAACGTGCTGGTGAGCTGCTTGCGGAATTTCTCCTGCTCGCGCGTCAGCGTGTCGATGGATTGCTCGAGATATTTCGGCACCACCAACTGCATGCTGTCGCCGTAGAAGCGGATCAGCTGCCGCAGGAAGGTGGTCGGCAACAAGTTCTGGCCGGCCTTGTTTTCCTGCTCGAAAATGATCTGCGCCAGCACCGAGCGGGTGATGTCGTCGCCACTCTTGGCATCATAGACCAGGAAATCCTCGCCCTCTTTGACCATCGCCGCGAGGTCTTCCAGCGTCACATAGGTGCTCGTTCCGGTATTATAGAGCCGACGGTTCGCGTACTTCTTAATGGTTGTAGGCTGATCAGATTTCGCCATGAGGGCTCACATATGCAAGACCGAGGAGGGACGAACCCGAGCGGCATTGCCGCAGGGCACACGAACTAGACGTCGCAACAAACGTGCAACAAAATAAGCATTTTCAACGGGGTTCGGCTACCGTTTTGTGCGGTACGGTTAATTTCGCAGCAGAAATGCTGCCGCGCAAGACGCCAACAACGTCAAATTGAATGCGCTGCGGCAAGAATCGGGCTTCCGGCCGATTGACATGCCTCAACGACGTTAACAGGATGGGGGATGAAACTGGCTTGTTCGCCCTTTCCGGCGCCTGCCGATTTTCCAAGAACCCTCGCAAGAACCCTTGCCAAGAACCTTTGCCAAGAAACCCGAGCCCTCAGGAGATGCCCATGTCAGACGATGTCGTCATCGTCAGCGCCGCCCGCACCGCGGTCGGAAGTTTCAACGGTGTGTTTGCCACCATGCCGGCCCACGATCTCGGCGCCGTCGCCATCAAGGCCGCTCTCGAGCGTGCCGGCGTCGAGCCGCAACGGGTCTCTGAAGTCATCATGGGGCAGATCCTGACCGCCGCCCAGGGCCAGAATCCGGCCCGCCAGGCGTCGATCGCCGCCGGTATCCCGGTGGAGAGTCCGGCCTGGGGCGTCAATCAACTCTGTGGCAGCGGCCTGCGCACGGTCGCGCTCGGCTATCAGGCGCTGCTCAACGGCGATTCCGACGTCGTGGTCGCTGGCGGCCAGGAATCCATGAGCATGGCCCCGCATGCACAATACCTGCGCAGCGGCGTGAAAATGGGCGGGGTCGAGCTCATCGATACCATGATCAGGGACGGGCTGTGGGATGCCTTCAACGGCTACCACATGGGCAACACCGCCGAGAACGTTGCCAAGCAGTATCAGATCACCCGCCCGCAGCAGGACGAATTCGCGGTCGCCTCGCAGAACAAGGCCGAGGCCGCGCAGAAGGCCGGCAGATTCAAGGACGAGATCGTCCCGGTGACCATCAAGTCGCGCAAGGGCGATATCGTGGTCGATAGCGACGAATACCCGCGCCACGGCGCCACGCTGGATTCGATGGGCAAGCTCAGGGCCGCCTTCGAGAAGGACGGCACCGTGACCGCCGGCAACGCCTCGGGCATCAATGACGGCGCCGCCGCGGTGGTCCTGATGACCGCCAAGCAGGCGGCGAAGGAAGGCAAAAAGCCGCTCGGCCGCATCGTCTCCTGGGCCCAGGCCGGCGTCGATCCGAAGATCATGGGTACCGGGCCGATCCCGGCCTCGCGCGCGGCATTGAAGAAGGCCGGCTGGACGATCGGCGATCTCGACCTGATCGAGGCCAACGAGGCCTTCGCGGCGCAGGCCTGTGCGGTCAACAAGGACCTTGGCTGGGATACCTCCAAGGTCAATGTCAATGGCGGCGCGATCGCGATCGGTCATCCGGTCGGAGCGTCCGGTGCGCGCGTGCTTGTGACGCTGCTGCATGAGATGCAGAAGCGCGATGCCAAGAAGGGCCTCGCCACACTGTGCATCGGCGGCGGCATGGGCATCGCGATGTGCATCGCACGCGATTAAGAAGCGGGCAGCCGTTGCGAGGAGAATGTGTCTTCGCAACTGCACCGTGCTTGACTAAAGAGGAACGCCCGGCAGTTTCGCCGGGCGTTTTGTTCTTGATGTTGGTCAATCGGGGCGCTTAATTCGAAGCTAAAGAAAAGTGTCGTCAGGGAAAAGCGCCAGGGAAGGATTTTGAAATGGCACGTGTTGCGTTGGTGACGGGCGGGACGCGGGGTATTGGCGCCGCGATCAGCAAGGCCTTGAAGGCCGCAGGATACGAGGTCGCCGCCACCTATGGCGGCAACGATGCGGCGGCGGAGAAGTTCAAGGCCGACACCGGGATCAGCGTCTACAAGTGGGACGTCAGCTCGTTCGAGGCCTGTGCCGAGGGCGTCAAGAAGGTCGAGGCTGACCACGGCCCGGTCGAAATCCTGGTCAACAACGCTGGTATCACGCGCGACGGTGCGTTCCACAAGATGACGCTCGAGCAGTGGAGCGCGGTGATCAACACCAATCTCGGCTCGCTTTTCAACATGACGCGCCAGGTCATCGAGGGCATGCGCGCCCGCAAGTTCGGCCGCGTCATCAACATCTCCTCGATCAATGGCCAGAAGGGGCAGTTCGGCCAGGTCAACTACTCTGCGGCCAAGGCCGGCGACATCGGCTTCACCAAGGCGCTCGCGCTCGAGACCGCCAAGGGCGGCATCACCGTCAACGCGATCTGCCCCGGCTACATCAACACCGAAATGGTTCAGGCTGTGCCGAAGGACGTCTTGGAGAAAGCCATCCTGCCGCTGATCCCGGTCGGCCGGCTCGGCGAGCCCGAGGAGATCGCGCGCGCCGTGGTGTTCCTCGCCGCCGACGAGGCCGGCGCCATCACCGGCTCGACGCTGTCGATCAATGGTGGACAATACATGGTGTGATGTTTTTCCTCGTCATTGCGAGGAGCGTTTACGACGAAGCAATCCAGGCCTTGCTTCCTTAACGTTGGATTGCTTCGCTTGCGCTCGCAATGACGACATCCATGACCCCCCGCACCGCAACCCTGATCGGACTGACGGCGATCCTGATGTGGTCGCTGCTGGCGGTCATGACGGTGGCGACCGGGAAAATACCAGCCTTTCAGCTCGCGGCGATGACGTTCGCGATCGGCGCGCTGGTCGGCTGTCTGACCTGGATCGGCCGCCCCGATGCGGCGCGCGCGCTGCGCCAGCCGCTCACCGCCTGGGTCGTCGGCGTCGGCGGACTGTTCGGCTATCATGCGCTGTATTTTCTGGCGCTGCGCTTTGCGCCGCCGGCCGAAGCGGGCCTCCTGAATTATCTCTGGCCGCTGCTGATCGTGCTGTTCTCCGCGCTGCTGCCGGGTGAGCGGTTGGCGCCGCATCACGTCATCGGCGCGTTGCTCGGCCTGGTCGGAACGGTGCTGCTGTTTGTGGGCAATGGCGGCGGCCATTTCGCGCCGGGCGAAATCCCCGGACTGGCGGCCGCCTTCATCGCGGCCTTCGTCTGGTCCAGCTATTCGGTGATGTCGCGCCGGCTGAAGGCGGTGCCGACCGATGCCGTCGCAGGCTTTTGCCTGGCAACCGCGCTGCTCGCGGCACTCGTGCATGGTCTGGTCGAAACCACGCTCTGGCCGGAAAACGCGACGCAATGGTTCGCGGTCGCCGGGCTCGGCATCGGGCCGGTGGGGGCCGCGTTCTATGCCTGGGACGTCGGCATGAAGCGCGGCGACATCCGGGTGCTTGGCGCCGCCTCCTACGCGACGCCGCTGCTGTCGACCGCGTTTCTGATTCTCGCGGGCTTTGCGCAACCGAGCGCGACGATCGCGGTCGCCGCGCTGCTGATCGCCGGCGGCGGCCTGGTCGCGGCGAAGGATATGCTTCGGAGGCGATAGATGATGATGCCCTTCTCGGGAAAGCACCAAACTGGCTGGCCACGATTGTCTGGTTATCTCGCGACAATGCGACCGTCATCGGCTTTGGTGGGCACGCGGAGTTTATCATCGGGCGCGCATTCGCGCGACCCGGGGGCTTGGCCCACCCTACGAGTACGAACTCTTTCTCGGCTGCCAATCATCGGGCGCCAGCTCAAATCCCGCAAATTCGAATCCGGGCGCCACCGTGCAGCCCACCAGGGTCCAATCGCCGGTGGTCTCCGCGGACTGCCACGCTGATA
>WNGQ01016638.1_pt1 | contig 10676 bp, 8 predicted proteins | sample 5407661 | NCBI WGS metagenome assembly WNGQ01 (sample SAMN13153382, study PRJNA577476) | soil metagenome | isolation source: 60 cm soil or saprolite under Garry oak tree replicate 2 | place: USA:California | collected 2016-06-15 | reverse complement strand
AGCAGGATCGCGTTCTTCGTCACGAGCCCCATCAGCATGATGACGCCGATCATGCTCATGATGTTGAACGTGCCCCGCGTGAACATCAGGGCCAGCATCACCCCGACGAGCGAGAGCGGCAGCGACAGCATGATGGCGAGCGGCTGCAGGAAGCTCCCGAACTGCGACGCCTGAATCAGGTAGATGAACACGATCGCGAGCGTCAGCGATTCGAGGATGTATCCCACCGTCTCCATGAAGTCCTTCTGCTCGCCCCCTTGCTCGAAGCGATACCCCGGCGGCAGCTGCAGCTTCGCGAGCCGGGTCTGGATGTCGCGCGACACGTCGGTCAGGGGACGGGTCTGGTAATTCCCCTCGATCGTGGCCACGCGCTCGAGGTTGAGCCGCTTGATCTCGTTCGGCGCCGCGGACAGGCGGATTGCGGCCACCTGGCCGAGCGGGATCATCACCGGGGTCCCGGTGGCGCGGTCCACCTGGCTCGAGGCGAGCGGCACGCCCGCGACATTGGTCTCCGTCTGCCGCGCCTCGGGGGCGAGCCGCACCACGACGTCGTGCGCCAGCCCCGTCTCGTCCTCCCAGCTGCCCGCCTTCTGTCCTGCCAGTACGGGACGGAGCGCATCGCCCACCGCGCCGAGCGACAACCCGACCTGCGCGGCGAGGTCGCGATTCACGTCCACCACCAGCTCGGGCTTCCGGCCTTCGAGCGACGAGTGCAGCTCGACGAGCCCAGGGACGTCCCGGACCGACGCGATCGTCCGGTCGGAAATCTCCTGCAGTCGCGCCAGCTCGGGGCCCTCCAGGTTCAGCTGAATCGGCGCCTGGCTCCCGCCCGCCGCGCCGATCTGCACGATCCGGGCGGTCACGCCCTGGAACCGCGGCAATACCTGGCGGAGATCCACCTCGATCTGCTGCTGGCTGCGCTGCCGGGCGCTCTTGGGGACGAGCTTGACGTAGATCTGGCCCTTGTTGACTGCGTTGTTCTGCTGCGCCCCGCCGATGGTCGTGTACGTCAGCTCCACCTCGGGCTGCGAGTTCAGGTAGCGCGCGATCTCGAGACCCTTCCCCGACGTGTAGGCCACCGACGAGCCCACCGGGGTTTCGAGCGAGAGGGCGGTCTGCTCGTTGTCCGAGTTCGGCATGAACTGCCCGCCCACGAGGCCCAGGGCGAACAGGCTCATCGCCGCGACAAACGCCGCGGCCGCGATCCCCATCGTGGCGAGGCGGTGGTCGAGCGCCCAGGCGATGACGCCCCGGTAGCGAGCGCCGAGCGCATGGAACGAATTGTTGAACCGCTCGAGCGCGCGCCCGATCGGCCCGCGCGGCGCTCCGCCCTCGGCCTGCGGATCGTACCACAGGGAGGAGAGCATTGGGTCGAGCGTGAACGAGACGAACAGCGACACCAGCACCGCGAACCCCACCGTGATCCCAAACGGGAAGAAAAATCGGCCCACGATGCCCTTCATGAACGCGACCGGGATGAACACCGCGATCACCGACGCTGTGGTCGCGAGCACAGCGAATCCGATCTCGGAGGTGCCGTTACGCGCGGCGGTGTAATGATCCTCACCCCGCTCCACGTGGCGCACGATGTTTTCCCGCACCACGATGGCGTCATCGATCAGGATGCCGATGGCGAGCGACAGCGCCATCAGGGTCATGACATTGAGGGTGAATCCGAAGGCGTAGATCGCCAGGAACGACGCGATCACGGACACCGGGAGCGTGAGCCCGGTGATCACGGTCGAGCGCCACGAGTTCAGGAACAGGAACACGATGAACACGGTCAGGGCCGCCCCTTCGAGCAGCGTCTTCTGCACGTCATCCACCGAGTTCCGGATCCAGGTCGAGTTGTCCTGGACGGTGGCGAGCGTGATCCCGTGCGGCATGGTGCGGTTCAACTCCGCGATCACGCGCTTCACGCCGTCCGTGACCTCCACGGTGTTGGCGCCTGAGGTCTTGCGGACCTCGAGCGCGACGGCGCGCGCGCCGTTCACGTACGCGGCGTCGCGCTCCTCCTCCTGCGCGTCCTCGATCCGCGCCACCTGACCCAGCCGGACGGGAATGTGGTTCCGCGTCGTCACGATGAGTTTCGTGAAGTCCTGCGGATCGCGGATCTTCCCGGCGACGCGCACCAGGTTCTCGGCGTTGCCCTGCTCCACGCGTCCGGCGGGGACGTCGCCGTTCTCGCGCGCCACCGCACTCGTCACCATGTCGGGCGACACGCCCAGCGCGTTGAGCCGGTCGGGGAGCAAGAGCACGTGGATCTCGCGCTTCAACCCACCCACCAGCGTCACGCTGCCCACTCCCGAGATGTTCTCGATGCGGCGGCTCACGCCCTCGTCGGCGAGGCGCGTCAGGTCCCGCAGCTCCCAGCCCCGGCCCTGCACCGAGAGCACGAAGATCGGCTGGTCCGACGGGTTGGCCCGCGAGATGACCGGCGGGTCGATGTCGCGCGGCAGGTCCTGGCGGATCGCGTCGATCTTGGCGCGCACGTCGGCCTGCGCGTTCATCACCTTCGTGCCGAGGTTGAACTGCACGAGGATCGTCGAGAACCCCTCGGTGGACGTGGACTGGATCTGTTTCAGGCCCTCCACGGTATTCACCTGCTCCTCGATCTTCTTCGTGACCTCGCGCTCGACCGATTCGGGGCTCGCCCCCGTGTACCGGGTCTGGATGATGAGGAACGGAAACTCGACGTCCGGGAACTGGTCGATGCCCAGCCGCCGGTACGAGAACAGCCCCAGCACCACGAGCGCCATGATCATCATCGTGGAGAGCACGGGGCGCTTGATGGAGAGATCGCTCAGGAACACGGCTCAGCCCTCCCCGCCCGCAATGGTCACGGGCTGGCCGGGCTCGAGCCCGCTCGCGGCCCCGAGGACGACCGTTTCGCCGCCCGTGAGACCCGCCGTGATCTGAACCAGCGAGGCCTGCTCGTCGGTCGCGCCCGGCGCCACGTCGCGGCGCGCGATGTGCCCGCTCTCGACGATCAGCACGTACGTCTTGCCGGCCGCGTCGCGGCGCAGCGCGGTGAGCGGCACCGCGACGGCGCCCTTCACCTCACGCAGCACGACGCGCCCGGAGGCGAACAGCCCCCCCATGAGCCGGCCACCGCGGTTCGGCACCGTGACGTACACCTTGACCTGGCGCGTGGCGGGGTCCACGGCGGCGTTCACGCGCGCCACCCGGCCGCCCAGGGCGGCGTCCACAACAGGTCCCCGTCCTTCACGCGGTCGCCCGAATCGACTGAGCGCTGGCTGATCACGCCGCTCGCGGGAGCGCGAACGGTGGACTCGTCGAGCTTCTTTTTCGCCTGGGCCGCGGTTGCCTCGGCGGCGCGCAGGGTCACCTCGGCGTTCTCGACGTCGCGCTGCGACACGGCCCCTTCCTTGAACAGGCTCTGCATGCGCTCGTAATCCGACGCCGCCAGGCGCCGCTGCGCGTCGGCGGAGAGCGCCGCCGGCTCCACCGCGCTGGTGCGGAACCGCGCCAGCGCCTGCCCCTGCCGCACCGCCTCGCCCTCTTTCACCAGCACCTCCTCTACGACCTCCGGGATCGGCGACGCGATACGGATCACGAGCGAGGGCTCGAGAGTGCCGGTGACCGGCACGCCGGCGATGAGATCGGTGCGCGCGGCCCGGGCGACGTCGCTCGAGCCCAGGACCGCGATCCGGGTCGAGTCGGTCGTGCTGCCTGTGGCTGCCCGCGCCCGGTCGGCGCGCCGGGACGCGACGAGGGCGATGAGGACGACGCCCGCGAGCGCGCCCCCGATCAGATATCGCTTCATGGCTGTGCTTCCTTCGGGTTGGAGATCTCTGCGACGTGTTCGATCGGCTGCTGCACCACGGGGACCGCCCGTCCCAGGGCGCGCTCGAGCTGCGCGAGGGCCACGAGGTAATCCCGCGTCGCCTGCACCTGGTTCACTTCCGACTGCTCGGCGGCGACCCGCGCGTCCGACACGTCGAGCTGCGGCCTGGCGCACCGTCTCCCGCCGTGCCACCAGCAGCGCGCGGGCGCGCTCGACTTCCCCGCGCGCTTGCGTCACCTCCAGCTCCACCTGCCGCCGCAGCTGGTCGCGCTGGGCCTGCGCCCGCAGCAACGCCGCCCGGGCCTGCTCGATCGACCCCGTGGTCCTGAAGCCCAGGAAGATCGGGAACGACAGCTTCACCTCACCGTTCCAGCCGCGCAGGTACGTCGCGCCGAACGGCGAGCCGTCCGCCGGGAACGCCTGCTCGTTGTACGTCGTCGCCACCGACAGCGTCGGCCAGCGATCCGCGCGCGCCACCTTCAGGAGCTGCTCCTCCTCGCTTACTGTAGCGTCGGCCGCCGCGAGGTCCGCCCGCTCGGCTGCCCCGAGCGAATCCGTGGCGACGACCGGAATCGTGGCACCGGGCGATTCGAGCGGCGTGGCGAGGACGAGCGGCGCATCCGCCGGAACGTCCACGAGCCGCTTCAGGTCGAGCACCGCGACGTCGTACGCGTTCCGCGCAGCCACGACCGCGGGCTCCTGGTTCGCCGCGTCCACCTGCGCGCGCAGCAGGTCGTACTCGGCGCGCGTGCCCGCCTGACGGTACAGCTGCACCTCGTGCAGATGCTGACGCGCCTGGTCCAGGTTCTGCACGGCGATCACGAGCAGGCGGCGCTGGAGAACCGCGTTCCAGTACGCCTGCTTCACGGCGTAGGTGACGTCCGCGGCAGTCTGGTCCTGCTGCAACGAGGCCGCCTGCCGGAACGACTTCGCCGCAGCGAGCCCGGCCCCTACCTTGCCGCCCGACCACACGAGCTGCGTGGCCTGGAGTTGGAGGTTCCAGGTGTTGGGCGCGCCGAAGGGAGTGTTCTTGAACAGGTTGGCGAGCGAATCCGACCCGCCAAGGCCCTGGTAGATCGAGGCGAACTGCCGGGTGTACACGAGCGACCCTGTGACTTGCGGGAGGGCACCGGAGAACGCCTGGCGCACCTGGCCGTTCGCTCCGAGCACCGTGGCGCGGGCGAGCCGCATGGCCACGCCCTGATCGAGGGCCCGCTGCACCGCCTCGTCCAGCGTGAGGCGCAGCGAGTCCGCCGGTGCCTGGGCGGCGGACCGCCCCGCGAGCCCGGTCAACACCATCACCATCAGCGACAGGCGCATATCACTTTCCTCCGCGCGGCGCGAGGCCCTGAATGGTCAGGGTCAGTCGCTTGCGCAGCTCGTCTCTCAGCGGGAACGGCGGGGTCGGGGATGCGACGTACTCGCGGATCGTCCCCTCGTGGACACATTGGATCACGCTCGCGAGGCGCGCGGCGTCTTCGTCGGCACGCAGCTCGCCGTTCGTCTGGAGCTTGCGAATCAGTCGCATGGCGAGATCATCCCAGCGCTCACACATCTCGTCGGCACCGGTGTGCTGATTGCGCATCCACTCCTGCAAGACGTACTTGGCGAGTGCGGGCTCCTGCTCGTAGAACGCAGCGAGCTCCGAGAACATCCGGATCAGCCGCGGGCCCACCCGGCCGGGCCGGGCGAGGATGGCGGCGGACTCCTCCTCGGCCTGGGCGAACCAGTCCTCGCCGAGATAGCCGAAGACGGCTTCTTTGTGGGGGAAGTAGTTGAAGAACGTGCCCTTCGCGACGTCGGCCTTCTCGCAGATCTCGTCGACGGTGGTCGCCTCCACGCCCTGGTGCTTGAACAGGGCGAAGGCAGCCTTGAAGATCCGCTCCTTCGTTTTTTCCTTCTTGCGCTCGCGACGGGAAACTTCCGGCTCAGCGGTCATTCGTGACTCTAGTCATATTTGGAGCGAGAACAATATTATACCCACTCCAATACGTCAAGGGCGTGTTGCTGGTTTCACCTCCCCCGGCCGGGGATCTTCAGGGTCCGGCCGCGCGCTTGAGCGCCTGGAAATAGGCCCGGATCCGGGCCGCGTTGGCTCCGACGTCGCTTTTCCCGACGCGCGACTTGGATCGCATGTCCACCACGGCGCTGTCCGCGCCCCGGGGGGTCACGCGAATCACGACGTCATCCTTGAAGCCGAACCAGCGCGTCGTGGCCGTCGCCTCGATCCGGCCGGCGGCGCTGTCGCTGCCCGTCACGGCCCAGGCCGGCATCCCGGCGGCGGTCTGCCGCGCCAGCGCGAACGCCTGCCCCGCCCCGGCCGGCAGGACGAGCGACCCGAGATCGGGGTAACCGCGCCGCACCGAGTCGGCGAACGTCCGGGGATAGGTCATGTCCTTCCCCTTCCAGAAGTCGTTCTGCGCCGCCGCGACGAACGGCGGCGGCGTCTCGAGATCCGTCGAGATGTCATTGATCGGCGGCACCGAGCGCGCGAGCCGGTATTGATGGTAGAACAGCAGCGCGGGCATGATGCCGAGCACGATCCCGGCCGCCGCCGGTATCGAACCCGGCCCCCGGGCGCGCGTGAGCACGAAGGCGAGGAGCGCGACGACGCATCCGGCCGCTGCCACGATTCCGCCGTAGGCGAACAGATAGCGCAACGCGACTCGCAGGCCCCACCAGCCGTTACGGTACCCCAGGCCGGAGGCGAGCTCCATGACCAGTCCCACGGCGGCGAGGGTGCAGCCGATCCTCGCGAGCCACAGGATCACGGCTTGCCCACGTGGCACGGTATCCATGTCCTTACCTCCTGGAGATCAAAAGTTGATGCCGCGGCGGATCGAGAGAGCCCAGCGCGGCGCCGAGACTCCCGGGGGGAAGAAGCGCCACCCGACCGCGAATTCCTGCACGTCGGCTCGCACCGCGCGGGTCGGTCCGAGCCGGAGCGCGATGCCGAAGTCCCCGCCGGTCCGCGCCGGCTGGTCTTCGTCCCAGGCTCCGCCCCAATCGAAGAACGGCGCGAGACCCACCCCCACGAGGCCCGCCAGCTCCTCAAAGGCGAGAATGCGGTCTTCGACCGCCAGCCAGACCGTGCGCGTCCCCGTGAACGCGTGGGCGCCGAACAGACGCGGTCCATTCTGGTCGATCCAGGGATCGAACTGCACGCCGGGTTTGGGCCGCCGCAGCATCCCTGCTTCGAGGTGCACGATGAGGGTCTGCCACCCGAGGTTCTGGCTCGCGATGGTGAAGCCACCGCGCGCTCGCGCCGAATCGAGGCTCGTGCCGTTGTACAGGCCGTTCACCGACCCCCGCAACACCACGAATCCACCCGGCCAGAACGAGCTCACCTGCCCGAATGCCTCCGCCCCGACCCCCGCCCGGCCGACCGGATATCCCCACGCCCGCGGGGCGGCCCACACACCAGCGCGCAGAATCTGGGACAGGTTCACGTCCTCGCGCCGCGCGTAGCTGTTGAATTCCTGCATCACGTGGAACCGCGTGCGTGCCAGCTCGACGCCCGCGCCCAGCGTGCCGAAGATGGACCGGGGCGCCACCGCCCCCACGGGAACGAAGTCCTCACGGCGCCAACTGCCGCTCACCCACAGTCTCAGGTAGCTGCGGCTGGTCGCATGCAGGGCCACGCCGCCCCCGAGCGTAAATCGCAGCGCGTGGCGCTCGGTCGTGTCGGTCGCGAGGGAATCCTGACCGTTGGCGCGGGTCACATGGTGGAACGTGAGGACGTCTTGCGTCGCCGCTTCGCCGCCGGTTGTGTACGAGCGCGGTGCCGCCGTCTCGTAGAACGGGACACCCCAGAACCACGCTCCCCGACGGCCGTCGGAGAAGTCCTGGTACAGGCCGAACAGGCGGGGGCGCCGCCCGAGGAAGTGCGGGTTGAAGTACGCGAAAGACTCGGAGCTGCGGTCGGGCGTGTTGGTATACAGCGCCGTGAGAGAGGTGGCGGTCCCGAGGAAATTCTCCTCCTGTATCCCCGTAGACCACGTCGCGTCGCCCCCCGCGGTCGAATAGTTGAGTTGAGGCTTCGTGCTCCAGCCGTCCGCTGTGAACACCCGCAGCGCGAGTCGCCCCGCCAGCCGCACGGTATCGACCGCCACCTCACGGAACACGTTCAGCCCACGCAACGCGCGCGCGCTCTCCACGGCGCGCGCTGAGTCATACGGGTCGCCCTGGTTGAGGAACAGGGTGCGGCGGATCACGGACGCGTGGGTGCGCACGTGGATGGCGTTCGCCACCCGCGCGAGCGCCGCCAGCGTCGGATCACCGGGGTCGAAGATGTTGTGGTTGACGATCAGCACGGTGTCGATCGTCGGGGCGCGAGTTTGAGCGGACAGGTGGTCGCGTGCCGAGGCGATCCCCAGCACCAGCAAGCCCATCGCCCTACTTGATCGCATCAACGCGCTGGTGCAGGGAATACGTCGCGTGGCGTGCGGGATCGTTCCACTCCGTGAAATACAGCGTCGCGTCGATCCGGCCGGTGATCTGTCGTAAGCCCCGGGTCGCGAGCTGGAAGCTACCCCGAATCGAATCCTCCCGCAGCGGCCGGCACAGACACGCGACCGTCGCATGCGCCGGAATCCGGGCGGGCGCGGCGCCGATCGCGTACGGCGTGGACGGCCTGAGGTCGCGAACCCGTCCCAGCTCGAGCCCGACGGTGACCGCGTACTCGTCCCCGAGCGCCTCGGTGGGATTGACCTCGTACCGGACCAGCATCACATCGCCTCCGGGCGCCGGGCCGCCCGTGTCGATGCGCAGGCGAGCGAGCGTGAGCCGGGGATCGTGCTCGAGCACGAGCCGGCCGTGCCATTCCCACCGCCCCAGGGTCTGCACGGCGGTCGTGTCGCCGCGGCGCGGTACCAGGTCGCAGGCGCCGAGCCCGAGCGCCGCGACGAGCGTCAGCCCTCGAGGGCCTCGACGAAATGCCACAGCTCGACGGCGGAAAACTCCCCGAATCGCTCCTGGACGTCCCGCTCGCTCCGCTCCAGGAAGATCCACGAGGTGACGCGATGGCGCTCGCCGCTCAGGAAATGCACCCGCCCACGCACCGCACTCAGCTCCCCATCGAGTTGCGTCTCGACGAACACCTCCCAATGGTGGTCGCCGCGCTTCAGCTCGCCCATGTGCTTGGCGCGCTCGGAGCCTGGGAATGGGGCGCTCATCGGACGCTCGAGAGCATCAATCGATACACTACGCTGCCCTGCGCGATCCTGCCAGTTAGATTCCCGCACCGATGGTCGCTCAGTCCCGCACGATCCACCTGGCGCACAGCCCGGACGCCGACGACGCCTTCATGTTCTGGCCGCTCGCGTCCGGGAAGATCGACACCGGCTCTCGGGCGTACGTCCACGAGCTGGCGGACATCGAGAGCCTGAATCAGCGCGCCCTGCGTGGCGAGCTCGAGGTGACCGCCGTTTCGCTGCACGCCTATGCGCACCTCGCCGAACGGTACGCCCTGCTCGCCCACGGGGCGAGCATCGGCGACCGGTACGGGCCGCGGCTCGTCGCGCGCGAGCGGGCGCCCGCCGACCCCCAGGCCGCGCTCGCGGGCCGGCGCGTGGCCGTCCCGGGCGAGCTGACGACGGCGTTTCTCGTGCTGCGGCTGTTCCAACCAGCGATCGAGCACATCGTGGTGCCGTTCGATGAGATCGAAGACTACGTCGCCGCCGGGAAAGCCGACGCCGGGTTGCTCATTCACGAGGGCCAGCTCACGCACGCCGACCGCGGGCTCGCGCTGTGGGCGGACATGGGGGAGTGGTGGCACCGGCTCACCGGCCTCCCGCTGGCGCTCGGCGGCAACGTGGTGCGCCGGGATCTCGGACCCTCCCTCATGCGGGAGATCGCCCGCGACCTGAAGGCGAGCATCGAGTATGCGCTCGCGCATCGGGCGGAAGCGCTCGCGCACGCGCAACGCTTCAGCCGCGGGCTCGACGCCGCCGCCACGGACCGGTTCGTCGGGATGTACGTGAACACGTTCACCGTGGACTATGGTCCCGTGGGGCGCCGCGCCGTGACGGAGCTGCTGCGCCGCGGCGCGGACGCGGGCCTGCTGCCGCGACCCGCGGTCGATCTGGCCTTCGTGACCGCCGAGTAGCATCTTCCTGCATGCAAAGGAGCCTTGGTGGCTGAGCTCGATGGTCCGGTCGCCGTCCTCGTGGTGGACGACGAAGAACCGATCCGCAACGCCCTCAAGAAATTCCTGGCCCAGCAGCAGTTCGAGGTCTATGCCGCCGGGTCGGGGGAGGAAGCCCTCAACGAGCTGCGGCGTCACAAGATCGCCCTGATGTTGTGCGACATCCGCATGCCGGGGACGAGCGGCGTCGATCTGGTGCCTCAGGCGCTCGACATCGAAGCGGACCTCGCGATTCTCATGTTGACCGCGGTGAACGACGCCACCAGCGCCGCCCTGTGCATGCAGCGCGGCGCCATGGATTACCTCACCAAACCGATCGAGCTCGCCGACCTGGGGCGGGCCGTGCAGCGCGCGCTCAAGCGCCGCGAGATGCAGCACGAGAGCCGCGAGCTGAATCGCTGGCTCAAGGAAGAGGTCACGACCCGCACCGCCGAGCTCCAGCGCGAGCGCCAGAAGCTCGAGCGCATTTCCGTAGCGACGCTCGAGGCCCTGGTGAACGCGCTCGAGGCCAAGGACCCCTACATGCGCGGCCACTCAGCGCGGGTCGCCGACATGTCCGCGACCATCGCCGCACAGCTCGGGTTGGACGACGAAGGGGTCGAGCGGATTCGCGTGGCGGGCCGGTTGCACGACGTCGGCAAGATCGGGACGCGCGAGACGGTGCTGAACAAGCAGGGGGCGCTCACCCCCGAGGAGTTCGAGCACGTCAAGCAGCACGTCCTG
>WNGQ01007228.1_pt1 | contig 10676 bp, 11 predicted proteins | sample 5407661 | NCBI WGS metagenome assembly WNGQ01 (sample SAMN13153382, study PRJNA577476) | soil metagenome | isolation source: 60 cm soil or saprolite under Garry oak tree replicate 2 | place: USA:California | collected 2016-06-15 | reverse complement strand
GGCGCGGCCATCGTGGGGGCGACGCTCGCGATCGAGCTGGCGGCCGGCCGCGCCCAACTGGCCGGCCAGGCGTCCGGGCTGAGCGTGACCGGTCTCGGGGCCGCGGCGGTCACGCTCGGCGCGATCGCCGCGGCCGAGGAGCTCGTCTTCCGCCTCGCGCTGCTGCGGGCGGCCACGCGACTCACCTCCTGGCCGCTCGGCGTCGCCCTCTCGTCAGCGGCCTACGCGGCCGCTCACGCGGGCGGCGGCAGGCTGTGGCCGGTCTACCTGCTCAGCCTCTGGTGCTTCGGCGTCGTCGCCTGCCAGCTGCTGGCGCTGGGGCGGTCCCTGTGGCTGCCGGTCGGCGCGCACTGGGCCTGGGACCTGGCCAGCTTCGCCGCGTTCCAGGCCCTGCCGCTGAGCCTGGCGGGACCGCCCTGGGTCGCCGGGCTGCCCTACCGGCTCAGCGCGGGGATCGTGATGCTGGTCGTGCTGGCCACGACCGCCGCCGCCCTGACGCTCGTGGGCCGCCGTCGGCGCCTCGTGGGCTGACGGCCGGGGCGGCCGTCTCACGGGACCGCGACCCAACGCTCGTGGGGCGCCGGCCATCGAGCTCAGGCGCTGCCGCCCGCCGTGGGGGTTGGCCGCCCCCGGCCGTGCCGAATCCGGCCTGCTGAGACGGCACCGCCCTCCCAGCGAGGGCGCCGCGTCCTCGGACGATGCCGACCATGCCCGGCCAGACGGTTCTCGGGCCAGGGAGCACGTCCCAGGGGCCCGAAGTGCGGCCGCGGTGCTACGCGGTCCGCTCACCGGCCAGGCGGTCGCCCAGGCGCCAGCGCAGCCAGCCCTCGATGAAGGGTTCCAGCTCGCCGTCCAGCACGCCCTGGACGTTGCCCACCTCCACGCCGGTGCGGACGTCCTTGACCAGCGTGTAGGGCTGCATCACGTAGTTGCGGATCTGGCTGCCGAACTCGGCCGGCATCACGTCGCCACGCAGCTCCTCGCGCCGCCGCGCGGCCTCCTCCTGCTGGTGCTGGAACAGGCGCGCCCGCAGCACCTTCATCGCGATCTCCCGGTTCTTGATCTGCGAGCGCTCGTTCTGGCACTGGACCACGATCCCGGTCGGCAGGTGCGTGATCCTCACCGCGGAGTCGGTCTTGTTCACGTGCTGGCCGCCGGCGCCGGTGGAGCGGTAGCGATCGATGCGCAGGTCGTCCGGGTTGATCTCGATCTCCGCCTCCTCGGCGTCGTCCAGCTCCGGCATGACCTCGACCAGCGCGAACGAGGTGTGGCGCCGGTGGTTCTGGTCGAACGGCGAGATGCGCACCAGCCGGTGCACGCCGTGCTCGGAGCGGAGCAGGCCGTACGCCCGCCGGCCGCGGAAGATCACGGTGGCCCCCTTCAGCCCCGCCTCGTCGCCGGGTGACGTGTCCAGCAGCTCGGTCTCGCAGCCCGGCCGCAGGGTCGACACCTCGTGCGCCGCCGGAGAGGCCCACTTGGTGTACATGCGCAGCAGGATCTCGACCCAGTCCTGCGCGTCGACGCCGCCCTGGCCGACGGTGATGCTGACGACCGCGTTGTGGTTCGCGTACCGGTCGGAGAAGAGCAGGCTCAGCTCGCGCTGCTGGAGCTCGCGCTCCAGCGCCAGCTGCTCCTGCTGGACCTGGGCCGCCAGCTCCACGTCCTGGTCGGCCAGCTGGGCCAGCTCGACCACGTCGCGGGCTCGCCTCTCCATCCGGTCCCACGACTCGACCTCGTCGCGGTGCTCGGCCGCCTCGCGAGCAGACCGGCTCGCGGCCACCGGGTCGTCCCAGGCTCCCGGCTCGGCCAGCTTCTTCTCCAGCTCGGCCGCCCGCTGTCCCCTCGTGGGGAGGTCAAAGATGCTCCTTCAGCTCGAGGATCCGCCGCAGCAGCTCCGCGGGCGTCCGCATGGTCGGCCTAGCGTCCATGGCATCGCTTGTACTTGCGGCCCGAGCCGCACCAGCAGGGGTCATTGCGCCCGATCTTACTGGCCTGGGTGCCGGCGCGGACGGGCTCGCCCGCGCCGCCGGGCCGCCCGTTCGGGCCGTGGCCGTTCGGTCCCCGGCCCTCCAGGCGCGAGCGCGCCTGCGGCGGGGGGTCCTCCTTGACGAACTGGACGTGGAACATTCGCGACACGATGTCGGCCTGGATCGAGGCCGTGAGCTCGTTGAACATCTTGAACGCCTCGTGCTTGTACTCGACCAGCGGGTCGCGCTGGCCCCAGGCCTGGAGCCCGATGCCCTCGCGGAAGTGCTCCATCGTGGTCAGGTAGTCGATCCACTTCTGGTCGATCGTCGTGAGCACGATGTAGCGCTCGAGACCCCGGAACTGCTCGGCGTTGTCGATCTGCTGCTCCTTGGACTCGTACGCCTTCTCGGCCGCCGCGTACAGCAGGTCGATGATGGGCTGGCGCCCGGCGCGCACCGTCGTGTCCGGGATGGTCTCGCCCTCGGCGAGCGGGAAGTAGTGGCGCAGGTAGTTGAGCAGGCCGTCGATGTCCCAGTTCTCCGGGTGCCGGCCCTCGCACTGCGCCTCGACGCCCTGCTCGATGATGTCGCGCGTGTATTCCAGGATGTTGTCGCGGGTGTTCGCGCCCTCCAGCACCTTCTGGCGCTCGCCGTAGATGATGGCGCGCTGCTTGTTCATCACGTCGTCGTACTCGACGACGTGCTTGCGGGTGTCGAAGTTCATGCCCTCGACCTTCTTCTGGGCGTTCTCGATCGACCCCGCCACCCACTTGTGCTCGATCGGCTCGACCTCGAGCCGGTCCATCAACGACCCGATGCGCTCGGCAGCCGGGCCGAAGATCCGCATCAGGTCGTCCTCGAGCGAGATGTAGAAGCGGCTCGACCCCGGGTCGCCCTGCCGGCCGGCGCGCCCGCGCAGCTGGTTGTCGATGCGCCGGCTCTCGTGCCGCTCCGTCCCGATGATGTGCAGGCCGCCCGCGTTCGCCACGCCCTCGCCCAGCACGATGTCCGTGCCCCGGCCCGCCATGTTCGTCGCGATGGTGACACCGCCGTGCTGGCCGGCCTCGGCGACGATCGCGGCCTCGCGCTCGTGCTGCTTGGCGTTGAGGACGTTGTGCCGGATGCCGCGCTTCTCGAGCAGCCGGGCCAGCCGCTCCGACTTGTCGACGGACACGGTGCCCACGAGGACCGGCCGGCCCTTCTCGTTCATGTCCACGATCTCGTCGATCACGGCCGTGAACTTCGACCGCTCGGTCTTGTAGATGACGTCCGGCTGGTCGTCCCTGCGCATCGGCCGGTGCGTGGGGATCTCGACCACCTCGAGGCTGTAGATCTTGTGGAACTCCTCCGCCTCGGTCAGGGCCGTGCCCGTCATGCCCGCCAGCTTCTCGTAGAGCCGGAAGTAGTTCTGGAGGGTGATCGTGGCCAGCGTCTTCATCTCCTGCTGGACCTTGAGGCCCTCCTTGGCCTCGACGGCCTGGTGCAGGCCGTCCGACCACCGGCGGCCGGGCATGGTGCGGCCCGTGAACTCGTCGATGATGACCGCCTCGCTGTTGCGGACCAGGTAGTGCGTGTCGCGGTGGAACAGCGCCCTCGCCTTCAGCGCCTGGTTGATCTGGTGCGCCTCCGACACGCTTTCCAGGTCGTAGATGTTGCGGATGCCGGCCATCCGCTGCATCTTGGCGATGCCCTCCTCTGTCAGCGAGGCGGACTTGTACTTCTCCTCGACGATGTAGTCGACTTCCTTCTCCAGCCGGGCCGCGTAGCGCGCGTACTCGTAGTACTTGTCGGTCGGCTCCTCGGCCGGTCCCGAGATGATGTGCGGCGTCCTCGCCTCGTCGATCAGGATCGAGTCGACCTCGTCCACGATCGCGAAGGCCAGGTCGCGCTGGACGCGCTGGCGCAGCTCCGTGGCCATGTTGTCGCGCAGGTAGTCGAAGCCGAACTGGGCGTTCGTGCCGTACGTGATGTCGCAGCGGTACGCCTCGGCGCGCGGCGCCGGCCGCAGGTGCTGCAGGCGCTCGTCGGGATGCGTCTCGTCCAGGTACTCCGGGTCGAAGACGAACGAGCCGTCGGGCTGGTTGGGGTCTCCGACCACGATGCCCACGGTGAGGCCCAGCAGGTGGTACAGCGGCCCCATCCAGCCGGCGTCGCGGCGGGCCAGGTAGTCGTTGACCGTGACGAGGTGGGCGCCCCGACCGGAGAGCGCGTTGAGCACCAGCGGCAGGCTGGCGACGAGGGTCTTGCCCTCGCCGGTCTTCATCTCGGCGATCTTGCCCTGGTGGAGCACGATGCCACCGACCAGCTGCTCGTCGAAGTGGCGCAGCCCGATGGACCGCACGCCGGCCTCCCGGGTCAGCGCGAACGACTCGACCAGCAGGTCGTCCAGCTCCTCCTCGCCGTCCCGTGCCCGCTCGCGGAGCCCGGTCGCGCGGCCCCTCAGCTCCTCCTCGCTCAGCTGCTGCAGCTCGGGCTCCAGCTCGCCGATCACGGAGGCGATCCGCAGGTGGTGCCTGACCTCGCGGTTGTTGGGGTCGAGCAGCTTGGTGAGCCTCATCTAGACGACCACCGGCTCGATGACGGTCAGGCCGCCGTCCGCGCGGCGGAAGCACACGCTGACCTGGCCCGACGACTCGTCCAGGAACACGTAGCAGGGGTTGCGGCCGGCGGCCAGTGCGGCCTCCGCGTCCGCGATCGACTGCGGCCGCAGCTTCGGGCGCACGATCTCCAGCTCGCCGGCGCCCGTGGGCTCGGCGTCCTCCTCGCCGACCGGCGCCGCCGCGCCGCGCTTGCGCTCGAGCTTGATCTTCTCCTTGAGCTTCAGCAGCTGGCGGTCCACCTTGTCGAGCGCCAGGTCGAGCGCCGCGCGGGGGTACCCGGCCACCTCGGCGGCGTTGACGATCGGGTGCCGGCGGCCGTCGGTGTGGATGGTGATCCGCGTCGAGCAGGCCGGGTTGGTACCCCGGCGCGACTCGTTCTCGAACTCGACCTCGATGTCCGTGATCAGGTCGAAGTGCCGGCCCAGGCGCGTCAGCCGCTGTTCCGCGTACTCGACCACCCGGGTGGGCACACGGTCGGTCCGGTCGTGCACCTGCACCCTCACGCGACGATGATACCCAGGCGCCCCCGACGTCCAACCCTGACGCGGCCGGTCCATCAGACGTCCACCCGGGCCACGGTCAGGCCGACCACCGGCCCCGAGCCGGCCCGGCGGAGCGCGGCCGCGCAGGCCTCCAGCGTGGCGCCGGTCGTGGTCACGTCGTCGACCACCGCGACCGGACGGCCGGCCAGCGCCTCGCCGCGCCAGCCGAAGGCTCCGGCCACGTTGGCCTGGCGGCGGACCCGGTCGAGGCCGACCTGCGGCGGCGTGTCCCGCAGCCGGACCAGGCGCCCGTCGGGAGCGCCCGCCGCTCCGGGACCCGGCACGCCCAGCCGGCGCCGGAGGTCCGCCGCGAGCAGCTCCGACTGGTTGTAGCCGCGGCGCCGCTGCCGGCGACGGTGCAGGGGCACGGCCACCAGGACCGCGCCCGGCGGCACCTGGCCGCCCAGCCGCCCTGCCGCCAGTGCGCCCAGGGCCGGCGCCAGGGAGCGCCAGCCCTCGTACTTGAGCCGGTGGACGGCCCGCTCCACCGGGCCGCGGTAGTCGGCGGCGGCCCTCGCCCGCGCCAGCGCCCTGAGCCGGTGCCGACAGCCGCAGCTGTCGCCCTCGAACGGCAGCTCGCGCCCGCAGCGCCGGCAGAGCGGCTCCTCCAGCAGGCGCACGCGGGCCAGGCAGGAGGCGCAGAGCCAGGCGCCCAGGGCCCGGCAGGAGCCGCAGCGGGGCGGCAGGAGCCAGTCGGCGAGGCGGAACACCCGTTCGATCATCACGACTCCAGGCTACCGCCCGGGGTCAACCTCTCCCGTTAAGCAGCGGTCGTCCAGGCCGGCTCCGGCGCTCCCACCGGCCCGAAGGGTGACCTGACGATCCGCTACGCCATCTCCAGCGGCTCGCCGCGCTCCAGGGCCAGGCCGGCGACCGTGCCGGCCGGCAGCTCCACCACGCTGTGCGCCCTGAAGACCAGCGGGACCACCCGCCACGGGCGCAGGCCGGGGTACACCCGGACGACGCGGAGGCGGCGGTCCACGAAGACGGCGTCGATGGCGAAGCGCATGCCGAACATGTGGATGCCGTTGCAGGGCTGGATCCACATCCCCTCCCCCTCCCCCAGCCGGCGCCGGAACATCAGGCCGAGACCCCGGCCGACGAACGTGCGCGGCACCTGCAGGCGCTCCGCGAGGACCCGGCCGGTGCGCGGGTGCAGCAGGCGGAGGGGACGGTCGCCCATCGTGATTGCCTACCCTACCTCGCGATGCCCACGTTCGACTCCGACGGAGTACGGCTGCGCTACGCCCTCGCCGGACCGGACGGCGGGCGCCCGATCGTCCTCGTCCACGGCTACTGCAGCGACTACGAGCTCAACTGGGTCGGCAGCCGCTGGCAGGAGACGCTGGCGGGCGCGGGCCACCTCGTGCTCGGCCTCGACTGCCGCGGCCACGGCCACTCGGAGAAGCCGCACGACCCGGCGGCGTACGCGCGCCGCACCATGGCGGACGACGCCATCCGGCTGCTCGACCACCTGGACGTCGCGGAGGCGGACTACCTCGGGTACTCGATGGGCTCCCGCATCGGGCTCGAGGCGGTGATCGCCCACCCCGACCGCCTGGGCCGCGCCGTGCTCGGCGGCCTCGGCCGCTGGGGCGGCGACGGGCGCGCCGACCTGATCGCGCGCCGGATGCGGGGCGACGAGAGCGTGACCGACCCGGCCGCCGAGATGTTCTACCGCTTCGCGGCGGCCAGGTCGATCAACGACCTGGAGGCGCTGGCCTGCTGCATCCTCGGGCCCCAGCCGCCCCTGACTCCCGAGCTGCTGGCGTCGGTCCGGGTGCCGGTCGCCATCGTGGCGGGCGACCAGGACCGGGTCGCCAGGGGCGCCTCCCGGCTGGCCGCCGAGATCCCGGGCGCCCGCTACACGCCGATCTCGGGCCGCAACCACATGAACGCGGTCCCAGCCCGGCCGTTCAAGGAGGCCGCGCTGGCGTTCCTGGAGGGCGCCGGGGTCTGAGCGACCGCCTACGGGCCCTCCAGGATCGTGATCACGTTCTGGAAGACGGCCTGGATTTGCCTCCCCAGCAGGCTGAGGGCGACGATGGCCGCGATGGCGACCAGCACCAGGAAGACCGCGTACTCGATCAACCCCTGGCCCCGCCGCCTGTCGACCGGGATCGGTCGTGCCGATCCCTCGTGCGCGCTCAGCGGCCACCTCCCGGGGGCGCGCCTGGCGCGAGGCGTCGCGGTCGCCGGGCCCTCGGTGCCGGCGGCGCGAGACGGTACGGTGTCGGCATGTGGCGTCAGCCGCCGCCGCCGAGCGAGCCGACTATGTCGGTGAACGCAGCGTTGATCGACCTGCCCATGGTCGTCAGGACACCGATCACGACGATGGCGACCAGCACCAGGATCAGCGCGTACTCGACCAGGCCCTGGCCAGCCTGGCGGGCGGGCACGAGCGGCCTCACGTACCTGTTGAGCACGTTCTCCTCAACCTCCTTGTCGCGGGCCCACGTGTGGCCCTTCCTTGGGTCTAGGGACCCCGGACTTCCGCCCATGCTGGACGGGACCGGCGTCGCCCGGTGATAGGGTACCCGTCCCGCAACTCGCCGCGCGTGCGGACCGTCGAGGCGGCTTCCACAGTGCGCCTGGGGCCGCGGGCGCTGCTGCTCGGAACGGCGCTGCTGCTCACGCTGATCGCGTTCGTGCGACCGGTCATCGACCCCGACTACTGGATGCACCTGCGCGTCGGCAGGTGGATCCTGGAGAACGGCAGGCTGCCGGACCACGACCTGTTCACACACACCGTCCCGGACCACCGCTGGGTCGACCACGAGTACCTGAGCCAGGTGCTGTTCTGGCTGCTCCACTCCCGGTTCGGGACGCTCGGCGTCAGCCTCGCGATCGGCGCGCTGACCTGGCTCGGCATGCTGCTCGTGGTAGCCGCCGCCCGGCCCAGCCGCCAGCCGTACGTGATCACGGGGGTGGCCATCGTGCTGGCCGCGCTCTCTGGCGGTCCGATCTGGGGACCGAGACCGCAGATGATCACCTTCTTCTTCGTCTGCCTGGAGCTGCTCTGGCTGCGCCGGTCGCTGGAGGGCACCAGCCGCGCCATCCTGTGGCTGCCGCTGGTGATGGTGCTCTGGAGCAACCTGCACGGCGGCTGGCCGGTCGGCTTCCTGTTCCTGGGCGTCGGGCTCGTCAGCGAGTCGCTGAGCTGGCTCGCGGACCGGTCCCGGACCGAGCACCTGCAGCAGGTCCGCCGGCTGGCGCTGGTCGCCGGCGGCTCGGCCGTGGCGGTCCTGCTGAACCCCAACGGGCTGGACGTCCTGGCCTACCCGCTGCAGACGCTGGGCAGCGGGGCGCAGCAGAACCTGATCGCCGAGTGGCTGTCCCCCGACTTCCACATGGCCTCCCTGCGGCCGTTCGGGGCCATGCTCCTCCTGCTGCTGGCGGGCCTCACCTTCGGCCGGCCCCGCCTCTTCGACGGCCTGCTGGCCCTGACCGGCATCGCGCTGGCGCTGGAGTCGGACCGGCACATCCCCCTGTTCATCGCGGCCACGACGCCGGTGCTGATCGGCTGCTGGGCGGACGTCTGGCGGCGAGCGCGGCCGGGCGCCCCGACCGCGCCGGGGAGCGCCCACCCGGTCCGCTGGATGCCGGCTGCCACGCTGCTGGTGCTCGTCCTGGTCGGCGGCATCGTGGTCACCCGGACGGGCCAGGCGCTGGCCGACCAGCAGAGGCTGCTGCGGACCGAGGTGCCCGTGGGAGCCGCCGACTGGCTGGCCGTCCACCCCGAGGTGGGCACGCGCATGTTCAACCAGTACAGCTGGGGCAGCTACCTGGCCTACCGCTTCTACCCCGACCCCGACCGGCGCGTCTACGTGTTCAGCGAGGGGGTGGTGATGGGCGACGAGCAGTTCTACCGCTACGAGCGGGTGGCCTCGCTCCAGCCCGGCTGGCGCCGAGAGCTGGACCGCGCCCGCGTGGACTACGTCGTCTACGACCGCGGCTCGACGCTGGACGACGCTCTCGCCACCCAGCCGGACTGGCGGCAGGTGTACCACGACTCCACGGCCGTGATCTACGTTCGACTGCCCGCGCCGTCTGTTCCCCCCGCACGGGAGGAGGAGAAGAGCTAGGCCACGCCGCGCAGGCGGAGCCACAGCACCGCCAGCAGGGCCTTGCGGACCTCGCCCTCCGACACCTTGGAACGGCCGGCCACGCGGTCCTCGAAGTGGATCGGCACCTCGTGGACCGGGAAGCCGCGCTCGACGCAGCGGTAGACCATCTCGATCTGGAAGGAGTAGCCCTGCGACATCACGCCCTCCAGGCCCACAGACTCCAGGACCTCCCGCGGGTAGCAGCGGTAGCCGGACGTGGCGTCGCGGACGCGCAGGCCGAGCAGCGCCCGGCAGTACACGTTGGCGCCCCAGGAGAGCATCTTCCGGTGCCAGCCCCAGCCGGAGACCGAGCCGCCCCGGACGTAGCGGGAGCCGATCGCCAGCCCACCCGACCGCTCGGCCTCGCCGACGATCTGGGGCAGGTGCTCGGGCCGGTGCGAGCCGTCCGCGTCCATCTCGACCAGGAAGTCGTAGCCGCGCTCGATGCCGCACTTGAAGCCGGCCACGTAGGCGGAGCCCAGTCCCAGCTTTCCCGGCCGCACCAGCACGTCCACGCCGGGGTCCGCGGCCGCCAGCCTGGCCGCCAGCTCGCCCGTGCCGTCCGGCGAGCTGTCGTCCACCACCAGGACGTCGTAGCCGACCTCTCGGACCCGGCCCACGGCGCTCTCGAGGTTCTCGATCTCGTTGTAGGTCGGGAGCACGACGAGCGTGCGCGGGCCCCGCCCGGTCACCGGCGGAACCGGATGCGGAGCAGGTCCGCCAGCATCTCCCTGGAGTGCCGGACGGCCTGGACGCGGGTGGTCGGCGAGTTGGTCCAGCGCACGGGCACCTCGGACACGCGGTAGCCGCACCGGCGGGCCCGGTACAGCACCTCCACGTCGTAGGCGAAGCCGTCGGTGCGCAGCGCGCCGAAGAGCTCGCGGGCGACGTCGCCCCGGAAGAGCTTGAACCCGCACTGCGTGTCCCAGAGCCCGGGCAGCAGGAGCGCCTGGACCATGAGGTTGAAGGCCTTGCCCATCACCCGCCGGTGGACTGGCTGGTCGACCTCGCGGGCCCCCGGGGCGGCCCGGGAGCCGATGGCCACGTCGGCGCCCTGCGCGATGGCCCGCTCCAGCTTGGGCAGCTCGGCCATCGGCGCCGAGAAGTCGGCATCGCTGATCAGCACCAGCCGGCCCCGGCTGTGCCGAACTCCCTCCGCCAGGGCGCGGCCCTTGCCGCGGTTCCGGGGCAGCGTGATCCCGCGCACGGCGCTGCTGGCCCGCGCCGCGGCGCGGATGACGTCCGGCGTGTCGTCCCGGCTGCCGTCGTCCACGAGGATGAGCTCGAACTCATGCCCGCGCGCCCCCAGGTAGGCCTCCGCCGACGCCAGCGACGCCGGCAGGCGCGACGCCTCGTCGAGGCAGGGCACGACGACGCTCAGCTCCACGCGCGCCAATGCTAAGGGGGTGCGCGCGGACGCCGGCAGGGCCCGCTGGCGTGGGGTCCGCTCTCAGCGGTTCA